>SESG01025863.1_pt1 | contig 116525 bp, 112 predicted proteins | sample 3171421 | NCBI WGS metagenome assembly SESG01 (sample SAMN10866946, study PRJNA518727) | freshwater metagenome | biome: subpolar coniferous forest; feature: holomictic lake; material: water; isolation source: holomictic Lake 227, 6 m and 8 m depth | place: Canada: near Kenora, Ontario | collected...
GACAGGGATTGAAACTGTCATTGTGTTTCCAGTTACCGATCCACCGACGCCTGTTGCAGCGCACTTGAAAACCCGACAGGGATTGAAACGATGTTGTCGTAACACTTAAACGAGGTATCTGCATCTGTTGCAGCGCACTTGAAAACCCGACAGGGATTGAAACGGTTCTGTTGGTAAAGGCTTTGCCAATCATATTCCGTTGCAGCGCACTTGAAAACCCGACAGGGATTGAAACCGATGACGCCACAGCCAATGATGGATTTGGCCCCAGAAGTTGCAGCGCACTTGAAAACCCGACAGGGATTGAACCGATGCTCTTCTAGTGGTCTTAAAAATCGCAGAAGAGTGTTGCAGCGCACTTGAAAACCCGACAGGGATTGAAACGCCCATGCTGATCTAGTAGTAGGCGAGAACCGGATAGTTGCAGCGCACTTGAAAACCCGACAGGGATTGAAACATTATGTTTCCGCCCTTCTGACTAATAACGGCCATGAGTTGCAGCGCACTTGAAAACCCGACAGGGATTGAAACTAGATCAGATCGTAACCGTTAGCATTGCCAGTGTCTAGTTGCAGCGCACTTGAAAACCCGACAGGGATTGAAACTCGCTATTCTCTGATCTTTCCTCCATCTCCGATGTAGTTGCAGCGCACTTGAAAACCCGACAGGGATTGAAACGTTCTTGGCTGCCTGTTGAGAATATCGAGCTTGCAGAGTTGCAGCGCACTTGAAAACCCGACAGGGATTGAAACAGCCCGGTTGGATGGGCAGGACTCGCCCGAGTCAGCGGTTGCAGCGCACTTGAAAACCCGACAGGGATTGAAACCAGCAGGAGTCGGTGCAGGCTGGGACAAAGAGCCTTCCGTTGCAGCGCACTTGAAAACCCGACAGGGATTGAAACGATTTCCAGAAGTAGCCCAACCATGTCTTGAGCTGGGTTGCAGCGCACTTGAAAACCCGACAGGGATTGAAACTGTGATGCACTTTCCGCCGCGAGTAAAGCGATTGCAGTTGCAGCGCACTTGAAAACCCGACAGGGATTGAAACTCGTGGAAATGGCCTCGCTTGCCAAAGGGAGGTTGCAGCGCACTTGAAAACTCGACAGGGATTGAAACGCCCATGAGCCCAGGCAGGGGGTCACACGGGCGGATGGGAAACAAGAATCTATGGACGTCAAAATTCAGTTTCCCATGGGAAAATTGCGAAAAAAATAGTGACGGATCTTCGCGATTTCCACTTTTTAAAGGAAACTCTATGCGTCCTCTGTGTCTCTGTGGTGGAATAGTCGCTAGCTGTTGGTTATGATCTTCTTGGCAGAGTTAACCAATCTCAGCGCGCGTCGCAGTACCTCACCTCATCCACATCCAGCATGAGTGGCGTGCCGGGCTCAAAGTTGGTGATCTTTCTCACCCGGCCCACGGCCACAAGTTGCAGTTGTACTCTTGCCGCCTGAGACTCACGCTCTTCGTAGTAGTCCTCGTTTGATTGAACTGTGCGATGGGTAATGATCTGTAGAGCTCTTATGCTGGCGATGAGCCCCCCAGTTCCTGGAACTATATCCGGGGCACTGGACTGTGTAAGAAAGATCCGGTCTCCCGGCTGAACACGCAAAAGCGTAAAGAAGTTGTTGGGGCTACGAATCTCCACTGTCCTGACCCGAGCTGCAGTAAGCTCATTCATCACATGTCTTGCCAATCCCGTTAGCGCTATGTAAATCATGAGGCATCACCCGTACATAGGAAACTCTTTGGGCATCTGAGCTTGTTGTTCCTCGGTAGATGCCCCTTTCATCTGCTGGGCCAGTTGCGCCATCTGCACCTCGATCTGCTCAGCCTGCTCGGAGAGTTTGGCCGTGTTTATCCCCAAATCGTAGATCTTATTGAGCGTCTCGATCGTGGCAATGGCCGCTCTTGGGTCGGGTTCCGCCGAAGCCGTCTCGCCCAAAAGGCAGATAGCAGGCAGATTTCTTATACGGCACTCGTTCATGATGCTGCCGGTAATGCCGGTAATTGTCCCTATCTCAAAGATCTCGGCCTTGTCCTTTATCTTATCAAGCAGATCCAGCCTGCTCACTGCACCAAAGACCCGGTGCTCGTCGCCCATCACCGTTATGCCTGCCAGGCAGACCATCTCCCGAGCGCCTATGGACTCTGCAAAGGATACGATCTCCTTTCCAATCTCATAAGAGGCCAGGGGATGTACGGGAATGTCGGCTGTGAGGATTACCAGGCCCTTGGCCACATCCTCATAAATGCGAACCGGCATGTTAACAACGCCGCCTGTGAGAACGGCCAGTGGCGGGAAGTACCGGGAGCTCATGGCCCCGAGATAGGTCATATTCAGTTCGGTGACGATGTACTGGCTGGCAATGTTGCCTACCAGGCCAATTCCCGGGAATCCCTCGATCAAGAGTGGGTTCTTGACGGTGGGCTCATTCTCAAGGATTACCTGGACGATTTCTTTATCCATGCAAAATTATTAGGCATTTATCCGAGATAAGAGCATCGCTTCCGAAAGGAGGATGACAAAAGGAATGACAAAAATTTTTCCCCACAATTTGGGGCTTTGCACATCATGCAAAACTATATTTGCCCATACTAACAACTCCACCTTAATGGGTCGTAATGATTTATTTTTAGATTCTGGAATAATTTATGGTGATATAGATTTATCTGATAAGACGTGGCACAAACCTTGCCACGACCACTTTAAGAAATTCCCTCGTAAAACGCATAATTATTATAGCTCTAAACGAATTATAGATGAAGAAATCCATTCTGTTGGCGAAAGAAGAAGGCGCGGCGGACTTATAAAATCTGACCGGATATTAAGATTGATAGTAATGACGGGAAAAGCACTATTTGATAATAATGAGATTAAAGATATTGATTATATTAATACCACGAAGGAAATATATGATACGCTTTTCAAAATAATAAATAGCTTGTTGCTAAGAAAAAGAATAGACGGCAATCTAAAGGACAGAGACGCACACCTTTTAACCAATGCGTTCTTGTGGTGTAATGAAAATAAAGCACTTCATAATCCACATTTCATAACCATAGACTATACGGACATAAAGAAAAACGAAAAAGAACTCGTTTCCGAAGCAACGGCCTGCCTGGGAGCCACGCCTTGCTTACAGTTTTGTTTAATCCGTCCTAAGCAAGCGAGCTAGATCTTCTTTTTCTTCGCCATTCATTGATTCAAATGTCTCTTCCATTTCCTGCTCGCACTCATCGACCGTGGGTAATAGCCCTCGATTGTCTATTTCTTCCTTTAGTCGGGCCAACTCTTCTGCGATTGGTGTAGTATCATTGTGATGGCTTGATTTCATCAAGGAATATATTTTAGAATAACAATTGCCAAATTTTATCAATATATCTTTAATATCTGTTACAGCAATATCTCTTCTTTTTGATACTAAGAGAACTCCCTCGAGCAAATCGGTATAGTCAAAGAAAATATCTGATACGAGGTCTGGCAGGTGCGCTAGATTATGATCATATTCTGAGATTATATTCGAAATGGGGTCATAGATATTGCTATCTGAGAAGTTTTGTGTAATCAGATTATTGAGTCCTTCGGATAACTTAATATGGCAATCGAAGAACTTAATCACAGGATACATCGTTTCATCTCTCATATTATCTTTAGTGCTAATTTGTGACTTTAAACCTATTATTTTTATTGGATTTCTTTCTCTGATCATTTCGTCCGAGATAGAATATCGTAATCTTAGTTTTGCTACTGCGGGATTAACAACTCTTTGTAGACCCCAATCGATTCCAGACCCACTCCGTAATGTGGACCTCACCACTGTAGTATCAAATTGGCGACCGTGGCTGAACATTTGTTACTCCTTTGTAGGCCCAAATATTTTTACAAAAGTCCAGACTACCCAAAGAACGCATTTGGTGACATCTATTGCCGCATCACTGAGTTTTCCCTTTGTAAGCTCGTCATAAGATATCTCTTTCGTAAATTGGGCACCCGTAAAAATGCCATCCTTTTTATATTCCTCGTTGAAGGAATATGTGGTGGGTGTAAAAATGATATCTTTTTGTAAATTCCATAATAGTTCTTCGCGATCATTAGCTTCCAGGCCATTAAACGCATCCAAATGCTCTCTGCCAAGCATTACATTCGCTATTACTTTAATAGCCTCGTTTAAATCTGTGGGTTGGATTACATAAAAGGGAATTCCATTTTCCGCTTTTCCAGCTATTACGAAATGAAACCCGTCCGGGATAGTATTTGGACTAGCTGCTGGATCAAAAAAGCCTCGACTATCCATCCAACTTTTAATTAGCTCTCTTGCGTGTTCTGTATTTTCTACGACCATGAAGACGGGTCTCCATTCTTAGTGTATCACGCCTAGGTTGTGTCGTTTTATAAAGTTTTGCTTTGCGGGTACAGATTGCGATAATTCCATAGATCGTTTCTTTTACAAGTCCGTGTATTTAATGAAGTTTAATGTGGAAATTGATTATTAAATATACACACCTCAACTACGGAATTAATGCAGAACTGACTTTACATGCAAAGTCACAATTCGGGCAAGCTTTTTAAGGATAAAACCCTGCTAAACAAATGCATAGCTGCAAACTAAAAGATGCTAATTTAGGGGTCAAAATGGCAAAGCAAGAAGTTATTGATAGGGCACTGGCCGAAGGAAGAACCTACCTGATGGAGCATGAGAGCAAAGCCGTTCTGGAAAGCCTGGGCATCACCACCACCGGAGCCGGGGTAGCAAAGTCAGAGGACGAAGCTGTAGAGATATTCCAATCCCTGGCCGCTCCCGTGGCCATGAAGGTGCTTTCTGTGGATGTAGTCCATAAATCCGATGCCGGCGGAGTTAAGCTAAATTTAAGGGATGCCGACGAAGTGAGAGCCGCCTATCGGGAAATCATCCAGGCATTCCTGGACAAAAAGGTCGCGGGCATCTCGGTGCAGAAGATGGCCCGGCCGGGGGTGGAGGCCATCGTGGGAGTAGCCAATGACGCCACTTTCGGGCCGATTTTGATGTTTGGTCTGGGCGGAGTCTTCGTAGAGGTTTTAAAAGATGTCTCCTTCCGCTCCATTCCTATCTCTGCCTCCGATGCCAAAGATATGATCGAGGAGATCAAAGGCTATGCTCTTTTGCGAGGGTATCGCGGTTACTCTTCCGATATTGAGGCGCTGGAGAAGCTATTGATGGCCATCTCGGACTTTGTCATAACAAATCCCGTCATCTCGGAGATGGATATCAATCCCGTGTTCCTCTATCCGGATGGCTACATGGTGGTTGATGCTCGCATAATCCTGGGAGAGCCGCGGCCTGTCCCGCCTGCTGCCGTCGAACAGGACTTGCACGACCTGTTTTATCCCAGGAGCATTGCCGTCATTGGTGCCTCCGGCACGCCGGGAAAGCTGGGATGGAACGTCTTTACCAATCTCGTCAGCCACAAATTCCGTGGGAAGCTCTATCCCATCAATCCCAAGGCCGATGAGATTCACGGTCTGAAGGCTTACCCCTGCATCAGCGCCGTACCGGAATCGGTGGATGTGGCCATCGTCCTCGTCTCGGCCGGAGTGACCGCGGATGTTGTTGAGGAGTGCTGCAAGTGCGGCGTGCGCTACATCGTGGTTGAGTCAGCCGGCTTCGCCGAATTAGGCGAGGACGGCAAGAAGATTGAGCTGCTGATGAAGGATATCGCCGACAGGTACGGCGTGCGGCTGCTCGGCCCCAACTGCTCAGGCATCATCAACACCCACTGTAGCATGGTCCAATCCATAGGCATTGTGGATGCTCTATCCATGGGCAATATCGGCCTGGTCTCGCAGGCAGGGGTGTGCGCAGCCGGTATGCTCTGGGGGCTGCGCCATATCATGGATTTCGGCATTATCGCCACCATCGGCAACAAGCTAGACATCAACGAGACCGATATTCTGGAGGCAGTGAGCCAAGACGAGAACATCAATGTCATCTGCATGTATCTTGAGTCCGTGAAAGGCGGGCGGCGTTTCATAGATGTGGCCCGGCGTATCACTCAGGAAAAGCCCATAGTCGTTCTCAAGTCCGGCAGAACCGATGCCGGCAAAAAGGCGGTGGCATCACACACGGCATCCTTAGCCGGCAACGATCTGATCTTCAGCGCCGCCTTTCGCCAGTCCGGGATCATCCGGGCCCGCGATTATGAGCACATGTTCAACTTAGCCCGTGCCATCTCCAAGCAGCCGCTGCCAACAAGGGAAGGCGTATTCATAATAACCTACGCGGGTTCCCTGGGCGTCATTGCCGCCGACGCCATCACCGATAACAGCATGCGTCTCTCCGAACTGGAGCCGCCCTTAAAAGAACGGCTGAAGAGTCTGCTGCCGGATTATGTCTGCGGCATGAACCCCGTGGACTACACCTTCAGCCAGGATGCTGAAACTGTGAAGAAAACCATTGAGATCGGTGTGGACAGCCAGGACGTGGGCAGCTTTATCGTCGTCTTGCAGGCGGAGATCCTGGGCAGCTACGTGGATACTCTCCAGAAGATCGATTACCAGGGCAAGCCCATCATCGCCTGCGTGGCGGGAAAGGAGTTCGCCCAGACCGATGTCATTAAAATGGAAAATGCCGGCATTCCGGTCTTTGGCACGCCCGAACAGGTTGCGGACGCTCTGGGCATTATGTACCGCCACCAGAAGAGAGTTGCCAAAGAGAAGTCCTAAGGTCGATATCCAGGAAGTAAAGATTGGGCAAATCCAGGAAATATAACGCTTTCCTGGATTTAGCCGCTTACGGTACCTCGTAATTGGATGCACAACTGCACAGGGCCGCATCCTTTTCCATCTCATCATAATAGGCTTCCGACTCCGCTGAACATTCCGTCATATTTCCGGTGATATTGAAACCTGGGGGAGGATTCCATGCACCCCAATATCCTTTCACGGGTGTAGCGTTAAAGAGACTGGTGGCATTGATCTTGCTGTCTGCACCCGTGTCCGCGCCTGTGCCCACTTCCGGGCAGCAGGGCAGCGGCTGATAGTAAGCCTCAAAGGTGGTGCTGTTCTTGGCCAGAACTATGCTCTCCTTAGAGACGGCCCTGACGCTCACCTTATTCGTATAATAGGCGCGCCCGCCATCCACCTTGGCTCTCATCTTTATGGTCAGCGTTCTGCCGATATCAAGGGAGGGAAGGGTCCAATTGACCATGCTGCCGTTCGTCTTAGCTCTGATGCTGGAGTTGATGTAGCTGCAGCCTTTGGGAAGATAATCTGTTACATTTAGTGGTTTGAGCAACTTGTTGCCGTCGTTGCTGACATTGATGAGAAAGAGGACGGTATTTTCATCCAGCATGACTGCCGTCTTGCTGATATTCACATGGGGATATAGATGCTTGGGCGTGGCGTGGATGCTTATCGCCGTATCGATCTGAAAGCTTCCGAGGAGCGTCTGATCCAGACCGATGCGCGGCCCGTTTTCCATATTTATATCAAGAGTTCCATTGAACTTACCGAGAAGGGAGAGGGAGGATTTCTCCATCATGGCCTCCATATCGACAGATGTTGCATAACGGATGTCCTTGCTAATTAGGACCCCCGTCCCCTCTTCTTTGGTCAGCATGCCTTCATCCCATAAACTCGCATAGCTCTGGTTTTGGGATCCGGCCCGAAGGAGGACCGGCGCATATTGCACTTTCATGTATTTGTTGACTGAGCCAAGCTCAGTTGTCTCCTGGGATGAGTAGTAACCGCTGCCCGACTCATAGGATCTTTGCAGCCCTTTTGTCCTTTTATCAGAGGATACAAATCCTTTGCCTTTGGCAGATTTGGTGAATTTGACGCTCTCTCCGTAAGAGTCCACGGCCTCTTTTATCCGGAAGCTGCCGTGGTAGTTTTCATCGATCTCCTGGATAACAGCTCTTTCGCCAGGGACACGCTTTTTATAGCTTATCTGAGCCATGCCGGAGCTGAAATCAGCCTCAGAACTGTAAACGGTCTGGTTCATATCCGCCACATAAGTGCTGTTCTGGCTCAGAGTATCTGCGTATAGATATTTTTCACTGAGGGAGTCGCCCAGGATCCTGTTCTCAACGCGAGTTCGATCCGACCACAATGAATCGTAATTAAGGCTTCGATTCCCGGGCAGGAGAAAGGCAGTCTTCCCGTATTTGGCAAACAGATTCTTTTCCAGGCTGATGCTCTTATTTTCTTGATGCAGGCTGCTCTTTGCCTCCTCTTTGTAGTAACCGCTTCCATGCTCCCGACTGGAAATACTGGTGCCGGGCGAGCCGAGAATAACTACAGTTGAATTGCTGATGACTTTGTATAGGTATATTCCATAGTATCCGGATATTTTTGCCCTGTTTATGAGAGCTTCTTTCTTTTCCTGAGTGTCAAATCCTTTGCGAACATAAGCATAACCATCGCCCTGCACCAGAGATGTCTCGTAATAATTCGCCTTCGCTTTCTTAGGGATCTGTACTACTATTTGGATGATTCTTAATTCATTTTCGCCTAGAGTTCCAACTCTCCAGGTCAGATTATTGCCGCTAATAATACTCGGAAGTGGAGACGCACTGATGAGAATCACCTCTGGAAGAAGGTCGGTGACATTCACAGAATCGGCAGGTTCGATCCCAGCGTTCCCGTAATTGATTGTATATGTTATATTATCTTCCCGGTTATAGGCGTTCTTATCTGCCGTCTTCCGGATCCAGAGGGAGTGGACCACATCCGTCACCAATGTCGTATTTTTTCCTTGATACTCATTGGAATCAATTTTGTAAGTATTGATAATTTTTGAAACATCCTTTGGGATATTGATATTTGCCTTCACCTTTATGGTTATTGTCCCTCCCTCGCCCGGTTTCAAGACTGTCCAGTTCCACCAGAGATGATTTCCAGATCTGCCGTTAGGCGGGTCCAGAGTTGGATTGGCATCAACCAGATCGACGTAGGGGTCCAGCCAATCATGAATCGTTACATCGGTCTGGTCTACAGAGCCCACATTTTGATACGTTATGGTGTAGGTCAGCTCCCTGCCGGGCGGCACGAAATCTGAGGAAGCGATCTTGGTAATATTCAACCCGCCGTGAATAACACCCGTCACTAATGTCCATGTTTTCCCGGCAAACTGGAGGGAATTTATTCGATATTTATTAATGATTTTAGAAGCACTCACCGGAATCGAATTATTTACCTTTACCGCTATGGTTATTGTGCCCACCTCGCCCGGATTTAAATCTCCCAGCCGCCACACGAGATATTTTTGGGAGCTGCCGTTGACCAGATCGATGTAGGGGTCCAGCCAATCTTGAATCGTCACATTAGTCTGCTTTATAGAACCATTATTTCGATACGTTATGAAATAGGTCAGGTTCTTGCCGGGAGACACGAAATTTGCAGAAGCTCTCTTGTTAATATACAAATCATTGCCCCCCACAGTGGTATTGATTATACTAATTGCGGAGGAGTTTTCCTTGCACATCAGCTCTACCTGATTGGTAATATACGATCCGGGCAATGCAAGGGCATTGACCCTGGCCTGGATTTGTATCCGGCCTGACTCCCCTATCTTGAGGACTCCCTGGCTCCATTGATTCACAGTCCCCGTATCGGGAACGGGGTCAGAGGTAAGGAAGGTGAGACTCTTGTTGTATGTCTCCTTGATCACAACATCATGGGCATCTGCACCACCAATATTTTCATAAAAAATGGTATAGTTCAGGAGACCGCCCAAAATTGCCGATTCCGGCTGAGCTGTCTTTGTCACTCGTAACTCGGGCAGGGGCCGGAAGACTTCCAGTGTGAATGAATCCCAATCGGACACATCTTTTCCGTCTCTGGTTTTAGCAGTCACTGTGGCCTTATTCTTGAGCAAAAATCTCTCTATGTAAAGCTGATATCCCGGAGTTCTTCGATACTCCTTGCTCAAAATATTTCCCCTGCCGTCTACAATCAGAATTAGTGTATCTCCAGAGATATAATCAATGATAGTAATAGTATTATATCCCTTAGCCGGCAAATCGTACTCTATTTTGAAGTACTCTTTAGTTCCGGGTGGGGGATAGTAGAGTTCTTCGGAGAGGATCTTGCCGGATACAGCATATCGCACAGTTAACACGGCACCGGATATGGTGTCCAGGTAGATGGTTTTATTCAGGTTGCCTTTTAGATCTACTATTTTGCTGAAGGATTCGCCCGTCACTTCATTGCTGTAGTTGTAATATGTATAGTTTAGGATTTCATGACTTGTGACCAGCTCGGCTGCCTGCATATCGAATTGGCCTGCAAATCGGCGTAAGTTATCCATCACAATCTCCAGGCGAACCTTCTTTTCCATCAGCCTTTGTATCGTCTCCGAGAGCTGTGTGGAACCCATCTTGCTTTGCATGATGCGAAGCATGGGATAATCAGACGGATCTAAAACCCGATAATAGTATTCATACCACCATGATTCTCCCGGATCAAGCACCCTGTTTCCATCATCTCCAGATTTATAAATCGGCAGGCAATCCGGCCCCCAGTTCTGCAGGTCGGTGAGATTCAAGTCCACGAGAGGCAAAGTTCCCTGATTTGTTACGTTATATGTGTACAATACAGGGTCTCCTATTCTGACGGGGGCCGTGAATAAGCAATCTTTTTTCAAGGAGATCTTGGCCACCGATCTGGGAAGCACACGAAGATTATAAGTATTATTATAATATTTGCAGCAGCCATATGAGTTAGTTATATTTAGCGATATGACCACATTCTGGGGTGAATCGACAATGGGTGCCGTCCACCGAAAAGATCTTTCCGTGGAGCTCGTTGGGCTTCCATCAGATGCGCTCCACTGGAAAGACACATCTTCTTGAGATACGTTCTGGGCAGCAAAGTTGAAAATGCTCCCGGACGGCACCTCTTTTTCCATGGCAGCCAGAGCAGGAGCGATGCTCAAAAATGCTAAAATCAGGGCGAAGCATGCTGAGATTACAAATATTGTTTTCAATCAATATCACACTACCCAGCTAATAACTGCTACCGGCTCAGGTGTAACGGTTATGTTCATGTTGCACGCGGCCCACTGCTTGGGGCCGCTCTCGGCATTTTCATCCGTCACATAAACCTGTAGATCATGTTGGCCCAGCCCAAATTTCTGCCAATCAATGTCTATGCTTTCTCCTTCATGCGACTCATCCGACTCATGAGAATCATCCGACTCTTCCTGCGACAAAACCCCACTAATCTCTCTTCCGTCCAATTGCCATTTAATTGAGCCCGGAATAAAGCCGGTCAACGTGACTTTGTAGGTCTCGGTTTTGCTCAGACATGCGTGATTCTGCCCAATAATGGTGCAAGGACAGAAATTAAAGACGATCTGCCGGTCGGCATAAGTTACCTTGCCGGATCGATCTCTTACCTGCAATCTCACTATGTAGGTTCCCGGACTATTGTAAGTGTGGGACGGGTTCTTGGCCGGGCTATGAAATCCATCACCAAAATCCCAATCGTAGTCATACGGTCCAATTCCTCCGGTCGTCTGGTCCGCGAATTTAGTAATACCAGAGCAATCCTGCAAATCCCCTGTGAAGAAGGCTGAAAGAGGCATCTCTACCAGAAACTCTGCTTCCTGGCCACCATAGCACTTTGTATTGCGATTGCTGCACTTGCGAACGGCCTGTCTGCAGCTTGTATCTTTTGCAGTCTCCCAGCTCAACACAAGCCTCTTGAGCCGAACCTCTTCACCCCTCGTCCAGATAATATTATAGAGGGGATAGTCTACGGTGGATTTTGCTTCGATTTTGTCCAGGACGCAAAGGCCATCGTTATAAAAAGACCTGCTTAATGTGCCAGACAGGTACAGATCGGCCAGCAAGATCGCTGCATATCGTGGTGCATTGGCATTATTACGAAATGTGGCCCAGAGATAACAGGATTGCTTTTCACCCGGCACTGCAGAAAACAGATCTGCCCCCCTATCATCGCCCAGCCACAGCCGTGATACCGTTACATCATTGGCCTGGCACTGGAATTTGCAGTCTGGCCAGTCCTCGGATAGGGCCGGCTGCATGATCAGAGCAAGAAGGATGAGACGGCAGACGCTGGCCCAAATCATAGTCATAATTCACCCATATAGATGATGATTTAATACTCCTTTTTATTCTTAGTATTTGCATACATTCGTATATAGTTCTATGTGGCCCAACCTGGATAGGTTTTTATTTTTAATATAGATTAATTAAAACTAAATAAACTATATTGATTAAATATTATAAAATATTTATATTAATAATAAAATTTTGCACCTGGGCCGGAGTGGCTCAGGTGCTAAATAGGTCAATCAACTCTTCTTTAATCCCCGCCCTCCTCCGCCATGGATATGTCCGCCGACGGCTCTGGTATGACCTTTACAGCCATGCTGCATTCTTGGCTGGACCAGGCCTTTTCTATGTAATTTCTGTTTACCTTCACCTTTAGTTTGTGTTCACCCAACTCGAATTTGCTTCCGGAGAGGGTAATGCTCTTGCCTGATCCCAGGGATTTCTCATCCATGGACCAGTCATAGCTATTCTTGAACTTGGTGTCCTCTTTACCCGTGTAGCTGTAGGTCTCCTCCTTATTCTTGCACAGAGCGGAAGGCCCGTCCAATGCGCAAACCGCCTGGGAGCATCCAGGGGAGTTCTTGTTGGCTTCTGCTGTACTGCCGTCCAGATGCCAGACTAATGAATCGCCTTTGGATACGACGGCAAAGACGGAGGTCTGGGTTCCCGGTTCAAAGGTGGTGGGTTGTCCCTGGCTGTCAGGGAGTGGCGTGAACTGGTTATTCTTGCCGAGGGATAGGCTGACGGCCACGCCGTTGGTGTTGCTGTAGCCGAAGAAGGCGTTGAAAGTGCCGTCTTTATTGACAGACACGCAGTCCATGGTTGGTTTAATTGCATCTCTGTAAACGCCGGCCGTAACAGTTGCCACGTTTGACGTTATCGGCTTGCCTATGGAGGTTCCAGTAGACGTAGCCGTATTTACGATGGTCGATTTAAGTTCCTCGCCCATGTCACCCTGGACTACTTTATGGGTCAGGCTGCCGGTAGCTTTCTCTCCTGCAGGCAGGGTATTCCGGTCCAGCGTGACTTGGCCCAGCTTGTCATCTACGACAAGGATTCCGCTAACGGTGGTAGTACCCGTGTTGGAAACCACATAGGTATAGACGATATCATCGCCAAGCTTTGCACCACTACCGGCTATCCAAAGCGGTGATGTTGAAGTCGCTGTTTTGGCCAGGCTGATAGAGGATGTGTAGGTCAGGGCGACCGTTGCCGTTGCGGTGGCGCTGGCAGCATTGTTCTGGCTGTCTGTGCCTGACACCGTCACGATATTGGTGAGCGGTCCGGGCAGATCGGCCTCGACGACGAGGTGAGTCGCAGAACCATTAGCACTTGCACCCGGAGCCAGTGTATTAGTGCCCAAGGCGATGGTGCCTAGCTTGTCATCATTCGCGGTTAATCCATTGATGGTGACGGTTCCCGAGTTCTTAACCGTGTAGCTGTAGGTTATGGTAGATCCCACGGCTGCGGTTCCCGTCGACGACACCTTGGCAACTTCCAGTTTGGTGGTGTAAGTCAGAGCGACTGTTGCCGTTGCCGTAGTTGTGACCGGCTGGTTCTGGCTGTCCGTGGCCGCAACTGTTACGATGTTGGTGAGCGGTCCGGGCAGATCCCTTTCGAGCACGGTGTAAATACCGGTTCCCGTTGTGGTCTCTCCCGAAGCGAGGGTGGTCTGGCCTGGTGTTATCGTGCCGACCTTGTCGTCGCTCAGAGTCAGACCAGTGAGGGTCACGTTACCCGTGTTCCTAACTGTGTAGGTGTAGGTTACCTGGCTTCCTACGGCGGCCGTTGTGCTGGAAGGCACCTTGGCCACGCTCATGCTGGCCGTATAGGTCAGGGTGACTGTAGCTGTTGCCGTAGTTGTGACCGGCTGGTTCTGGCTGTCCGTGGCCGCAACAGTGACGATGTTGGTGAGCGGTCCGGGCAGATCGCCTTCGAGCACGGTGTAAGTAGCGGTTCCTGTTGTGGTCTCTCCCGAAGCTAGAGATGTCTTGGCGGGTGTTATTGCGCCTATCTTGTCATCGCTCAGAGTCAGACCAGTGAGGGTCACGTTACCCGTGTTCCTAACTGTGTAGGTGTAGGTTACCTGGCTTCCTACGGCGGCCGTTGTGCTGGAAGGCACCTTGGCCACGTTCAGGCTGGCTGTGTAGGTCAGGGCGACAGTTGCCGTTGCCGTTGCTGTAAGCGGCTGGTTCAGGCTATTCGTAGCCGTGACGGTTACGATGTTGGTGAGCGGTCCGGGCAGATCGCCTTCGAGCACGGTGTAAGTAATGGTGCCGATAGTGTTCTCACCGGGAGCCAGTGTAGTCTTGTCTGTAGCTACGGCACCAAGTTTGTCGTCGCTCAGAGACAATTTGTTGATGGTTATGCTACCCGTGTTATTCACAGTGTAGGTGTAGGTTATGCTGTCTCCTACCCTGGCCGTTGTACTCGAAGCTACCTTGGCCACGCTCATGCTGGACCTGTAGGTCAGGGTGACGGTTGCCGTTGCCGTTGCTGTAACCGGCTTATTCTGGCTGTCCGTGGCTCTGGCCGTGGCAATGTTGGTCAGGGGTCCGGGCAGGTCCGTCTCGACGATGGTATGCGTCGCTGATCCCGTAGCAGTCGCGCCGGGAGCCAGCAGGGCGGTATTCAATGTGATGGCGCCCAGCTTGTCATCCGTCAGAGTCAGAGCGTTTACGGTTACGTTTCCAGTGTTAGTAACGGAGAACTGGTAGGTAACAGTCTCACCCATGGCAGCCGTGCTCGCTGATGGCGTCTTGGTCACCTGCAAAGCGGCGGCGTAGGTAAGCTGGACCGTGGCCGTAGCTGTGGAGCTGACCGCTTTGTTCTGGCTGTCTGTGCCTGACACCGTCACGATATTGGTGAGCGGTCCGGGCAGATCGGCCTCGACGACGAGGTGAGTCGCAGAACCATTAGCACTTGCACCTGGGGCCAGTGTGTTGGTGTCCAGGGCGACGGTGCCGAGCTTATCGTCTGCGAGAGAGAGCGCATTGATGGTAACCGATCCCGTGTTCCTCACCAAGAATTGATAGGTGACGGTTTCGCCCACGTTGGCCGTTTGGGCGGAAGGAGTCTTGGTTACTTGCAGAGTGGCAGTGTAGGTAAGCGCGACAGATGCGGTAGCCCGGCCAGTAACCGGAACGTTCTGGCTGTCTGTGCCTGTTGCTGTGGCCACATTGGTCAAAGGTCCGGGCAGATCCGTCTCAACGACCAGGTGCGTGGCTGACCCCGTGGCCGTCTCGCCTGGTGCCAGAGAAATCTTGTCCAGGGTAATTAAACCGAGCTTGTCATCGTTAAGAGCCAGTCCGTTTATTGTGACAGAACCGTTGTTCTTCACGCTGAACTGGTAAGTTACCGTATCTCCTACTTTGGCAGTATTAGAAGACGGTGTCTTAGTTACGGCGAGGCCAGCGGTATAGGTCAGAGTAATAGTTGCTGTAGCTGTCGCCGTAACCGGCTTGTTCTGGCTATCCGTGCCCTGGATGGTGGCCAGGTTGGTTAGAGGTCCGGGCAGATCGCTCTCCAATATGACATGGGTTGCCGACGCTGTTGCAACAGCTTTCGGGGCCAGTTCTGTCTTGTCGGTTTTTATGGTTCCGAGCTTGTCATCTGTCAGGTTCAAGCCCTTTATTGTGACGTTTCCGGTGTTTGTCACAGTGAACCTGTAGGTTACCGTATCTCCCACCTTGGCAGTGGTAGAGGAGGGCACTTTAGTCAGACTTAAGGCTGCGTTATAGGTCAGAGTCACGGTGGCACTGGCTGTAGCTCTAACCGGCTTGTTGGTCCTGTCCTCAACGCCTGATACAGTTACTGTATTGTTCAGGGGCCCGGGCAGGTCGCTCTCTTTTATGGTATAAGTACTGGTTGCAGTCGTTGTTGCTCCAGGCATAATCGTCCTGGTGGCGGGGACAAGCGTGCCGAGCTTATCATCCACAAGTGCCAGAGAGTTTATGCCTATGGTTCCAGTATTTTGGACGGTATAGGTATAAGTTACGGCCTGGCCTACTGCTGCAGAAGCTGCCGAGGCGGTCTTAGTTACCTGCATCCCCGTGGTGTAGGTCACGTTTGTCCGATAGGTGCAGCTTATGCTGCGGAACGGGTTGGTTGAACCGGGTGCCACATCAGAATAATCCTTGGTTAAGGTCATGCCGATGGTGTGATTGACGGGGCTGTACTGGGTCCAATCTATGTTGACATTTGGTCCGGTGGCTCCTGCGATATTTTTGCCGTCCACATTCCACACAAATGTCGTTCTGCCGCCTGTACCGCCTGTATAGCTGTACGCACCTGTTTCATAGGGGCCGACTTGTGCGGGTCCGCCTATGCCGCAAACCGGCAGAGAGTAGACTTTAATATCAGTACTCGTTTGGTTGACACAACCTCCTTCTTTGGTTCTTATGTATAGCGAGATTGTGACCGCCTTCGAGTTCTCAACCTGAGATACCAGGGGGGCCTTAAATGAAAAACTTCGCGCCGCCCCCTGGCCAATGGTAGCACCGCCAGTTACAGCGGTCCATTGATAGAGGTAATCTCCAGAAGGTGCTTGCAGGGTCACAGTCTGTCCAGAGGTTACGAGCTGAGTTACGGCGAGGCTGGGCACAGCTGCGCCCAGCGACGATCCGGTCAGCAGGTAAACCAGCGATAAAAGCATTACTAGAGTTATCGCTTTGCTATGATATGACATGATTTTTCCTCCTATATCCCAACTATTCGGTCAGCATCCGGTTATCTTAATCAGAGGCATCTCTCCTATTGCCATCAGGTATATTTTTTTCAAACAGACTCCAAATTGTAATAACTATTCAGAGTTATTGAAAGTTATATGGGCAATTCTTTTTGCGTTTATTCATACCTGGAATAGCATTAGATACATCCTTTCAGAGACCAAATTCAGATAACCATATAATTGGTTGTAGGCTTATCTATTTTAACTCTTTCACCATGTTTCGGGAATTAATGGCTTAAAATATTGCTATTTCATCTTATATACAATATTATATAATTTAACATTCAGATTTCCAAATTTCTATTTGTATTTGTATCCAGTATGCAATTCGCAAAACAAATGTTTTATATTTATTTTATACAGATTCAGAAAATCATGATATCATAAGGATATTAATTTTTCCTTAAATTTTATGCGCGACGGTCTAAATTTTAGACAACCACAAGTATTATTAGCAATAGAAGCACAAATAATTTAGAAGATTTGCAGTAATTCGCAATTGAATGCATAATATGATAAAAATAAACCATAGAGGTGAAAGGAAAATGTATCTGAAGAGAATGCTGATTTATGCAGGACTGGCTATATTAATGGCACAGCTTATTTTTGCAGGTGCGTCTGCACAGAATGGAACCGGCGTTTTGAATCTGATCATTAAAATGGAACAGTCTCCACTGGCAGAGGGAAAGAGTCTGGCGGAAAAAGAGGACTTAGAGATGAACTCCACCACAAATCTGCTCAATGAGGCGGACTCCAAAGGACTCGCAGTTTCGGTATCCGTCACAGGAGATATCGCCAATAGTATATATCCTCTCTATGTCACTATGCTCGGCTCCAAAAAGAATCATGAACTGATGATGGGAGGTATGAACGGGAGCGATGAATTGGTCTCCTTCGAAGATCAGGATGCGAGGCTTCGTAAGACCAAGAGATACGTTGAGGATGATTATATCTGCGGAGTAGAGCAGCTCAAGGTGGCCGGCTACCTGCCCGTGCCCGATTCCTTTAACCAGAGCCAATACAAGATCCTGGATGATCTGGCGATATTGTACCTGGTAGATGAAATGGGATTGCCGGAAAGCCAGGGCAAGATTGTGCCTTATCTCATGGACGGATCTGCCTTTTATGTGGTTCCTTTGAGCGAGGGGCATGCACTTCGCATGCATGACGGAGCGGCAAAAGCGGCCGGCTTGAACGGTACGCAGTGGTATGACCAACTTGCCGGCAAATTCGATGAGTCAGCCGGCAAGGGTGAACCAATGGTCGTGGTCTTCACCAATACGGTCTCCGGATCAGATGAATACCTGGATGCCTACAAGAAGTTCGTAGAATATGCATCAAGCAAAGGCGCCAGCTTTGTTACCACCAAGGCTTTGGTGGAAAGCCATAAGAATGCATAAGGTTCTTGTGTAGTAGAATAATCGAGTCCTCTGTGAGTCCTCCGTGCGCTCTCGGGTCTCTGTGGTGGTAGTCCGTAAACCATTGGTTATAACCAGTGGCTAACGACGTTTTCACCACAGAGACACCGCAGTTCACAGAAGGACGCACAGAGCGACTAACTAACAATTGCTAAACATCAATCTTTATGCCGAAGAGCTTCTCGAATTTCTCATACTTGGCCCGGGCCCGATAGATGTTTTGCCGGGTATAGGGCGCTCTCTGCTCATAGGCCAGCATGTCTCTGATCTCGGCCTGGGTGAAGACCGTTTCTAGCTTCTCTTTGGCAATTGAGGACACACTCACTTTTTCCGTGCATATCTCCAGACTACTGTCCCCCTGCCAGTTCCACTGCCTATCATAGCGCATCAGAATAAGGTGCTCATTCTTGCAATGCGCACAGACCAGCCAGTTCGATTCTGTAGAGTGATATGCCAGGCTCTCCAGGTCCAGGTCACACTTGCTGCAAAATCCCACCATATTACACTCTAATGAGACCGGTTCCAGCCGTCTTCCTTCAAAAATGAGATTATGACTCTTCTCATCAAGTTGGTTCATCTTGACTTTAAGACGTCCGCCATGCTATAAATTCCGGGCTCTTTACCGACTACCCATTCTGCCGCCCGCACGGCGCCGCTGGCAAATGCAGTTCTGCTGTGGGCCTGGTGCTTAATCTCGAGGCGTTCACCTGTTCCTGCCAGGAGCACAGTGTGATCACCTACAATATCTCCGCCGCGCACGGCGTGCACACCAATCTCTTTTCCTCGCGGCATGATGCCTTCCCGGCCATACACGATCTCCTTTTCGCCCAGAGCCATCTTTATCGCCTGCACTGTGGCCAGAGCCGTGCCGCTGGGGGCATCTTTCTTCTGATTATGATGGGCTTCAATGATCTCGATGTCGTAGTCCTTGAGGGCCGCCGCCGCATCGGCTACCAGCTTCCAGAATACATTTACGCCTAAGGAGAAGTTGGGCGTTATGACTGCAGCCACACGGCCTTCGATGGCTTTTTTCATCAAAGAATGCTGCTCTGTTGAAAAGCCCGTAGTTCCCACCACAAGATCAATTCCAAGACTTGCCGCCGTGCATACGTTATTTACCGCCGCTTTGGCAATGGTAAAGTCGATGAGCACATCCGGTTTGCTCTCCCTTAAGACAAACTCCAGCGTCGCCGCGTCTTTGACGATGATGCCGCCAGGGAGAACCGCTCCTGCCCCAACAGCATCCAATCCGGCCACGAGTTGCATGTCTTTTACCTTGGCCGCCTCCTGGATGATCAAAGTGCCCATGCGTCCCAGGGCACCGGCTATGGCTATGCGCGTCATGCTCTCTCGCCTAGCCTTTCCAGTATCTCTTTTAAGAAGAGCTCTTTCTCAGGAGCCATTTGCCCCAGAGGAAGACGCATTGGTCCGCCGGCCCGCCCCAGATATTTTTGAGCCGTCTTCACCGGAATAGGATTAGTCTCCAGGAACATGGCTCGCACCAGGGGGGCAAGCTCATAGTGCAGCGCTCTCGCTTTCTCGAAGTCGCCCTTCAAAATAGCGTCCACCATGGCCACAGTCTTTCTAGGAGCCACATTGGCCACCACGGAAACTACACCTTTGGCGCCCAGAGACATGGTGGGCAGGGTCAGATCATCATCTCCCGAGAGAACGACAAAATCGCTGTCGCGAGTTAGCTCGATGATCTGAGATTGCTGAGAGAGGCTTCCACTGGCTTCCTTTATGGCCACGATGTTCTTTACCTTGGACAATTTCGCGACCAATTCCGGCTTGAGATCTATTCCGGTTCTCTTGGGAACATTATAGAGCACAATTGGGATGTCGCACTTTTCGGCGATAGTCTTGAAATGCTCGAACATACCCCGATCATTGGGCTTGTTGTAGTAAGGCGTGATCAATAAAGCAGCAGATGCACCGGCTTTGGCCGCATGGCGCGTCAGCTCCAAAGCCTCACGGGTATTGTTTGAGCCCGTGCCTGCAATTACTGGTACCTTGGAAGATTCCACGGCAATCTCCACTACCCTTTTATGCTCCTCAAAGGTTAATGTGGCCGACTCACCAGTTGTGCCGCAGGGAACAATGCCTGCTATGCCGGTTTTATTCAGGTAATCAATGTTCTTCCTCAGTCCCTCCTCATCCAAGCTCTCATCTTCCAAAAACGGCGTAATTAATGCGGGAAACACGCCTTTAAGCAGCATCGATCTCGACCTCGCCTCGGCGAGTTCGTCTCTGCCGCATCACATTGGAAATATATCCTGCAACACGATTTCGTATGGTCTTATTTTTGATGTCGGTGTACTCTGATACTACCAGTTTATTTTGTTCAAAGTCAGGGCTAAATGAGCTTTCGTAGGTTCTCAACAGATCCATCGCGAAATTCTTGATATAACTAGGTTTTACACTTCCCATAATCAACACTCCAGCTAGAGCAATTCGTTGTGCATCCTTGCCTCACCAATTTATATCTTCCCGTCCCCGGGGGTTGTCCCTACCGCTTGTCTAGCGAAGTTCATGGACAATAGCGATTCGCCGCATGCCGCTGCCTGGTTGACCGGCCCCACGCCCTTTCCCACTCGCATGCTGCCGAGAAGCGCCCTTTCTGCGAACCTCTTGGCCTGGCAGGCCGCATCTTTAAGGGAGCAGCCCTGGGCCAGAAATGATGTTAATGCGGCAGAGTAGGTGCATCCTACGCCGTGGTTGCCCCCCGCCACCCTTCTCCCCGGCAAAAGGATGACCTCAACATCATTCGCCAGGAGATCGGTGCAGTCCAGATGGCCGCCCTTAACGATTACCGCTTTTGGCCCAAGCTCTAAGATCTCATGTGCGGCGAGTTTTGCACTGTCTCTGTCGCGAACCACTATTCCCGTCAGAGCCTGGGCCTCGAAGATATTGGGAGTTACTACCGTTGCCAGTGGAATGAGGTCTGCTTTTAGCGCCTCTACCGCCTCAGGTCGAAGCAGCCTGCCACCCGCTTCCGCTTCAATCACCGGATCTAAGACGAAGGGGATATCTGTCATCCGCAGGTGATGGGCCACCGCAGTCACAATCTCGGCGGAGTGGAGCATGCCCGTTTTAGCAAAAGCAACGGAGAAATCATCAGTGATCGACCTCATCTGCTCTACTACTATGCCGAGTTCCAGGCCATAGACCCGTTGCACACCCTGAGTGTTTTGGGCAGTAATGGCGGTGACGGCGCAGGTTCCATGCAGTCCCAGGACGCAGAACGTCTTAAGGTCCGCCTGGATGCCGGCCCCGCCCCCCGAGTCAGAGCCGCCGATGGTAAGCACGACTTGTGGCATTTGTCACCCATTTTTTGTCCGGCGAATTTAGGAGATCTTCTTCTCTGCCGCCTGAATCATTTCCGGCGGAAGCTTGTACTTTTGCGCGATCTTCAAAGCCTTGCGGTAAAGGCCGGCTTGCATATGCAGCTCGTAGGACTTAGTGGCCGCTTGCAGCAGCATCTCATTAGGAAGCTCAAACTCCTCGGCAATCTCGGCTGCGTTCTTAACCAGACCAAAGCTCATGCTCTTATTATAAGCCTGAACCGCAGCCTGCCGGACCAGATCCTGAGGAAGGCCATATTCCTTGGCATAATCGGCAGCCGCATGATAAAACTCGCTGTCGATTTTCCGGTTGAATGACCGCTCTGCCGCTTCCAATCGAAGATTCGCGGGAAGGTCGTACTTCTTGGCCAGATCGGCAGCCAAAGAGTAGTCGCCTTTCTTCATATTAACATCGTAGGCTTTGCGGACAGCCTCGATTAGCATATCACTCGGCAAACCAAAGTCGGACTTAATCTTTGCCGCCTCCTGGTAGGCACCCAGGTTCATCTTTATGGTAAACTGTCTTGCACCTTCGGCCAGATTACTATCATCCATAGAAATCCTCCATAACGGTATCACCAATTTTAGCTCTTCGCTATTTCCAATTACTATGTTTTTTCAGTTGTCAGTTCGTCTCTCTGTGCGTACTCTGTGAACTCTGTGGTGAATGGTTCGTAGCCATTGGTTATAACCAGCGGCTAACGACGTTTCAACCACAGAGACCCGAGAGCACACGGAGAACTCACAGAGACTCTATTATACTATTACCCACTCGATACAGCTAGGAACTCCAATTTTTATGCAATACAATATTATTGTCCCTGGAATAAGAACCTATCAGTCCTCTATCCTCTCCCGGAGATTGGCTACAAAAGCATACTGGGTGGTGGTGGGAAGCTTTCTTCGTAGCTCCCTTACCTCTGCAAGATAGATTATTATCTGCCTTGTTTGGGCTTGCGGCCTTTCTTTGCCTAAGATCTTGGCTACAAGCTCTACCTCCGGCTCGCCCTGCACCCGGGCAGCGCCATTGCCAAAATCGGGAGACATCTCAATTAGCATGGGTAGCCGCAGTCGGCTCCAGAGAAATCTGGGCAGGCTCTCTGAGATCAGATTCAGTTCGGCCTTGTCCATGATGAAAAAAGTATTATCCTTTCCCTTGACGCCGGGCTTCTCCATGGTCAAAAGTTCGGCCAAATTGGTTCGCTTACTGGGCAGGTGCTGGTTCATGGTCTGAATGGTCTTGACCAGAATATTCTTGTTCATCGCCGGTCCGTCATCGGAAAATGCCATTCCTGTCTTTTATGCTCTCTTGCGACTTAAAGGTAACTGTTATAGGACAAGTCGCAAGAAAATATCCATATTAAAACGTATTTATATATCTGTAAATCAGTCTATTTTTCTTGAGATTCAGACACCTTCGCGCCGCCTGGGCCACATTCTCCCGATCTTCCTCCCGGCAGTAGATCCCGAAGCGCCAGGTAGCCCGGTGCGCCCTTTCCAGGATGCTGACTAGCGGAGACACCTCCCGCAGGGGTCTGACCTCACCCTCGACGAGAGCGGGAAAGTTGCCCTCCGGTGTATCAGGAAGCGTGGGATTGTCCACCAGAATGTAATCTGCCTCTACTCCCGCCTCATGGGCAATCTCCTGGGCCAGCATCTTTTCGCTTACCTTGAGAACGGAAGGGTCCAGGCACTCCAGCCCGACGTAAACGGCGCGCTTAAAAATTCTCCGAGATTTGATGCGAGAAGCCATCTCCGCCGCATAGCCGCCCGACCTTTCCAGGGAATTGAAGAGCTGGATGTCGTCCATGTCTTTTACGGTTGGAGCATTGGCTCCGTCCTCAATCATGCGCCGGATCCCGGCGGAGATCATGCACTCCGAGATGCGGCAGACATGATGATAATAAACGGATGGATGCATGAGCAGCCGGGAGATGAGAAGCGATGTCGCCGCCTGCACGCCTCCTGCCTCCACCACCAGCTGTCCCTGGTGAAGGGTCATCTTTTGCAGTAGACGCAATCGATCGATCACTCCGTAGGCTACGCCTGTGTAGTGAGCATCCCGGATCAGGTAGTCCATCCTATCCACATCGATCTCGCCGCTCACGATCTGCCCCAGACCTACTCCATTTATGGCGGCCTGAATATCGGTGGCCTTCAGGCCGTAGTTGTCTAAAACTACCCGAAGCTCGCCCTTCTTCAGTAGATCAATGATGCTCTCGTGATCTTTTCGCAGGTATGGGGCAAGAGCCGACTCGGTGGCATGGGAGAGTGGCCCGTGGCCCACGTCGTGCAAAAGTGCTGCGGCGCAAACCAGCATCTTATCCTCTTCTGGCAAACCGAGATGGTTCGCAAGCAGATCTGCCAGATGGTAGGCTCCCAGGCTGTGCTCGAAGCGAGTGTGATTGGCACCGGGATAGACCAGGCTGGCCAGGCCGAGCTGCTTGATCCAGCGCAGCCGCTGCATCTGGGGTGTGTCCGCGATTTCCAGGGCCAGGCCCTCCAGCAAAACATAGCCGTGCACGGGGTCTCGGATCTCGGTCATCGGGCTAAACCCTGGTGTCTCCTACATTAATATTGTTCTGGATGGCCAATCAAATTGTTTTTGAATATTTTTTCATAAAGTTTTAACCGGTACTATAATTACGCAAGTAAGAAATACTTGATGATAGAACTTTGATTCAGATTCCACATATCAGCATGTAACTGGTTGGGGGCGTAGGGATCAAAGAAGATTTCTTATTGAACGAAGCAGATACCTGCAGAAAATATGTGGAGCCCAGACTCGTCCAAGCGGGCTGGGACGATGAGCCCCATTCTTTCACCGGGCAGCAGAACTTTACAGATGGCCGCATATTCGTTGTAGGCGATAAGGCCAAGCGAAAAAGCCGGAAGCGCGCCGATTACCTGCTTCGCTATACACGTGATTTCAAGATTGCTGTTGTCGAAGCCAAACCAAAATATAAAAACCCGGGCGATGGACTGCAACAGGCCAAAGAGTACGCACAATTTCTGGGCCTGAAATTCGCCTATGCCACAAACGGAGAAGGTATAGTCGAATTCGACTTCACAACCGGAAAAGAATGTTTCCTTGAGGCGTTTCCTTCCCCGCAGGAGCTGTGGTCGCGCTATTGCCAGGCATCTAAAATTGAGGACGCACAGACCAAAGAGCGAATTCTATCCCCCTACTACCACTCGCCGGGAAAGGTGGCTCGCTACTATCAGGAGATTGCCATCAACCGGTCCATTGAAGCCATCTTGCAGGGCAAGAATCGCGTTCTTTTGACCATGGCCACGGGGACCGGCAAGACCTTCGTGGCCTTCCAGATCTGCTGGAAGCTGTGGGAGTCCGGCTGGAATGCACGGGGCGAGAAGCGACGCCCCAGAATTCTCTACCTGGCAGACAGGAATATCCTCATCGATGACCCCAAGGACAAGACGTTCACGCCCTTTGGAGACGCTCGCTGGAAGATCGAGAATGGAGATGCCATCAAGAGCCGCGAGATGTACTTTGCCATCTACCAATCCCTGGCCAAGGACGAGCGGCGACCAAGCCTCTTCCGCGAATACCAGCCGGATTTCTTTGATCTGATAATAGTAGATGAGTGCCACCGGGGCAGTGCCAGGGACGAGAGCAACTGGCGAGAAATTTTGGAGTATTTCCAGCCCGCTTACCAGTTGGGAATGACGGCCACCCCGCTACGCGATGACAACCGGGACACTTACGCCTACTTTGGCGATCCCATTTACACCTACAGTCTGCGGCAAGGAATTGAGGACGGATTTCTGGCTCCTTACCGGGTGCATCGCATTGTCACGGATGTGGATGCGGCTGGCTGGAGGCCCAGCCAGGGAGAGAAGGATCGCTTTGGCCATGAGATTCCGGATGGCGAGTACCAGACCAAGGATTTCGAGCGCGTCATTGCTTTGCGGGCGCGCACTGAGGCCATCGCTCGCCATCTGGCCGAGTTCATGAGAAATACGGATCGATTCGCCAAGACCATCGTCTTTTGCGTGGACCAGGAGCACGCCGACGACATGCGCCGGGCGCTCAATAACCTTAATTCCGATCTGGTGGCCAAGAATTCAGATTATGTCTGCCGGGTGACATCGGATGAGGGACAGATTGGAATGGGCCATTTGGGCCGGTTTCAGGAGCTTGAGACTATCACGCCCGTGATTCTGACCACCTCCAAGCTGCTCACCACGGGCGTAGATGCGCCCACCTGCAAGAATATCGTTCTGGCCAGGGTTATTGGCTCCATGACCGAGTTCAAGCAGATCATTGGCCGGGGCACACGAGTGCGGGACGACTACGGCAAGCTCTTCTTCTCCATTCTGGATTACACGGGCAGCGCCACGCTGCTCTTCGCCGATCCGGATTTTGACGGAGACCCCATTGGCACAGGTGATGGGGAGAGCAAAAAGGGTGGAGGAGGAGGCAGAGCGGGCGGCAGTGGCGGAGAGGACGAAGAGGCGAACACGCCGAATGAGGGTGAAAATGCACCGCGCAAGTTCTACGTGGACGGCGGGCACTTTGAGATCGCCACGCACTACGTCTCCGAGCTGGACCCGGATGGAAAGCAACTGCGTGTCATCAAGTTCACAGACTATGCCGCCGAAAAGGTGAGAACGCTTTATCCCACGGCCTCCGTCCTGCGGGCCAAGTGGGCAGATCTCGAGCAGAGGGCGGAGATCATGGCCGCCCTGGAGGAGAGAGGAATTGATTTCCAGAGCCTGGCCCGTGAGGCCGGACAGCCTGAGGCTGATTCCTTTGACCTGCTCTGCCACCTGGCCTTCAATGCGCCCCTGCAGACGCGCAGGCAGCGAGCGGAGCAACTTCGGCGAAAGAAGCCGGACTTCTTTGGGCAATACGGCCCGGAGGCCAGGGCCATTTTGGAGGAGCTGCTGGAGAAGTACTCAGAGCACGGCACGGCCCAGTTCGTGATGCCACAGGTGCTGAAGGTGCCACCTATTTCCGAACACGGGAACGTAACGGAGATAATCACCATCTTTGGTGGAGAGGAAAGGTTAAAAGACGCAGTGGACCAGCTACAAGTGCTTTTGTACGCTGCTTGATGATAGGAGTAGTAATTCCATGGCCCGAACTCGTAAAACTAATGCCTCTGAAGTCGCACTCACCACAGCGCAGCAATTAGGCAGCATCGTCAAGTCCTGCCGGGATATAATGCGAAAGGATAAGGGCCTCTCCGGCGATCTGGACCGCTTGCCCATGCTGGTCTGGGTGATGTTCCTCAAGTTCATCGACGACATGGAGAAACTCAGGGAGTCTGAAGCGTTTTTGAAGGGCGAGAAGTTCCGTCCGGCCATCGCTGCTCCCTACCGCTGGCGGGATTGGGCCGCGCCCGAGGATGGCATCACCGGAGACTCGCTGATCGCCTTCATCAATCAGGACCGAGCCACCCGGCCGGGCGGAGGCGAGGGGCCGGGCCTCTTTGCCTACCTGCGGGCCTTGCAGGGCGAAAACGGAGGCGACCGGAGGGATGTGATCGCCACCGTCTTCCGGGGCACGGTCAACCGCATGATCAGCGGCTATCTTTTGCGGGATCTGATCAACAAGATCAACAGCATCCACTTCAGCTCCTCTGAGGAGATTCACACCTTGAGCCACCTTTACGAGTCCATGCTCAAGGAGATGCGGGATGCTGCGGGCGACTCAGGCGAGTTCTACACGCCCCGCCCGGTGATTCGCTTCATGGTGGCTGTGACAGATCCAAGGCTGGGCGAGACCTTCCTGGACCCGGCCAACGGCACGGGCGGCTTTTTGGTGGAGACTTACAAGCACCTGTATGAGCAATGCAAGACGGTGGAGGACGCTATCGTGCTGCAAAAGCACAGCATCTATGGCGGTGAGGCCAAGCCCCTGCCTTACATGCTCTGCCAGATGAACCTGCTATTGCATGGTCTCGAGTTTCCCCAAATCGATCCTGAGAACAGCCTGCGCTTCCCCTTGCGAGAAGTGGGCGACAAAGATCGTGTGGACGTGATCCTCACCAATCCGCCCTTTGGCGGCGAGGAGGAGCGCGGCATTCTGGGCAATTTTCCCGAAGACAAGCAGACCTCGGAGACTACCTTGCTATTTTTGCAGCTCATCATGCGCAAGCTGCGACGCGCTCCCGCGCCCGGACGCGCGGGCGTGGTCGTGCCCAACGGGGCTCTCTTCGGGGATGGCGTAGCGGCACGGATCAAAGAGGAGCTGCTGAGGGAGTTCAATCTGCATACTATTATCAGGCTGCCCAATGGAGTTTTCGCGCCCTATACCGGAATTCCCACTAATCTGCTCTTTTTCGACCGCACCGGGCCGACCAAAGAGGTCTGGTACTACGAGTTGCCGTTGCCCGAGGGCCGCAAGAACTACACCAAGACCAAGCCTCTGCAGTTCGAGGAGTTTGCCGACTGCCTGGCCTGGTGGAAGGAGCGGGGCGAGGGCGAAAGGGCCTGGAGGGTGCCGGCGGAGCAGATTGCCCAGAATAACTACAATCTGGATATCAAGAACCCCAACGGAAAGAAGGATCTGGAGCAACTGCCGCCCGAGGAGCTGGTGGATAGCATACTGGAAAAAGAGAAAAGAATTGCGGAATTGATGTCAGAAATTAAGCGATTCCTGGTCAAGCAAAAAGATTTTCAAAGCCTAAATCGTTAGAGGAAATACATGCCTGCAGAAACATCACAATCAAGCTTAAGGCCCTTTTTTGGGGAAGGGTTCCTAGAAGACCATGTTGGTCGCATGATATCCGAGCCACGTATCGCTGTTGTAGAACTCGTCGCAAATTGCTGGGATGCAGGAGCATCAAATGTTGAGATAACATGGCCTGAAAAAGTAAAAGGACAATTTCAGATAGTTGATGATGGAACAGGAATGGCGAAAGAAGAATTTGAAAATATTTGGCTTGAATTAAGTTATAATCGTGTTTTGAGACAAGGTCCACAAGTCAAATTTCCTGATTCCACTACGGTAACCAAACGAGCTGCATATGGAAGAAACGGAAAAGGTAGACACAGTCTTTTTTGTTTTGCTGATGAGTATTTCGTTGAAACATGGAAAAATGGAATAGCATCTACATTCACAGTAAATAGAAATTATCAAGATGAGGGATCACGTAACGCTCCTTTTAGCATAAAATTCATTAGCCAAATTGCTAAGGAAGGGCACGGTACGAAAATATATTGCTTAATAGATAAAAATTATATTATAATTGATGAAGTTAAAGAGCTTTTGGGCACCAAATTTATTACAGATCCTTCCTTTTCGATAAACTTAAATGGGCATAAGATCGAGCTTTTCGATTCTAATGATATTCATGAAGAATTTTATGATATTTCTGGAGAAGGAATCGTTAGAATTTTGAGACTTGATAGCAAGTCTACAGGAAGGACTAGCAAACAACATGGTGTTGCGTGGTGGGTAAATAACAGATTGGTAGGGGAGCATTCATGGAAAGGATTGGATGGCAGTTATCTTGATGCAAGAACATCGGAGGCAAAGAGATACACATTTATCGTAATGGCTGATTTTCTAATAGATGAAGTCAAGGCGGATTGGACTGATTTTAAGGATACGCAAAGAGCAAAGAATACTGTAAATCTGATAAATTCGTATATTCTGAAATCAATACAAAACTTAATGCAAGATGTTCGTATTGCAGCCAAAAAAACAGTCTTGGCCAAACATAAACAAAATCTGAAGCAGTTGAGTAATCTATCAAAGGAGCAAGTAGGCAATTTTATAGACGAAGTTCAGCAAAAATGTCCAACGATGACGCAAGAACATCTATCTAATACCGTAGAAATTCTTACTAATATTGAGTTGACAAGGACGGGTTTTAAGCTACTTCAGCAACTCGTGCAATTGGCCCCCGATGATTTAAACACACTATCTGATATTCTCGATAAATGGAGCATTAATGAGGCCAAATTAGTTCTGGAAGAATTGCAGTGGCGATTGAGACTGATAGAAAAGATGGAAATTTTAATAGAAAATGTGAATACAGATGAATTACATGATTTGCAGCCGTTATTTGAAAAAGGACTCTGGATATTTGGGCCAGAATTCGAAGGGCTACAATTTACATCAAATTTGACGCTTTCCACGGTCTTAAAAAAATTCTTTGGAAATGGGATTATAGATCATTCAAAAAGGAGACCGGATTTCATTGCCTTACCTGATGCCTCATTAGGGGTATATAGCAGTGATGATTTTGATGAAAATGGAGAAGTCTGCGGATTTAAGAAGATACTAATTGTTGAATTAAAGAAAGGCGGTTCTTCAATTAAAATTAAAGAGAGGAGACAAGCAGAGGATTATGCTACAGCACTTAATAAATCCGGTAGATTGTCGCCCAACACAAAAATTTTATGTTACGTACTTGGCGCAAAAATTGAATGCGAGTACATTAATATTGGTGATAATATAGACGTTTTTCCAAAGGCATACAGTATTATTTTGCGACAGGCAAATGCAAGAACATTTAATCTAATTAAGAAAATTAAATATCAAAAGGAAATTTCAGAATGCTCTGATAAGGAAATCTCAGAAGTCCTTTCGCAGCAAGAGGTAACAGATTTTCAAAGCAAGATAAGTGGATGCAGCATAATCTAATAAAATTTTTAATATAGCTTGCTGAGGGCAAATGACACAACTCAAATATATTCTTGCGAAATCGGAAGAACAAATTGAAGTAAAACCTGAATGCCGATATCGACAGGTGACAGTAAAGCTTTGGGGAAAAGGGGTAATACTTCGTAATGAAGTCTTTGGATCAGAGATTGCTGCATCGAAACGACATGTTTTGCGTTGCCAAGAGTTTTTAGTGTCTAGAATTGATGCTCGTAATGGCGCTTTTGGCCTTGTTCCAGATTCACTCGACGGGGCTGTGGTAAGCTCCGATTTTCCTGTGTTCAAGCTAGATTTAACAAGAATATATCCTAGATTTTTAGAGTGGATGAGCAGAACTAACCGATTCATTGATATCTGCAAAGCATCTAGCGAAGGAACGACAAATCGTGTTCGTTTGAAAGAGGATCGTTTTCTTGAATCTGAAATTTCCATACCTTCGCTTGACAAGCAACGCCGCATCGTGGCCCGCATCGAAGAGTTGGCCGCCCGGATCGAGGAGGCGCGGGAGCTGCGCAGGCAGGCGGCGGAAGAAGCTGATGCATTGATGAATAGATATGCAGAATCTCTTTTTAATAATAGTAACTGCGATACGAAACCTATTGAATCAAGCTGCGAAGTTAAGGGCGGAATTCAAAAATCAAGCAAAAGAACACCAGGGGCAAATCCCCGAAGGTATATCACAGTCGCCCACGTTCAGCGAAATTGGATTGATACTTCAGACCCACGTTATTTTGAAGTGTCCGATGAAGAGCTTGAAAAACTGAGACTGCTTTCAGGAGACGTGCTCGTTATCGAAGGAAATGGAAGTGCGGATCAAATTGGAAGGACTGCCCTTTTTAGCGGCGAAATAGAAGACTGCGTTCATCAAAATCATGTTATTCGCATTCGTCCAAATTCGAATCTGATTTTGCCGGATTACTTGAATGGATTCTTAAATAGTCCACCTGGTCAAAAACAAATGCGTGAACGCAGCAGGACAACAAGCGGGCTATTCAACCTAAGTGTTGGCAGGATTAAGAGCATAGATGTGCCATTGCCATCGTTGAACGATCAGCAAAAAATATTCAAAAAACTTCAAGCGATGCAATCCAAGCTCGACGCCCTCAAGCGCCACCAGGCGGAGACCGCCGCCGAGCTGAACGCGCTCCTTCCGGCTGTGTTGGAGCGGGCCTTCCGGGGCGAGCTCTGATGAAAAAGCTTACATCTATCATTTGGTGATACTATTAGGAGGATGTTATGGCCGAAGGAATAACGCGCATCACTGTAAAGGGCTTCAAGTCGATAGCCGATGAGTGCTCCATTGAAATTCGCCCCCTAACGATCTTAGCCGGGGCCAACAGCTCGGGCAAGTCGAGCATAATGCAGCCCATCCTGATGATGAAGCAAACACTGGAGGCTCCTTATGATCCCGGTCCACTTTTAATTGATGGCCCCAATGTCCGTTTTACCTCCGCAGAGCAGTTCCTCTCCCAGTTGGATGGCGAGGTCATGGGCAAGTTCAGCATGGGGTTGGAAGTGAAAAGCTCGTCATCATTCAATGAGGCCTTCATCAGCAAGCCACAATCGGGAATGGAGATCGATGAGATTTCCTACAAAAATGAAGACGGTATCATAATCCTCCGGCCTGATATGACCCAAGAAGATATTAAGGCAGTTTCTCCTCCATGGGGTAATATTGGTTTAAATGGTTTAAAAACTTATAAATATAATACTACTAGTATAGAACGAAATAGATGCTTCTTTGAGCTAAAAATAATTAATAAATCTAAAAGGCCATTTAGTCGCGAAACCGATTGGAGTAGAACTTTTTCAAACGCCATCTTGAGCCTCATCCATGTGCCGGCATTGCGAGGCAATCCCGAAAGAAATTATAAAAAGACCTCCGTGGGTCCCATGTTTCCCGGAACCTTTGAGATCTATGCAGCCAGCATAATCCACCACTGGCAAGCAACTGAGGACACCCGCCTGAATGATCTGGGAACTGCTCTGGAGCAATTGGGCTTGACCTGGAAGGTTAGTTCAAAAAAAGTTGATGATGTCAGTTTTGAGGTAATGGTTGGCCGTCTCATTCACGGAACAAATGGCAGCTCCAAAGACTTCGTGAGCATTGCCGATGTGGGATTTGGCATTTCTCAAATCCTTCCCGTTATCGTTGCCCTCTTGACTGCAGAGCCGGGCCAACTGGTCTACATCGAACAGCCTGAGATTCATCTCCACCCGCTCGCCCAGACTGCGATGGCTCAGATTCTTGCAGATGCCGCCAATCGAGGCGTAAAGGTAGTAGCTGAGACGCACAGCTCTCTGCTGCTCTTGGGCATTCAATCTCTTGTTGCCGAAGGCAAGCTCTCCCCAGATAAAGTCAAGCTTCACTGGTTCAAGAGGCGGCCTGAGGACGGCGTTACAGAAATATCCAGTGCCGACCTGGATAAAGCCGGTGCTTTTGGCGATTGGCCGGAAGATTTCTCCTCGGCAGAGATGGACGCCGATGCTCGTTACATACATGCCGCTGAAGCAAGACTGGAGTCTAATTGATGTCATCAGCAGAGTCAAAGCGTTTGGTCATTGACGCATCCGTTGCTACATCTACGGGCGAAAGAGGTCAACGGGGAGAACTGTGCCAGGCCTTCTTGAGGGTCATGATTGATGAAACATACCATCGCTTGGTGATGACGCGAGAGATCGGAGCTGAATGGGATATACATTCTCATCCTTTTGCTCGCCGCTGGCGAAGAAGCATGAATGCCAAGAGAAGGGTCGACAGGCCAAACGTAGATCATGATGTCGCATTTTGCCTTAAAATTGAACGAGCAAGTCAAACCGAAAAGGCTCTTGTTGCTATGGAGAAGGATCTTCGTCTCATCGAAGCTGCAAGAATAACAGACAAGCGTGTCATTTCTCTGGACGATACTGCCAGAAGCTATTTTTCAGCAGTTTCAAACCAGGTCCGTGAACTTAGGGACATTCTGTGGGTAAATCCAGTCAATGATGACGAGACGCCGACAAAATGGTTGACGGACGGGGCTCCGATAGAGGTGCAAAGGCAACTGCGCCCATGATCGACGCCCTCGCCGCGAGCCGCCCGGCTGTCGCCAGGATCCGGGCCTTCCGGGGCGAGCTTGGAAGCAGTCGCTCGCATCATTTGCATTTCCTGGATTACCCGCAAGAAGAATACTTTCGCCTCGCATGGGTGGGCTTTAATAATGAAAAAATGCCTATTTAATTTTTGAAAGTTCTGCGATAGGAGCAAAAGATGTCAAATCAGGAGATACGCGATCCGATCCATAATTTTATCCGTCTGGAGCCAGGAGAGAAACAGGTTCTTGATAGTGCTCCTTTCCAGAGGCTTCGGCATATCCACCAGCTAGCTTTGACCTATTTGCTCTATCCAGGCGCCACTCATCGTCGGTTCGAGCATTCTCTCGGTGTCATGGAGCTTGCCGGCAGAGTCTTCGATGTTGTAACAGATCAGGAAAATATCCACCATGAATCGGTCAGAGAAATAATTCCAAAGAAATTCGACCTTGAATATTGGAAAAGAACACTACGCATGGCAGCTTTATGTCACGACCTCGGACACCTCCCCTTCTCTCATGCCGCAGAGACCGAGCTTTTGCCCAGCGGATGGGACCATGAGCGTTTCACAACAGAATTGATTTGCAGCGATGAAATGAGACTGATTTGGAGCCGGATGAAATTAGACTGCGTAGATGTGGCAAAACTGGCTGTTGGTCCAAAGCATTACAGAGACAGCAGATTCACCGATTGGGAGGCGATCCTCTCCGAGATAATAGTAGGTGATGCTTTCGGAGTGGATAGAATGGACTACTTGCTTAGAGACTCTCACCATATAGGAGTTGCCTACGGGCGCTTCGACCACTACCGTTTGATCGATACTCTCCGCATCCTGCCCAAAATTGATAGTGCCGCAGATGACGAGCTCGGATCTCAGGAGCTGGCTTTGGGCATAGAAGTGGGAGGCCTGCATTCTGCGGAAGCGTTGCTCTTAGCGAGATACTTTATGTTCTCGCAGGTCTATTGCCACCACGTTCGCCGCATTTACGACATTCATCTCAAGGACTTTCTAAAGAAATGGCTTCGTAATGGCATGTTTGCGACAGCAATAGAAGACCTACTGCAGATCACAGATAACGAGATAATGTCTGAGCTTTCCAAGGCAGTTCGTGATAAAGAGCATCCTGGCCATGATCCTGCTCGCCGCATCGCCAGAAGAGAACACTTCAGGCTGCTCTACCAGAGGACTCGAGAGGATCTCGAAATAAATCGTGAAGCAGGCAAAGCTGTCTTTGATGCGGCATGTAGGGAATTTGGTGATTCGGAGGTCAGACACGACTACTACATACAGAAAGAAGGCGGTCTCAATTATCCACTACTTTCCAGAGACAATCGCATCTGTTCTTCGTTCACTGAATCGGAGACGTTAGAAAAGGTGCCTTTGGTAGCAATTGATTATGTTTATATAAGCCCAGAGTGCAGGAAAAGAGCTGAGAAATGGCGTGACAAGAATCTGAAGAGGATTATAACTTTAAAGGAAGGTGAGGAAGAATGCTAAAACAAATGCAGCGAGACGCCATTTTGCTCTCGCTGATGAATGAGATGAGAGCAAAAGGCAGTTGGTGCGGCGAGACTCACATCCAGAAATCGGTATATTTCCTGCAAGAACTGCTGGAAGTCCCGATGAATCTCGAGTTCATACTCTACAAGCATGGACCTTACTCATTCGATCTAGCCGATGCAGTCACTGCCATGCGGGCGGATAGCTTGCTCGAATATAAATCACGCCGCCCCTACGGGCCAAGCCTTCTCCCCACAAAAACCGGCCAGGATTTCCTGAATCGGTACCCAAAGACGCGAGGGAAATATGCCGAAAGAATGCAGTTTGTAGCCGAAAAGATTGGAAAAATGGGTGTTGCAGAGCTGGAGCGTCAGGCCACTGCCCTTTACGTTACCCTTAACGAAAAATGTGCAGAAAATTCACGAGCAATCTTGATTACAGAGCTGAAGCCTCATATCAAAATCGACCAGGCCGAAAAAGCTCTGGAAAACGTAGACGCCATGATAAAAGAGGCTGCAGAAAAAGGACTGGGCGGCAGTAGGCTGTAAATCATGAATTTGAGAGTTGTTCTCGTGCAAGACGTGGATGGCGGCTACATCGTGAGCTGCCCAGCACTTTCCGGATGTCACTCCCAGGGCGACAGCATGGAAGAAGCCTTGGAGAACATCAAAGAGGCGATAGTAGGCTGCCTGGAATCTCTGGCTGAAGAGCGAACAAGGCAGCTGGGCGCTCCGGGAAGGATCGTAGAAGTTACGGTTTGATCTCATATGCCCCAAAAGCTGCCGATGATTTTGAGATCTCAGATCGCACCGGTGAAAGAGAAGATAAAGTCATTTGAAATGAAACACAGATGCAATCTTGATACCTTCGAGGAAAAATTAAAGCATCTTCCGGAGGATTTCCAACGCTGGGATGATTTCATCGAGTGGAAGGCCTACAGAGATAGCTTGAAGGATCTCGAATCAAGGCTTAAAAAGATTGAAGATGCAACGAACTTTAGAATCACTTCAGGATAGAATCATCAAGAGCTTCGAACTCCTGGACTTCAAGAGCGGTGAAAGCTTTTATTATCTCAAGGTGAAGGCCGTCATCGTTGATGATCGCGTGCTTCAAATTAAGGAGTATGGTCCTTTTGATAGCTATTTCTTGAAGAGTCCCGAATGTCGAGATATCTTTATATACCAATGCCGGAATGTTCTGTCCTCTTATGGAGAACGACCAGGAGCAAGTAAGAAATCTCTTCGTTTCTTCTCCAGTAAGAGGGATCAATAATGGAGTCAATTCCTGGCATGGCACAGGGAGGTCTGAGGGTCTCCGGCTGGCTGACGACTGTAGCGGCGGGGACCGCTATGATCAAGATCGGCAAGAAAGGTGTCTTTGTGAGGATTTGCAGACATTCTTCAAGATCAAGCGATTCTATATCCGGCCAACGTGCCAGATAAATTTAGAGACTATTAAGTTTGATAAGATTATCTCCTTAAGATAATTCATCCGAAGGCGACATAAATGTCAATGGAATTTGCATACATAGCCCTGTTGTTAGGCACCCTGATAGTTCTGGCGTTGCCTACGGGAAGATATATTGCGAAAGTTATCAATGGCGAGCCTACCCGAGTAACGCCTCTCTTCCGGCCTGTCGAACGGGCATTTTACAGAATGGCGGGCGTGGACGAGACAAGAGAGATGTCCTGGAAGAGCTACGTTTCCGCTCTCTTGATCTTCAATGCCTTTGGTCTGGCGGCCGTCTTTTTGCTGCAGGAATTGCAGGGTTTTCTTCCTTTCAATCCACAGAGCCTGGGGGCGGTTCGCTGGGATACGGCCCTCAATACCGCCGTCTCCTTCACCACCAACACCAACTGGCAGTCTTACAGCGGCGAGCAGACAATGAGCTACCTCACCCAAATGCTGGGCTTGACTGTGCAAAATTTCCTCTCAGCCGCTGTGGGGCTATCTGCAGCCATGGCCGTCATTCGAGGCTTCACTCGCAAGAATGCCGCCACCCTGGGGAATTTCTGGGTCGACCTCACCCGGTCGGTGCTCTATCTTCTGCTGCCCCTGGCCCTCATCTGGGCTCTCTTATTTGCGTCCCAAGGCATGATTCAGACCCTGGGCCCCAATGTCATTGCCCAGACCCTTGAGGGAGGTGAGCAGGTCATTTCAATAGGGCCCGTGGCTTCGCAGGAGGCCATCAAGCTCCTGGGAACCAATGGAGGCGGCTTCTTCAATGCCAACTCCGCCCATCCTTTTGAGAACCCCACGCCCCTCACCAACTTCCTGCAGGTGTTGGCCATGCTGCTCATAGCGGCATCGCTCCCCTTCGCCTTTGGCGCACTGGTCAATAACCCCAGACAGGGCTGGGCCATATTTGCGGCCATGTCCATCCTCTACCTGATGGGTTTGGGCCTCGCCCTCTGGGCGGAAGGACAGGGGAGCCCCTTGCTGGAGAAGCTGGGCGTGGCGGGCGGTGTTAATATGGAAGGCAAAGAAGTGCGCTTTGGCATAGTGTCATCGGTGCTCTTTGCACAGTCTACTACAGTGACCTCAGATGGAGCCGTGAACAGCATGCACGACAGCATGATGCCTCTAGCCGGCTTAGTTCTGCTCTTCAACATGGTCATCGGCGAGGTGATCTTCGGCGGAGTCGGGGTGGGACTGATAGGCATTTTCTTCTATGCCATCATGACCATGTTCTTAGCCGGCCTCATGATCGGCCGCACTCCCGAGCTCTTCGGCAAAAAACTGGAGCCCTTCGAGATGAGAATGGCAGTCATCGGTTTGCTGGCACCTTCCATAGTTCTGCTGATGCTGGCAGGTCTTGCCATAGTACTGCCCCAGGGCCTCTTTAGTCTGAACAACGGCGGGCCGCACTCACTTACTGAGATACTCTATGCCTTCGCCTCGGCCTGCGGCAATAACGGGTCCGCCTTTGCCGGCCTGAATGCCAACACCACCTTCTACAACCTGACCCTGTCTCTGGCGATGCTGGTGGGTAGATTTGCTACGATATTGCCGGCGCTGGCCATAGCCGGCTCCCTGGCGGCAAAGAGAATAGTGCCTGCCAACACGGCTACCTTCCCGGTCGCCAGTCCGCTCTTCGTGATCATGCTGGTAGGCACGATCATCATAGTCGGGGCTCTGACCTTCTTCCCCGTCTTTGTGCTTGGCCCCATACTCGAGCACCTGATGATGCAGGCGGGCAGGACCTTTTGAGGAGGGATAATATGCACATCAATAAGTCCGATTTATGGCAGACTTCTCAGATAAAACAGGCAATTTTAGATTCCATCCCCAAGCTGGACCCGCGCCGCCTCTGGCGTAGCCCGGTAATGCTCGCCGTGGAGATAGGCGCCATCCTGACTACTCTGATCACGGCGCGCGATTTGATCTCAGGCGGGAATGCGGGATTCGACGGCCAGATCAGCCTCTGGCTGTGGTTCACCATACTCTTCGCTAATTTCGCTGAGGCTCTGGCGGAAGGACGGGGCCGGGCTCAGGCCGAGACCCTTCGCCAGGCGAAGAGCGAGGCCATAGCCCAAAGATTGCTGGCCAATGGCAGCATTGAGCAGGTTTCTGCCCTGCTGCTTGTCAAAGGCGATCTTGTCCTGGCAAAGGACGGCGAGACCATCCCCAGCGACGGCGAGATCGTAGAAGGAGTCGCACTTGTGGACGAATCAGCCATCACGGGCGAATCGGCACCTGTAGTCCGCGAAGCGGGAGGCGACCTCTGCGGCGTCACTGGCGGAACTAGAGTACTCTCCGGGAAGATCAAGATCCTCATCACTGCGGACCCGGGCAAGACCTTCCTGGACCAGATGATAGGAATGGTGGAGAGCGCCAAGCGCCAGAAGACACCCAATGAGCAGGCCCTGGAGATATTGCTCATTGGTCTCACCGGGCTGTTCATGGTGGTGGTAATCACCCTGGATGTCTTTGCCGGGTACATGGGTATCATCGTTCCCGTGCCTGTGCTGGTGGCGCTGCTGGTCTGCCTGATGCCTACCACCATCGGCGGCCTGCTGCCCGCCATCGGCATCGCCGGCATGGACCGGCTGCTTTCGCATAATGTCATCGCCATGAGCGGAAGAGCCGTGGAGGCCTCGGGCGACGTGGATGTGGTGCTCATGGACAAGACCGGCACCATCACCCTAGGAAACAGGATGGCCACACAGTTCCTGCCAGCCGAGGGAGTGACGAAAGAAGAGCTGGCTTATGCAGCAATGTACTCCTCACTGGCGGACGTGACGCCGGAAGGGCGCAGCATAGTTGATCTGTGCAAGGAGACTCTGGGCATCCGCGGCAGAGATATCCGGGCGCCGGAGGGCTCCTCATTCATCCCCTTTAGCGCCGAGACGCGCATGAGCGGCATAGACTGGAGCGAGGGGGAGATTCGCAAAGGTGCCCATGACGCCATTGAGGAATATGTGAAAAATAAGGGCGGCACAATGCCTGAGAGCATCAGAACTGCAGTTGACAGCATTGCGAGAGATGGCGGCACACCTCTGGTGGTCGCCGATGGCGCGAGGATTTTGGGGGCCGTCCGTCTGAAGGATGTACTCAAAGAGAATATCAAGGAGCGCCTATCTCGCCTGCGATTGGTTGGCATTCGCTCCGTCATGATCACGGGAGACAATCCCATGACCGCTGCAGCCATCGCCGCGGAGGCTGGAATCGATGACTTCATCGGCCAGGCCCGTCCCGAGGTCAAGCTGGAGGCCATTCGAAAATATCAGAGGGGAGGGCACCTGGTGGCAATGATTGGAGACGGCACCAACGATGCTCCGGCTCTGGCCCAGGCGGATGTGGCCGTGGCCATGAATGCAGGAACACAGGCCGCCAGGGAGGCAGCCAACATGGTGGATCTGGACTCCAATCCTGCCAAACTGCTGGATATAGTGGAGATAGGCAAACAGATATTGATTACCAGAGGGGCGCTGACCACATTTAGCGTGGCCAATGATGTCTCAAAGTACTTTGCCATCATCCCAGCCATATTTGCGGCCGAGTATCCCATGCTCAGTGCGCTGAACGTCATGCATCTGGCTACGCCGAGCAGCGCGGTGCTTTCTGCGATTATCTTCAATGCCATCATCATCCCGCTCTTGATACCACTATCACTGCGGGGTGTGCGCTACACACCCACGACGGCCTCACAGCTGCTGCGACGCAATTTGCTATTCTATGGCCTGGGCGGACTGGCCGTGCCTTTCATCGGCATCAAGCTGATCGATATGCTGGTTATTTTCCTGCATTTGGAGTGAGGAAGATGTTCGAATATGCAAAAGAAATAAGGCCTGCAGTGATTCTGTTCCTGGCCTTCACTCTGCTCACAGGTATTGCCTATCCTCTGTTCATAACCGGCATAGTCCAGACGACCATGCCGGCCAAGGCCGAAGGAAGCCTGATTGTAGTTGACGGCAGAATCGTGGGCTCAGAGCTCATCGGCCAGACTTTCCAGAGCCCTGGCTATTTCCATGGACGGCCTTCTTATGTCAATTACAGCGCCAACGGCTCTGGTGCCAGCAACCTCGGGCCAACCAGTGCCAGGCTTATGGAAGAGGTGAGCCGAAGGATAGATCAAGTCCGGCGTGAGGATAGGCTGCCCTCAGATCAGAGCGTGCCCGCGGATCTGGTCCTGGCCTCAGGCAGCGGCCTGGACCCGCACATAAGCCGGCAGGGAGCAATAGAGCAGGTGGCGCGCGTGGCCGGAGCGAGAGGTCTCACTCATTCTGCGGTGCAGGCGCTGATCGATCAGAACGTTGAGCCTGCCATGCTAGGCATTCTGGGGCAGGAGAGGGTAAACGTGCTCAGGCTTAACCTGGCCCTGGATGAGGCGATGAGGGAGAGTTAGACAATGGAGAAGGATTGCCGTCCGGATCCGGATCAATTATTAGAGCGGATTCAGCATGAGGAAAGCGTGGCCAGCAGCAGCCGTGGACATCTCAAGATCATCCTTGGCGCGGCGGCAGGCGTCGGCAAGACCTATCAAATGCTGGAAGAAGCGCAGCAACTAAAAAAGAGCTGTGTGGATGTCGTTGTCGCACTGGTGGAGACACATGGACGGCATGAGACAGAGGTTCTGCTGGAGGGACTGGAGGAGACTCCTCGCTGCCGTCTCGATCGAGGCGGTCTGGAGACCCAGGAGATGGATCTGGACGCAGTCCTGGCACGCCATCCGGCCATCGCCCTGGTGGATGAACTGGCTCATACCAATGCACCCAACCTTCGTCATGCCAAGCGCTACCAGGATGTAGAAGAGCTGCTGGATGCGGGCATCAGCGTCTACACAACCCTGAACATCCAGCATATTGAGAGCCTCAACGATATCATATTTCAGATAACGGGCGTGAGGGTTCGAGAGACTCTGCCGGACAGGATACTGGAGAAAGCAGATGAGATCGAAGTTGTAGACCTGACTCCGGAGGATCTGCTACAGCGGTTTAAGGATGGCAAAGTGTACCTGCCCTCCCAGGCAGAGCAAGCCGTGCAGCGCTTTTTCCGCAAAGGCAACCTGCTGGGACTGCGAGAGATAGCTCTCAGATATGCTGCCCGCATGGTGGATGAGGACATGCGCACCTACATGGAGGGGCATGGCATCCTGGGACCCTGGCCGGCCGGATCAAGATTGTTGGTCTGCATAAACGCCAGTACCTTCTCCGAGCGGCTGATACGCATAGGGCAGCGCATGGCTGCAGACCAGGATGGCGAGTGGTTCGCGGTTTATGTAGAATCTCCAGAGGAGACCTCATCAACACAGGCCGCTCGGAATCAACTGGCGCATAACTTAACGCTGGCGAGGGAGCTGGGGGCAAAGGTCCAGGTTCTTAGCGCACAGAATATCGCCGAGGAGGTCATCGCCTTCTCCAGAGAGCGTAATATCACGGTAATCGTCGTCGGACTGCCGCGTCGCCGTTTGTGGAACAGATGGTGGAGAGGATCAGTGGTAAACGAGATCATAAAACGGAGCGGACAGATCCATGTGCTCGTCATAGGCGGCGCAGAGGCCGATCTGGCTAAACATGAGGCAGCGTCGCTTGCAGGCGACATGAACTGGCGGCAGCTCTCCGGCAGCCTCTTAATCGTAGCGGCAACGGTCGCCTTTTGCTGGCCGCTGCAAAGCCAGCTGGGCCTCATTAACATCGCCATGATCCTGCTTTTGCCTGTGATCTACAGTGGAATGACCTGGGGTAGGCGCTCAGGTCTGATCACATCGCTCCTGGCCGTAGGCGCCCTGGATTTCTTCTTCGTACCACCCAAAATGACATTGGCAGTTGAAGATCTGCACTATTTGCCCGTGTTCATCGTCTTCGTAATAGTTGGAATAATAACCAGTTTTCTGGCGGATCTGGTGAGATGGCAGGGCGAGAGCGCTCGCCAAAGGGAGCGTTTTGTCTCCAATCTTTATTCCTTTAGTCGTAACCTCATGGCAGCCGGAAACGGGGAGGAGCTTTTAAGCTGTGCCGCCCGAGAGATTGCAGAAGCCTTCGAGTGTGAAGTGATGATCCTGCTCCCTGATGAAACCGGACGGCTCAAGGAACGGGCCAAGATGGGAGAACACCTGATATTTGATGAACGCAAGCTGGGTGTGGCCACCTGGGTCCTCAGACACGGCCAGGAAGCAGGACACGGCACACAGACTCTTTCCTCAGCGACGCTCTTTTACCTGCCCCTCAAGACCAAAGACGTCACCATTGGAGTGCTGGGTGTGGGACTGGGCAAGGCGGAACAGCTCTTGCTGCCTGAGCAGAAGAGGTTACTGGAAGCATTCACGAACATCCTGGCCCTGGCTTTAGATCGGAGCCACGAATTCGTCGTGCACAAAGATACAATATAAATTAAACGGAAACTTTTATATCCTAAGATCGCTACTACGGCGAGCCTCAGATGGAATCAATTGCACACTGGAGGGATGTGTGACTACAGCTTTCGCCAGGATGCCAATTTATCCGCGGCATGAAAACTCTCCAATGGGCAGTTGACAGAGGTTTGAAACTTTGAAAAAATTCAGCTACCATTTAATCATGACAAGAGACATTAGCGGCCAATCCATCCGCGCCAGGATGGATGCCGTAGGATGCTGCTATGATCCGCTAGAGGGATCTTTTTTCTCTACAGGAATATGGTGTATCAATTCCTATATGCTCGAACCTAGTTCTACGCTCTTAAAGCTTGAACCCTAGGCTTGAATAGCGTGAGGGAGAATGAAGCTCAGAATCGTCTTTGATATTATCGGCACCGTGCTGAAGATCATGGGTTTGTTGCTCTTAGTGCCGGGATTAGTCTCTGCCTACTACCATGAAACCAGTGGAATTGCCGCCTTTGCCCTGACTTCTCTGCTCTCCATAGGCGCGGGCATCATCCTCGGTCGGCTGGGGACAAAAGGAGACGTGGGCAATAAAGAGGCCTTCGCTGCCGTCTCTTTGGGATGGCTCGCTGCCACGTTCTTCGGGGCTTTGCCCTTTGTATTTCAGGGCCTGGGGCCAGTCGATGCCCTCTTCGAGTCGGTATCAGGCTTCTCGGCAACTGGAGCTACGATCCTTGTAGAGTCAAACGCCAGAGGGTACTACATTGTCAATTCCACTCTGGTCAATAATAGTATCTGCACCGCTCTTATTAATGGGGTGACAGGCGACATGGCGGGCTACAATATCGCCTTCCAGGCCATAAATAGCCAGACATTTTATGGCCTGCTCTTCTGGCGCTCTTTCCAGCAGCTCATCGGAGGTCTGGGCATAATTTTGATGGTGGTGGCCATCTTTCCCCAACTGCGCGTCGCCGGCCTCCAGCTCTACCGGGCCGAGACGGTAGGGCCATCCAAGGAGACCATCACGCCGCGGGCCACTGCCACTGCCAGAATTCTCTGGAAGGTGTATCTGCTCTTCAATGGCCTGCAGATAATACTACTTTACGCAGCAGGCATGCCTTTTTACGATGCCGTGTGCACAGCTTTCTCTACCCTGGCCACAGGCGGCTTCTCTCCCCAGGCATCCAGTATCGCCGCCTACAATAGCCCTATTATCGAAGCAATTGTCGCAGTTTTTATAGTCCTTGGCATGTCCAGCTTAACGCTGCACTACAAAGCCCTCACCTCAGACCGGCTGGCCTGGCTTAAAGACGAAGAATTCAGGTTCATGATCATTGTCCTGGCAATAGCCACCGCGGTCCTGCTCTTCTTCGGCGGGATAGATGGGGATCTGGCAGAACGCTTCCGGTTTGCATCTTTCCAGGTTATATCATTCATGGGAACGTGCGGCTTTGTCAATTCGCTGGATTATGATAAATGGACCACCGCGGCAAAGCTGGCTTTGATTATGGTCATGCTCATCGGAGGCTGCATCGGCTCGACTGCCGGAGGCATCAAAGTAGGAAGGCTTCTGGTGGGCCTGAAATACGCCTACAACGAACTTCGCCATATGATTCATCCTCGTGCAGTGATGTCAGTGCGTCTTGGTGAGGCTCGTGTGCAGGAAGAGGTTCTTCGGCCCATGCTCTTCTACTCCTTCTTCTACCTGGCAATCTGGCTGGCTCTATCTCTGCTACTGGCCATGGTCTCGTCCGGCGACCCACGAGTGGATCTGCAAGTCGTGGCCGCAGGCATAGCTTCCTGCATGGGGGGCGTGGGTCCGGGCTTTGGCATTATCACCTTTGATTGGTCGCAAATATCGGATGCTGGCAAAATGATCGGCTTCTTTGCCATGTACATCGGCCGGCTGGAGCTGATGCCCATATTCTTATTATTTATTCCAGAACTGTGGAGGAAATAACATGCGTATCTTGATTACCGGAGCTGGCGAGGTAGGTTTTCTCATAGCCAGCGAGCTTTACGCGGATCATGATGTAACCGTCATAGACAAGGACCCGGCTGCCTGTGCCAGGCTGCAGGACATGGACGTTAAGGTCTTGCAGGGCAATTCCGCCAATGCCCGTCTGCTCATTATGGCCGGCATCAATAAAGCGGATATAGTCGTAGCTGTGACCGGCAACGATGAGGTGAATGTGATCACCTGCATCATAGCCAGCCATCTAGGCGTGCGCCAGACCATTGCCAGAGTCAGCAATCCAGAGTATATTGATCAGCCGGTTCAGGATCGAAAAGAGATCGGCATAAGCTTCATGATCTGTCCGGAGTTGGCCATGGCAGAGGATATGGCAAGATCTCTGTATTTTCCATCCATGCTCCTGGATAGGGAACTGGCAGGGGGCAAGGTCGAGCTGATCGAGTTCAAGGTCACCGAGGAAATGCCTCTGCAGGGGCCAGTGGGTGAGGTCAAGGTCAACCTTCCGGATGGCTGCAAAATCATGGCCATAAACAGAAAGGGAGATATCAGCATACCTTTGCAGGGAGATCCGATCATTTACGGTGATCACATCTTCCTCCTTTGCGACCCTAAATCGCTTCCCAAACTGAGAAGAATGCTTCACGAAGAGTCCTCACCACATAAGGCCCTGATCGTAGGTGGTGGAATGGTTGGATTTTACCTGGCAAGCCGGCTGGAGAAGATGGGACTGGATGTGAAACTGATCGAAGTAAATACAGAGCGATGCATAGAGATTGCAGAAAAGCTCTCCAGTACAATGATTCTCAATGGAGACGGAACTGATATCTCGCTCTTAAAAGAAGAGGGTGCTGAATATATGGATGTGGTCTTCGCTGTCACCGGCCTGGATGAAAAGAACCTGCTCTGCTCACTGCTTGCCAAGCAACTGGGTGCAAAGAAAATCCTCTCCCGGGTAAACAGATACGATTACATCAAGCTCTTCGAGCTGGTAGGAGTGGACAGAGCAGTCAGCCCAGGGCAGGTAACTGCGGATGCCGTGCTGCAGAGGGTGAGCGGAGGAGAAGAGGTGATCACTCTCAGCGACGAGCGGATGGAGCTGGTGGATTTCATAGCCAAGGCTGGAGCCAAAATCATAGGAAAGAGCATCTCCAAAGAGCTGCCCAAGGATTCCATGGTGGGCATGATCTTGAGAGACGGAAAACCTATGATGCCCGATGAAGGCTTCAAGGTCAAGGAAGGAGACCGCGTCTTTGTGATGTCTATGCCGGAGGTCGTCTCCAAGGTAAAGAAGCTCTTCGTATCCTGATTCAATCCAGCACATATTTTTTATAGCAGGGAGAAAGGAGAGTTGCCGACAAAAGGAGGATGCCCTCAGGTCCTCTGGGGTGTTATTATTCGATGAGAATCAGGGTATTTCTTCGGCTATTTGCGTCACTTCTTAAGATTTTGGCGGTATTGCTGCTGATACCAGGAGCCGTTGCCGCCTATTATGGAGAGACAGGTGGCGTCATCGCCTTTGCCTTAACCTCTCTTCTTACTCTCGCCACAGGCATAATTTTAGGAAGGCTCTCCACCAAGGAGGAACCGGGCCTCAAAGAGGGCTTTGCCCTTGTCTCTTTGGGCTGGCTGGGAGCGGCCTTCTTTGGCGCCTTGCCTTACGTCTTCCTGGGCACCGGCCTCATCGACGGCCTCTTCGAGTCCATGTCCGCCTTTACCACCACCGGCTCCTCCATACTCACTGAATCGAATGCCCAAGGGTACTGGATCATCAATTCGACTCTGGCCAACAGCAGCCTGGCGCACCACCTGGAGCTGGGCTTAGGGAGCCTGACGGCCAACGGCACATTGCCCCAGATCAGCGGCCGTATAGATAAGACCTACATGGGACTGCTCTTCTGGAGGTCCTTTGCCCAATGGCTGGGCGGAATGGGGATAATACTATTATTCGTAGCCATACTGCCCCGCCTGGGCGTGGCGGGACGCCAGCTCTACCGGGCAGAGGTACCCGGCCCGGACAAGGATGCCCTGACGCCGCGCATTAAGCAGACTGCCCGTTTGCTCTGGGTGGTCTACATCCTTTTGACCATAGCCCAGATTGTGCTTCTCTACCTGGCAAAAATGCCCCTCTTCGACTCTTTTTGCAATACCTTTGCCTCCATGGCCACGGGCGGCTTCTCACCCCAGAGCCAGAGCATCATGGCCTACAAGAGCTGGATCATCGATGCCATCATCACTCTGTTCTGTTTCTTAGCCGGAGCCAACTTCGCCCTGCACTACAGAGTGCTTAACTCCGATCGAAAAGCTCTGTTCAGGGATCCCGAGTTCAGATTCTATACACTGATCGTGCTGGCGACGACGGCAATCATCATCCTCTGGGGCGGATTGGAGGGAGATATCTTTAGAAAGATCCAGTTGGCCGGCTTCCAGGTGGTCACCATTATGACTACCACCGGCTTTGCCACAGACAACTTCGATCAGTGGACGGCAGCTGCCAAGTACACATTGCTGTCGCTTATGATCATCGGCGCATGCGCCGGCTCCACTGGTGGTGCCATAAAGGTTGTAAGAATACTATTAGTATTAAAGAGCGGATACCGGGAGCTGCTCCATGTCCTTCACCCCAAGGCGGTCATTCCTCTCAAGCTGGGCGGTGTCCCGGTAAAGGACGAAATTCTCCGGCCCAGCAACATATTTGTGGCCACGTATATCTTTATCTTCGCCATGGCATCGCTGCTTTTGGCCATCATCTCCTATAATGAACCGCGCATGACCATTGAGACCATTCTTTCAGCTGTCGCCACCACACTTGGCAACGTGGGGCCGGGCTTTGGCATGGTAGGGCCAACATTCAGCTTCGCAGAGGTCCATCCCGCCGGAAAGATGCTGCTCTTCTTTTGCATGTGGATCGGGCGATTGGAGATAGTGACGGCTCTGGTGCTGCTGTTACCGGAGTTCTGGAAAAAGTGATCGCTATGACCAATTTGTATTTAACGGCTTAGCAAGATAATGCGGGCTATGAAAGTCCTCTTCTTCGACCCCAGCGCTGGAGCCTCCGGAGACATGATAATGGCCTCTCTCCTGGACCTTGGGGCGGATGTCGACGCTGTCCGCGAAGCGGTCCAGTCGGTGGGCTGCAGCCTTGAGGTCTCCCGCCAGGAAAAGAGCCACATTATGGCCTGTCGGGCTCATGTGATCTCGGATAAAAGATACCAATCCCTGGACGAGGCCAAATCCATTTTGCAGGGCTCCAGCCTGCAGGGAAATGCCCTGGAAAACGCCTTTTCTGCCCTGAACACCCTGGCTGAAGCCGAAGGCCGGGTGCACGGCGTGGCCGCGCAACATGTTCGGTTTCATGAGATTGGCGCCCTGGATGCGCTGGCCGACATCGCCGGATCCTCTGCCGCGCTGCAAAGCCTGGCTGCAGAGCGCGTTTTTTCCCGACCGGTATCTGTGGGCGGCGGCTACGCGGCGTCGGCGCACGGCCTGCTTGCCGTACCGGGGCCGGCGGCAATGGAGATCTTGCGATCTCACGAGATCCCCTGGAAAGGAGGCCCGGTAGAAGAGGAGCTGCTAACGCCGACGGGCGCGGCCCTGCTGGCAACTCTGGTCGACGAATTTGTGCAGGACTTCCCCCTCATCCGAGCGGAGAGGGTGGGCTACGGCGCAGGCAAAAAGGAGCTGATCCTGCCCAATGTGCTGCGGGCCATGGTTGCGGAAACGCTCCCTGCGAAGGCAAGGCCAAATCACGAAACGCACGGGAACCGCATTGTGCAGCTGGAGACCAATGTGGACGATGTGACGGGCGAGGTGCTGGGTCATTTGATAGAAAAGCTCATGCAGGCCGGGGCCCTGGATGTGTCCATTCTTCCTGCCCTTATGAAGAAAGGACGCGCCGGATTTGTGATCCGGGCCATTGCCGGGGCAGAGGATACGGAATTGCTGGCCAAAATAATAATCAGGGAGACGGGCTCCCTGGGCGTGCGTGTTTTTCCCAGCATTCACCGCCTGGTAGCGGAGCGGGAGCAAAGGCTTGTGCAGGTGGAATTTTCCGGCTGCATCTACCAGGTTCCGGTTAAGGTGAGCCGCATGGATGGCGAGCTTTTGAGCGTCAAGCCCGAGTATGAAGACTGCAAGAGAATAGCTGATGAGACAAATCAGCCGCTACGCACGGTCATCCAAAAAGTGGAAGAGGCGGGGTGGCGGGCAGCAAACCCCTAATTCGTGCCATCCCTTCTAACATATATCTTATTTTATTACTATGCTGCCTGACCAGCTCGCCTATTTAGCCGCATTAATTCTCATCACTTACTTATAATACTAATATAGTTAGAGTTGTAGTTGATATTATATATACTTTTCGTAAATAATAATAGTAGCAGCAGGCCTGAGACGGAAAGAGCATCTGTATAGAACGAATTATAAAGAATACAAATGGCCTGACGGCTCGCAAGTTTGATTAATCTGCCCCGCAGGGTAGCACTTCTCATGCATCTTAATTCTTCCATCCGGCTATTTGATTGCGCCAAAAAGCTGATGCCCGGCGGCGTATCCAGCCCCGTGCGCGCCATCTCACCCTGCCCATTTTACACGGCCAGAGCAGATGGCCCCTATCTATGGGACGCGGACGGGAACCGGTTCATCGATTACTGCTTAGCATACGGACCAATGATCCTGGGCCACCGCCATCCCGCCATTGTCCGGGCCGTGACTGATCAGATGACCCGCGGCTGGCTTTATGGAACGCCATCCGAACTGGAGGTTGCCGCCGCAGATAGGATCACCCGGCTTTACCCCAGCATGGAAATGCTCCGCTTCGTCAGCTCCGGCACGGAGGCCACCATGGCGGCCATTCGCGTGGCGCGCGGCGCTACAGGCCGGGATAAAATCATCAAGATCGAGGGCGGCTTTCACGGGGCACATGACAGCGTCCTGGTGAAGGCCGGCTCGGGGGCCACAACCTTGGGCATTCCAGATTCACGGGGCGTGCCTGCGGACACGGCCAAGAACACTTTGCAGGTGCCCTACAATGATCTGGAGGCCCTGGAGAGCGTGCTCCGGAGCAATCCCGGCCAGATCGCCTGCCTGATCATGGAGCCCGTCCTGGGCAACATCGGTCCGGTGCTGCCAGAATCGGGCTACCTGGAAGGCGTGCGGCATCTTACCGAGGAGCATGATGTGCTTCTCATCTTCGACGAGGTCATAACCGGCTTCCGGCTATCCCTGGGTGGAGCTCAAGAGCACTTTGGCATAAAGCCTGATCTCACCACTTTAGGCAAGATCATCGGGGGGGGCTTTCCCGTGGGCATCTTTGGCGGCCGGCGCGATCTGATGGAGCAGGTGGCGCCCATTGGCGGCATCTACCAGGCAGGAACCTTCAACGGCAGTCCCGTCTCCTTGGCTGCCGGCATGGCCACCCTGGACATCATGGAGAAGGAAAATGTTCTAGAGAAGCTCAATGACACTGGAATGCAGATGAGAAAAGGGCTGCAAGAGATTGTAGACGACCTGCGGCTGGGCTACAGCGTTGTCGGCATCGCCTCCATGTTCAAGATATTCTTTGGAGAGGAGCCACATAATTATACCCAGGCCCTGAAATGCGACAAGACTGGCTATCTGGCCTTTTTCCGTCGCATGCTCGATGCCGGCATTTTCCTTACCCCCAGCCAGTATGAAACTGATTTCATATCGGCAGCCCATAGCCCAGAAGTCATACAAACCACTCTGGAGGCGATTAAGTCCTGTCTGAAAAGCTGATCGTGGGCAGCCGGGGTAGCCCTCTGGCACTTCGCCAGACACAGATTGTGCGGGATAGGCTTCAATCCCTGGGCGTAGAAACGGAGCTGATCTTAGTAAAGACCAGCGGGGATGTCTTCCTGGACAAGCCTTTGCACCAACTGACCGGTTTTGGCGTCTTTGTGGCAGAGATTGACGAACGCATGCTCAGCGGCGAGATCGATTTAGCCGTGCACAGCATGAAGGACCTGCCCACAAAAAGGCCGGAAGAGCTGACGATCTGTGCGATCTTGAAACGCGATTCGCCCTACGATATAATGCTCTGCCGGGACAGCTCGACGAAAAGTTTAGAAGAGCTAAAGAAAGGCGCAACCGTAGGCACCTCCAGCATGCGGCGCACGGCGCAGCTACGCCGGGCCAGGCCTGATCTGTTGATAACAAACTTGCGAGGAAATCTGCAAACAAGAATGCGCAAACTGGATGAGGGAGAGTACGACGCCATAGTCCTGGCCAAGGCTGGTCTCGAGAGGATGGGGCTGGAAAATGATTATGTGCGACTGGATGGGGAGAGGTTCGTTCCCTCTGCCAACCAGGGAACGATAATAGTCGTAGCCAGGAAGGGGTCGAAGGCTGAATTTTATTCCCGATCACTGGATGATGCGCACAGCAGAGCTGAGACCATGATCGAGCGCAAGATCCTGGAGACGGTAGGAGGCGGCTGCGTGGTGCCTATGGCAGTGCACGCCATTGTTTCCAACGGCCAGGCACGTGTCCTGGCTGAGGTTCTCTCCTTGGACGGCAAGAGGTTTGTGCGATTGGATGAAAATATCTCATTGCATGAAGATCCCCTGGTCGGGGCAGAGGATATAGGGCGAAGGCTCATGAAGATGGGCGGAAGAGAGCTGGTAGACGAGGCGGTGAAGGAATTTGGCACGCGGTAAGGTTTATCTGGTGGGAGCGGGACCCGGCGACCCCGAGCTCATGACCTTGAAGGCGAAAAGGCTGCTTGGCCTTGCGGATGTGGTCTTATTCGACCGGCTGCTTGACCCCAGGATGCTGGAAGGGGTTAACGCGGAATTGATCGATGTGGGTAAGAACGCGGGCAGACACAAGCTGACTCAGGAGGGCATCAACCAGCTTCTCATCGAGAAAGCGGAATCGGGAAACATCGTGGTGCGGCTAAAGGGCGGAGATCCCTATCTCTTTGGCCGGGGCGGAGAGGAGGCGCTGGCCTTGCAGGAAAAAGGCATACCCTTCGAGGTTGTGCCAGGCGTGACCTCCTCCATTGCCGCTCCCGAGCTGGCAGGAATTCCCGTAACCCACCGGGGTGTGGCCTCTTCGCTGATCATTGTGACCGGCCACGAGGAACCGGGAAAGGAGACGCCACTGGACTGGGAGGCCATTGCCGCCATTGGTGGAACTTTAGTAGTACTGATGGGCGTCTCCCGCCTGGAGCAGAATGTAGCGGCCCTGATTAAAGCCGGAAAATCGCCCCAAACTCCGGCGGCCATGGTAGAAAAGGGAGGCTGGCCGGAGCAAAGGATGATCTCAGCTACGCTGGCCGATATAGCCGAAAAGGCTAAAGAGGCGAGGATCGAGTCGCCGGCCATACTGGTAGTAGGCGAGGTGGTCTTGCTGGCGAAGAAGTTAGGGCAAAAGAAGATCGCTATTCTTCGGCCCGCTGCACAGCAGAAGGAGTCGGCGGCCCTGGCCGAGAGCTACGGCTTCGCACCGATCCAGGCTCCGGCCATCACTCTGCTGGAAAAGCCTTTGCCCGAAGATCTGCTGGAGCGGCTGAGAAGAGCAGAATGCGTGGCTTTTACCAGCGCCAACGGTGTGAAGATGGCGCTGCATAGCCCGGCCATCGGCAAGGCATTGGCGGAAAAGATGATCGTGGCCATTGGGCCCAAGACCGCCCTGGCATTGGCCGAGCAGGGCTTAGTGGCAGCGGTGCCGGAGGAGTACAGCTCGGCAGGAATGGAGAAGATGCTGCGGGGAAAATGCCGGAGCATTCTCTTCCTGCGCAGCGCGCAGGGTAGCTTGTATCTCTCAGAAGGACTAAAGGCGGCGGGACTATTTGTGGATGACATCGCCCTTTATGAGGTTGTGCCCTCCGGGGACACCCGCCTGGACGAACTGATAAAGAGGGCGAGAAGTGTGGACATCTTTGCCTTTACCAGCTCCTCTACCGCTCGCTATCTGATGGAGAGAGCCAGGGCCATGGGCCTGGAAAAGGAGCTACGTCTGGCGCTTGCCGCCGGCATAGTCGCTGTCATCGGCAAGCCCACCGCAGAAGAGCTGACGAGGCTTGGCGTGGAAGTGGACGTGATGCCGGACAAATTCACCTTTGAGGCGATGCTTGCCGTTTTGCAGGAGAAGTAGAAGTAAAATGATCATATTTTCCAAAGCTCTGGCGGATCAAGCCACGGTCTGGGAGGCTCTGCGCGCTTCCGAGTCATGCCAGAATCTGCCGCCTGATTTGCTCAGGTTTTCGGCCCAGAAGAGGCCGGTCGTGATGTGGAATTTAACCACGCATTGCAACCTGGCCTGCCAGCACTGCTACATGGATGCCGGCCGTGAGGCAGGAGAGGAAATGTCTCTGGAAGAGGGCATACATCTGGTGGATGAACTGGCGGATATGAAGGTGCCCATCCTCATCTTCACCGGCGGCGAGCCTCTTCTCAGTCGCAATTTCTATGCACTGGCCTTCCACGCTCGCGAGGTGGGCCTGAGGACAGTCATCTCCACCAATGGAACCCTGATTACCCCGGAGGTGGCCCGGCTCCTGGTGGAGGCCCAGATCAGATACGTGGGGGTGAGCCTCGACTCCGCTTCTGCGCAGAGCCACGACGCCTTCCGGGGCGTGGCCGGAGCGCATGCCCGGGCCTTGCAGGGACTGAAAAACGCCCGCGATGCCGGCCTGAAGACGGGGCTGCGCCTCACGCTCACCCGTGACAACTGGCAGGATGTTCCGGCTCTGTTAAGCCTGGCAGTGCAGGAGAACATCCCACGCTTCTGTCTCTACCACCTTGTTCCCACGGGCCGGGGGGCGGGCATGGCCGACAGGGACGTTACGCCCGAGCAGCGGCGCAGCGTTATCCGCCTGCTGGCCGAAGCGGCTGAGGAGCTGAAAGGCGAGAACATTGAGATCCTGACCACGGACTCGCCCATGGATGGAGCCTATTTGCTGGAACTCTTAAAGGACGATCCCCGGCGGGAGAACGTGCGAAAGTTGCTGACCAATGCCGGCGGCTGCTCCACTGGAGTGAAGGTGGCCAACATTAATCAACGCGGAGATGTGCATCCCTGCCACTTCATGCCCCAGGTGGTAGTGGGCAATGTGCGGGAGCGCTCCTTCCGGGATATCTGGATCGATCACCCTTGTGCGGAGCTGCTGGCGCTGCGGGGTATCAAGTCTAACCTCAAAGGCGCCTGCGGGAAGTGCGAATACCTGGATCTGTGCGGAGGATGCCGCCAGAAAGCCTACCATTATCATGGAGACATATTGGCAGAGGATCCCACCTGCATTGTCGACCAGAAGAGCCTCTGAACAAATTTTTATTTTTCTGGCGCCATATTGCATATTGTGGTTTTTCTAATATTGTCCACCGGAAGTTATAATTAAGATCAGATGCAAGAATAAAATGAGGTACGAAAAATGACACACCATGAAAAAAAGGTAGTAGAGAAGAAAGAAGAGCCGGAAGCAAAAGTTGAGCCCATCAAACTCGGTGACAAGAGAAGCGGCAAGAAGAAGAGTCTGCTCGATACCTGCGAGTAAACGCTCTTGTACCAATAAATCTTTTTTCTAAATTATATGTTCCTCTGAAAAAGAGGTTGCATCCAACAAGGATTCACGCTTCGATCTCATCTACCAGCAGATGTGCATTAGGCAAGAAATCTTGCACCTTGTCATTTCCCCTTATATTCTCCACATCGTAGCCGGTTTCTTTCGGGATCTTTGATTTCGGAGTCCATCTAATTTTCACCGGTTCATACGTTTCTCCTGTCGAATAACACCTAACCATCGGAGCACCTATAAATTCTACCCTTAAATCGCACAGAGGGCATATCGCTACCTCAGCTTCTCCCATTTCATTCTTACGTTCAGTATTAAACACGTTTTATTCTCCTCAAAGCGTCATTAGATGCATTCAACCTGAATCCACCATAAGGATTCAATCTTTAATGTATATTCGGTATATTTTCTATTTAAATTTGTTTAAGAAAAGTTCATAACAATTCATAACGCCCGGATGCTACGTGTTTACGTCCCTAATTGCTCGATGGATTCTGATTAGCATAGCTCTTCATCTCGCTGTCATCGATTGAAACTAATTTGCGTCAAAAAGTAAAACTGCGGCGGCGCACCCACGCGCAGCAAGCTGCGCCTCATCCTACAACACTAAATGCACCTGCCTGGTCAACTTGATCCAACAGTTCGGACAGCTCCCCGGTGTTGCTATCATAATAGCTATACAAATATAAATCCGCCTGGTAGCTGCCCAGCTGTGCATCATCTGGAATATGCCAAACAGGGTCAACAAAATATGTGCTGCTGCCCGGTTCCGCATATACCGGCTCGGGAGGCGCACTGTACCACTGTCCTCTTCTATCCATCACTTCGTAGGAGACCCAAAATAGATGGCCTACATCACCCGTATTTTTTATCCAGACATTGACACCACCCTGATTGGATCCTCGGTACCAGTCTCCAGAGGGAAAATCGAACGAGTCTATCTGGGCCGAGATTGTGTCTGCGCTTACAGAATCCACACATATCCACATTAGTGATAAAAGAATGCATATCAAAACTCTTTTCATGCCTATAACCGCCAAATATTTTTTTGCAATTGCCATTAAATTTGACATTATTACTATTCAAGGATTTTTAATAGATAAGTTTTGCTTTCAGAAATTTTTATGTATCATGAAATCCAACTAATTTTCTGTTATGTATTTATGAGGAATTGCCATGAAGTTAATTGCGTTCATAGTATCTTTTGCCCTGTCTGCCTGCCTGTTCCTGTCGATAGGTGCGAGCGCTGAGCTTGCATCGAATCAGAGCGCTTATGCGCCACCATTTGCCAATGATGGTGCCAGGATGGAGTTGGTATCCTTTCTGGAAGAGGCCCGAAATTACACTCTGAATAATGGAACCGACGAGGCCCTCAAGGCCTTTTGCGACCCAAATGGAGAGTTTGTCAGAGGCGACATGTACGTCTTTGCCTACGACTTTGAGGGCACACTTCTGGCCCATCCCTATCTGCACAACCTGATTGGCAGAAATAACCTGGATCTGGTTGACCCCAACGGCGTACATTTCATAAAGAATCTGATTGAGGTGGCAAAGAGTGGCAAGGGCTTTGCCTACAATGTGTATCCCAATCCAAAAAAGGCGAACCAGACTGAGTTCAAGCTTCTCTATGTTCTCAAGGTTGATGATAACCTGTGGATCGGATCTGGCATATACCTACCAGGCCAGGCTCCGCTCTTCAGCTTTGAGGACCAGCAGAGACTGTTGGCGTTTGTGGATGAAGCTAGAGACTATGCTCTGAAGAATGGCAAGAATAAATCTCTCAGGGTCTTCAACGATCCCGAGGGTGAATTCGTTAGGGGAGGTCTGTATGTATTTGCCTATGACTTTCTGGGAAATGCTCTCTGTCTGCCTTTCCAGCCCAAGTTGTTGGGCACAAATCGACTGGATGGCATTGATTCCAATGGCATCGCTTTTACGAAAGATAACCTCGAACTGGCCAGGACCGGGTCTGGACAGACCTACTACCTCTACCCAAATCCAAGTGAAAATATGAGCGAGGAGCTAAAACTGAGCTACACCACAAAGGTGGACGATAACTGGTGGCTGGCGGCAGGGATATTCAGCAGCTCATCCTCAGCCCAGAACCTATCTGCTATGAAACCGGCCAGCAGAGAAGAGCTGAAGACCTTTGTAGAGGAGGCCTACAGCCATGCCCTGGTGGCTGGCAAGGACAAAGCGCTGACGGAATTCATGGACCTAAATAGCAGTTGGGTTAGGGAAGACGTCTACATCTTTGCCCAAGATTTCAATGGAACCGCCCTGTGCCTGCCTTACCTACCCAAAGAGGTGGGAACAAACCGTATGGATATTCAGAATGACCAGGGCGTTTACATCAACCGGGAGATGCGTGCCCTGGCCATGAATGGCAGCGGTTTTTATGAGTATCGATGGATAAATCCGATCAGCAATCAGAGTGAAGCAAAGGTGAGCTATGTGTCCAAGGTAGATGATACCTGGTGGCTGGGTGCAGGGATCTACGAGGCCTGAGAAATAGCCATCTTTTGGTATATTTCATCCTCGACGGCCAGGATGCTACGTAGGACCCAATCTCGCAGAAGTGGCTACCACGTGCGCACGCCGGGTGCGGGGAGCGGAAAGCCCTCTCAGCGATAGCTCTTGCGGTCGAGCGGGACCGCGGTCAGGTCCGGGGCGAGCAGGAAGGCCGTGGGTGGGGCAAAGTCTCGCTCTCCAGTCAACAGTTAGCTTCTTAACCTCATGAAGGAATTTAGCGCTGCGGTGGTTCATTGAAACGCCTAATGATATTCATCGATAATTCTAACATCTTCCGAGGATCACGCCGGGAGGGCATCAAATTTGATTACCAGAAGTTAGTGGATTTCTTGGCGGATTCGGGCATTCAGAGGCTAGAAAAATACGACTTAACACGAGTCATAATGTACTGTGCTGTTGACAAAATCTCAGCCTGATGAGTGCTGCTGGCAGGACCGGGGCGGGCGCGCTCGGGCGCGGGGGTGACGGCAGAGATGCGGACAGATGATTGTCAGTCTTTGTCCTTTTTTGAAACCGAGATGACAAACAGGGCGATGGCAATAAAAAATAATATTATGGCTAGGATAAAATTTGGCGCGCTTATGAGGTAATCCTCTTTTACAATATTCAATCCTAAAACATCTCTTAAATATATTAAAATATAAACCAGGAACAACCCCGCCGAACCCAATGAAATAGACGAATTTATTATTAATTTGACTAACAATTTTTTACTATATTTTTCAATTAATTCATTTACAATCTCATCTGCGTCGCCCTTTACTGTTCCATTCGCGATTAGAATAGAAATAAACTGGTTAATCTCTTCTGCGGATGGCTCCTTACCATTTCGCTTCTTATAGCTCTGCTCGTACTCACTGACTTTCGCATCTTGAATGCCCTTGACGATATAAGGCCTGATCTCTTGAATTAAGTCTTTGAAATTCTTTTCCATTTTATAGCAGACCAATCTTCTGTTTTTCTTCGTTCGTCAGATCTTTCAGTGCATCGATTGCCTTCGCTTTTATCCTTTGTTCCAAGAAATCAATAAGTTCCTTTTTATCGATCTCTTTGGTGCTCTTTTTATTGTACTCTTTTAAATATTCGCCAACTTCCACATCCATGTACAATTTGGACAACCCGACGTCGCTTTCTCCCAGATATTTGGCGTCTTTTCTTTGACTGTAATCTCTTTCGGGATCTGGTTCAACATCAAATATGACTAGCTGACAGATCCTCATCCCAGGAACTAGATCCACGGAAAAACTTCCCAAATTGTGGATAACGATGGGCAATTGACCAAAGTAGCCAGGATTTATGTAAGATGATAGTCCTACGTTTATTCCCAGACGAATCAGGCTGTTTCTATTTTGAATGAGCCCGGTCATCCTTTTGGAAAGGCCGATGTTTTCCTTAACCTGGCCGATGATGAAATCTCCCGGTTTGAGTGTGTACTCATCAAGAATCCTCTCTTCAAAGCACTCCTTGATATCGGCATTAAATGCATTTAACTTGATGCCGCTCTTAGGAGTTCGTATTCGATTATCCAGGGTCAAATCGATGGAAGAGGGCTGGATATTGTCGAAGACGAATGGCTCTATTTTGAGTTCTCTATCGTATATCTTTTCTAATAGCCTGACATCGGACAACACGCTCATGTTTAGTCCCCTCTCAAAGTAATTCCGACCATACATTTTTTAGATTTTTATTTTTCGATAATGTCTCTAATGTCGTATTAATTAATCCACACGAGTATATATCTGTATCGCAATCGACTGTATCATTAAAATATTGAATCAACAAATTACCGAACAGCATCGTCCACATATCAAGCCTTCCCTTCCACAATCCCGATCTCCTCTTCCGTCAGTTCGTACAGCCTGTACACCGTCGCATCGATCAGCTCGTCCGTCTTCCTGATCCGTTCCCGCAAGGGCGCGAGTTTGCCCATCGACCCCTCGAACTCGGCCCGCAGCGCCTGCGAGGGCTCCCGTCTGGCCGGATCGACAGCCAGCTTCTTGCTGTTCCTTTTGAGCACCGCCAAAAAGCCCTCGTAATCGTGCTCGTAATAGCTCTGCAGCTTTGTCTTGGGCGTGAGGTCCTCCACCTTTGCACCCAGGTAGCTCTCCAGCCAGCCCAGGAAGCCTTTGATCTCCGTTTGCTTCTCTTTGTTCATCTCCAGCATTCTTTCCGCCAGGAAGGCCAGCAGGTCGTGCACCAGGTCCGAACGCTCCTGTTCGGCGATGAAGTTGCCAGCCTCGTCTTTGGGCAGGCTTTTGCCAGGGGGGCAAGATTCCCGTGAATTTTTCCTCGGCGTAGAGCTGTTGCATCTCCACTCCCGGGCGGGCTCAGGGGTGGCGGAATCGACCATCCAAGTAAATTCCATGGTTTTAGGAACGGTTAGATTTTCGAATTCATTCTCGCCAGTGTTCTTTGCCCCGCTTGAAAATATCTTCGATGCTTTGTCCTTCATAAAGCATTCTTGAGATTTCGGCGTAACAAGTCGGATGGTTCTGAAAGATAGCCAAGAAACGCAGAGCATTTTGCAGACCTAAGGCATTGTTTAGGGCTTCAATTCCCATGACCTTTAGTCTTTCGTCTTCACTTATGTTTTCTTCGTTTGCTATCTGCTCGTTTTGCTTGTCTTTTTTATCTGCAGAGTACAGATTAAAATACATGGGTGGAAAATCTCGATCCTTAAGCTTCTTTATTATTTTAAATTCATATTTTGTATAAAAATTTATCGATTCACGTTTTGCATCCACGGTTATGTATCGGCAGCCTATTTGGTTTGAAATCTCGTAGGCTTTGCCCACCGCCCAAAGTAGTAGATTCTCCCCGATGCCACGTCGTTTGTATCTGTCATCAACCGCAAGTCGTGCTATCTTTATTGCAGGATATTTTTGATAAGCGTATCCATCAATTCCATCGCACTGCTCTACTAAATTGTATCCAATTGTATCGGTGGTCAACGTAACGAACCCTACGAGAGTTCCTTTCCAAAAGCACAAATAAGTCCTGCTTATCAGATCATTTTGAGCCTTTAGTGCATCGCTTTTCAGGAAATCGTTTAGCTCATCACTTTTTGAGCTGAAATATGCTAAATCATTCTCCTCTCTCAAGCTCGCAATACGAAGCTGTGTGTGAGAGATGCCCTCCATCTGATTCAAACCGGATGCGCCTTGTAGATTTCCTGAGCTTTCTTAAGTATGCACACTTTCTTTTCACTGACTTTGGGATGAAGCAGATCTTCTATAAACTCCTCGGCGTCTTCTCCTTCCAGGATCAATCCGAGCTCAATAGGTCTGGCCATACAGGTGAACTCCAAATCTTATTTTCCATTCTCAGTACTTATTTGTTTTTATCCATCCGGATCTAACGAGTTTCTCCCCGCACAATCCCGATCTCCTCTTCCGTCAGTCCGTACAGCCTGTACACCGTCGCATCGATCAGCTCGTCCGTCTGCCTGATCCGCTCCCTCAAGGGCGCGAGTTTGCCCATCGACCCCTCGAACTCGGCCCGCAGCGCCTGTGCAGGCTCCCGTCTGGCCGGATCGACTTGCAGCTTCTTGCTGTTCCTTTTGAGCACCGCCAAAAAGCCCTCGTAATCGTGCTCGTAGCAAAGCCGCCAGATCCGGCCCGAGGTGAGAATAGGCCCACTTGGGCGGCGTGTCCCGCAGGTAAACATCGATCTGGAAGCTGGGATTTTGCATCTCGAAGCTTCCCTGGCCCTTGCGGCTCTTGTCCAACTGGATCTTCCAGGACTTGGCATCGCCCACAGCTACGGCGCGTCGGTAGTAGTCCTCGCCTGGATGGGCCTCGGCCGCTTCTTTGACCTCTCCGCGAAGGCTTTTCTCAAATCCCTTGGGAAGATTATCGAGGCTGGTATGCCTTCCACCCCAGTAGCCGTGTCTGTGCAATTTATGCAGTATTTTTGCTTTTATCCAGTTAATTTTATTGGAGTTCATAATTTTAAACTTCGATGGCAATCTTTTCAACCAATCCATCCATTCCATTATACGGTGATATCTTTGGGTGATCCTTTGGGTGAATCTCTCTTCCTCCAGGCCTTCGGCAAGAAGAGTCCTGTGCTTAAGATATTAGACTTTCTCATGGATAATGTCGGATCCGATTACTCCAAGACGGAAATTGCCAAAGGATCTGATCTCTCCCGCGGCACACTTTTCAACGTCTGGCCCGGTCTGGAGGCTTTAGAACTGGTTGTCCAGACGCGAGAAGTGGGCCGGGCCAGGATGTACAAGCTAAATAAAAAAAATCCCATCGCAAAAAAGCTTATCGAGCTGGATGACGCTATATCTGATCTTTATGCTTCGAAGCACATAAACTCTGATGTCGAGATTATGCAGAATGTTTCAATGTCATATCCTTCATCAACCGAAGAACAACTTCAATCGGAAAAAGAATCAATTTTATGTGGGAGTGTAAAAGTCTTAATATGATCATTTCCCAAATATGGGATGCAAGAGTGATATCATGCCCTCTGCAAAAGTCGATACGCACGCCATGATCTAGGATATCATCGAGAAGGCTAAGAATGTAGACCTTGACCGGCTGGAAGCGGAGATCGAAGAAGAGGCAGATAGGCTTGCCCGAAAGAAGTACAAGGTCCTTGACTGATACCAGTCTCCTTTCATCGATATCTGACTTTCAAATCGCTGAAAGTATAGATATCCGGCTCGGTCGCCAAGAAATCGTGTAGTGATAGCTCTGAGAGCCTCATGAGAGATTCAGTGATGTCCTCGGGCTCTTCAATGTCATAGGGTATATTCAGCCCCCTGTTTTTATGCTCAAAACTATCCCGCATGTATATCATTTGCGTCAATTTTCATGCCTGAAGGCAAACGCTATCCTCTGCAGCGCCGTGGCATTGGCCAGCACCACTGTTATTACTATTACTACTACCAGCCACTCTGTATGGAAAAGCCCCAGGAACATTCCCGCATAAAGCAGCATAAGCCTCTCAAATCGCTCCAGGAGACCTCCCATCTTCTTCAGCTCCGCCTCGCCCTTTACAATGCCCCGGTGATCGGCATAGGCCCGCACGAAGGTAGTCATGAGCGAACCGAAGAAGAGCAGCATAAACCAGGCCTCATAAGGCAGGCCGAGAAACTCGCCTCTTCCTAAGTAGAAGAGCAGCCCCAGGTAGAGCAAGAGCTCCACATACCGGTCCACCACCCCGTCCAGAAAAGCTCCCGTGGCCGTGGCCTGATTTGTTACGCGGGCCACCGTCCCGTCCACGATGTCGAGAAAGGCGGACAGGGCGAAGAGCACCAGCCCCCAGGCCAGCCGTCCGTCCATCAGGGCCGCCATTCCCCCCAGCGCCGGGACCAGGGAGAGCATCGTCCAGGCATTGGGGGAGAGGCCCAAAGCGGCCAGCCCGCCTGCTAACCGGTCCGTCTGCTCCGAGTTGAATTTTGCTTTAAGCATTTTTCATCGTCTCGAAATCAAATTTTAAAGGCTGGAGAGGAATATCTCTATCCTGTCCAGCGCCTCAATCAGCTCCCCCCGGGATGTGGCATAGCTGCAGCGCAGGAATCCTTCACCGCTCGGCCCGAAGACGCTGCCCGGCACCACCGCCACCTTCTGCTCTTTGAGGAGCCGCTCCGCGAATTCCTCTGAGGAAAGCCCCCAGGCTTTCACGGAGGGGAAGGCGTAAAAGGCACCTCTGGGCTCGAAGCAGTCCAGACCGATGCGGTTTAGGCCGGAGACGAACATGCGCCGGCGCAGGTCATACTCGTGCTTCATTTGCAGCATTTCCACCTCGCCCTTCTGCATGGCTTCTAAAGCCGCCACCTGGGCCATGGTAGGCGCGCTGAGCATAGTGTACTGATGCACCTTGGTCATGGCCCCCACCAGTGCCGCATCGCCCAGCACGTAGCCTACGCGCCAGCCGGTCATGGCATGCGACTTGGATAGACCGTTCAGGATGACCGTCCTCTCCTGCATGCCCTCCAGCTGGGCGAAGCTGACATGGCTGCCCGAATAGGTGAGCTTGGCATAAACCTCATCGGATATGACGAGAAGATCGTTCTCGACAACAACGTCGGCCAGATCTTCCAGGTCGGAGCGGGTCATAATCGCCCCCGTGGGATTGTTGGGGTAGCTGAGCAGCAGGGCGCGGGTCTTGTCGTTCACGGCCGCAGCAACATCCTCCGGTTGCAGCCGGAACTCATCCTCCAGGCGGGTGGGAACCGTCCGCGCCACTCCTCCGGCCAGAAGGATGTCTGGGGTGTAGGCCACATAGCAGGGTTCTGGCACAATGACCTCGTCGCCAGGGTTTAGGGTAGCGCGAAAGGCCAGGTCAACCGCTTCGCTGACACCAGTGGTGATCAGTATCTGCTCGATTGGATCGTAATCAAGACCCTGCTCAGTGCGTACTGTTTCGCTGATAACCTCCCTAAGCTCGGGCATGCCTTTATTGGAGGTGTAGTGGGTGATTCCCGACTCCAGTGAATAGATGCAGGCCTCGCGCACATGCCAGGGCGTGACAAAGTCCGGCTCTCCCACACCTAAAGAGATCGCCCCCTTCATCTCGCTCACCAGATCGAAGAATTTTCTAATGCCCGAGGGGGGCATGTCTTTGACAACCTGATTTAAATGCTGCTCGGCATTCCAGGCGGCTATGGATACGTTTTTTTGGCTCTGCTTCATGGAGTAATCACCAATCTCTGGGGCCTCTGCTTTTCGGTTAGAATGACGCCGTGCTCTTTGTAGCTCCTAAGGATGAAGTGGGTGCAAGTCGATTGAACGCCTTCCAGGGGCGCGATCTTCTCCGCCACGAAGTAGGCGATGTCTTTCATGGACTTGCCTCGCACGGTGACGGATAGGTCGTGATCTCCCGAGATGAGGCGCACCGACTCTACCTCCGAGAAGTTGGCGATTCTCTCCGCCACGGCGTCGTAGCCCGTCTTTCGCTGCAGCGCTACCTTCAGCTCCAAAACGGCGAAGACATAGCTCAGGTCGAGCTTCTCCCAGTTGATCAGAGTGATGTACTTTCTTATAACGCCAGCGTCTTCCAGCTCCCGGATCTCTTTGGCTACATCCGCCTCGGGTCTGCCCAGAAGGGCCGCGATCTCGGAAGAGGTTGCCTTGGCGTTTTCAGAAAGAATCTCCAAAATCTCGTTCATGAAATTCTGTATTTACCACGTCCATTCAATTATAGGCTTTGCGCTTACCAGAGTAGTAAGGGTAATCATATACAATCGAAAGTTATTAATACTCTTATTACAACTGTATTAATATGAAACAGATGAGATGCCCCAAATGTCATTATGGATGGGAGACGAGAGTAAATAAACCTAAGGCCTGTCCCAGGTGCAAAACCAGGCTGGATATGAAGAAGGTAAAGAAGGCCTGAACGAAAAATTCAGGTCTTTATCTCTATTGTCCATTGCGTGGATCTCTGTAATAAAACAACCAAAGATTATGACTTTTTTTACATAATTTCGAAAAATATATGGTAAGGAAAAAGCCCCGAGCGTGATTCGAACACGCGACCTATTGATTACAAGTCAATCGCTCTGGACCAGCTGAGCTACCGAGGCGCTAGGCTCGACGTATTTTCCATCTTTACTTAAAGGCTTTGCCCTTGCCGGGCCCTTTCATGTGCAGGACATTTTTCCTGGCCGCGAAGCAAGGAATAATTCGTGCCGGGATGGCGCCGGTCAAAGCCGCAAAGCAGCCGCTTTCCAGTCGCTCGCAAGGTATCGGTATTGGACAAATCAGCGGCATTCTCAAACCCCAGATCGCGTCCGATGGCATAAAGCCGCACCTCTTTTTCGGGAATACGCCGCAGCGGCTTTATCCAGGCGACACTCTGCTCTTCTTGCTCTGAGCCTTCCCGTACGACTGCATCTACATCGCCCTGCAGATAGCTTATGAAGATCTCCAGGGCCTCATCATCCAGGGTCTCGCCGGTGGCGAGAATGCCGGCTCCATTCTCCTTTGCCGTGCCAAAAAAAAGCTCCCTCTTCCGGGCAGAGTGGACGATGTGGGTCTGTTCATGATCAGACAGAAGCGGCAGGCTCTTTACAATGTAGGGGAGACCAAATTTCTCTGCCACATGGCGGGCCTGGTCTGCGGTTGGGCCTGATTTTTTTCCTTCATCGATGATGACTGCCAATAGATCGATATCCCTTCGGTGAATAAAGAGATTCTTGAGAACAAATGCTAACGTAGCGCTCTTTCTCCCCCCATCCAGGCCCACGGCTATGCGCGAGCCGGGGCCGAAGAGACCGGTTTTGCGCAGACCTTCCTTTATCTTGCGGTGCACGTCCTCTTCAAAATGCTCCCTGCATAGATGCTTGCCCGAGTACCTCTGATAGATAATGGCACCGCGTTGGCATTTGTCGCACTTGGTCATTTTCGGTTTCACACCTTTCAGGCGATCTTGAATCGAAGCAGTGCCGCCACGCCGCCCAAAGAGCGCAGCCGATCTCCCGGTTCAAACTCCGAGCTGAAGATCACTACCTTTCCCCGGGCATCGGCCACTTCGCGCATAATCTCATCCACCCTTCCCCGGCGGGCCAGCTCATCTAATACCAGCAGCTTTTCAATCGCGCCGTAGTTCTTGGCGGTTTCCACCTCTTTTATGCCGTAGGCGGCTTTGCCGTTCGTGGCGATCTCCCGGAAGAGGTCTTCAATAAGCTTTGCTTCCCTGGCTATGCGGCTGGATTCAAGAACGCTCTTTACCGCACCGCGACGTAGGACCTCCTGAAATCCGGATCGCCCGATGGACGAGGTATCATCCATGGCAATTCTCTTGGCCAAATCGGGAAGGCTGGAGTCGATAACCTTCTTTAAATCCTCTTTGGTAAACCCTGGTCCCGCCAGGATTACCTCTGCGCCATCCTTTGCCGTCGTATCAATTGCTGCTGCCACATCTCGCATAAAGCCGGCGCGCGTGTCTTCACCACTGCCTTTTCCGCTGCCCTGTCGTATCTCTGCCGCCATCTGCACCCCAAACTGGCGCAAAACACCGATGGTGGCCTCGCCCTCCTCCACCAGCGCAATGATCACTCGCGGTCTTTGCGACTCGGCTACCGCCTCATCAATGCGTGCCAGAAGGTCCGGCCTCCAGTGGTACTTGAGGATGGACAGATCCGTTCCCACCTCGATATTCAGAGTATGGTATGCCCCCACATCCATGCCCGACTTGATAATGCCGTGCAGGCGCAGCCAGTTGGAATACATATGAAACTCGACATCTTCCACCTTGACTCCCAGGCGCACCGTCTTTCTCTCCATCTTCTCCGGGCGCGCCTTGTCGGCAATGGCTGGAACCTTGCGGTGCGTGAGGGCAAAGACCAGATCGCCCCTCGAAATCAAGTGCTGTAGATGCCATAAATCATCCAGCGATTCAGGGAGCAGGGCAATCTCCCCTTCGTCGCCTCGCAGATTCTTCTTCAGGACGCGCATGAAATCTACCTTCTAATCAAAAGGCTTAAATCATTGTGCATCGAGGGAGGGTGTCGAGCCGCCATAACTCAGTTGGTAGAGTGTCTGGCTGTTAATTGCTTAGGAGCAGTAACCAGAATGTCACAGGTTCGAGCCCTGTTGGCGGCGCATTTCTTTTGGGCCTGTAGCTCAGTCCGGTTAGAGCGCTCGGCTCATAACCGAGTGGTCGCCGGTTCAAATCCGGCCAGGCCCATGCCTGCATAATCATGGTTTTTGGCCTGACAGATCCTTGGCAAATCGTTTGTCTCTGTTGTGGTAAGGCCACAGCCCTTTTGGCGATAACCAGTGGCTAACGACGTTTCAACCACAGAGCTCACAGAGTTCACAGAGGACGCACAGAGTAAAGGGCAATTCTTTCTTCATCGCAGAGGATCGTGCTGAAGTCGGCGATCATGGCTTCTTCGCGCCTTCGATGACCTTCGCGTGAGGCCGTTACCCCAAGAATCTCACAGCAGCCCTTCAGTCTCCTTCTTCTGTTGCTTTGAGCGACGAAGTCCCGGTTATCACGCGAAGGCGCGAAGCCGCGAAGTCTCGATGAGAGAAGAACAATTTTGGCATAAACAAATTCCAACCCACAATTAGTCCACTACCTGTACCTGATGGCTTAAACTCGCCTTCCGAAAAATGTGGGAAAGGCTGAACCCTATTCGCTATGCCCTCGTAGCTCTTCTTCTGCTTTGGCAAAGGCCAGGCATCCGCTTCGGTGGTCCGTCCAAGAACTTTGAGAACAATGCCCTTGTGGTGCCAGAACTCGGAATTGTTGGGATCTATTCTGGTCATAGGCTAATCAGGGGCATTGGCCGCACCATCGGCCCTTTCTGTCAATTATTGCAAAGGCATTTTCTGTTAAGACCAGCCTTTGTGCTTTGTGCCTGCCACTCTTGACTATTACCACCGGATCTCTTACTTTTCTGGCCTCGGCTATGATTCTGTGACCGTGGATCGAGTCGCCAACCTCATAGCCTTTCATTCAGTAACCTCCATTTTACCTTCCGTCTCCAGGTCATCCATGATCCGGCATACTAGCTCGTAATCTAGCTGCAGGTCGGTGCTGGCATCGGAGGCGTATGCTTCACCTTTCATTTGGAAATACCCAGCAACTTCTTTTTTGGCGCTATCATAGTCTACATCACGGTATTCAATGACCTTTATTGCAGTCAGCTTTTCCCTAACAGCATCACGGATGAAGTCAGAGGGATTTAGGTAGAGACCAGCCTCTACGAGCTTATTGATCTGGCCAATCTCATTTCGGGTAAGCTTGGCACCAACTACTTTACCTACACTGCTCACAACGCCAACATCTGCGCCCATGCTCATTATATTAGTTAAAACTAATTTAAGGAACTTTCGGCCTGCAATTTACATGCACTTTGTTCATACATCAGGTTATACGTACTCAAAGAACTAAAATAGCCTGTGTATCGCGGTTTAGCCCTGACACCGGGACAAGAAGCCGCAAAACCCGCTGGGCGCTTTCATCGCTACCTTTCGGCCTTTGCCTCTGTGCCGGGCATATTCGCCATTCCTCTGCCCCGCGAAGGCCTGCGCGCTCGCGCCGCCGTCCGGACGGATCAAGGTTCTAGCCATTCGGTTTGAACAGAAGATGCAATTGCAGCGGAACATCGAAATAACCTCCTCACAAGAGAGCGCTTGAGGTCTGCGATCATGGCTTCTTCGCGGCTTCGCGCCTTCGCGTGAAACCGGACTCTGTCGAATCTCACGCGAAGCCTTGATTGGCGCGAAGAACGATCAGCCGTTCACAAATTTTCTCAGAATCGACCGTAGATCTTATGCGCCTGCTCAATAGTCGTGATCTCCAGGATCTTAACCATCTTCTCGTCTTTATTTATCTTGTAAAAAGCGGTGTAGGATCTTGAGATATGTAGGTGATAAATGTCTTTATGGCCTTTTCTGTGAATTAGTTCTTTGTCACCCTGGCCAGGGAATGGATCGTCTGCAAGTGTCTTGCATTTTTCGATCACTATCTTCTTGCTTTTTGAGGGCAATGCGCTGATGAACTCCAAAGCTTTCTTCCCGATGACCAGATGGTAGGTTACCACGGGAACTCCACAAATTCGCCTTCTTCCTCAATTCGTTCCATATCTCGGAAAAAACGAGCCTTTTTCCTATCTTCGATCATCTCTTCCAGGAGCTGGGAATAGGTCTGTCCTGCCGTCTTGAGGTCAGATAGCTCAATCCACACAGCCTCAGTCACAGGAATGCGTTTAACAGCAAGCATGAGTAATATTGTAACGATTGTAAGTAGATAGATGTTTCCCCTTAATTTTTTCTGGAGAAAGGATTTAGCTCATGGCGCCGGCAGCTTTCTGCCAGGCCACGATCTTCTTGGCGCTGATGCCTGTCATCTTCGCCAGGCTGCCGGCCTTTGCCCCTGCCAGATCCGCGGCCGTATTAATTCCGGCCAGGGCCAGCTTCTCCAGGGTCTTGGGGCCGATTCCCGACAGAGCCACCAGGCCGTCGCCCTTTGCCCGAGCAAGGGGCTTTGCCTTTTTCTTTGCAGCATCCGCCGCTTTCTTAGCCTTTGGCTTCGCATCCTCTTTTATCTTGGCTGGATCTGCCTTTTCCTGAGCTTTCTTGGCCTGCCACTCCAGGAAGTTGCAGTGCGGACATCCCAGATCCCAGGGCCTCTTGCCCTTGTTGATAATCCGGGTATGGAACATGCCGTGCACATCACAAATCTTGTCGGTTACAATCAGCGTTCCAAACCTGGGAAGTGGCAATGTAAACCGGCATTCCGGATAGCCGGAGCAGCCGATGAAACGGGTGCCCTTGTGGCCGCGCCGAATTATGAGATCTGATTTGCACTTTTCACAGGTGCCCACGATCTTGTCGGTGCGTAGCCCATCCTTGAGCGACTGGCCGATTCCTTCCTGGTTAGATGTCAGCTCATCAAAGACTGATGTGAGCATGACCCGCGACTTCTCGATGACCTCGTCCTCCTTGATATTTCGTTCTGAGATAAGGGTCATATCGTTCTCTAAAGTCTGGGTCATCTCCGGCTTGGTGATGGTGGGCGCATACTTTTGCAACGTATCCACCACGGCATAAGCGGTATTGGTGGGCCGCATGGGATTGCCCTGCACGTAAGCGCGCGCATAGAGTTTGCTGATGATATCGTGCCTTGTGGACTTGGTTCCCAGCCCCAGATCATCCATGATCTTGATGAGCTTGCCTTGACCGAAGCGAGCCGGGGGCTGGGTCTCTTTAGCATCCACGCTGTGACCCAAGACCGCCAGGCGCTCTCCTTCTTTCAGCTCCGGCAAGATATGCTCCTCCGCTTTGCTGTAAGGATAATAGTATCTCCATCCCGTTTCCACGAGGCGCGCTCCATTGGCCCGGAAGGGCTCAGGACCAATGTCTACCTTGAGGCTGGTGGCATCCCAGACGCACTCTTCGGCCAAGGTGGCGAAGAAGCGGCGCACCACCAGCTCATAAATGCGCCATTGATCGTCCTTCAGATCGCTCATGGCTACGGGGACGGTAGGATAGATAGGCGGATGGTCGGTTGTGGACCTCTTGCCGCGCGTGGGTTGCATCTTTCCTTTGAGCAGTTTTTCTGCTTCGCCGGAAAATGCGCCTTTCAGGAAGAGCCGGGTTAGAGCTACCAGGTCAATAGATGGCGGATAAACGGTATTGTCTGTTCTGGGATAGGAGATGAAGCCATTGATGTAGAGCCATTCGGCCAGACGCATGGCATTGGCAGCGGAAAAGCCTATACCGCTGGCGGCGGAGATGAAACTCGTGGTGTCAAAGGGAGCCGGTGGCTTGTCAATGCGCGGTTTTGTCTCGATGGACTTGATTATGCCCACAGGGCCGAGGCGAGATATTATCTTGTCAACCTCGGCCTTCTCCCAGATGCGACCCTCGGCATGCTGTACGCGAAGCTCTTTCTCCAGATCGGCAAAGATCTCCCAGTAAGCCTTGGGCACGAATGACTGGATCTCTCGTTCTCTATCGACAATGAGGGCCAGGGTGGGAGATTGTACCCGGCCTACGGAGAGAAACTCCTTGCCAAGTCGTCCGGAGGTCAGGGAAATATATCTGGTCAAGGCCGCGCCCCAGACTAAATCTATGATCTGCCTGGCCTCGCCTGAGGCTGCCAGGTCAAAGTCCACCTTTCCTGAGTCTTTAAAGGCCTTTAGTATCTCCTCTTTGACGATAGCGCTGTACCGGACGCGATCGGCACGCAGGCTGGGATTTACCTCTTTAACGATCTTTAATGCCTCAACTCCGATCAGCTCTCCTTCGCGATCGTAATCCGTGGCAATGGTGATGAGATCGGCCCGCTTTCCCAAGGAACGCAATGCTGCGATGATCTTCTCCTGGATGGGACGAACCACTATCTCAGCTCTGATCAGTTCTTTGCAGTCCACCTTTTGCCAGTTGTTGTATCCGGGTGGATAGTCTACACCCACGATGTGGCCGGAAAGGCCCATGACCACCTTGTCGTCAAAGCAATAGGTATCTACGCCTGCCACTCGCTGGGAGCTGGGCTTGCTGCCGGCCAGGATCTCTGCAATCCTCTTGGCGGCATCGTGCTTCTCTGCTATTATGAGATGCATTCCAGAGAGCCAAATATGGCAGTTGATTTAAGTTTTTCCATAAAAAATCTTATCTCAAGGATATTAAATACGATTAATTCGGTGAAATAATATCTCTTTCTTTTAAAGGCCGAAACCTATTATCGCGATGGTTGGAATTAAGCCTGACCTATGTCAGTAAAGCAAAGGGATTGATAGGGGTCTTAATGAATGGAATTGCACAATTATAATTGTGTTCTATAATATAAATTATATCAGAAAAATGCTTTTATTTTATGCTTAAATGGCTTACAGATCCCTAAAAAGGGGGTAGTTTTGGATGCGCCACGCAAAAACTTTAAGTAGCTATTAAGCATTACAGAACGCGGCGAGAGATTGTAACGGATTGAGATGGTGCCGGATATGATACCTTTTAGCTTAGGCACTCATATCATCGCTTCGGCATTGCCGTCGTTGCAGTTTTTGCTGCTAAAAAGGTAAAGGAGGATAAAGAACGTGTCTGACAAGATAGACCTATATAGCGACCGCGGAGTTCTTTTGAAGAGCGACGTTGAGCTGAGTGCCGTCAGCCCTCTCAAGAACGCGGCCATGCAGAGACTCATTTCTCTTACAAAGCGAACCGTAGCCGTCAACCTGGCCGGCATCGAAGGCGCTCTTAAGACCGGAAAGGTCGCAGGAGGCCGCAGGCAAATCAAGGGACGCGAGCTTAACTACGATGTTATTGCCAACGCTGGCGTTCTTGCTGATAAGATCAAGTCACTGTTGCAGGTTACCCCCGGCGACGACACCAATGTTCAGGTGCTCGGCGGCGGCAAGCAGCTGATGGTTCAGATCCCAACAATGAGGCTCAACGCCGCCTCTGAGTTCGTGGTCGGATTGACCGCAGCAGCCGCAGCAACAACTGAAACACTTATCCAGACGTTCAAGGCCGGTATGGTTGAGGCCCCCATGATTCACGCCGCTGTCTGGGGCGAGTACCCGCAGACAGTAGGCATGTCCGGCGGAAACGTCGCATCTGTTCTCAACATCCCCCAGAACGATGAAGGTCTGGGCTTTGCCCTCAGGAACGTCATGGCCAACCATCTTGCCGTCATCACCAAGAGGAACGCCATGAACTCCGCAGCTCTCGCATCTATTTACGAGCAGATCGGCGAGATGGAGATGGGCAATGCTATGGGCATATTCGAGCGCCACCAGCTCCTGGGCATGGCATACCAGGGTCTGAACGCCAACAACATGGTCTACAATTGCGTTAAGGCTAACGGCAAGACCGGAACCATCGGCACAGTAGTTCAGAGCACAGTCGCTGCAGCCCTTGAAGACAAGGTCATCAAGGCAGGCAAGAAGCTGCCCTCCGGCTATGTACTGTACGAGGCCAATGATGTATCCAAGTGGAACGCTTACTGCGCTGCTGGCGTACTGGCTGCCACCATGGTCAACTGCGGCTCCTTAAGAGGCGCCCAGGCTGTGTCCTCGACACTGCTGTACTTCAACGATATCATTGAGAAAGAAACCGCTCTGCCCGGATGCGACTTCGGCAGGGTAATGGGAACTGCTGTCGGATTCTCATTCTTCAGCCACTCCATCTACGGCGGCGGCGGCCCCGGTGTATTCAACGGCAACCACGTGGTAACCAGGCACTCCAGAGGATTTGCCATACCCTGCGTGGCTGCAGCAGTAGCACTTGATGCCGGTACCCAGATGTTCACACCTGAGATGACATCTGGACTGGTCGGTGCCATATACGGCGAGATCAAGGAATTCCGTGAGCCGATCGTATCGGTTGCGGAGGCTGTGTAAAGGCGGAAGAAATGGTCACAGAATCAGACACGGAATCGATACAGGTAGAAATAGTCCCTAGCAGGTTTCTTATGCCGGCATCGGCTCAAAAGCTGCTAAACGAGATCTATGGGAATGGTGGCCTCATCAGGATAATGATCCATGGCCCCAACCTCCCTAGAAGCGTGCCCTATGGCCCCGGAAGGGGTGCCCCTATCGACGAGAATCGAGACCTTCTCATCGAGGTGGGCGGGCAGGCATTTGAGCTATGCGTCAAAGTTGGAAGGATCAGGCTCGAACTGGAGAGTGCAAAATTCTACGACGGGCTGAAAGCAGCGTGTGAGCGAGCGCTGCCCATATCCTTCCAGATCAGGCGTGGCAAGTTCTTCCACACCCGGCAAACCATAACGGATTATGCCAAGTTTGGCAAGGTGGAGGACACACGCATCCTGGGACTGATCGATCCAAGGGCCAAGAAAGATAGGCTGGCCATATTGTCTGAAGAAAAAGTGACTATTGACGATGAGGAGAGATAAAATATGGCATACAAACCACAATTCTATCCCGGAAGCACCTCTGTTGGCATCAACAGAAGAAAGCACATGTCCGGTAACCTCGAGAAGCTCAGAGATATTCCTGAGGCAGACGTCACGGCGATCATGGGCCACAGGGCTCCCGGTGCCGATTACTCAAGCACTCACCCACCCCTTAAAGAGATGGGCGAGCCCGACTGCCCAGTAAGGCAGCTCGTTGCACCCACAGCAGGCGCAGCCGCTGGTGACCGTGTTAGGTACTCCCAGTGGACTGACTCTATGTACTTCGCCCCATCCACTCCATACTGGAGATCCTATTGGGGAGCCATCAACTGTAAGGGCTGCGATCCAGGCACCCTGTCCGGCAGACAGATCATCGAGGCCAGGGAGAGGGATATCGAGGCTTACACCAAGGCTCAGTACGATAGCGAGATGACCGATGTCGCACTCTGTTCCATGAGAGGCTGCACTGTACACGGCCACTCCTTGAGACTGGAAGAGAACGGCATGCAGTTCGATATGCTGGCCAGAACCGAGATGGGCAAGGACGGAAACGTCTATGCAGTCAAGGATCAGGTAGGCATTCCCTTGGATAAGAAGGTCAACCTGGGCAAGCCCATGACCGAGGCCGAGGCCAAGAAGAGAACCACTATATTCCGGGCGGACGGCGTTCCCATGTGCGGAGCAGTCGGCGCCAGGAAGTACGACGAGGCAGTCGAAGCTCTGCACCATATGTGGGAGCTGCGCAGCAAGTGGGGATTCAGGCCGGAGTAAATGGGGTGATACAAAATGGCAGTTAAACACACCAAAAAACTATTCATAAAGGCTCTTAACAAGAAGTTCGGAAAGGATTTCGACCTTGCAGGCCAGAAGGTAGAGTATAAGAGACTTGGTATCGAGCAGAGCGCCCGTAAGAGAGAATTCATAGAGTACGCTAGGAAGGTCGAGGGCAAGCGCGGTATGACCGGCTACAACCCCATGGTCCACGCTGGCGGCATTCCTATGGGACAGAGGCAGCTCGTACCCTACAAGCTCTCCGGAACCGAGTATGTTGTAGAGGGCGACGATCTGCACTTCGTCAACAACCCAGCCATTCAGCAGATGTGGGATGATGTCAGAAGGACCATTGTAGTAGGTCTGGACATGGCCCATGAGGTTCTGCAGAAGAGGCTCGGCAAGGAAGTCACACCCGAGACCATCAACAACTACCTCGAGATCCTCAACCACGCCATGCCCGGCGCAGCCGTGGTTCAGGAGCACATGGTGGAGACTCACCCCGGCCTTGTAGATGACTGCAACGTTCGCGTTTTCACCGGCGACGATGCCCTGGCAGACGAGATTGATGACCAGTACCTGATCGACATCAACAAGATGTTCCCTGCTGAGCAGGCCGAGGCCCTCAAGGCCGCTATCGGCAAGACTAGCTGGCAGGCCATCCACATCCCAACCATCGTCGTCAGGTCCTGCGACGGCGGCACCACCTCCCGGTGGAGCGCCATGCAGCTGTGTATGACCTTCATCGACGCCTACAACATGTGCGCCGGTGAGGCCGCTGTGGCTGATCTGGCCTACGCTGCCAAGCACGCTGCCGTTCTGCAGATGTCCGAGATGCTGCCCGCAAGGCGCGCACGCGGACCCAACAACCCCGGCGGACTGTCCTTCGGATTCCTGGCCGATATGGTCCAGACCTCTCGTGTGGCAGCAGCCGACCCAGTGAAGGTCTCCCTGAACGTAGTCGCCGCAGGCGCTGCGCTCTATGACCAGATTTGGCTGGGAAGCTACATGTCCGGCGGTGTGGGATTCACCCAGTACGCCACTGCAGCCTACACCAACGATATCCTGGACGACTTCTGCTACTACGGCGTCGACTTTGCCGCCGATAAGTTCGGAGGATTCGCCAAGGCACCCAAGACCCTGGATCTTGCCAAGGAGCTGGCCACTGAGGTCAACGCCTACGGCATGGAGCAGTACGAGTTGTTCCCGACCATCCTCGAGGATCACTTCGGTGGATCCCAGAGAGCATCCGTTCTGGCAGCCGCATCCGGTATCACCTCAGCCATCGCCTCTGGCCACAGCCAGGTAGGCCTTGCCGGCTGGTACCTGTCTATGCTCCTGCACAAGGAAGGCTGGGGACGCTTGGGCTTCTTCGGCTACGACCTGCAGGATCAATGCGGTCCAACCAACGTGTTCTCCTACCAGTCCGACGAGGGCTCGCCTCTCGAGCTGAGGGGAGCTAACTACCCCAACTACGCGATGAACGTAGGTCACCAGGGCGAATACGCAGGCATCTCCAGCGCCGCACACGCCGGCCGCATGGACGCCTTCGCATGCAACCCCTTGATCAAGGTTACCTTCGCCAACCCCGGCATGGTATTCGATTGGGCAGATGTCCGCGCTTGCTTCGGCAAGGGTGGAGCCCGCGAGTTCCGTGCAGCAGGCGAGAGAAGCCTGGTCATGCCCGCAGTGTAGGCCAAAAGCCTACAACTCTTTTTTTCTTTTTTAGTTGATTTCAGCAACTTGCATACGCGATTACCGCAGATTTTGTCCTGATGTAACCTGCCCAGATGGGGTAGCACCTCACTATGTTCAGCGACAACTTATTAGAGAATCGCCGACATGGTAATGTGAATGGCAGAGAATAGGCACGAACACCATGGTAAGTCAAGCAAAGGTTTCCTGAATTCGGAGAAGATCCTGAAAGACATCGGCATCAATGAGGGCGACCGGTTCCTGGATCTAGGATCAGGCAATGGTCATTTCTCTATCGCAACATCGCAGGTTGTCGGTAAAGACGGCATAGTCTATGCATTCGACGTGGACCATGAATCTATCTCCCAATTGCAGAAAGAGGTAGCTAAGAAGAAGTTGTCCAATATCAAGGCATCTGTTGTAGACATCACAAAAGAGTTACCTCTACCGGAGGGAAATATCAACTTGGCATTTATGTCCAATGTTCTGCACGGACTGGTAGCAAATGGAGAGGCGGATAGCACTCTCAAAGAGATAGGCAGAGTTACTGCACAGAATGGAAGATTAGCTGTTGTGGAATTCAAGAAACAAGAGTCCCCAATGGGTCCACCACTTTCTATGCGACTCAGCCCTGATGATGTTGAAACATTAGCTGCAAGATATGGTTTCTCAAGAGAAAGCATTCTGGAAGCGGGACCATACCATTACACCATAGTTCTCAGGAAAAGGTGAATGATGCATATTTAGAAATGGTGCTATTACCAGGGGACCAGGTAAACTTCGTCACCTTCCTTCTTGCCTTTCAAGAGCTGGCAGTGCCTCATGATGGCAAACTGGTTATCTAAATCAACTGATGATAATAAAAACTTGTCAGCCAGCTCAATGCGGGTGACTTTGCCTTTCAATTCGATATATTCATAGATCTCTTTCTGCAGATCAGTCAGTCCTTCAGTTCCTGTAAGGCCGTGAATCTCCCTGAACACCAATTTTGATCTTTCTCCCCAGGGATCACAGAACAGGTTTGACATTTTATTTTGCCAGATATATTACCTACACGAGTACGTACTAATTTGAGGTTAATCGGAGTTCTCCATAGTCCATTTGGACACATTTCCATCTATGATCAGGTTCATGACATAATCGAATTCCAAGGCCTGACACCATCCAGACTTCTCGAAGATGGACATGAAGCAGACTCCAATGAGTTTTTTGTATTTCATCTTGGTCAAAAAATCCTTCATTTCATCTGATTTCACACCTATCTTAGGGATGGCCATACCTCCTAAAATTACGACCACGTCCGCATCGGTGCCACTCTTCTCGCCAAGTTCTAATCCATACTCGGATGTGATTATCTTGCGCGCCTTTTCCTTTTCCAAGCCTGCTACAAAAGCCAACTCCTTGTCGCGAACCGGATAGCCCAAGAAGAGCGCGAAGGGCGTACAAAAACCAGGAGAACCAACGAAGGTTATCTTCTTCTCATCTTTCACCAGATCTCTAAAGCCATTCAGCATACCGCCAAGTCCTTTAACATCCTGAATCTTTTTCATAAAAATCAATCCAGAGTGAGCCGACAGATTTTCTTGAGAGAGGCGAATCTCGTTCTAGTTACCATTTGTGTCCGCTTCTGCACAGTATTTGTACTGTCTAGCCCACAACGTCAGCTATTAACTCTCATATATGTAAATAAATAGTTAAATATTTTGGTCCAGCGATGGAGCGTCGCTGCCAGATAGCCTAACCAGGATGGCACCCACAATCTTGTCGAATGCCTTTGCCGCCAATGTCCCGTTCTTGTCGAATGTTTGTCCCATATCGCCCAGTCTACCGATCTCCGTGTCCAAAGGTATGGCTCCCAGGAAAGGCACATCCAATTCTTTGGCTGCCTTCTCCTCGCCGCCCGTTTTGAAAACCTCTATCTTTTCGCCGCAGTGGGGGCAGATAAGTCCGCTCATGTTCTCGATTATGCCCAGCATGGGCACATTCATCATGAGGAACATGTTCACCGCCTTGCGGGAATCCAGCAGAGCCACCTCTTGAGGAGTGGTGACAATGACGGCTCCATCCAGGCCGGAGATTAGTTGAGCGATACTGATGGGCTCGTCGCTGGTTCCGGGGGGCAGGTCCACCAGCAGGAAGTCGAGATCGCCCCAGTTGACATCGGATACGAACTGCTTTAAGGCTGCCATCTTCATGGGGCCGCGCCAGACCACGGGCGAGTCCCGGCTCTTGAGGAGCAGAGCCATGGAGACGACCTTGATGCCGGCGGCATCTGCCGGCTCGAGCCCCTCCGGGCCTGCAATCATTTTCTGGTCCTCAATTCCCAGCAGCTTGGGGATATTGGGGCCGGTGATGTCCGCGTCCAGGATGCCCACTTTAAAGCCCCTGCTTTGCAGTGCGGCGGCTAAATTTACGGTAACGGTGCTCTTGCCCACGCCGCCCTTTTCGCTTCCTATCACGATCTTGTGCTTGATCCTGGTTATGCGGTCCACAGTCTCTTTTTGCCGGGCTCTAGGGTCATCACAGCTTCCTTTGTCGGCGCAGGAGCTGCAAAGGCCCTCGCAGCTCTCTTTGCCGGCTTCATTTGATGGGGGCGCAATCATGTAAACACCAAATTTTCTTCTCAGCAAAAATAGGAGCTTATGAGATCATATATTTAATCTTTGCTAATATTGTCCGATCCCTTTAAATCAGCAAGCTTAGAGCTAAGGTGCTCCAGTCGCGATCGGAGAAGTGCCAGCTCCCTTTCCATGAGCTGGATTTCATGCTGGCTGGACTGTTCCTCCATCACTTCCGAGCCGTCTCCTCCCCGTAGGGCAAAGCTGCCTCCTTCGATCCTAAGCCCCATCCCGTAGACCAGGGCGGCAGCGATTTTTTTTCTGGCATTCATCAGATCGTTCCAGAGGGCTTTCCTGGAGATGCCCATATAAAATGCCGCAGCCTCCTGGTCCAGCTCCAGCAGGTCCACCAGCCGCACCGTCTCCAGCTCCTCTAGAGTTACGGATATAGCCTCAATCTTGGGACAGCCCTCCGGCATAAAGCATCGTACGGTTGGAACCTCTGAGATCCAGCGTCTTCCCCTTCTTCTTCCTCGACAAGAACACATGATGATCACATAGCGCAAAGGTCGTATTTGTGACTGCTCCCCTGACGAAAAGCATAGGCATTTATAGAAATATTTAAGTATATAATCTCATAAGTTACTAATCAATTGAAGATTTCCATAGCTAGCGGTAAGGGCGGCACGGGCAAGACCCTGGTGGCTACGAGCATGGCCGCTTCTCTGGCCACGCCCAGGACATCGGTCACAATCGCCGACTGCGATGTCGAGGAGCCCAATGCCTACCTGTTCTTTCCGGAAAGGACGCTTTTGGAGAGGAAAGGATGTCTCGTTCCCGTGCCGGTCATCAATGAGGCGAAGTGCACGCACTGCGGCAAATGCTCCGAAGTATGCGCCTATCACGCTATGGCCGTGCTCCCTGAGACGGTTCTCCTATTCCCGGAACTGTGCCACGGCTGCGGCGCATGCACTATCATCTGCCCCGAGAAGGCTGTCAGTGAAACCTCCCGCTCTGTAGGAGAGATATTTCGGGCTCAATCCGGTGACGTGGAGATCATCTGGGGCGAGCTAGCCTTAGGCGAGGCGCGCACCACTCCCCTCATCAAGGCCGTGAAGGATGGGGCTGAGGGCGAGACGGTTATCGTGGACTGTCCGCCCGGCACCTCCTGCTCCCTGGTGGAGTCTGTGCGCGGCACCGACTTTTGCCTTCTGGTCACAGAATCCACGCCCTTCGGCCTTTATGATCTGAACATCGCTCTTCGGCTGCTGGAGAAGATGAATATCCCGCGCGCCGTCCTGGTCAACAAGAGCGGCATGGGAGACAGAAAGGTCTACGAGTACCTGAAGAAAAGAAACATACCCCTGCTTATGGAAATTCCCCTGGATCGAAAGATAGCAGAGCTCTACTCCCGCGGAGAGATATTTGCTGAGAAGATGCCGCAGTCGAAGACAAAATTTGTCTGCATGGTCCGGGAAATTGAGGAGATGATCTCATGAAGCAGATGGCAGTTGTAAGCGGCAAAGGAGGTACGGGCAAGACCTCTATTGTTGCCTCTTTGGCGGCTTTGACGAGCGGCCAGGCCGTCTATGCCGACTGCGATGTGGACGCACCCGACCTGCACCTCATCCTCCTGCCCCAGATCAGAGAGCGTCGCCAGTTCTTCGGCATTAAGAGAGCGTTCATCGACAGCTCAAAATGCACCCGGTGCGATTCATGCCAGGATGCCTGCCGCTTTGCGGCCATTGCCGACTTTCAGGTCGATCCTGCCCTCTGTGAGGGCTGCGGCGTTTGCAAATTGGTCTGCCCGGCTGAAGCTGTGGAGATGAGAGAGTGTCTCGCTGGCTATGCCTATCTATCCGATACCAGGTTTGGCCCTCTGGTGCATGCCGAGCTGTTACCGGGCGAGGAAGCATCCGGAAAATTGGTGGCCATGGTAAGGGAAATGGCTCGCGACTTGGCTGCTATGCATAAGCTGGATTTGATCCTGATAGACGGCTCACCCGGCATCGGCTGCCCGGTGATAGCCTCGCTTACTGGAGTAGACCTGGCCCTGGTGGTGACCGAACCCACCATCACCGGCGAGCACGATCTGGAGAGGATCCTGGACGTGGCCCGTCACTTCGGCATCAATACTGCCGTCTGCATAAACAAATACGACCTCAACCCAGTGGCGGCCCAGCACATCGAAGCCCTCTGTCTTGAGCGATCAGTTATGGTCGCGGGAAGGCTGCCCTTCCACCCTTCTGTGGTAGAGGCCATGGTACTGGGTCGGGCAGTTGCGGAGAATGGCGGGCCGGTAGCGGATGCCATATCTGAGATGTGGGGAGTTCTGGAAAAAGAGATTTGAAACAGCCTCTCTGCGATCATGTAGGTTCTCTGTGGCGCTCATATGAAGGGCCGGCTTTTATGCCCATTGGGGAAATAAGATATTGGGGGTTTGACTTAATGTTTGCAAAGATGCTGGTGGCCTGGGCGGCCTTGGTCATGTTCCTGACGGCGCAGTCCCAGGCTCAATACGATCCATTGGGAAGTGACATCTTCACTTTGCCGGAGGATATGAAAAGAACGGGCAGCTTGGATACACTAAACGATTTCGATTCAAAAGCCGATCCTCTGGGCTTGGATCCCTTGATGGGCCCGCTCGACCCGGAGCACACGGCGGAGTTTCTGGATAAAATCCGCGGCAGAGAGTATCTGGGCCCCTTTTTACCGACTGCACAAGACCTGCGGGGCAATTGGAATCTGAATTTACTGGGCGGCATGCCTGGTAAGGTCGATCTGCTGCTTGTCCAGAACCGGGATGCCGTCTTTGGACGCGGCACATTATCTTTGGGCGGCTCCAGCAATGCCCTCTCCGCCAGCGGTCAGGCCGTGAAAGATGTGCTCTATTTAGATCTGATGAATGCAGAGGAGTTGATGCTCTACCGGTGCACTCTGACGATGAGCAAGGACTTCCTCTCCGGCAGCTTCAATGTCTTCGACGCTCAGGGGCAGGCATGGTCTGGGACCATCCAGGGCAGCCGATCGGCATAGGTGTGCGTAAAAGGTTTTTTGAAATAGGGAGCCCAGGTGGCTCCCCATGATTTTGGATTGCAGGCTTAGCTGGCTTTAATAATCTCTTCAAACTCTCTTTGGCTCAGGTACTCTGGTGCGTATTGTATTCCACTACCCTGCAGGTCGGCGACGTATGAGCGCAGATGTTTTCTGGAGCCGGCCAGCAGCCCATGGTATACAACCCTTATATCTTCCGTCGCCGTCGATGCCAACTCTTTCTCTAGGTCCATGATGCTAATCTCCTCGAAGGCGGCAGCCACCATCAGTGCATCCTGATCAGATCGCAATCCTTCTGTCAGAAGCTCGTCGTGAATCTTCTGCAAAGTCTGGTTCTGAAATACTCCCTGCTCATCCTTTCCTGGAATCGCAAGCCCGTATTTGTCTATGATGGCTTTGGCCAGGTCCATGTGACTTTGCTCCGATCTTCGCAGATTCATGAAGATGGAGAGGTTGTTCTTATCATAAAGTGAGGTGTACAGGTCGCGGGCAGCCTTTTCTTCCTCCCAGATGAAGAGCAATCCTTCCTTCTCGCGCATGGTTAGGGTTGCAACCGTAGCTGGAGCCGGAGAAGTCATCGTCTGCCCACCGGTCAGGGTCATGATGCCCTCACCGTAGGCCACATTGTGCTTGAGGCTGATATCGGGTTCCTGGGACAGCGCCCAGATTATGGAGATCGCCTGGCCGGGCGAGAAAGCCTTGTCGAACTTATCTCCCGTGTCCAGCTTTCTCTTCAGCTCGATGACCGTGCGACCGGATCCTTTGCTGCCGCCAAATTCCGCAATATCACTAGTCCCTCCCAGCATGGTATCCTCGATATGCGGACCGTAGTTGCCCGTGCAATACTCGTCCAGCACTGTCGCTTTGCTTCCCTGTACCGAAGAGAGGATTATGTCGGCGTTCTTCATCCACTCCTGGGGCTCAAAGCCTATGGCTAGCCAACCTTCAGTGCTGGCGTTCAGGCCCAGGTAGAGATATTCCTGATCGTTCTTCCAGGAGATCTCCATCTCGCCTCCGGTATATCCCTGCCTGGCCGGGCCTTGCAGGAGCATGCTGCGAGAGTATTCGCTATCCCCCACAATTCCATCAGCTTTCCACCCTTCAGTGGCTGCCTTCTCTTCCACGACCGGGACTTCTTTAGGCTGAATGCAGCCGGAGGACAAGAGCAGCAAACCTAACAATAAGGCGACAAGAATTGGCTTCATACTGCAACACCTGCGTTTATATTGGTATGCTGAATATATCAGATTATCTATTCTATGGATATATTTGGCCGCCTCAGGTAGAAACTGTTGCCCTGATATTCGGTCTTGACGAGCTGTCCCTGATCAATCAGATTTTCCGCAACCACCCAGCCGTCGGGAGGGCACGGGTCCGAAAGCTATCATTCTTTTCTACCGTCCTGTATTCTCAGAGCTGTATTGAGTCTCCGGTAGCCAAAGGCCGGCATCTCTCGCCCAAAGCCTCCTGCAGCCGACAGACGGCCTTTTGTCCAGTGCAGTGTCCCGGACGGACGAGGGCGGGATCGAGATTCTGCAGCGCCTTTGCAGTCGCATCGATGCGCTTTTCATCCGCTCCCATGAGATGAAAGCCCCCTACCACAGCATGAAGCTCCTCGACACCCGTGATCTTCTGGGCATGCCTGATAGTATTGATGATTCCGGAGTGAGCGCAGCCGGTGATGACGACAAGCCCTTTGCCCGGCAAGTTTATCGCCAGGGCCTGGTCGTCCGGGATGCTGTCTTCGCAGTATTGGCCATCCTTGACCGTACAAAAGCCCTCCACCTTCTCAAAGCTCTCCAGGCGCGCCACCTCACCGGTGGTCATGACCCCCGGTGCTACGTCGAGCGGACTGCGGCAATCGAGCATTATCGCCCCCGCTGCCTCGGCCTCGTTTCGGGTGAAGGGCGCTCCTATGTACTGGAGTGTGGGCCGCTCTTTCAGCTTGGGTAAGAAGATATCGGGATGGGCCAGGATGCAAACTCTGCCGTTTCGGCGCTGCAGGACCCCCATCAGTCCACCCGTGTGATCATAATGGCCGTGGCTGAGGCAGATAAGATCGAGATGGCAGAGGTCGAGATGCAGTGCATCTGTATTATGCAACATGACCTCGGAGGAGGCTCCTGTGTCCCAGAGCAGCTTCATGCTTTCTGAGCCAAAGTTCAGCTCCAAAAAGATGGACAGCCCATGCTGGGCCCAGAGAGATGAGTTGTCAGGCGAGGCGGAATTCTCAACCACAATTATCAGTCGGAGGTCTTTCAGCATGATAAAAGTAAAGAGCGCTGAAAGCTTAAAACTGACGGATAATAGAACGCGCAAATACCGCGTCCATCATGCCAAAGTTTAAATAATTTCTCTCAATATTACTATTTATCTGGTGATGGATGATGAAGACAATACTCTTGTGCAGTCTCTGTCTGATGCTTGCGGTCTTAAGCACGGCTTATGCAACAGACCAGGATCTGCTCACTGTGAAGGATAACTATACCAGTGAGCTGAACGAAAGCGCTCTGGGTTTGGCCCTGGCGGGACAGCCTTCCGGGGAATTGACCGCCTCAGAGAAAGAGGGCCTGCTCTATATGGCTGAAGAAGAAAAACTAGCAGGTGACGTCTATTTGGCCCTCAATGAAAAGTGGAACCTGCGTGTCTTTGACAACATTGGCAAGGCGGAGAGGACTCACGAGGCAGCCGTCAAGACGCTACTGGAAAGGTACTCTCTGCCAGATCCCACAAAAGGAGCGGGAGAGTTTTCCAATGAAACCCTACAGGGGCTTTATGATGATCTGGTGATCCGGGGAAGTTCTTCTGTAAAGGATGCCCTGCAGGTGGGGGCAGCCATAGAGGAGATAGATATCCTCGACCTGGAGGAGCGCATGGCTCAAACAGACCGAGAGGACATATTGCTGGTTTATGCGAATCTCAAGCGTGGCTCAGAAAACCATCTGCGTGCCTTCGTCAATAACCTGCAAAGGCAGGGGTTTGAATATAGTCCAGAGTACCTCTCCCAGGAAGAGTACGATGGTATAATCCGCGGCTAAAATTATATTTTTTATCCGCCCTTAGCCTCAATAGCCGTTGCGCCCTGAGTTGGGGATACGGCGAAAAAGCAGCACCGATAGTCTGCTGGAAGCAAAGGGCGGGAATGCTGCAAAAAATTATTGAATCCGTTTGAAGTCCTGTCAGGATATACCGGGGTGTGGTTGTCCGTGCACGTGTTTTTTTGTTCAGTGCGGTTTTCAACTGACAGAATGTTTTAAATATAACATCGCATATACGCGTAATTGCAAATTCGTAAAATTTAGTGAGGTTTTTTGATGAAGATATGTGTTACTGCAGGTGCATCGGGCCTCGATGCCCCCATGGATCCCAGATTTGGACGATGCCCATTTTTCGTAGTGGTTGACCTGGACAGCATGAGCGAGAATTCCATTCCCAACTCCAACGTAACTGCATCCAGCGGTGCAGGGATACAGGCGGCCCAGGAAATAGCCAAGCAAGGCGTTTCTGCCCTGATTACAGGAAATATCGGCCCCAATGCCATGCAGACCCTCTCTGCCGCCAAGATCGATGTTTATCAGCACCTGGAAGGGGGAAGCGTAAAATATGTCGTGGAAAAATTCCAGCGGGGAGAACTCACGAAAATCGCCGGACCCTCCGTACCAGGCCATGCCGGCGTGGGTAAGGGCCCCATGGGTAAGGGCAAAGGAAGAGGTGGTGGATTGGGTGGCGGCAGAGGCTCTGGTGCAGGAAGCGGCGGCCTGGGGGCCGAGAGTGGATCCGGTGTTGGCGCAGTCAGAGGAGGTCAAGGACAATGAAGATCTGCATTCCCACCATGGGCGAGGGCGGCATGGCGGAGGCCATCTGCCAGCACTTCGGACGGGCTCCTACCTTCACCATGGTAGATCTGGATAGCGGAGAGATCAAGGTCCTGCAGAACGTTAGCGAGCACATGGGCGGAAAGGGCCTGCCCACAGAGACCATCTTCGCAGAAGGGGTACAGGTGATGATTGTGGGCGGTCTGGGACCTAAAGCGGTCACACTCTTCAACCAGGCGGGCGTTGAAGTATTCGTGGGAGCAGTCGGCACAGTAAAGGATGCCGTGGATGACTGGCAGGCGAAGACGCTGACCCGAGCCGACCTGGACAATGCTTGCAAAGACCATAAGCATTAGCACCGGATAAATTAGGTTTATTCTTGCATCAAATAATTATAGGGAGTTACAGGATATCAAATGCTTGTATTTGATTTCATGTGTTTAATTAATTTATTATATGCACATAACATATGATACTTTAAGCTTTTGGTACCAAAAGCTTTTTATTCGTTAACATCCTATTAGATTTAGATTAAGAAGCCGGTTCAGGCAAAAGTAGGTGTTTAAAATGAAATATAGCAAAATTTTGCTGTGTATGGCAGCGCTCGCCGTGTGTCTGCTGATTGGCATTGCGTGGGGAGCAGACTATTTGGGAGGAGGATACGTTGGAAGCCATGACCGTTCAATGTCGGACCCAGGGATAGCTAGCATGTTGCACTGGCTCGATGCGCCTGTCTCCAACTTACCCTGGTACAGTGCGGATCTTACCTTTTATAAGCAAGCGGTTCCCGACACCACGTTCTCTCCCTTCAGAGAGTATTATACAACCACCGGTACGCCTGTGGTGGGTGGGATAATAAGCAATCCTACCAGGTTCGACATAACGCAGAAAACACCATCCAGTGTGTTCTATGGTGCCGGTGTAGGGTTGCCATTCAACCAGTACGCATCCGTAGTGCCGAACAAGACCAACGACCTCTGGATCCAAGGTGCAACAAACTGGACCCAGTATGTGGTAGGTCCCGTTGGAACCTGGTTACAGCTAATCGCCTACGCACCCGTTGAAGGGCCGGCAGGCTTCTATGAGACGATCCAGACAGACACAACAAGTTCTAAGTACAAGACTTATCAGTTCAACGAAGGATATAACACCATGAACTTCAAAGCCGACGAGGTTGGAAGACATATGCTTTACTTTGTGGTAAACAGCCAGCCCAGCAATGTAGTCATTGTGGATGTGCTATCTCCGGCTCAAACAGGGTCAACGACGATAGAACATGCAATGTCCTAGTGCTAATGCATCATTGAAACAGAAATATGAGATTGATGGTAGGTAGTAGATATGAAAATGAAATCTAGCAAAATTTTTTTGTGTATGATGGTGCTCGTCTGCCTTGCAGTTTCGGCATTCGCACAGGACCCCCTGGGTCTCGGCTCGCGTGGCAGCTCAATGGGATCTGGCGGAGATTGGATTAGCCCCAACATGGGCTCAAAGTACCCGACAAACTGGATGGAAGGTGGATTTTATTATCCAGGACCTTTTGGAGTATTTCCTTATAACCCAACACCCTATTATTCGGACTTCAGATTGAGTTCATTAGCCGGGATGCAGAAGGGGTCTTTCCAAAAGAACTGGACAGAAACTATGAATTATGTAAGGGCAAGCTCGTCCATGAGAGTATACCAGAATGGTCTCTGGTTAACGCCGTAAAAAGGTGATACGAGTCAGTTTTATAAAGAACAACTTCAGCAAACCTGCATATCCAGGTAAGAGTGCGAAATGCGTGCAAAAACCAGGAGATGCCACGAATGTTATTTTTTTAGATCAAAAAATATAGAAATTCTATTTTGCTATCATCTTTTGCATTAGAGACATAATTCCGGGCCGGGAATTATTGCCCTTCTGCGATCCTGGATCAATCATTCCCAGGCCCAGGGATCCCATCATCTCCTGGTTGAAGCGGTCAGCGATCTCATCGAAGATCCTCTGATAGGCAATGCAATGGGGATCGACGCCTTTAATCTCGCCGTTTGTGGGCGCTATGGCATTGTAGGGGCAGCCTCCCCGGCAGTAGCGGATATGCTTGCAGCCCTTACATTCTATGTCCACATACTCCTTGAAGGCTCGCATGCGCACACCCGGCCCTGACTCTGCCAGATCCTTCTGGCTGGGCCGATCTCGCACATGGCCCATGACGTACTCCGGCATGCCCACGAAGCGATAGCATGGATAGATGCTGCCATCCGGGCCTACGGCAAAGGTATTCTCCATGCAATCCACAAAGGTGCACACCGTACCCCGCCCGGTGAAGACGCATCGGCAGTAGTCGTTGATGTTTCTGACCTCTATCTGATTCATATTTTCCAGGTACTTGTCCAGCAGGTAGACCAGCAGCTCCCCATACTTTTCTGGTGAGAGCGCCCACTTGTCCGGCTCGTTGCTTCGTAGAGACGGCAATGCGGGATGCAGCTTGAGCGTCAAGCCGTTTTCCAGGAAAAAATTGAATATATCTTCTTTGAACTGCACAGAGTGGGAGGTAAAAGTGCATATGAACTGCACCTGCAAGCCATGCTCTTTAGCCAGCTCATAGCCTCGCATGGTCTTCTCGTAGTAGCCCTCCGATCGTTGCAGGTCATTGAGCTCCTGGGGCCCGTCCAGGCTGGAGCCGATGGGGATGCTGTACTGGGCCAGGACGTCTGCCAATTCTGGTGTCAGCTTCCAGAGGTTGGTCTGCAGAGCAAAGTTGGGCTCAAGATGCTGGAGCTCATCGGTAAGCAGGGGAAGAGCCTGCCTGTAGAAATCGGCTCCCGCAAGCAGAGGCTCGCCGCCATGAAATGTGAAAGTGACGGGATCGCTGCGAAAGTCCTTGAGCCAGGCCACGGTATCCTTAACGGTCTCTATGCTCATTACGGGGGATCCCACCTCTGAACTCCAGCAGTAGGCGCATTTGGAAGGACAGCCTAAGGTGGGGATGATCATGACGTGAAAAGGCCTTTTTTGCTTTAACTTTTGTCTCATCATTTTTGCCCTTCTTGCGAACTTCTAATTGTCAATCTGGAATGCGCAGCGCATTATTATATCTATTCTCTATTCCCTCGTTATCCTATCCGCTCCCACCCGGGCGCGCCGCAGGGGGGGCAGCTCCTTCCACAGTGCCATTCTTTCGCCCCGTATGACCAGGGCGCCTTCGATTCCCCGTTGATCAATGGCCTGGAAGCACTCCTCCAGCGGTCCCTCTGCCGTTACGGCATTTCCCAGAGCCGTGGCCGCCGCGTCTGCCAGAGCCACATCCTCTGATATCACCACCGCCGCATCAGCAAAGCCAAAGGAGATGGATGGCCCCACGCTGCCCGAGCTGGTGCAGATGCCCAGCGGCGCCCGCCGGGCCGGAAGCTGGAAGGCCAGGTTACGGATGGGCGAGCTGCCTGCATATATTCCTACTACTATGGGCAGATCATTTAAGATGCAGATATCCCCGCCGTTATCCACCACGGCGTAAGTGGCTCCCTCATCCATCATGGCCTGCAAGGCATTTCCGGCAATGGCACCGGCTACTGCAGCCATGGGGCCGATGCCAAAGACGGCGCTCTTCTCTATCATCTGCTGGACGATTCGCGGGGCGTCGTCATACACAAGGTCGTAAGGCTCTAAGGTTATCTGAAAGAAGGGATCTCTACTTATAAAATCCTCCAGATAGGCGCGCTGCTCTCTTATGGATTCTCGGGCCGCATCTATGTGACATATCTCGCGGGCAAAAATGGTGACAATGGTCTCTTTGAGCTGGAAATGCTCCCGCAAAATTTCAGGCATGGCTGCTCACAGCCGGCGCGCTCCTGATAGCCCGGCCCTGGCTACCGTCTCCTCTTTTCCACGCAGCCGGACAATCAGCTCCTCCTCATAGCTTACGGACAACAGCTCGGTCGTCTCGTAGAGCCGGGAAAGCTCGGAGAGGCCCTGCGCCGTGTAAGGCAGACTGATCTTATACTCCTGCAACGGCTGCAGACGCTGAGCGATGCACTCTTCCAGAACTCCCAGGCCCTGGCCGGTAATCGCCGAGGCCAAAACAGGATAGGGAGCCAAATCTCGGATCAGCTCCACCAATTCTTCCGCTTTGCCCTCTTCCAGCCGGTCCGCCTTGTTCAGGACGGTCACTATGGGTGCAGTAACCTCGCAGTCAAAAAGTGCCTTGTGGGAGGCCGCCAATTTGCGCCGCAACAATTCAGGCGGATCGCTAGCGTCCGCCACGAGGAGCACCAGATCGGCCTCCGAGATCTCGGAAAGAGTGGAACGGAAGGCCTTGATGAGGAAGTGGGGCAGATCGTCGATAAAACCTACGGTGTCTGTGAGAAGGACCTTTCTGCCCAAAACCTCCAGTGCCCGGGTAGTGGGCGAAAGAGTGGTAAATGGCTGGTCCTTAGCTTCTACCTCGGAGCCGGTGAGGGCATTGAGCAACGTGGACTTGCCGGCGTTGGTGTAACCGGCCAGGGCCACCAGATCAAAGCCCTGCTCCCTGCGCCTCTGCCGTCTGTCCTCGCCCATGTTCTCCACATCCTTAAGCTCGGCCTTGATCTTGGACATTCTTCCCCGGATGTCGTGGTACATGGATTGCTCATAAGCGCCGGCGCCGCGAAAGCCCGGCTGCTCGCCGCGCTTTTTCAGGGCGAGGGCACTTTTTACCTGGGGCGCATCATAGCTGAGCTTTGCCAGTTCCACCTGTAGTTTGGCCTCGCGGGTGGAGGCTCGGGTGGAAAAGATCTCTAAAATGAGATTGAACCTGTCCAGCACCTGGGCGGAAAACTCGCTTCTTATGTTGAAGACCTGGTTAGGGCTGAGTGCATTGTAAAAAATCAGTTTTTCTGGATTGTAGCTCAAGGCCTGTTCGATCTTTACCCTTCCCATCTGGAAGCGAAAGTCCCGGCTCCTACGCTGGAAAACCTCCGCCAAAACCCGATATCCGGCTGCGTCTGCCAGGCCCCGCAGCTCTTTTATTTTGTAGGGGTCTGGTGACTTGATCGGATTCTCTCGTATAAGCAGGACGGCGGTCTTTTCTTCATTCATTGGTATCATCTTCGCGTGCATCAATGATAAGCCTTCGTCCCGCCACCGAGGTATGATGAGCCATTTCAATCGCCGTCCTCTCCGCGATGGTCTCAGGATACTTGAAGTCCCTGCCCAGGACGCTTTTCACCCTCCAGATCTCCAGGTTGTAGAGGTCTCCGGATTCGGCGACGATTGTTCCGGGAAGGCACATGCAAGCCCTGCTTATGAAGTCGGCTACAACATTGAAGTCTAACGCCCTGGCCACATGAGGTACCAGCCTCACAGAGTGAATTCTTTCAATAAAATTGGGCGATATGCGGGCGGAGACGACAGCGCATACCATCTTATATCTGCCATTCACGGCATGCCGGCCGGAAATATCAATTGCCAGGATGTCTATCTATTCAACCCCTTTTGATGATGGCGTGCTCTCTTACTATGGCTGTAGCCCCTTGCAGAGTTAGGCCTGCACCAACAGCGATCTCTATGGCGCGCTCGCTGTTTATGAGATCTCGGGGGGCGTGGCTGTCGGTATCCACCACCATTTTTGCCCCGGCCAGCTTTGCCATGCGCACCACATGGCCGTTGGTGATATTGTGGCCAGAGCGTGATGTGATCTCCAGGCAGACATTGTTCTCGCGGGCCAGCTCTGCCTCTTCCTGGGTGATGAAGCCGGGGTGAGCCAGGATGTCCACTCTTGCTTCCAGAGCTGCCCGGTTTGTTCCTGGCCGGACCGGCTCCACAGGCGTCTCCCCGTGCACAACCACGATCTCTGCCCCTAGCCTACGGGCCAGCGCTGCCAGCGGCCCGATTTTCTGGGGGGGCACATGGGTCAACTCAACTCCCACCAGGACTCTGATATCCAATACGTCTTCCAGGTATTTGACTTTCGAGACACAGGCTAAGATGTGCTCGATATTGGTATAGTCCGCATGATCGGTTATGCCGATGGCCGTGTATCCTAAAACCTCCGCCCGGCGTACCAGCTCGGAGGGAATGAGTTCGCCATCGCTGAAAATGGTGTGAGTATGCAGATCGATCATATCAGTGGCTCTTCTTCTTGTATTTTGCCTTCATGGAGCCGGCGATTCTCTTTAAGACGGCGGATTTGGGACCTGTTTTGGCAACCAGTATTCTCCCGGAAGCCTCTTCCTGGTGCCAGGTCTTAGGGTGCTTCTTTTCGCGTTCAATCTCCGGCTTGAAACCGGATTTCAGTGAGGCTGTGATCAACATATCCAGATTGGGCTCATTGACGGCATCTTGATGGGAAACCATTCTGCCTTCCGACCGGGAACGGTCCGCGTCGAAGTAGATGGGCCATATGACAAGCTTGTCCTTCTCGGGCATAGACCAAGGTCTTGCTCCGCATGATTAAAGTATTCTCCGGCACGAAAAGTCTTTAGCCATGTTGAGCCATATTTCATAGTCAGTACAACAGTGGAGTTTTCAATAATGAGCGAAGAGACTTTTCCCGTTGCCAATGTCGGTGGAAAGGATATTCCATACGACCCGGATCAGCTCAGACGGATCCAGGAGCATCCATGCTTCAGTGAGAAGGCCTGCCATGCCTTTGGCAGAATGCACCTGGCGGTGGCCCCCAAGTGCAACATCCAGTGCAAGTACTGTGTACGGGACTTCGACTGCGTTAATGAGTCCCGGCCAGGGGTGACGTCTCAAGTTCTGAAACCAGAGGAAGCGCTGGAGCGCGTGGATCAGGTATTGGAGAAATATCACTACATCAAAGTCGTGGCAATAGCTGGTCCCGGAGAGCCTCTGGCCAATGAGGAGACATTTGAGACGCTGCGCCTGGTGGGCGAAAAATATCCGGGCGTCATTCTCTGCCTCAGCACCAATGGCCTGCTTCTGCCGGACAGGATCAAGGAGCTGGATGCTTTAGGCGTCTCCAACATCACAGTTACTATGAATGCCATAGATCCGGAGATTGGCCAGCAGATTTACGAATATGTGACTTATCAGGGCAAGAGATACGAGGGTCTGGAGGCGGCAACAATCCTTCGCGACCACCAGCTCAAAGGCATAGAAGAGGCCCTCAAGCTAAAAAAGATCGTGAAGGTTAATACCGTCCTCATTCCAGGCATCAACGACAAACATGTCTTTGACATAGCCCGCAAGATCAAGTCTATGGGTGTCTATATCCATAATGTCATGCCTCTCATTCCCCAGTACAAGTTTGCCCACATCAAGCCCCCCTCGCCTGAGGAGAAAAGAAATATCCAGGAAGAATTGGGCAAGATCATCAAGCAGATGAAACATTGCCGGCAGTGTCGCTCAGATGCCATTGGAAAGCTGGGATGCGATGTGCAGCAGGAGTTCCAGAGCAGAACCAAGGAACAGGGATAGGCTTTAATCTATCTAAATCGCCCAAAAAATCTTTTTTTCCGGCGCAAGTCGTTCTGTTGTGCCGGACCGATCTATTCTTAATATATTTCAGTGTTTGAACATTTTGCTTATGCTGTTTGTGGCATTGGAAATGCTGCTGGAAATGCCTGAAATGAAGCTCTTAGGCTCCGTAGGCTTTGTCTGGGCAGCAGATTTCGTCTCTTTGGGCTTGGAAGCATTGGATTTCTTATCCTTTTTCTTGGAGACAGGATTGCCGTTTTTCATTTGATAATTGCTGTTGCGATCTTTGGGACCCTTGCTCGTCTTGTTGTCTTTTGCCATAGTTACCATGCCACCCGTCTATGTCAAAATTGATATAGATTGCGGCTACAAGAACATATCATCGCAAACTTTTTGTTTGGTTGGGTATGCTGTATATATCAGATATGACCCAGTAGCAGACGGAAGATGTGTACTCATTGATTCGAGATTAATCTCTACAACGACCAAGAGGCCACGCTCGTGAGGTGTTTAATGGAACCTTCAAAGACCAACCCTAATTTATCTCCGCGGCCAGTTAATCTAGCTGGCGGAAACGAGGCAAAAGTTTCCGCTCAATTACAGGAAAAGGCGCGCGTTGATATTGATACCGTCCTCACGGAGCTAGAATCGCGGTTGGACGGCTTGAGCCAGAAGGATGCCGATTCTCGTTTAAAACAGTACGGTCTGAACGAGATTGCGCGAGAGAAGCGTCAAGGCGTAATGATGCGTTTGTTGAATAACATCAAAAATCCACTGGTCATCCTGCTTACGGCCTTGGGCGTGATTTCTTATCTGACCGGTGACCTGCGAGCGACGGTAGTCATTTTTTTTATGGTAGTACTGGGCGTGGTGCTGCGTTTCTATCAGGAGATGCGTGCCGACAACGCCGCTGAAAAGCTCAAAGCAATGGTCAGCAACACGGCGACGTTAGTACGCGATGGCTTGGAAGCAGAAGTGGCGCTCAAGATGTTGGTGCCAGGCGATATCATTCGGCTGGCTGCCGGTGATATGGTACCTGCCGACGTTCGGGTGCTTTCTGCCAAGGACTTGTTTCTGAATCAGTCGACCCTCACCGGTGAATCCTTGCCCGTGGAGAAAAAAGCCGACATCGCTTCTGCCGATATTCAGAATCCTCTGGAGCTGCCCAACATCTGCTTCCTTGGTTCAAACGTAGAGAGCGGGACCGCGACGGCCGTAGTGGTGCATACCGGAGATCGGACTTATTTTGGATCTCTGGCTACCAGTATAATCGGGCAGCGCGTGCTCACCAGCTTCGACAAGGGCATTAACAAGTTCACCTGGCTGATGATCCGCTTTATCGCCGTGATGGTACCGGTCGTCTTCCTTATCAACGGACTGACCAGACATAATTGGGTCGAAGCTTTCCTGTTTGCAACAGCAGTGGCAGTTGGGCTAACCCCCGAGATGTTGCCCATGATCGTGACGGTCAATCTATCCCAGGGCGCTCTCACGATGGCACGCAAGAAAGTGATCGTTAAACGCCTGAACGCTATCCAAAATTTTGGCGCCATGGATGTCTTGTGCACCGATAAAACCGGCACCATCACGGAAGGAAAAATCGTGCTGGAAAAGCACCTGGACGTGCGCGGCGAGACCAGCGAGAAGGTGCTGCACTATGGCTACCTGAACAGCTACCACCATACCGGTCTAAAGAACCTGCTCGACGAGGCGATTCTCGATCACGAGGAGCTAGAAGAACGCCTGAAAGCCAAAGAAAAGTACCATAAGATCGATGAGATCCCATTCGATTTTGTTCGGCGCAGGATGTCGGTGGTGATCGAAGATGAAACCGGGTTGAACACGCTCATCTGTAAAGGCGCCATGGATGAAGTGATGAGCCAATGCAGCCGGGTGGAAATCAATGGCGAGGTCGTCGGCAAGTCGCCTGAATACGATGCGATAAGCCGGCAGATGGTAAGCAAACTGAATGCCGAAGGCTTCCGAGTGATCGCCATAGGTTATAAGCAGATGCCGGGGGCGACGGATGAGCCGAAATACTCGGTCAAGGATGAATCGGACCTGATTTTGCAGGGTTTCCTAGCCTTCCTCGATCCGCCCAAAGACACCGCCGCTGAGGCATTGAGACGGCTTCATGGACTGAACGTGGATGTCAAAATCCTGACTGGTGATAATGAAATCATCACTGCCTACATCTGCAAGCAAGTGGGCATGCCGGTGGAGAATCTTCTGCTTGGCTCCCAAATAGAGGCTATGGACGAGGCTCAACTCGCAAAAGCAGTCAGCATAACTCGCGTCTTTGCAAGACTTGTCCCTGCACACAAGGAGCGCGTCGTCCGAGCGTTGCAAAGCATTGGTCACGTGGTGGGCTTTATGGGAGACGGCATCAACGATGCTCCTGCATTGAAAGCAGCCGATGTGGGCATTTCTGTCGATAGTGCGGTTGACATCGCCAAGGAGTCATCCGACATCATTCTGCTGGAAAACAATCTGTTGATCCTGGAGCAAGGTGTGATGGAAGGACGACGCGTGTTCGGCAACATCATCAAGTACATCAAGATGGCGGCTTCTTCCAACTTCGGCAACATGTTCAGCGTTGTGGGGGCCAGTGCCTTCCTGCCGTTCCTGCCCATGCTACCTATCCAGGTGCTGACAAACAATCTGCTATACGATTTTTCCCAGACCGCCATCCCCACCGACGAAGTTGATGCCGAATGGCTGACAAAGCCGCGCAAGTGGGCGATTGACGAAATTCAGCGTTTCATTTTGTTTATCGGACCCATCAGCTCGATCTTCGATTATCTGACGTTCTTCATCATGCTCTACCTGTTCAATGCTTGGACCGATCCGGCTCTGTTCCACACCGGATGGTTCGTCGAGTCGCTCTTTACCCAGACGTTGATAATTCACGTCATCCGCACCAATAAGATCCCATTCATCCAAAGCCGGGCTAGCTGGCCGCTAATCGCCTCTTCGCTGATCATAGTCGCAGTGGGCGCGTGGCTAACTGTTTCGCCTTTAGCCGACATGCTGGGATTTGTCTCGCTGCCACCCCTGTATTGGCTGCTACTGGCAATTATGTTGGTGTGCTATGTGATTCTGACCCAGGTCGTGAAGACCTGGTTCATTGTTAGGTTTGGCGAATGATGCCAGAATAAAATAAGAGACGCAATGAGATATGTTCGCCTGACAGATCAAGCCGGACAAAACTCATTGTTCGGGAGAAAAATGCATTTCTATAGCTCTTCCAGCTTCTCGACGCCCATTTTCTTTACCTTTGGCTTCCAGATCTTATCCGGCATCCAGGTAGGCGCTCCTTTGGGCTTCGTTACCTGAACCCTTTCCCCAGTGAAGATATGCACCTTTTTTGTGCCGCGCTCCCTGAGCCGTATATCCGTGATGCCTCTGTTGGCCGCTTTCAAGGCTGCTTGTCTTGGTTGCTTTCCCGTAAAGACACCGATCTCATTGCCTTTTTCGTCCCTGAGGGCGAAATTTCTTGTCTCAGCCATCAAATCCCTCCGTGCTTCCCAACCAATCCGAATGCTATTTGAATAATTGTTATACAGAATACCATTATATTAATTTTATGTAGATGCTTGTCTATTCCTCTTCCAGCCGGCAGAACTGGCAGCTATGGTGCCATATGGGCTGGGCCTCAATTTGGACGGGATTTTCGCTGCTGTAGTGGCCTGCCGCCATCTCCTGGATGAACTTATGGACCTGTTCTGCGGACATTCCCGTAGGTTTAATCCTTCCTACCTCGCGGCCATGAACGCCATGGTGGCCTTGTGTTTTATCGATCGTCATGACAGCGTACTCGGGTTTATCCTCGTTATCTGCGTCACCCAGGTAGAGCAGATTTCCAAAGTAGAAGCCGTAACATATAGGCCACTTATGGTTGATCATGGCCTCTACCAGATCGTCCTCGCTTTCCAGCTCCTTGAAGGAGAATACGCGCTCGGGATGAATCATAATCAACACCATTCCAACTGACTTAAATTGGTCTGCCAAACATTAAATAGTTTCTTGACAGAGGATATTTATCTTAAGCAAGCTAAAAATTTTAGAAATGGTGGTTTAAATTGATATTGCAATTCTTTGGAGCCGCCCAGGCCGTAACCGGCTCGATGCATCTGGTTGAGGCAAATGGGCATCGTGTGTTGTTGGACTGCGGAATGGTGCAGGGCAAACGGCAGGAAGCCAGGAAGCTAAATTCTGAATTTCCTTTTGACGTTAAGAGCATCGATGCGATGGTGTTGTCTCATGCCCATCTTGACCACAGCGGCAAATTGCCCATGCTGGTAAACTTGGGTTTTGACAACAGCATTTTCTCGACATCAGCGACGCGCGACCTGTGCAGTGCCATGCTGCGCGACTCTGCCTCCCTTCAGGAGATGGACACAAAATATGTAAATAAGCTAAATGCAGAGAAAGGATTGCCTTTTATCAAGCCGCTATACACAGTACATGATGTTACGACAACACTTCGTCTCTTTCAAACCTTAGAATACGGTCGACAACTTGAGATCCTTCCCGGCATAAAACTCACCTTCAGGGATGCGGGACACATTCTTGGCTCGGCAACGGTTACGCTGGAGATTACCGAGGGGCAAGAGGAAAAGAAGGTGACAACGCTTGCTTTCACCGGTGATCTGGGAAGAAACGGTGCCGCCGTAGTACGAGATCCGGATACTATTAGCCGGGCGGATGTTCTCATCACGGAATCGACTTATGGCGGCCGTAATCACGGTCCTTTGAGTGAGGCCAAAGAAAAGCTGGCAAGAATTGTAAGCGAGACGGCGCATAGAGGCGGCCTCCTAATAATTCCCGCATTTGCCGTAGGGAGAACACAGGACGTGGTCTATCATCTGCACGAATTGATGGAATCAAAACAAATCCCCTCAATGCCGGTCTACGTGGACAGCCCTCTGGCAACCAATGTCACCGAGATCTTCCGGCAGCATCCCGAGTGCTATGATGAGGAAACAGAGAAGCTGTTGTTGCAAGATGGGGGGAAGGACCCCTTTGGCTTTGATATGCTCAAGTACACCCGCAGTACGGAGGAGTCAAAGGCGCTTAACAACCTGGGAAAGCCAGCCATAATCATCAGCGCTTCGGGTATGTGCGAGGGTGGAAGAGTGCTGCATCACCTGCGCCGCAATATCGGTGATCCTAAGACCACAGTTCTTTTCGTAGGCTATCAGGCGGAGAATACTCTGGGACGAAAGCTCTTGCAGGGAGACAAGACGGTGCGCATATACGGCGAAGAGTACGAGGTAAGGGCCAGAATGGAGGAAATTGATGGCTACAGCGCCCATGCGGATGAGGGCGAGCTTCTCGATTTCATCGCAGCAATCCCGAAGAAGCCAAAACGTGTGTTTGTGGTGCACGGCGAGCCGGATGCGACAAAGGCTATGGCCGCAGGGCTGAGCCGTTTGGGAATTGGCAATGTCGTAATTCCTGCGAGAGGGGAGCGGTTCGAAATTTCATAATAGTGGCCTTCCAGGCGGCTCATCATCATCCAGGAAATGATTCAGTTCCATGCGGTCCGGATCGTTGTGCTGCTCGACGCCTTCCCGATAGCCGTCTTCCTGCATAAACTGCCTTATCGTTGAAGTGTCATAGTTCGAAGCAGCCGGTTTCCAGTTCTCCTTCAGGAAATCCTTGCCGGAGGGAACAATGCGAACGTAGCTGCCGGAAAACCCGTCTTGCATGCTGAGAAATGGCAGATAAAACGTGAACTGATCCCAGAGGGGCTGGATGGGATGATAATAGCCGGAGCCGTTCTGGTTCATAAACCTGAACTCTGGCCGGAAGACCGTGGCGATCAGGAATACCGGTGATATGGCGGTGGTGTTGTTGCCGGCCACAAAGGAGGCAAGGGAGAGCGGACTGCTGTAATCGGGATAGCTCAATCCCTGGCCGTAGGCATCGCTGCCGCCATAGAGATACATGGTCTCTTCGCTGCTGCCTGCAGAAAGGATGAACAAGAGTGCTATCAGTGACAAATGTTTCATGATAGTCACCACTATTTTGGCAAGGTGGATATAACTCTTAGGATCTGGGCTGAGCATTTTCGCGGCTTTCCGCGCACCATGCCCGCAGAATAGAAACAGCCCATTCCTGCCATATAAAAATGGATTTCGGCCCCATGTCATGAATTAATCTCATCGGAAACCCGGATCGACTCTTCTGGCCAATCTGGCTATTCTTCTCCTGCCCGATGGCCAATAAAAGCATGATACAGCTTTTCCTGTGGGAAGAATGGGGAAAGGCGAAGACAAGGATGGCCCATCTGCCACCCACCAACCGACATGTTTAAATGGGGTACGACTTACCTTCAGTGCTGTTGGGCAGGTAGATCAGCTGGAAGATCGCTACCTTGGCATGGTAGAGGCCTCGGGTTCAAATCCCGACCTGTCCATTTCGTCTGTTTTCGGCGGTCTAATTCTTTCGAGCATTATTTCTTTGGGCAAAGGCTTATTTTGTCTGGAAATCTGGCAAAGGGGAGATAGATGTACGAGATCCTGCAGATGCTGTTCATGGCCTTTACCATCGGCCTTACGGGCGCGCTGGCCCCCGGGCCGACGCTGGTCGCCACCGTCAACTCCTCCCTCAAAGACGGCTGGACGGCAGGCCCCAAGGTGGCAGCAGGCCACGCTCTGGTTGAGACCCTGATATTTCTCCTCATCATCGGCGGGCTGGCCGATGCCATGCAAGGGTATTCCCGTGCTATCGCTCTGGTGGGGGGTCTGGCCCTTATTATCTTTGGATTTATGACTGTGTCGGGGAGCCGCAGCGCCACACTGGCCGTGCCGGAGGGGCAGATAATAGGCAATGCCTACCTGGCGGGAATTATCACCAGCGCGGCCAATCCCTACTTCTGGATCTGGTGGCTCTCCATCGGCAGCGCCCTGGTGCTCTCCGGACTGCATTCGGGAGTAATCATAGCCGCCGTCTTCTTGATCGGTCACTGGATGGCGGACTTCGGATGGTACACCCTGGTCTCGATCAGCCTGGATCGGGGACGCAGCATCCTCTCCGAGAAGAGTTATAGACGAATCCTGGGGATATGCGGCGGCTTTTTAGTATGCTTTGGCATCTATTTCCTGAGCACTTCACTATCGTAAAGCCGCGCCACCCTTAAATAAAGGCCGGGCGAGGTTGAAGGGGAGATAAAGCTTGTCAATTAAGGATGATCTGGCCTATCTGAAGTCGATTCGCATATTCATTTTGCTGTCCGCCTTCATCTTCGGGCTTACGACTGTAATGGGTTATTATGCCGCAGCGCTCGATCCGGTGCTGGCATCCAACTGGACGAAAGAGCTACAGATGCTGAAGTGGATTTTGGATCAGCCACCCATACTCATAATGGTAATAATATTCCTGAAGAATCTCCTGGCGTCAGCAATGGCCATGCTGCTGGGCCTGGGCCTGGGGCTCATTCCCCTGATGGTCGTTACCAGCAACGGATTTCTGCTGGGCATAGTGGGCTACGCGGCCGTGCAAAAAGCTGGGTTGCTCTTTCTGGCGGCAGGCATCCTGCCCCACGGCATCATTGAGCTGCCTGTAGTCCTGGTCTGCATTGCTATCGGCTTTAGGCTGGGCTATCTGCTGGCTCTGACCCTGGCCAAAGAGAAGGCCGACCTTTCCGGCGAGATTCGGATAGCAATTCATTTCCTCTGGCGCTACGTCACGCCGTTGCTCTTCCTGGCCGCGGCCATTGAAACTTTTATTACCCCTATCGCTATATCGGTGGTTACATGAGCGATTCCAAGACAATTAAATCCAAGGCAAAGGATAACAAGCAAGCCAAGCTTCCCGGCAAGGACAGCTTCAGCGAGTGGTATCATGAATTGCTCATGACGGCGGAGATCGTCGATAACCGATATCCCGTCAAGGGCATGTGCGTCTGGTTTCCCTTCGGCTTTGCCCTCAAAAAGAATGTCTACGCAGTTATCCGCGAGCTTCTGGATCCAGATCATCAGGAGACCCAGTTTCCCCTCTTGATACCGGAAAATGAGTTCATGAAGGAGGCGCAGCACATCAAGGGCTTCGAGGAAGAGGTCTACTGGGTGACCTCTGGCGGGACAACGCCCCTGGAAGTCAAGCTCGCGCTGCGACCTACCAGCGAGACGGCCATCTATCCCATGTTCAAGCTCTGGATCAGGTCGCATGCCGATCTGCCGCTCCGAATTTACCAGATCGTCAACACCTTTCGTTATGAGACCAAGCACACCCGGCCGCTCATACGTCTGCGCGAGATCACCTCCTTCAAGGAGGCGCACACCGTTCACGCCACCTGGGAAGACGCGGCAGAACAGGTAGAGGTGGCCATTTTCCGGTACTCGGAGTTCTACCGCCGCCTGGCTTTGCCCTTCCTGGTAAGCCGCCGCCCCAGCTGGGACAAGTTCCCCGGTGCGGACTACACCACGGCCATAGATGTGATCATGCCCGACGGCAAGACGCTGCAGGTGGGCACGGCGCACCACCTGGGCTCGACCTTCGCCAAGACCTACGAGATCACCTACGAGGCAGAGAACGGCGAGCAGAAGCTGGTCTCTCAGACCTGCTACGGTATATCGGAGCGCTGCATTGCTGCCCTCATATCCGTGCATGGAGACGAGAAAGGCCTGGTCCTGCCCTGGGGCGTGGCCCCTATTCAGGTAGTAATAGTGCCCATCCTTCTGGGAGACAAAGAGAAGGTGCTGGCCGTCAGCCGGGAGCTGCAGGGCGTGCTTGCTGCTGCCCGCGTGCGCGTGCAGCTTGATACCAGCGATGAGCGGCCGGGAGCCAAATTCTACAAGTGGGAGATGAAGGGTGTGCCTATCCGTCTGGAGGTTGGGCCCAGAGACATTGAGAATGGAGTCGTCACCCTGGTCCGTCGCGACGGAGCCAAGAAAACAGTGCCGATGGTTGGGCTGGTCGATGCCGTAATAGACGAAGGGAGATTTCTTGATTTGGAACTCTACAACCGGGCCTGCCTGTTTAATCAAAGCAAGGTAAAAGAGGCCCCTGGCATCGAGCAGGCCAAAACACAGACGCAGGTGGGCGTGGCCCTGGTGCCCTGGTGCGGCGAGGTGGACTGCGGCCATCAGTTGGAGAACCAGGTGGAAGCGAACATGCTGGGCGAGCCGCAGTACCAAATATTCCCTGAGGCCGCCTGTGCGGTCTGCGGCAAGAAGAGCACTGGCAGAACTTACATGGCCCGGCAGTACTGAAATGAAGCCGGACAGTAGCTAAATGAAAAGGATGGTATAGGGCCCAACCATCTTTTTATAACTCCGTAATCCCAAAAATAAAGGTGCATAGAACGCATAGGTTGCAGGAGTTTTGGGATATGCTCAAGATGAAGTGGTATGTGCTTGATTCGGGAGTGCTTCGGGAGAAGCCAGTTCCTGCGATATGGACAACAGATGACCAGGTCAAATATGATTATGCCTGGTTTGACATTGAAGAGTCGGAACCCGAAGAACTCCGTAGATTTCTGACACCATTCGGTTTGCATCCGCTCGTTCTTGATCATTGTGTAGGCAAGAAGTCCTCTCCAGGTGTGATTTCCTACGAAAGCGAGATTCTCGTGGAAGTCCCGGCCTCTTTTGATCGGTTAGTGTCCGATCCAGGCTATTTGAGGCTCGTCCTGCGACCTAATGTATTAATAACGATTCGAACGGGCCCAATGCCTTCGCTCGATGACCTGATACGAGGCATGGTTGCTGACAATGCACCAGCAATTCGTTATCTTCCCCAGATCTTGTTCATGATCCTTGACGACCTTGCGGACCTTAACGTCAGGGCGCAGATTGAGGTTCGAGATGAGATCGCGAGAAATGCAAAAGCCTTGGTTGAAGATTCTAGTTCAATATCCTCAGCGGATCTCACACGTTTGCGACAGCAGATAGATACCCTGGTTTCTCTCACGGAGAATCAGTCATATAGTGTGGCCGGTCTGAACGCCTCAGACAATAAGACTTTGCAGGATCTCCACAAGAAGGCATACCTTCAGGATTTAGTTTCTGAGGCAGAGATTGCTCAAAGGGGAATATATCGGCTAGAATCCCGTTTGAACGATCTAAATGCTTATTATCAGATGGCGAGCAGTGATAGAGTCGACAAACGTCTGCGCATGCTCACAATACTCTCTGTAATCACCCTGCCCTTGGGCATCATTGCAGGTCTATTAGGAATGAACGTTGGTGGTGTTCCTTATCTAACCAACCCTAATGGTTTCACTGCCGTAGTCATATCAATGATAATACTCACGACGGTAGAGCTATGGTTCTTCAAACGCGGTGGATGGTTCGATTGATCCAACGGGGGCTTGAAAGTGAAAAATCAGGCAATCAAATTGACCTTATTGATTATTGACCAATTGGTCGGCTCCTGGAGTCCTAAATCATATTAGTATAAAGCCGAGCCGTGTTAAATCTATGACTGTCCTCTCAGATCCCTCCAACTTTCTATTTCCGCCATTTAGGATCTGCACGCATAGTTCTCCGCGCCTCAGGTGCGATACCCGATGCTGACGCGCCCGGATGCCTTGTCCTTCTCCAAAATGCTTCCCGACCTTGAATTGCGTTCTACCACACCGGATTTGGAGCTGATCGGTACAATAAGGGACGTGGAATTGTCCTTTACCACATCGGATGTGGAATTGCCTTTTACCACACTGGATGTGAAATTGTCCTTTACCACACTGGACGTGGAACTGCCTTTTACCACACTGGATGGAGAGGAAGACGGCTCGACAAAGGTCACCTGTTCTGGTTGAGGCCTTCCTTCCAGCAGAGCCAATAGCCGGTCTCTCTTTTCACCCGGCGGGAAGACCGGAGGAGGCTGCCACCAGGCAGATGAATTGAATTCACAATTCTTGGTCTCAATGAGCCTGGCATAGCCGCCGTCCACAAGGATTCTGTTAAGGGGCGGCCAGATGGGGCGATATTCCGAATCCATAAGATAAATGACACAGATAAGCTGGCTCCATTCGTTTCGTGTGCCGGTGGTGTTGTCATTGATATCCAGATATACCATCTTGTTCTTGAGCAAAGAAAGTGCATATTTTTGAGCGGCTTTGCCTTCTGCGGTCACGGTTGAGGGTGCTTGTATATCGGCAAGCTTGATGCTGTCGATGTTGTTTGTCCTGGCATCGGCGATCTGCATTTCTATGCCCAGCGAATCGCCGCTGATCACGCTTACCACACGCCCGACAGCCTCGTCAGGCAGCCCGAAAGCCGCGGGCATGAAAACCAAAACCAATGACAAAACCAATAAAGCCAACTGCCGTATCATGACAATCCGTTCTCCATCAAAACTTATGCGGTTTCAAAATTTATAATGATTCCCCTCGAAATGGCTACCATTTCATCAAAATCTAAAATAACTCCTCATTACAGCAGACTGTTCTTGCAGCTGCCGCTAAATGAACAGTGGCGGCATTTTTGTTTATAGTTATGCCTCCTGTTGGGACAATCATGTCCTATTGTCCTCTTCATCTCGTCTACCGTTGCCAGCAATTCGGAGCGCAGGTATTTATCGAAATTGATTCTATGCTGTTTTGCATCGGAATAGACAATTATCCCAAAGGGCACTGATCTGCGATAGTTCTCTTCCACCAGGTAGCAGTAGGCCGCCAATTGCATGATGTGATTTTTATGGGGCTCCACGGCTCGACCGCTTTTGATCTCCACAGGAACCAAGCTACGACCTCTGCCTTTTACTATGTAATCCGGCTTGCCGCTGATGCCGAGATTCCTGGAATACAGGGCCTTTCCTGGGCGGTCCAGATCAGAGTAGATCACCTTTCCCGCAGGAATTCCATAAACCATGCGCATAGTTTTTGCCGATGACGATGCCCTCTTTGAGAGCAATTGAAATGCAACAGCTAAAATCAAGAGCGTAAAAACCAAGAAAAATAAAATTAAAAATAAGTCCATAAAACCCATCCAATGAGCAAAATTGCAGTTAACGCAGAGAAATAACCCAGCAGTCGGAACATGCCCGCTGCCCTCTCCCGCCTCTCCAGAATAATCAGCCTGCTCCCTGCTTTTTCATGCGCATCGATTCCTCTCTTCAAGCCGGATGATTGCGGCTGCACTCCGGTTCTTTTCAGGTACCAGGATACAGGGCAGTAGACATATTGCGATATCTCGGATGCCGATATTGCCTTGAATCCATTTTTGCGTTTTAGCATAATGATTTTGTGCAGGATTCAAATGGAGATAAACCTATTTCCGGCATACCTAGTACAGCCGGGCCTAAATAGAGCCAGGATTATGAGTGGATAATGTGACTTTGTGAACGGCTGATCGTTCTTTGCGCCAATCAAGGCTTCGCGTGAGATTCAACCGATTCCGGTTTCACGCGAAGGCGCGAGGCCGCGAAGTCAAAACATAGGTTTATTTCGGCCTCGCTGTACTTGTTCCAAAGACCCAGCCAGGACAGACAGATTTAATAGAATGCATCCTTTTGTCTCCCCAGATGCCGGATAAATCCCTGGGTTTGAAGGTTAGCCGAAAAAATGGTGAGAAAATTCGCAAAGCTCTGGTGGAGACGGGCGCTTTCGATCGCAACCGCAAGATTTGCTCAGATGAATCTCATGTCTATCTGCCGGTTTTGGAGATGGATGAAAAGTCCGCGGCCAGTGTCCGCAGCATTGCAGAGTTTGAACTGGTAGTGATCAATTTCCTGCCGGAAGAGAAGATCCCTAGCCCGGAGGATCTCCTGGGCTTTCGGCCCAGCTTCGAGGTGGTGGGAGACATTGCCATGGTGGAGGACAACGATGCAGAACGCGTGGCCGCTGCCCTCATGTCCACCAGCAAGAGCATAAAGACGGTCATTGCCCCCATCTCCGACGTAGAAGGGGAATTTCGCACCCGCCGCTTCCGGCACGTGGCCGGAGAGGCTGGCACTGTCACTCTCCACAGGGAGCACGGCCTGCGCTACCGTGTGGACCTGGAAGGTGCCTATTTCACGCCTCGTCTGGGCACGGAACGGCTTCGCATCGCCGGCCTGGTCAGCCCGGGCGATGTCGTGCTGGATATGTTTGCAGGCGTGGGGCCGTTTGCCCTGCTCCTGGCCAAAAAGGGGGCAGACGTCATCGCCATGGACAAAAATCCCGTGGCCGTGAAATACCTGCGAGAGAATGCGCTTTTGAATAAAATAAATAATATCGAGATCCTGGAAGGCGATGCAGCAGAGCTGGCCCGGCATTACGAGAGCCGGGCCGATCACGTGATCATGAACCTTCCCCACAGCGCGTCTGAATTCCTTCTTCCTGCCATGCGGGCGGCAAGGTCGGGGGGGGTGGTCCATTACTACTGCATAGCTTCGGAAGAGGATCTTTACAAAGATGAGGCCCTGATAAGAAAGGCGGCTAAGGAGGTGGGCGCCCAGGTTGATGTGCTCTACAAAGAGATAGTGAGAAGCTATGCGCCCCACAGAAGCAATGTGGTCATTGACTTCCGGGTGAAAAGAGCAGTGATTTAGTCCTGCCAATCTCCCCTGCTATGATTTCACTTGTATTTCGTTATTGCTTATCCCGCCCAGAAAAAACGGATGCAACAAAGAAAACCAGCCCGCCAATTGCCAGCAGTCCTATGAAAAGTGATGCATAAGGATATTTATTTTCCGAAGATGGCGCATTCAGGTTGGATTTTGGTGGCGAATTCTCCTCTATTACAGGCTCCTTTTTCTCTTCCGGCAGGGATATATTTTCCGGAATGGCGGATGCGCCTACTACTATTGTATTGAGGGGGACCTGCACTTCCCTATAATCGCCAGGCTTCGCGTATTCATATCTTATGTTTTCGTCCACCCGTTCCTTGCTAACATATTGAATACCATCCCTGGTGTACGCCGTCTTGGTCTCCTGGCCAAAGCCGGGCGCTGCTAGCAATGTTAAAAGGATGAACAGGACGATAACCACTCCCATTATTTTATAAAATTTGCCCATGGATAAGGAATGAATGGGCCCCCATTTTCGGGCCCTCTTCGCAAGTCTTCAAATGTACTGCTGTACCAGCCCCTCGGGCTCGCTTATATGGTTTCTCTCTTTGTGCAGTATCTTTATCGCTGCGCCCACAAAGTCGCTCTGGTATACTATTGTCCTTTCCTCGCGAATGGCATACATACCTGCCTCGGTGGACAGCGATTTTAGATCCGCACCGCTCGATCCCTCTGCCATATCGGAGATCAACTTAAGGTTCACATCTTCATCCAGGCTCATGCCCGAGGTATGGATCTTCAGAATCGCCTCACGTGCCTCTCGGCTGGGCATGGGAATTTCGATGATCCGGTCGAACCGGCCCGGCCGCAGCAATGCCGGATCGAGCATGTCCAGGCGGTTGGTGGCGGCGATGAGCTTGACCTCGCCTCGTGCATCAAAGCCGTCCATCTCCGCCAGGATCTGCATGAGAGTGCGTTGCACCTCGCGGTCTCCGCTGGTGGCTCCATCCATGCGCCGCGCACCGATGGCATCCAGCTCATCTATGAAGATGATGGCAGGTGACTTGCTCTTGGCCAGCTCGAAGAGCTCACGCACCAGGCGCGCGCCCTCTCCGATGTACTTTTGCACGAACTCCGAGCCCACCACGCGAAGGAATGTAGCATCGGTGCTCTGGGCAACCGCCTTGGCCAAAATGGTCTTGCCCGTCCCAGGCGGTCCGTGCAGCAAGACCCCCTTGGGCGGCTCAATACCTACGGCCGTGAAAAGGTCCGGACGCTTGAGGGGCAGCTCCACAATCTCCCTGATCTCGGAGATCTGAGTTTCCAGGCCCCCAATCTGTGAGAAGCGCACATCTGGAGCCTCCTCTATCTCCATGCCAAAGACAGCCGGGTCGCGGGGGGAGGGTAGGACGCACATCACAGCAAAAGACTGCTGATTTAAGCCGACCTGTGCACCGGGCTTGATCTCTTCCTCGATGAACTGGGAGAGATTTACCACGAACCTGGGGCCGGTGCTGCTTTTGACGATGACCCTGTTCTCGTCCAGGACATCTACAATGGTGCCCACAATCATGGGACCGACGCGCAGGCGCTCCAGCTCGCTTCTCAGCTTGCGGGCTTCTCGCTCGAACTTGAGCTTCTGGTTCTCAATGAGCCGCTTTTCGCCTTCCACGCGGTCCTTCTGCTCTCGCAGCGCCAGGTTGCGCTCTTCAAGCTGGCGCATGCGGTCCAGGATGTAGCGCGAAAAATCCGCGCCGGCCTGTGACTCATTCATGCCTTCTCCACTATCCATAATTACAAAGATTATTAAACACCGACCCCTATAAAGGTTTCCGAAATGAACGAGAAGCAATGCGAGATTTGCGGCGCTGAGATCACAGGAGTACCCCAGAGGGTTGTGATCGACCGCTCAACGATGGAGGTATGCAAGGGTTGTGCGCGCTTCGGAAAACCGGAAGACAAATGGTCTTTGGTTCCCAAGAAGATGGTTCCTGTGGCGAGGGCCTTCACGGAAAGTCGGCCCAAACCGCGCGACTATTTCAAGGACTTGGCAGAGTTAGTTCCGGATTTCGGGCGCAAGATCAGGGAGGCACGCGAGAGCCTGGGCCTCTCTCCAGAGGAGCTGGGAGGTAGGATCAAAGAGAAGGTGACTCTCTTAAAGAAGATCGAGCGAGAGGAGATCTCTCCAGAGGATGGAATTAGAAAAAAGCTCGAAAAGGAGCTGAAGATCAAACTGTCCGATGAGGCGAGCGAGACTCGTGTCAAGTCCGGCAGCTCTGGCCGTGGATTGACTTTAGGAGATATTGCCAGCATCAAACGGAAAACTGAGAAATGATCGCCAGTGCAGCTCGCTATGTCATTGGTGGGGGTGTGATAGTATACCCTACCGAGACCGTTTACGGCCTGGGCGCCAATGCTCTGGATGAGCAAGCGGTGATGAGGGTTTTTCAGATTAAAAAAAGGCCTCTCTCCAATCCCATCTTTTTGGCCGTCTCCAACTTTGATATGCTGATGAATGTTGCAGAGGTGAGCCAGGATGACCTGGCCCTTCTCGAGCAGCTCTTGCCAGGGCCGGTTTCCGTTCTTGTCAGGAAAAAAAGCGTAGTTCCGGATATACTCACCGCCGGCTCGCCATTGCTCGGCATCAGGTACCCGGATCATGAGACGGCTTTAAGGATCATCGATCTGGCCGGACCCATCACCTCCACCAGTGCCAACCGCACAGGCGCCCTGCCACCCACAAGTGCAGCTTCCGTCTCCTCGGATATCCGGGATCGAGTGGACGCCGTCGTGGACGGAGGAAAATGCAGATACGCACAGCCCTCAACTCTCCTGGATCTGCAAAAAAGGGAGATCATCCGGCCGGGAGCTGGCCTGGATAAGGTAATGAAGGCGATATCGTGAAGGCCAGAATCAGAGACTTCTTTCGGACCAAAGATGGCTGGATCTTCGCTGTCGCGGACTACTGTCACCCGGATGGTCTTCGCTCAATGCTACGTTATGTTCCCGATCCAGCAGGAGAGCGCGAGAATGATGGCAAACGCTATCGCAAAATGGACTTCGATCCGGCCTATGAATTTTTAAGAAGAGAGCGACCTGACTGGGTCCGCGACCTGCATGTGGTTCCTGAGAATGAAGTGCTCAGGATTTATCGGCCGTCTGAGGGGCTTTTATCATTGGCGAAGCGAGACCCGAGAGTCGGAAAGATTGCAGGCCTGCTGGCAGAAGCCGGAGTGTCATGGGAGCAGATGGGCATCACCGGATCTATGCTTGTAGGTCTGCATAGTCCCAGCTCAGATATCGATTTTGTGGTTTATGGCCCCATCTGGTGGAAGGCCAGGGATATTGTGGCCCGGGCCAAGGCCAAAGGAAAAATCGGGGACCTGGACGAGCCCACCTGGAGGAAGATCTACTCCAAGAGAAAGCCGGAGATCAGCTTCGAGGACTTCATGCGGCACGAGACGCGCAAAGGAAATCGAGGCATGATCGAAGGCACCTACTTTGACCTCCTTTTCACTCGCGAATGGAACCAGATACAAACGCAGCCTACCGGCAAGCCGGCCGGGGAGCGGCGCATTGAGGCCCGAGTAACTAACGCCGATTTTGCCTTTGACAGTCCTGCCATCTTCCGTCTGGATCACCCTGAGGTAAAGGAGATATTCTGCTATTCGCATACCTATGCCGGCCAGGCTCTGCCTGGCGAAACTATAGAGGCGAAAGGCGTGCTGGAAGAGACAGCCAACGGCCTTCGGCTGGTAGTAGGAACCACACGCGAGGCCCGCGGTGAATGGATCAAATCGCTAACCTTGCTGGAAAGCTAATTATAAATTGTATATGAAGAGGTCTTTTGCATGTTGCAAGTTCGTCCCTTTGATATCGAGATAGGTCAGCACAAAGTCATGCTCAACGTAGTGGATGCCAGAGAAAGAGGCCTTAATGCCGGTGATCGGGTCCGGGTCAGAACAAAGGGTTCCGCGACCACAGCCATTCTCGACGTCACTTTGGAGATGGTCAAGGCAGGGGAGATCGGCATCTTCACAGAGGCTCTAAAAGACCTGAAGAATCCCACAAACGTGGATGTTCTGCCTGCACCCAAGCCCGCCTCTCTCTGCTATATAAAGAGCATAATGGATAAGAAAAAGCTCACTGAGGACCAGATCCGCACCATCGTACGGGATATTGTGGATAATAACCTCAGTGATATTGAGCTTTCTGCATACGTTACTGCCTCCTATATCCATAATATGGACTCTGAGGAGGTGTTTTATTTGACCAAAGCCATGATTGATACCGGAGAGCGAATTCATTTCGACACCCATCCCGTCATGGACAAGCACAGCATTGGAGGCGTTCCCGGCAACAAGGTCTCTTTGCTGGTGGTGCCGATAGTCGCGGCCGCAGGCCTTCTTATTCCCAAGACCAGTTCGCGCGCCATTACCGGCGCCGGCGGTACGGCAGACCTTATGGAAATTTTGGCACCGGTTGAGTTTAGTGCCGACGAGATCAAGGAAATGACCGAAAAGGTGGGAGGGGTCATAGTCTGGGGCGGAGCTACCAACATTGCTCCAGCCGACGACAAGCTGATTAAAGCTGAATATGCTCTTTCCATCGATCCCTACAGCCAGATGCTCGCCTCCATCATGGCCAAGAAGGGAGCTGTAGGCGCAGATGCCGTTGTGGTGGATATGCCAGTAGGTCCAGGCACAAAGCTTGCCACTTCTGAGGCAGGCCGCACTTTAGCCAAAGATCTCATTGATCTGGGGGGACGCCTGGGCATTCGCGTGGAGTGCGCCATGACCTTCGGCGGATCGCCGGTAGGACGAACCATTGGTCCGGCCGTGGAGGTACGCGAAGCCCTCACTGTCCTGGAGAATAAGGGCGGACCGAACAGCCTGAAGGAGAAGAGCCTCTCTTTGGCCGGTATTTTGCTGGAGATGGGTGGAATCGCTGGGCGTGGAGATGGCTACAAGGCGGCAGAGGATATTCTCACCAGCGGAAAAGCCCATAAAAAGCTCATGGAGATCATCGAGGTTCAGGGCGGCAATCCCCTGGTGAAGAGCGAAGAGATCGTTATCGGTGATAACTGTGAGGATATTCTTGCTCCGGCAGGCGGCTACATTGTGGCCTTCTACAATAAACGGCTGGTGGAGCTGGCTCGCATGGCTGGCGCTCCCGCGGACAAGAAGGCAGGCGTTATAATCCACAGGAAGATGGGAGAGCTGGTAAAGAAGGGAGAGCCCTTGATAACTATCTGCTCCTCTTCGGATTGGCAACTGGAGAGCGCCGTAAAGGATGCCAAGAGGCAGATGCCAATCGTGGTCGAGGGAATGCTTCTGGAGAGGTACCCCAGGATCACCGAGTTATAAAAAGGCGTCAGAGGGCACAAAAAATGTTGGTCGCAATTACTTATCACGAGGATTTCGGAAAGCGGGGATTTAGCGTACTGAAAGAGCGAATCCGGCCATCATTCGAGAAGCTGATGGAGTCGGGGCTGGTGGATGGCACAGATGTGCAGGTCTTCAAGGCAAGGCCCGCCCCCCGGGAGCTGGTGGCGCAGGCTCACAGCATAGCTCACATGGCCAATATGGAGAATGATCCATACCGGGATGTAGCAATGCTTTCCGCAGGCAGCGTGATGATGGCGGCAGAGATGGTGGCCAGCGGCCAGGCCAGGAGAGCCTTCGCATATACCGGAACGGCCGGACACCATGCCTCGCGAGGTAGTTGCTGGGGCTTTTGCTACTTCAACGACGTGGCTATCACCATACTTCGTCTGCGGCAGATGGGATTGCAGCGCTTCCTTATCGTGGATGTAGATCCTCATTTTGGCGACGGGACGCGCGACTTTTTCAAAGACGATGCCGATGTATTTCATATTAACATGCACAGCGGCACGGGCGAAGAGCATGATCCAATTAAAAACAACTACGACATCGGACTCACTTTTGGCGGCAACAATGAGCGGTTCCTCTCAGCTCTGCAGAGCGCCCTGGAATTGGCCAAAGATTTTGACTTTCAGATGGCTTTTGTCATCTTCGGTCATGACTCCCACCAGGACGATTATGGGGGCTTCAATCTCACCTATGAAGCCTATCCCAGGATGGTGCAATTGATAATGGAGGCAGTTGACGATAGGGGTTTGGTCTTTGTGCTGAGTGGCGGCTCGTGTGTGCATGTTGCACAGCGCGTTATCCCCGATGTGATCTGTGTCTTAGCTGGAAGGTGGCCGTCTTGAGAATGGCCTCCAACTGTTATCCCTGTATCCTGGACCGGGCCAAATTCGAGTGTGATCTCGTCTTTTCCCAAGAGGAAGAGAAGAAGGCGGCAATGGAGGAGCTGCTGGACTACATGGCCGGCCACAAGGGCGGAGTGCCGGCGCTGGTGGGAACAGAAAGAGAGAACATCATCAAAAGGCGCAGCAAAAATCCTGATCCGTACCAGGAACTGAAAAGAGAGAGCAATCGGGTAGCTATGGATCTTCTGCCCCTGGCCGAAGAATTCTACGAAAAAGCCGATGACAAGATTGAGGCCTTAATTCGCATTGCAGCGGCCGCCAATTCCATGGAGTTTGGCGTCAAGGGCCACGATTTCGATAACAGTACCTTTGCCGGGGTTTTCTTAAAAACACTTAGCGAAAAGCTGCATGGCGATATTGGCGAAGTTAAAAGGCGTCTAGGCAGCTTTAGCAATATCTTTTATCTTACTGACAATAGCGGGGAAGTTGTATTCGATCTCTTCGTAATTGGAAAGCTTGTGAGAATGGGAAAGCAGGTGGTAGTGGGATCAAAGTCTGAGCCGGTCCTCAATGATGTTACCGTGGAAGAGATCTCAGCCATGACCGATATGGAGGTAGAGATCCTTCCGACCGGAAATGTAGTGGGAACGGCCCAAGAGCACCTGGAGCCGGAGGCTTCTGCCTTATTGTTTGATCCCAGCTGGCTGATATTGTCCAAAGGCATGGGCAACTTCGAGACCATCTCTGAGTTCGAAAAGCGGCTGTCGGGCCGGCTTATCTACCTGATGAGAGCCAAATGCGAGCCAGTGGCCGATGTGATTGGCGTTCCAAAGGGAACTCTGGTGGCAAAATCGATATAGTGTTTTTTACCTATAGTTCATATCTACTTCTTGAGGAGCTAGCTCTTGTGGCTCCTCTATGATAGGTTCCATGAGAGTGATGTCAATGTCGAGGTGGAAAAGCTCTTTTATTGCACCTAGCAAGTTATTTGCCGCCCGGATGTCCACGGGGTCGGCTCCCGAGCTGGCTCCAAGCAGGCAGAAGCCCCGCAGATCATACAGAGGCGCAAGCCCTGCCAGAAGGCCGTTTAATCCGCCGATCGCACCGCTTCGCAGCAAGGGTATTTTGCACAGACCAAGAGCCGTAGCAGAATCAAGATCCGTAGCAGTGCCAAGTACCGTCTCGCTCGTATCTCCCACATATGCCGCGAGGGTGATCACATCCGTAACTCCCTGTTCCTTTAAGGCCTGCAGGATATTTCCTGCCAGCTCATACATGCCTACTACATCCAGGGGCTGAGCATCGCCGGAGAGAATGAGCATGTTATTTTTTTCCTTGGGACGCATAAGCTCTGCATGCATCAACTCCGCTAACCCTTGGGAGATCATAACCTGGGGCGGAAAACTATTTGAAAAAAAAGGCATTATGGTACTGCATTCCAGGGCAGTAGCCAGGTAATCGGCAGCCACTTTGCCAACGCTTCCAATTCCCGGAAGACCGCAAATGCAGATGGAACGAGACTCAAACATCGGAATAAGGTTGGCGTGCAGCTATAACATACTTTCGCCAACCCCATTTTCCGATATTCAATTCTTGGGATTTATTTATGCTAGCTTGATGTCTTTTCTTATTTGCCGGCAGCTTCGATCAGCCAGTTGATCTTAACTGTCTCATTAGTCTCCTGGATGGTGCGATCTGCAGGCAGAATCTGGCCGTTGATAAAGATGAATGATTTGCCTGTTCCATTGATATTCTCCATGCCGATGGGAGCGGCCCCGCGATCGTAGAAGACTACATAAAAGTCTCCTGTTACCGGGACTGCTGGTATTTCTATCTCACCGAATAACGGCCCGGCATCAGATAGGAAGTAATTGTTCTGAGCATCAGCAAATTTATAGAGAATATTGAGGTCTTTATCCCTTATCTCCAGCATGACATTTCTGTCTGCAGGGAACGATTGTGAGGACACATTGTATCCGCTCCAACCCAACACCCGCACCTTTTGCAGCTTCCAGCCGGCTTTGGGGGCAGTGAACTTTACAGCTTCTCCTACCTCCAAAGAGCTAAATTCAGCCAATGAAGAGAATAATGTAAAGTTTATCTCCGAATAATTCTTTCCGCTATCTTCCCTCAGTATAGTTAATTTTGGTGCTGCTGTCTCTGCCGCAATAGCGTTTATGCATAGTGCTGTGCAACATAGGCAAGCAAGTAATAATATGGTCTTCTTCAAGCGAAATCACCCAAGATCTATCAAATGATTTTTATCCATATAAAGATTCTGATATGTACCCGATATAATTTCACAATTTAAATAGATCCACAAATAGATATCTAAGGCAGGTCGACATCGGGCTAAATTTCGGTCCGTGCCGCCCTACCCAGATCAAATAGTATATTTAATTTCCGACCGCTGTCATGATCCAGTTTATGGGCATGGTTGTGTTCTCACCGATGGGCAGATTTGCAGGCAATAATTCATTTCCGTCCACTATTCCGTCTTCTATATAGATGAACGAGTTCTGGCTGGTCTTGTTGAGTCTTTCACTAGCAATAGCGATTGCTCCTCGATCATAGAAGCATACATAGAAGTCATCGCTAACTGGTATTGATGGTATCTCTATAGTAAATAACATTCCAGCCGTTGCATTACGCGCATAATTTGTGTAAGGAAGCTGAGAATCCGCAAATTTATACAGCAATTTGAGGTTTTTGTCCCTTACTTCAAGGCCGATTACTCGTTCTGCTGGAACCGTCGCTTCGGTGCCGTTGTATCCGTCCCACCCTAAGAGTTGAACTGCATTCAGTTTCCAGCCAGACTTGGGTGCCTTGAACTTGACGGTTTCCGCAAAGAAAAAAGCCGGCTTGCCGAAAATCGACAGCAAATCGATGGGAACGACTTCCTTTTCTGAAAAATTGCCCTCATATGAATTTATAAATTGATTCTCTGGTGATTGTGCATCGGCTGCTAGAGACACGCCGGTCAAAGATAGAGTCAGTAAGCATAATACAGTTATTGGTAAGACCATATTCGTCAAACGATCACCTGAGGTAGAACAAGCGAATTTTGTCCATATAAAGATTCTGATGGTGGAAAAAATGCATCTAATTTAGCAAAAAAGAAATTTTGTTCTACTCGCCGACGGCTCTGATGACCCAGTTAAGCGTGATTGATTCGTTATTTCCATTTTTAATCTGCACAGGGAGCAGCTCATGATATAGATTATTGTAGAAATAGGAATTTCCAGTTCCTTTTTCGAATTCCATGCCGATCTTCATAATGCTTCGATCGTAGAAGATGATGTAAAAGTCGCCCGTTAATGGAAGAGCAGGAACATCGATGGCTCTGAGAACCGGCGCTTTGAATGTGAAGTATGCATTCTGGGTGTCTGCAAGTCGGTAAAGCAGGTTTAGATTTTCATCTCTGACCTCAATTAGGAAATTTCCCAGAGGAGGGAGTGTCATAGTCGTTTCATTGAAATAGTTCCAGCCAAGTACTCGTATCTGCTTCAAATTCCAGCCGGCCTTTGGTGCGGTGAATTTTACGGCTTCGCCAATATTCAATGAATCGATGCCCCAATCCTGACCTGCAGAATACATAGTAAAATTCATCTTAGTAATATTGGTTCCACTATCCTGCGTGAGGACGGTCATATTTTGATTAGCATTACTTTGAGCTACTGCCATGCCCATTAGAGTTAAAAAACAGAAGGCTGAAATCAATAAAATCATCTTTTTCATGCTATCACCTTGGTAAGGGAATTAAATTTGATATTTATATAGATGATGCTGATTTTGTTTGTCGTCTCTGGATCAATCATATTAAGAATTATCGATCTCTTAAAGTCAAACAGCGACTTCTGCCGTTTTCCCTGGCTTGGCCTTCGCTTTCCCCTCGCTCTTCGCCCGTCTTCGGTCTCCCCCTCTTGCTGCCCTCGCGCCTGGCCACGCTCCCCTGCTGGCCATCAGCAGTCGCCGCAGGCTCCTCCGGCTGGGGCCCGATCGCCGGCGCAGCCTCCACATCGCTTGCCTTTTCTGCGCTGGCTGGCACAACCTTCGTCACGTCCGTGCCCGCCTGCACCGCCGCCCGCGCAGCACGTTCCTAAAGGGTGTGGCAAGAATTGTCCTTCTCTCATCGGAACTTCGCGGCTTCGCGCCTTCGCGTGATACCTCGGATCTCAAGCGAAACCGTGAAGGGCGCGAAGAAGCCATGATCGCTGACCTCAAGCACTATCCTGTGATGAAACATTCACACAAAACGAAATCCGAACAAGTGCGAAATACTTTCGGGACTACGCACAGAAAAGGATAGACTGATAGACCGAAAAACTCTTTATTGAGGTGGAACTATTATCTACTAATGGGGTGATGGTAATGGCAAAGCAAATCGATCTTAAGCTGGTATTAGAGGATGAGGATGCAAGAATCTTCATGGACGGATTTAATCACCCTGAGGTAACTCAAAAAAAAGTTGATATGTTTAAGAAAGCCCGAGAGATTTATAGAAACAATCGCGCTTGACCAACTTAGATGGATAAAATCTCTTGCGAAGAGCTTAGAGTTAGGCGATTAAATCATCATAGCAATATTATTAATTTTTGTAGTGAGGATTCCTATAAACCT
>SESG01020745.1_pt1 | contig 112336 bp, 90 predicted proteins | sample 3171421 | NCBI WGS metagenome assembly SESG01 (sample SAMN10866946, study PRJNA518727) | freshwater metagenome | biome: subpolar coniferous forest; feature: holomictic lake; material: water; isolation source: holomictic Lake 227, 6 m and 8 m depth | place: Canada: near Kenora, Ontario | collected...
TGAATCATAGCGACACTTTCTTGGCTTAATGGTTGTCCTGGATTTATTTCTAAATTTTTAATAATGTCTTGAAATTCTTGTTCTTTTTGAGAAGACATTATATTTATATCTTCTTCGTTTTTATAAGCATTCTGAAAATTCTCCAACTCATTATCAATAGTAGACAATCTTTGTTGTCTTATTTCTTGAGCACTTTTCTCTGGCTCAATCTTCTTTTCTTGATTTTCTTGATTGTTATCTATCTCTTCAATATCCATAGTTTTAATAATCTTCAATAATTGACTATGATAAAAATAGCACATTTATGGCCATTTTGTCAAACGCATTATTGAACTGACTTTGGAATACCCATTTTATGTATAAATATTAGATAAAATATACAATTATTTGATATTATTTTTGCTTTCTCCCTATCTAACTTTGGAACTTTCGGATACCAAAAAATAAGGCTTAACCTTATTTTTGACAAACTGCGGAGAGGGTGGGACGCACTTGGAACGGTTATAGCAAATAACCTAAGTTTTTATAAATCGTAAATTATCTGAATAATTACGTTTTTTTAGGAAATAAATTAATTAATAAGATTATCTTGTTTTTAAGTTTTTCCAAGGAAAGCTCTGGCACTTCGACAACTCTTTTATTTAAGTCAAAAGTTTTGTCTGTTTTTCCAGTAATATAACTTTGAACAAAATTATGCCATTTATTAAATTCTTCAAAAATTTCTTGATAAATTCCTTCAAATTCATTATCTCCTGGAAAATACAAGGACATCATTGTTTCAATTTTACTAATATCCTCAGGCAATTTATACATTAATACTTTGCCCAATCTGTTTGTTTCAAGAGGTAGTGATTCTTTTGGAAATTTTTTAAGTGCTTCTTCATCATTATTTTTTACTATTCGTATATAAGTACAAGCTAACCGGTCAATACACTGATTGACAGCTCTACAATGTTCCTCTAAAAGAAAGAGGGCTTCCGTAATTTTGTCTTCTGCATTATATCGACGATCAATGTCTTTTTGTTCTCTATAAATAAATTTTCCAACTAAGGCAGCGGCAAAAACTGTTATCAACCCAGCAAATGTATTATTATCGAAGATTCTTAATAAATGATGCATAGTAAAATAATTTTATATAGAGTCTACAAACATTTACTGTAAGATTAGTGAAGCATTTAATATTCCTTGTAACGGTATTCCTAGCTCTATATTCTCATAGCTGTAACCAGACGTAAAAGGAATACTAACTGACGCAGACCTCCCTATTGGTATATAGCCCGAAGATTGGAGACAGTCAAAGCTGGTATTCGCATCATTGCATGGCGCATATTTATAGTAAAACTCTGGCCATCCACTATTTGGTTCTGTGCCAGTCCAGTCCATTTGTAGCAAGCCTTGGGTATGTCCGCCAACATAAACAAAGCCGCTACTCACTTTTTGGTTATTGTTAAATAGCGTAATAAAATTTGGGTCACGCACTTCATATTGCACCGTTGTCAGTGGTAATCCTAGCGCACTTTTTTCGCCATTGGCTTTATAAAATTTTAAATCTATGATTTTTATTTGGAATTTCCCACCTTTAGAAGGAATTGCATCTAATACTAATCTTGCACAGTCATTAGCGAGACAAATAGCTGATTGTCTGACACTTATCGATAAATCACTTTTAGTAAAATCGGAAGATATTACTTCATAAACTAAAGATGTCGGATCAACTGCAAAATATTGATAAGACGAAGGTGAATTATATTGGGGGATAAAAGATGCCAGAGTAACACTTGTTTGGAGTGGTTGCGGTTGTATAAAATTAGCAGGGAATGTTTGCCCGCTAAATTGGTATCCTACTCCCAGTGGTTGCAAGGAAAGAGAGGGTGGAATGTCTACCGTCTCTGTAGAAGTTGAAATATCGAGACTACAAGTTCTTATTTCATTTGGTTTTTCAGTCGCTATTCCGCAATTTTTTGAGTCATTGCAAGTGCGTGTTTGTTGAGAATTCAAACAAGAATTCCATGCAGTACACTGCCAGTTCGGAGTACAAATTGGCGTCGGAATCAACATAGAGCAGGTTTGAGTAGTTGCAGGTTTCTGATTTTCAATACTACAACTATTTAAATCATTACAGAATCTTGTTTGCTGGGAATCAGCACAATTGCTCCATGAACCACATTGCCAATTAGAGGAACAAGTTAATGTTGTCGTGGCTGTAGTTTGAGGTATTGTATATTGAGAATCTTGATTGTCTTGAGAAATTTGAGATGGAGACGACGTGGCTTCTGAAATTTTTGATAGATTAGTATTTGTTATCCCTAATCCTAGATTTCTCATAATTCCATATGCAGCATCGCCATTCTTTAAATAATAAAGTGTTCCGTCTGAGTTTACATAATAAGCTTGGCCTTTATCTTCGACTTGTAAAAATATCTTTCCGCTTTGTTTTTTCGCTAAATTTTTATTATTTTGAAATTTAGTTAAATTATTATTTGTAATGCCAACTCCAAAATTACGCATTACATTATAGGCCGCACTTCCGTCTGCCATATAATATCTATTTGCGTCAGTCGGGTTAACATACCAAGCCTCTCCATGGGATTCAACCTGTAATAAAATTTTTCCACTAAGTTTTTTTGATAAAGTTTCAGCTTTAACTAAGCCAAAAGGGATTAATACTAAAATCGCTATTAACAGCAACTTGAAAAAATGTTTTTTCATATTTTTAATAATTTATTAACCTGCTCTTAAATTACCACAAAACTACCAAAAAATCAATAAAATTAGCTAATTGATTTTAACCCTGTTTTGTGCCAAAATAGACCCATGACTCCCAATAAAATCAAAAATAAACTAGAATCTTTTGTCGCCGAATACCAAGAAAAACTTGGTACTTTTAATGGTAATCTGGTTATTTTTGATTTTGTTGAGTTTATTAAAAATAACCCTACGGTTAAGGCTCTGATGAAAGACCAGTTTGCTTATTTTGAAAGTCAAAAAGAAATTATTATAAAAATGACCGATGACGAACTGGACGCCCACCTGCCTGGAAAAACGGTTTTTGACCCAGAAAAACCGACAACCTGGCCAGGCCAAGATATTTTTGCCAAAGAATATGGTATAGCCACCGCTATCATGAAAGATTCTCAACCATTTAGCCAAATAGAGTTAAACTTGCCCGTTAGTCTGACCAACCTTATTGTTATCCACGAGTTAGTAAGTAAAGCCAAAGAGGAACTAAAGGATAATCCTGAAAAATCAGAAGAACTCACCCAGACTATAAAAGAACTATCCACAACTTCATTGCCTTTTAAATTTAAAGACAAAAATGAGGAAAAATCATTTTCTCTCGTCCTCCCTGCTTATTACCTTAATTGTTTGGCCGTTGTCTGCTCTTATATTTTTAGTGAACTGGACGCCAGAGAATTTTTAAAGGGCAATAAACCTACTCCGCAGATTACCTTTGATAAGGATGATAGCCTTTTAACCATTAAAGGAACTAAAATAAAAATATCTCGCAGTGCCGATTTATCCATAGATCATCATATTCTTGAGGCTATCTTTGCTAATGAAGATATATCCGAAGAAGTCTATTTTAAAGATGTTGCTAAAAGAAGGGATGAATATAGCGATTACGATAAAACCAAAGACTGGCGCAAGTTCTATCGGGCTTGCGAGCATTTAAACCAAAAAATTCAGACCGATACCGATAATAAGGTAATTAATTTTATTATCGCTCACACTGGCAAGGTCGCTTGGTGTAAAATTAACCCTGAATATTTGAAATTTTAGCCATACTACTATAATTTAATACTCCTTACCCGTAAATCGGGGTAATGCCATTTCCGTAAGCTATCAATAGAAAATATTGATAGCTTTTTTTATGACTAAATATGACGACCAACTGATATCTGACACCCAAGAATATTTTAGCGGACTATACGGGCGAGCAATTACTCCCGACGAGGCTGATTCTTTTTTAACATCTCTCGTTAATTTATATAACTCTCTTTTTAATAAGGAATAACTCTTTTTTTCTTTTCGGCGGTTCCCCCGTAGGGGGAGCCGAAAAGAAAAAGTTATCCTTGTTAAGAGAACTTCTAATTAGACAAGAAACTAATAATAAACATATGAAACAACAAGATAATAAATACTTATCTAACCGTAAACTGGTAAAATCAGGCTCCTTACTTGAGATATATCAGTTTGGTCGGGATATTCATTTGGAGCGTAGAATAAGACACCTAAAGACCGATGAAGAAATTGAAGAGGCCAAGAAATTCCCTAAGCCTAAAGCGAGCCAAGAGGAGATTCTCAAGTCTTCCGCCAGACGAGCCAAACGAATGATTAAACGACTGATAATGGCTAACTGCTTTTTATGGTTTAAAGAAAAGGGCAAACCCTATTTGCCTATTACCCTAACTCTGACATTTGCCGAAAATATTACAGACCTTAAAAAGGCTAATTATGAGTTTACTAAATTTATCAGACGGCTAAATTACGAAACCAACGGAATCGAGGGAAAAGATTTAAAACAAAGCAATTTAAAATATTTGGCCGTCTTTGAACTGCAGAAACGAGGGGCAATTCACTATCATATGATTTTCTTTAATCTGCCCTATATCAAGAATATCTATAAAAAGATGTTTGATATTTGGGGGCAAGGTCGGATAATGGTCGGCGGAAAAGATAAAAATTTTACCAAGGTCAAAAATCAGGCGCAACTACAAAAGATTATATTTTATTTCATTAAATACATTCAAAAATCCGTCTTTGAAAATAATTGTCCGAGGCAAAAGAAATATATCGCCAGTAAAGGGTTATTAAAACCGCAAGAAAATTCTTTCGTGGAAGTCGTTTCTCTCGTAGAATCAAAACTGCCCTCGGAATCTTTGGTCTATAAGTATGACGGCGAGGCAGAATATAACAATAGCGATATTAACGACACTATCGGCAAGCCAGTAAATTTTATGCGTTGGTTTAATTATCAGCAATATGACCTTTCAAATTATCCCGAGTTAGACGAGAACATCGCCGAGATACTAACTGGCCATTCTTTAGACGATATTGATTTTTAGATAGCACTTTGATATATTTAGAGTATTCACCTAGCAATAAATCAATTACCCTTAGGTATTTTTTTAACAAAATACCTTTTGTCGCTCGAAATGGGTAGTTCTGCCAAACGATAAATTAGCCTTTGGGTTGGTTTATTTGCTGGGTGAATCAGGACTGCCCTTTTTGATTATTAAATAATAATTATATGAACGACAAAAATGAACAAACAATTAAATATGCCCTCTATTGCCGAAAGTCTACCGAAGATAGTAGCAGACAAATTCTTTCTCTAGATTCACAAGAGAAAGAAATGTTAAAGTTAGCTGATTCTTTAAATTTGAGCATTGACTACAAATTTAGAGAAAGTAAATCAGCTAAAAAACCAGAGAATCGTCCGCAATTTTCCGAACTTATCAATTTGATCAAGCGAGGTAAAATTCAGGGCGTTATCTGTTGGAAGATAGACCGCTTATCTCGTAATCCGATAGACTCGGCGACTATTCAATGGCTCCTGCAACAGAATGAATTAAAAATTATTCAGACTATGGAAAGGCAATATCTGCCTGGCGATAATGCTCTCTTATTCAATGTGGAAAGCGGAATGGCTAATCAATATATTTTAGACTTGAGTAAAAATGTTAAAAGAGGAATCAGAGCAAAGCTAGAAAAAGGCGGTTGGCCAAACTTAGCACCGCTCGGTTATCTAAATAAAGACAGTAAAATAATAATTGATAAAGCACGAGGGAAATATATTGTTAAGATATTTGAGATGTATAAGACTGGGAAATACAGCGTTAAAGAAATCGCCGATACCTTATTTAAAGAGGGCTTCCGTAGTCGGGCGCACAATAAGTACCATAAGAGTAAAATTCATAAAATGTTATCGGAATCATTTTACTGCGGAATTATGGAAAAGGGCGACCAGTTATACGAGGGTAATCATGAACCGTTAATCTCCAAGAAACTATTTGACGAGGTTCAAGAAATGCTAACTAAAAAATCCCATATTAAAAAACAAAATATTCCTTTCGCTTTTCGGGGTATGTTGAGGTGTGCCAAATGTGGCTGTCTGCTAACAGCCACGAAGAAAAAGGGACGGCTAACATATTACTACTGCACCAACGGCAAGAATGTTTGCGAGGAGCATAAGGCCTATATCAAAGAGGAAAATCTCTCAACGGAATTAAACGGCGTATTTGATAATTTAATCTTTGACGAGAAAGTCGTTAATCTCGTCTATCGGGCTAAGCAAAGAGAAAGCGGAAATGTCTTGTCTTATCTGGAAGAGGCTATCCTGGGCTTACAAAATAGGCTCAAAACACTCGATGAGCGCAAGAAAGTTCTGATAGACGGCTACTTGGATAAAGTCGTTTTAGAGGGCGACTATAAGGCTAAGAATCAGGTAATAGAAAATGAAATGGTCTTAATAAATAAGGATTTACAAGAGCTAGAAATCAAAAAACAGAGCCAAGATAATATTACTTTGGAACGGATAAGAAATGCTTTTTTAGAGCCTAAAACAATGCAAAAAGAGTTTTTATCTCAAAAACCTGACGAACAACGAAATACTCTAATTGGCGTACTTTGGAACGCTACTATTGATAACAAAAAAATCGCTAATATTTCTTTCAAAGAGCCATATAATGTCCTCTCTAAAATTGAAAATAAAAGCGATTTTAACTCAGTGCGGAGAAGGAGGGATTCGAACCCTCGATAGGAGAATAAACTCCTATAACAGGTTAGCAACCTGCCGCTTTCAGCCGCTCAGCCACCTCTCCATTTATATTTGGTTACTAGCTCGCTCTCTACTTAACTTTAGTAAGTGCCACTTTTTACCTCAAAGCCACCTCTCCATTTATATTTGGTTACTAGCTCGCTCTCTACTTAACTTTAGTAAGTGCCACTTTTTACCAATAAACCGACTCTCCAATGTTTTTATTTTTTATGGTATAATTACTATATAAAATATAGCATTGCTTGTCAAACTAATATATGTCACAAAATAACGAAAAATATTTACGCTGGCAGGTACCAGAGTACCGGATACCAGAAAGAAATCGGATCTGGTATATTATCGCCTCCGTCTTTTTATTAATCTGTGTCTTCTTTTCTTTTTTTACGATTGCACATTGGCGTATTAGTTTTCTCGGCTATAACTCTAATTTTCTTTTTGTCTTAATAATCATTATTTCCGCGGCTATTATGTACGTCAACGAAAAGCGTCCGCCACTGATGATTAATTTTGAGCTCGGTCCGGAAGGAGTAAAAATCGGCTCTAAATTCTACGACTACGACGATTTAAAAAATTTCTGTGTTCTCTATAAACCAAAGCAAAGCATCAAAAATTTATACTTTGAATTTAAAACATCGGCTCGTCCTCGTCTCTCAATTCCGATGAGACGGATGGACGCTTTAACGGTTCGCAACTTTTTGATTCGCTATTTAGACGAAGACTTAGAAAGAAATAACGCGCCCCTATCCGAACAGTTGACTAAACTGCTGAAATTATAATAAACTAGTTAGCAGCTAGCACCCATCGTTCAACGGATAGGACGTAAGCTTGCGGAGTTTAAAATCCAGGTTCGATTCCTGGTGGGTGCACATACATATTATACTTAAAAAGCTGGAGCCATTTTGGCCCCAGTTTTTTTATGGCTATTTGCGGCTAAGCCTCTAGTTTGTTAGACTTTTAGTATGATAAGCCTTAAGTCAAAAATTGAAGAATTGCACCGCGTTGGTGCGGCGACAAGTAAAATTCTTGGACGTCTTGAGCTCTATACGGTTCAAGACCTGCTTTTCTATTTCCCTTTCCGCTACGATGACTTCTCAAAAAGTCTCCCGATTGCCGATCTGACGATAAACACCAATGTTAATATTATTGGCACAGTTGAATTAATACAAAACAAACGGAGCGCTCGTCGAAAAATGTATTTAACTGAGGCCCTGCTAAGCGACGAAACGGACACAATAAAAATAATCTGGTTTAATCAACCTTTTCTAACTAGATCTCTTAAAGTCGGTGATCGCATTTCCGTCGCTGGACGTGTTAGCGAGAGTCACGGGCAATTAACAATCATTTCTCCACAATATGAAAGGATTAATTCAGACGATTTAATTCATACTAAGGGCTTAGTTCCGAATTATCATTTAACTTCTGCCATTAGCCAAAAACAAATTCGCTCCTTAATCAAACAGGTGATTTCTTTGGCGACTTCTGTGCCCGATTGGTTACCAAGTGAAATTAGAAAACGTCTTTCCCTTCTTGATTTAAGCGAAGCCTTAAATAAAATTCATTTCCCCAAAAATTTAAACGAGGCTTTTGCTGCGCAAAAACGCTTAGGATTTACCGAACTTTTTTTACGCCAATTAAAAGCGCAATTAATTAAAAAACAGATTAAAAGTAAAGTTGCCCCGAAAATTATATTCCAAACAAAAATTACTCAAGATTTTGTTTCTTCCCTTCCCTTTAAATTAACTGATGCCCAGAAAAAAGCGGCCTGGGAAATTTTACAAGACCTTGAAAAAGGCGAACCGATGAGCCGGCTACTTGAAGGAGATGTCGGAAGCGGAAAAACCTTAGTGGCGATAATGGCGCTACTGAACGTGGCGCTTAATAAAAAACAAGCAGCTCTAATGGTCCCGACGGAAATTCTCGCCGAGCAACATTTTAAATCCATTACTCGTCTTTTGAAACCATACGATTTAAATATTGAATTATTAACGCATAGCCATAAGGTTACAGATATTAATTCGGCTGACATTATTATCGGAACTCAAGCCTTAATTCAAGAAACGGTTAAATTTAATAATTTAGCGCTTGTTATTGTCGATGAACAGCATCGTTTTGGGGTTAAACAAAGGCAGAAACTATTAGATTATAATAATGATAGCGCGACTACACCGCATTTTTTATCAATGACCGCGACGCCGATCCCTCGCTCCCTCGCTCTTTCGATTTATGGTGATTTAGATCTTTCTATTATTAGTCAGATGCCGGCGAACCGCAAAAAAATTATTACCTCTCTTGTTACTGAAACTCGTCGACCAGCCGCTTATGAATTCATTCGTCGTGAAATTAAATCGGGACGCCAAGCCTTTGTCGTTTGTCCGCTAATAGATGACTCCGATAAACTCGGAGTTAAATCAGTTAAAAAAGAACACGAGAAATTAGATAAAGAAATATTTCCGGAATTAAAAGTTGGTTTACTGCACGGCAAACTTAAGGCTAAAGAAAAAGAAGCGATCATGAATGATTTCTTGGCCAATAAAATTCAGATACTTGTTTCTACTTCTGTAATCGAGGTCGGCGTCGATGTGCCAAATGCGACAATGATGATTATTGAAGGCGCCGAACGTTTTGGTCTAGCGACTCTTCATCAATTCCGCGGTCGCGTTGGTCGCAGTGATTATCAATCATATTGTATTCTCTTCCCCTCGAATGAAGAGATAACAAATCCCAAAACGATTGAACGCCTTGAAGCGATGACAAAATACAGCGACGGCTTTTCTCTCGCCAAAATAGATTTAAAACTTCGCGGCGCCGGTGAAATATATGGTGCAAGTCAAAGCGGCTTCCCAGAACTGCAAATTGCCTCTCTCTTTGATTATGAAACTATAAAAAAAGCGCAGGCCGAAGCGAGCGCGATAATAATAAAAGATCCTGAGCTTGATAAACATCCTCTGCTTAAAGCCAAGCTCGGAGAATGGGAAGATTCAATTCATTTAGAGTAATATATTCTTGAAATAAAAAGAAAAAACCCTGCAAGCAGAAGCGAGCAGGGTTATTTTCGAAAGAATGTGCACAATATTGCAAACAATATAAGTCCCGATACTAAACCGCTAATTTTGATTTTTTCATTAAAAGTACTCATCTATTAAGGCCCTCCGCGGCCTGTATGTTTAGTGAAATTTTCATTTTCTACTTAGTCTAATAATATCACGTTTTATATATAATGTCAATAGAGAGATACAAAAACTAATAGTATTTAATAATATTAGCCAAAATTTATCATGGGCGCTCAAGCATAACTACCACCCCATTGACATTATGTCAAGCTAATGATAGTATAATTTTATGTTCATTAATTAACTTATTACTAACCAAAAAAAATCTTCTCATGGAAGAATTCATGACTGCTTGGAAAGACGGGTCCGAAATCACGGTTGACCCTAACAATGTGGTAGTTAATGCTGCTGGCACAAATATGACGGTGGCGACCTATCCCGAAAAACAATTAACTCACGGAAACAAACAACCCGTATTTGAATTATTCCGGACTTTGGAGGTTGGTGAAAAAAACCAAAAAAAACTGGAAAGTATTTTCCAAATTGAAGCGGCTAAAATCAGGGGTCGTGTAAAAAGTACAAAGACTGCACTGCGGTCAGAAAAAAAATTCAATAAAGTGGAAAGACAATTGTCTGCCAATTAAAACAAAATATTATTTCAAACAACAAAAAACGGGAGTCCAAAAGACCCCGTTTTTCATTTTCCTAATCTATTAAATTTATCAACTCATTTTATAATCTCTATGAGCTCGCTTAAATCTTTTATTTTAATTAGATTTAATTTACCAACTTTGACCTCAACGTTCGGAATAATCGCAGTTTGATAACCAAGGCGCTCCGCTTCCTTTAATCTTTCTTCAAGACGAAAGACATTGCGTACTTCCCCGCCTAAACCGACCTCGCCAAGAACGATTGTCCGTCGGTCAAAATTCTTATTGGCGCTTGAGGAAATTATGGCCGCACAAGCCGCTAAATCAAGGGCGGGGTCAGATATCTTGAGCCCACCAACAACATTTAGGATTATATCAGCGCTAATCAAATTAACCCTAGTTCGCTTCGATATTACGGCACTTATTACCTGTAAGCGACTAACGTCAAAACCGCTCGCCTTACGCTGCGGATAGCCAAATACTGTCTTAGTCACAAGCGCCTGCAAATCGATCAGGAAGGGCCTTGTACCCTCAATAACACAGCCTATAACCGAGCCGGAGAGATTACCAAGATTACCCTCAACAAAGACTAAACTCGGGTTTTTTACCTCTTTAAACCCGGTTCCAGTCATCTCCAGGACGCCGAGCTCGTTAACCGAACCAAAGCGGTTTTTTGTCGCACGCAGCAGACAATAATTATTATTTGTTTCATTCTCGAGATATAAAACAGTATCGACAATATGTTCAAGAGACTTTGGACCGGCAACTTGTCCGTCCTTAGTTATATGACCGATAAGAAGAACGGCGATATCATTCGTTTTTGCAAGTTCGAGAAATTTAACAGCTGCCGCTCTAATCTGCGAAATATTACCGGCTTCTGTCGGGATTAATGATGAATAGACCGTCTGAATAGAATCAATTATTAAAATATCTGGTTTAACTTTCGAAGCGGTCGTAACGATTTTTTCAATATTCGTTTCCGAAATAAATTTAATATTTTTTAAATCACATTCTAAACGACTTAAACGTGATTTAACTTGCGCAGCCGATTCTTCACCGCTCACATAAATAGTTTCATAATTTTTACCAACGGCATCAGCAATTTGCGCAACCAGCGTCGACTTACCTATACCCGGTTCGCCGCTTAAAAGAACAAGCGACCCTGGCACTAAACCTCCACCTAAAACACGATCGATTTCGTTAATACCAGTTTTCATACGCTCAAGAGAAGTCGCCTTAATCGCTGACAAATCAATGATTTCGGCGCCCCCAAGTTTCTTGGTCATTTCTTTTTGCGCTTCCTTCGAATCAGTAACTTCTTCCTTGAGCGTTCCCCAAGAGCCGCACTCCAAACAACGCCCACTCCATTTAGGATGTTGGGCGTCGCAATTACTGCAAACAAATATAGTTTTTATAGTAGCCATAATCAGATTTCTTAAGAATGTATTAATAAGATTTTATTTCTTTTCCCAATAGGCTTTATCAAATAACCATTCCCCGCCAACCTTAACCAGGCTTAAACTAAGATTTTGATTATACGACTCGCCACCATTAATTTTCTCTGTACTTTCACGACGCTGTGTACCGATTAAAATTTCCGCTTGCCCGGCTGCGTCATCAAATTTCTTTACTTCATAAGTTAGTGAATCCGTAACTATTCCGTAATAAGCAGAGCTACTGTTCGGTTGAGTCTTTAATTCTTCAACATATTTATCGGCCCAAGTTTTCATATTATCCGTCATCAGAATTTTTAAATCTGTGAAATTCCCATAGCTAGATTGATTAGAAAAAGAGCCGAAGCGTTCAGCGAAAGACATAGATATTTTTCCCAGATCATCACCATTGATTTGATGAGTCGCTTCGCTGGCCGCATTATATTTTTGATAATTACGTGGCTGATCGCTTGGAGTCGTTGTTCCTATCGTTGGAGCGCTCGGTAATTGGCCAGTAACTTCAGGGACCTCAGTATTATCGATAACAGTCGGGGAACTCTTTCTTAGAAATCCGAAATACACTATTAGCCCGATGATAATAAGTCCGATGACGATAATTAGTATTCCAATTTTTTTGCGATCCGTTTGCATATATTTTTAATTAATTTGCGTATTTAAGCCTTAGTATTTAAACTCTCCTCGAAATCTTTTTTTGCCTCCTCAATTTCGAGTAGTTGACGCGGGTCAGAAGTAATTAATTGATCTTCGGTGTATGAAGCAACTACCTTCATGGCCACGTGCTTATTCCCAGCAAAGAAAATACCTTCTCCAATTCCGCATTCAAGCAATAAATATTTTTCTCCTTCAGTAAGCATGAAAGTTTTCTGGATTAAATCGATTGAGGCCGGAGACTGCTTGAGTAAAACTTGCAGCGATGAGTTTGTCACAATCGCCTGCCCGTAGGGAGAGGCTAAAAAATCATTCACATCCTGCGTAATCGTCGTCACTCCTAAATAATATTTACGGCAACGTTTAACGAGCGCAAAAATAAATTTCGCGGAATCTTCATGTTGCATCATCCACCAGGCTTCATCAATAACCAGAATACGCTTCTTCATTTCGCTGCGGACGACATTCCAAATATAATTAATAATCGTATAAATGGCGATTGGACGTAACTCATCTTCAAGATCGCGAACAGAAAAACAAATTAATTGGTTATTCATCTCGACATTGGTCGGGTTATTTAATAGACCGGCAAATGTTCCCTGCGTGAATTTACGTAATCTTAGCGCTAAATCAGCACCACCTTCCATACCATCTAAAACCTGCTCAAGGTCAGACATAATTGGCGGTTCAATTTTCGATAAATCAGAATCAGGAGTAATATCTTTTTTAGCGTATGTTTCAAGAAGCGCGCGATCAACAATTGAATCCTCGTCGTAATTTAAATTACCCAACATTAAACGGACCAAACCCTTTAAAGTAATAACGGCGCTACGAATAATATCTTTTGGTTTTGATTCCCCTCCAACCGAGCGCGGCAAATCAAAAGGATTAATTTTATTTTCCGATGACAAAGAAATATTAATATAAGTTCCGCCAACAGCTTCTGATAAATGTTTATATTCATATTCCGGATCAATAACAATAACATCAGTGCCGAGCATTAAGGAACGCAAAATTTCTAACTTAATCGCATAACTTTTTCCGGCGCCGGAGGTCGCGAAAACAACTGAATTCGCATTCTGAAGAGTAAAGCGATCAAATAAAATTAAACTATTATTATGGCGATTAATACCGTATAAAATACCTTGGTCGCTAGTCAGTTCGCTTGAAATAAACGGGAAGGATGAGGCAATCGGTGATGAATTCATGTTGAAGGTAATAAATAATTCATCATTACCTAGTGGTAAGGTTGAATTAAATCCCTGTTCTGCTTGATAATAAACACGTCGCGAATAAACTAAACGTGAACCAAAAATATCTTCGACTTGATCGGATACTCGATCTAAATCTTCAGCGTTATCCGCGTAAAGCGTAACATATAGAGCAAATTGAAAAAACTTTTCTGTTCCCTGCGTTAGGGCATCACGTAAATATTCAATATCACGTAGAGCAGTCTCACGAAGAGGATCACGCGCTGCTCCCTTCTCGGCGTCAGAAATAATTTGCGCTTCGAGGGAGCCCACTTTATTTTTCAATTGTTTTAAAACAATTGAACTTTTAACGGGATAAAAAAACATCGAAACATCAAAAGTAAAATTTAAATTAATTATCGGCGCGAACCAACCGACGGAAATATAACGCGGATAACTAATAACAAAAATTGTTCTTAAAAATTTATCTCCGAGATGCAAAAAATTAGCCTCAATTTTAAGACTTGCTGGCGCAATAATATCACGGACTGATAAAACGCCTCGACGGAAAGCCTTCTCTTCTTCAATTACTTCTCGCGTTAATACCGGGTTCTCTTCTAAACTTGGGCCGGTCTTACGCGCTCCTAAAGTAACTGTTGATTGCAGAGTAAACTTATTTGGATTTTCCTCCTTATTAAAATTAACCATAGAATTTATTTCTCAACTCGTATTTTATCCAAATCAACTAGCGCTTGATTCTTAGAGGTCTCGGGATTATATGTCTTATAATATAATTCAATCAAACTTTGCGTATCAAGTCGGGCGACAGCGACACCCATCGACTCGAGGCCACCGATAACACTTTCATTGCGGCGCTCAAGCATTTCCTGATATTCACGGAAGGTCTTTTCTTTTAATTTAATAATTGTCGCTGGCTTTAAAGCCTCACTAATAAGACTAAAAAAGCCTTTTCGCTTATCGGATAAGGGGTTATAAGGAACAATAATATAAAAGCGCTTATTCATGATTTTACCAAGTGAAGTCAGTTCTTTAATATACTCAATATAATCAGCTGTTTGAACCTTAAGTAATTTATTAGTTTGCTCTTTTTCCTTTTCCTTTAAATACTGCAGATAATTATCAATATCTAATTCACGCGATTGAATAACAATTTGCAAGGTAAATGATAAGTTATTTAAAAAACGAACATAAGAATCAATGACCGCATTTTGCTCGTCTTCACTTTTTAAAGCAAAGTTAATACTCGAGACAAGCAAGACTGCACGCAAAGTGCCATCCTTCATGACAATAGTATTTTCTTTTATTTCCGCAATATCCAAATACTGCTGAGTAGAAACGGAAATATTATTTTTTGCTAAACTATTTTTTGGCATAGTATATTATTCACCTTTATATCTTCCCTTCGTATCGACTACGAGGGCGAGTTCTGCTAAGCGTGACTTTTTATAATATTCTTTCGGCTCCGGCCTAACTTCCTTCGGAACAAAAATTGTTTTATCGACTTCTTCAATAACAGTTAAGCGGTTATTCCAAACCCTTGTCCCTGGACGCCGTATTGTCTGCGTAATATTTACAATAAAATAATGGAAGGGGCGGCCGTTTACTTTAACAAATGAAAAAAGTGAGGCAATCCCTAAAACAAAAACCGTAATTGTTACAAATAAGGAAAAATCAAATAACTTATAAGAAATACCGATAATAACGGCGGCTGCTAGTAGAATTAAAAATTGGCGAGTAGTTATCGGCCCGATAATTTTACTCTCGACATCAATAAATTGCGGAACGGTAAACTGTTGCATAGTATATTAAAAGACTAATTGACTGTTCATGGCAAGAATTGCTTCAATTTCTTCCAGGCTTAAATAATTCTGACTATCTTTTTGGACTGATAAGGCAAAATCCTTAATCTTCATGCCTTTAACCATCGACTCTTGAACCATTTTTAAATACAAACGATTAACCGGACTTTGGCGCCAGGCACGAACACCTGCGACCATTTTATCATAGCCGTCTGCTTCTAACAATTTAATTTTAGAGAATATTTTAGCTGTAATTTCGGTCGGTGTTTTACCAAGTCGTCGGAAATTTAATAAATCTAAAAACTGTAATTCTTCAAGCGGACCCATGACTTTAGGCATCGGCTTAATATCATGCATTACTTGTTTCGAGATTGAAGGGGCAAATGTCGGACGCGAGGCGACGACTGGTTTTTGCGCTGGCTGTGCGACGCGGGCAATTGGTGGCACCGGCTTTAAGGTTTGACCGAAAAAGCCAGTCTTTACCGGTTTTTCAATTTGCTGAGCTTTATTTACGACTGGAGCAATAGGCGTAACTGGCTTAATAGGAGCCGGGGGTACAATAGAAGGAGCCACTGGTGCAACAGCAATAGGAGGAACAATTATTGGCGGAATTGCAATTGGAGTAATACCAAGATCAGGTACTTTAATTTTTGGCGTAATTTTATCCAAATCAATTTTCTCTGCCTTTCCCGGTAATGGTAAATCCAATTCCTTCTCTGGAGTAGCGAGCTCGTGGCTTGTATCTAATTTTATTGGAGCGACAACTTTTGAGGTTAACACTTCAGGTTTTTTTATTTGTCCGCTAGCAATCGCCTGTTTCAAATTATATTCTGAGCTTGCGCCATCAGCGGAAGCAATAATTTTATCTAATCTACTTTGTGGAGCTGGCAATTTACTAACTGAAGCTAAATTTACTTCTAAACTCTTAAAAGTTTTTTGCTCACATACTTTAAAAACTCTATCTATCTCAAGAGAATTTAGATTTAGTCCGCCGAAATTTACTGCCTTGCTAAAAGCATCACGTGCGGCTATTTTACTTCTTATTCCCTTTAAATAGGTCGAGAGAACTCCCTTAAAGCGATTAACTAAATCAGCACTTGGAAGAACTAGGCCCGCTTCAGAAATAATTAAATTTATATCGGCATCTAAGTCGAGCCCTTTAAGATGTTTTTCAAGACCTAAGTATTCAGAAACGTTTATAAATACTTTCGCAGTTAATTCACGCGCTAAATTTTCCGCATCAGACTGACTCAAATTTAAATCACTGGTAAAATATGCCGGTAGGTTTTGAACTGCCGCGCTCTTAATCATTACCTTCATGACAGCCATAGCTAAATCAACTTGATATTTCTTTTCAAGTTCGGCGAGAGCTGCCATTGCCGAAGGCGACGATACTTTATCGCGTAATTCCTTAGGTAAATTATTAAATTGTTGCAAATAATCAAACATCGAGGAACTTACTATTTATTTTTTCTTTTTTAAACGCTCAATTTCTTGAACGACTGCTTTATATTCAAGCGTGCCTGGCATATAAAGAGCTAGTGCTTGTTGGAGCTCAGCCAGAGATGTTTCTCCTTTTTTCAAATCACTATTTTTTATTTCCTTATCTTGCATTTTGCTTGGATTACTTATCTTGGCATTAATAGTTTTAGCCGGTTTTGCTTTGGCTACCACTTTTTTTGTTTCTTGATTATCATCATCTAGAACATCCCTGACTTCGCGAGTGCCATCGACAGATTTATCAGTGGGAATTATCTGCCAGTCAGTAATGGCCAAATTTTCCATACTTTCTGGGAAGAAAGTTAAATTACGATATAACTTTAAAACTCTACGTACTAAATTTTTTTCATCCGGACTTAATTTTTTTGTGTTCTGTGAAGTGCTTAAATACTGAGCTAATACCAGTTCATCAAATATCTCACTTCCGTTTTCTTTGATAAAGTCCTTCAACCAATTGGAAATTGTAGGCGATACTTCGCGATTATCTAAACGCAAATGTTCTCTCGTCAACACCTCATCATTATTATATAAAATATTAATAACTTTTTCTTCAAGATCATCATAAGTATTTAATGCTTGAAAAATATTAATATTTAAGCCCGCCACTACCTCCGGGGAAGCTTTAAGACTCTCAACGATTCGTCTTGAAAATATATTAATAATATCTTCTCTACTAGCGACTCCGATCGAGTCATCGTCTTCGGGAATAATTTTCTCAATTGCGGGATCGATAATTTTATTTACTATATCTTCTTTCACCTTTTGTGCAGTTTCTGGAGAAATTTTAAATTTAATAATTAAATATTCCGAAATATCCTCTTCTTCAATCTCGCCAATAGCCAAAAGAATTACCAAAAAACTTAACTTAATTTTATATTGGCCTTCAAGTTCTTTAATAATGGCATATGTCTCCACGCCCCCGTACGCCTCCTTTTCATCCTCAGGCAGAGTTCTAAATATTGCTAAACATTCAGCAAAATAATTCATAAATTTAATTATAGTCTTCAAATTTAACTATTCAACTCATCGTTAATGGCGCCTGCCTCAACGATTGTTGTTGGCGCTTGGCCGCCGGTCTTCTTACTAAGAGCTTGCATAGTTGAAACATTTTTTCGCATATTTAAGTTCAATTGCTTCAATGGAAATAGCAGGTTATTATTAGCCGCACTATTCGCACTCGATCCGGACATTGGCTTTATCGAAGAGGCCATTTTCTTAACTTTTTCTGACAAAGTGTCTAAAGATTTTTGGAAAACTTCCGTATTTAATGCTGGTATTTCTTCTATGTTACCGACTGCTTGCGATTCAGTTTCTTTATTTCCTTTTTCTAAATTTGCCACGCGTTCCGCTCTACTCTTTCCTTCAGCACCAACACGTGTTTTTATTTCATTATCAACTTTCGATAAAATATCATCATTACTCATTCCCTGATCCTTCCAGCTCTTGGCCTGTTTAGCTATTTCAGTTGCATGGCGGCCACCTGTCGCTGCGTTGCGACCATAGAGTTTATTTGACATCAATTTCTTCGACATTCCTTCCGTTAAATCTTCATCATCAACTCCGCCCGCATGAATCTCTTCATGATATACGGAAGCCATTTTTTCCTGTCGTCCATAATTAGCACTAGCTGTATTTATAAGATTCAAATTCTTTAATTCGTCTGGATTGCTTAAGCGTGTTTGTGCTTTATCTAAACTTGCATTTCTAGTATTAAAATCTGACTCGCTAATATCACCGCTAGATTTAGCATTAAGTAATTCTGCTTTTTCCGCGGCAATTTGAGCGGAAAGAGCTTGAGCGATTGGGCCTATGTTTGTGCCCGTCGCAATACTCGCCTCAGCTTCCGAATCCAAACCAGCTTCTTGCATTTTATTAAAATCAACGCCAACTACATTCTTACCACTAATGTTATCTTTATTTTTTGCAAAAGAATCAACTTCAAACGCTCCGCTTCCTTTTTCACCAATTGCTCCTGTCTTACGATTAGCAATAACTTTATTATCTAAGCTATCAACGGTACCGATCGTCGATTTAGCATTTAAAGAAGCGATGAGGCCAGAGAGATTACTCGTATCACCCTTGCCCTTTTTAAAGGCCGCAATACCGCGAGCCAAGGATTCTAATTTCTCCATCTCTTTTGGATTTGCAGTATCTATAGTGCTCGCCCAGGCAGCCATATTGCTTACAGCCTGAGCCGATTCTGGATTATCTTTATTAGTTAATTGCTCAAAAAATTTCTTTTGCTGAGCAGTTTGACCGCTCTTATTATAAAAGGTTGCCCCTGTAAAACCAGATGGGCCTTCCATCGCTGTTGGGTCGGCCGATAAAACGCCAATTTGCTTACGAGCATTTTTTATATCCAAACTTCCCTTAGTAGCCGCCTTTTGCGTAAGCTGAGAACTTGCTTCTTGAAAACCGCCAGCTGTTTCAGATACTGACTTGCTCCAACCAGCCGCATTCCGAGCTTTTTTTGCAAGTTTTTGATATTTTTTAGCTCTTTTTATATCTGCAGGATCATTACTTGCATCGGCCTGCGCTTGCAACGTATCCGCTTTACTTTGAATAGCATCTGCTTGCCTTAATCTTCGCTCTTGGGTGGCCTTGCTGCTGGCGGCTAGTTTCCCTGCTCCGACGCTAGCACCTCCACCTAACGCAAACCCGGCTATTCCACCAATAGCTGTTCCAACTGGCCCTGCGAAACTTCCGACTGCCGCACCGACTCCTCCGCCATGCATTGCAGTAGAAAGCGCTTTTCCTGTATCTGTTTTTAAAAATTCGCTTGTCTTATCCATGGTTTTTTCTCCCATCCCAATTTTTTCCAAAAACTTCTGACGATTATCCTGCTTTTTCTTTTTATTTTTCATGATCATGTCAGTTCTCCAAGCTGATCCTATATTACCTACTCCGAGCATCGCATCGCCAACTCTTGTGTTTCCCCCTGCTCTTTTATTAATTGCCCCTCCGATACCCTTGCTCGCCCAAGAAGCTACCCCTAAGCTCTGATTTCTAGCTGAACGACCAACCGCGCTTCCGACATTAGCTGCTCCCTGCTTAATTTTCTTACCACCGAAGGCTAAGGCACCAGTTGCTAAGCCACCAGCAAAAGCTGCTCCTTTAGTAATCTTAGACATTCCCTTGCCAGCGATGCCACCAGCAGCGCCGCCAATTTCTTGAGATATTTTAAGACCACCGACAAGCATGCCGATAGCGATAATGAATTTAATAAATACGCCCGGTGTTGATGCCTCTGAACCGGCGACTGGCGTTCCGTCCATACTTACTCCAACTTCCCCAGCGACTCCCGCCGTATCCGTCGGTCCAGTTGTTGGAAAGTCTGTATTAATATTCTGTGTTTGCAAAGAAACAAAAGATAACCAAATAAAAAAAGCTAAAACTGGACCAACGATTAAATTTTTTGAAAACTCGGTCCACCATTGGCTAGAGTATTTTTGTCCACCGGGAAAAGCCGACATTAAATATGCAGCCGGAGACAAGACAACATAAATCCAAATCATAACGATGCGCATAACAAGCATCGCAAGCATTGTAATAATAACGACAAGAGCAATTAAAATATAAATAAGTCCTAAAACATAAGCGCCAACAATTTCCCAGGCGCTAACATGCCCGCTATCGTTAGCAAGGGTTAAAATTTCTGTTATCCCTAAATTGGTAATTAAATTACCGGCGGCCATGTCCTTGAAGGCGTTTACAAAAGTCAGCATGACTATCTGCGCAAAATCAATTAGGAGCCCACAAATGGTTTTAGAAAAATTTATTAAAATGGCCATGAGAATTAATTTCGGTAACCATTTTTTATAACTATAATTTTCAACTCGTAAAATTGTTGCGAAAGCAATAATAAGCAATATTAAAACGAAGAACATATTGCAAACATCGCGAACAACCGACCAACCATTTGAAATCGCTGGCGCATGAATAAAATTACTATATTGCGCAACGGCGACAAGCGCCTGCATGACTAAAACTAAAATTAAACCGAGCGCACCGATAATCAAACTAATTAGACCGCCAAAAATATCCGTCGCCCAATTAGCATGGGCTGGCATGGCTAGAAAAAAAATACCAATTCCTAAAAATCCAGTCAGGAGAACTACGAATCTTTTTTTCTTGTTTTTTATAGTCATAAATATAATTATTTTCCTGCGAACGAGCTCCAAATACTGCTAAGAAGAGCGCCTAAGGCTTCGAACGGATTAGATACCACTTTAACTATCATTGCGATGATTGCGATTTGCGCTAATAGTAAAAGCATGCACCCCAGATTTAAACAACAACAGCCCATGCTTTCAATTATGTTTGCTCCCTTTTTTACAACTGCGACTGCGCCTTCTTCAGGACTTGAATTTTCAATATTTTCAACCATATGTATATTATTTACCAGAACCAGGCGCTCCTGGTTTATCCGGTATCCATTCTTCACCTAATTTACAAAATAATTTATCACCAAGCACTAAATTTAAAAAAACATGAATATCAATCCAAATTAAAGTTAGACCAAAAGTTTCAATTAAATTTTCCCAGGCGGCTTTAAGCAAAGCCGAAGTTCCCTTTCGGGCTGGCGCAAGCGCCGCTGTTATCATTTTATTTGTTTTTGCTTTTAAACCTTGTTTTCTTTTTTCGGTCATCTGATCGGCTCGAAAATCGCCGCTTGATTCTGATGCTCCTCCGCCTTTTTGAGCCATTCTTAAATTTCCTGCCCGATCAGCTGCGTCTTCATCATCATTATAACCAGAATCTGACGCATTACTCTCTGAGTCATCCGCCTTTTTTTCCTGGGTTTCGCTACGATTAATCAATTGGTCATCGAGCGCCATAAATACAAAAATATTTTCCTAACTCTACCCTAAAATTATACAATAAAAATGAAAGAAAGGCAAAATAAAAACCCGCGTTATTATCATCAGTTTTAACTGAGAAATAATGCGGGGTTTTGTTCTGCGTAGCCATCACAGCACGTCATTTTTTTTCTTATCTTAATGATAAGTAAACTCGTATTTAAGCTTGTTCATGCCTTTGACGAGCTTATACGTCTTTGATTGGTCAGTCACGCGATCGAAGGCAACGGGATAACCATTGCAATTACCCATAAGAATAATGTTACAAAACACTTCTGCGCCAACTACTTTTGGATCGACAGATTTGAATGTAAAAATACGCTTATTTTCAGCTGAATATTGATACAAAAGACCTTCCGGAAAACAACTTCCGATAACAGAAACTGTTGCATCAACAATCGTCACAGGTTCCGGGACAATTATCGTTACTTCGATGATAACCGTATCCGACTTTGTGCCGATATGTGTTGTATCGATTGGATCAATTGGGTCCGGACCGGGGTCTTTCCCGCAGTTAACAGAAACGAAAGCAAGGGTAACAAGGATTACCCAAAGAGAGAAAAATTTTAACTTTTTCATGGGTACGGATTTTGAAGGGTTATTTTTAAAGGGCGTTGCTTATTTATTTAATACTGCTAATTTACAACTTTTATTTAATTTGGTCAAGGTCTATTTAATAGCCGCCTTCTTTGTCCCAATTATCATGTATTTTAATAGTGATTGTATTATTCCCCGTATTCTTATAATAGTGATAAAAAACATGTGGACTATCTTGGTTTGGGCGACTATCCTGTCCAGTTATCAACTGATCGGATTCGTTTGCTCCCCATTTTATATAGATATCCTTAAGCGGCTGCTGCTCGGCATCAATAATCGTATTGAATTCTAGACTATAAACACCTTTCTTTGGAATAAAGAAAGAGCTGGTCGTAGCAATTACCTGATTATTATATTTAACTACAACACGAGAACCAATTTTTGGATTAATCGCACAAAAATTATTTACGATTCCGGCTGGCGTTGTCGCATAAGTATCTACTGGACGTGACGGTGTGGCGCAGGTATTAGGGTTCCTATCAATACCAGTACCTCCTGGCACATAGGCGCCATTAGTGAAGGAGTAAGTATTATATGATTTTAGGAATAATTGACTTAAAATATTTTCGAAGTCAGGCCCGACATTAGTATTAACATCAGTCCTCCCCAAATAATTATTCCATAATGGGACACATGTTCCATACCCACCATCAGCGCAAGTTTTACGAGCAACATAATCAGTGCTCGTGGCGGTACCAAATAAACAATAGACGCTTGGATCAAGACTACAGTAACCAATTTTACTACACCCATTGCCGATCTCCGATGGTGTATTATAATTTGAGCATCCGTAAGGACGTCCGGCTAAAATATTCTCACTATTTTTAACTGAGTACTGATTTCTAAACTTAATTGCCTCGCTATTATAAAGACTAAAATCATCAGGCCAAAGAGCGGCACCGAACGGAACGTCCTGGCGATTACGCCCGTATGCCGCTATCGAGTGAGTTGTTCTTATGCCTGGACCATAATAACTAATACCGGCTTGCGCATAATCAATAAAGAAAGGTGGGGTGCTAGTGGTCCAAATGGAATTTATACTTGTTCTTGCCGCCCAGGCTTTATTATCACCATTATTATCAACCGCCTGAACAAAGCGATTGCAGGTTAATCGAAATATTTTATCTTCATCGTTACCGGATATTAACTTTAAGCCGTCCTCGTCGGCTGGCGCCTGGCCATAATCAAGAACACGCACCGCCGGATCGGCATTAGTTTCCTCATTAAGGATTGTACAATCATTTGAGCCACACGTATGCTGGCTATTATTTTTTGCGTAGCCATTATATCTATACCAGCCATCACTATTTGTCACAACATCTCTAGATGGCTCATCCGCTCCGCCACTTGTCCGCGTTTGCTCAGATATCAAGGCACCGTTACTACCAGAATTTAACGTAAATGTCCCTCTATTTATTTCTCCTTCCATAACTGTAACCGCTAGACCAGGTCTTCTAGGAATGCACCATGTGTTACCATTACAATGATCATGACCTCCCACCTGATGATTATACTCATAATAAAACATGACATAATCAGTAGCGCAATTTGTATTTGACTGTGATTCATTGAATCCATTATCTGTGCTGCTATTTGAACAAGAACCCAAAGTATCATCAGCACCGATTAAAATGGTTTTTCTCTTCTCCACCAAATCAAAATTACCATTAAGTTCAGTACAATAATTTAATGGGAACTTACCTTGATAACCTGATGAATTACGAGTTGTCATCGAGGATGAAATTTCATCAACCGGATACCACATTAAGCAGACATCTTTATTATTTGGATCATGTTCGAGACAATATCCCTCCCAACCATCTTTCAAAACATTATTATTTTTATTGACGCAAGTTAAACTATCGTTCGTTGGATACAAACGGCATTCACGCGCGATATACTGCTTTGTGCTGCTGCTATTAGCGTTTACTTCAAGCACCGGCTCGATATTAATGTCATCGAAATATACCTGTCTGTCGCTCGTAGTATCAGTCGCCCCTAAATATATTTTGACTGAAGTCGCAACCCCTGGGTTAAAGGAGAATATTTGACGTGTCCAACCATTATTAGAGTAGAAACTTTGTGTCGCATTCGGAATAGCTATTTCCGATTTTCCCGCTCCCGGCATCTTCATTATAAGCACCGCTCCCATACCGGAATTTTTTGTATTAACCAAGAAATTAATAAAATATTGTTTATTCGGAATAACAGTCGTCCAACTATTGCTTGATTGAGGTGAAACTAGATATGCGCCTGGAACACGAACATAGCTTGCACCATGCGCCGGATAATCATTGGGTGCTTTTTCTGGCTCACGAACCAATAAATCAGTAATAATATTCTTACTAAAGACGCAGGCGCTACCATTATCGGCACGTCTACAACTTATTGCCGGGACACTATCTTCAAAATCATAATGGGCATCGGTATTTATCCCAACCTCACTCATATTACTCAAATGGTATTTATTCAAGAGATAATAGCCAGTCGCATTTTTATTCTGCCCGCTCGCATTATAAGTCATAGTGCCAGTCGGAGCGTCTTCGAAACTAATACACTCATTCTTATCGTTTAAGCGTGTGCATTCGCCAACGGCAAAGCAGGTTCTTTCTTGGGTTACTGGATCTTGAGTATAAGTTAAACAATCAAGCCATTTTGAGCAAACCCGATTTGGGCTAACCTTAATTAGTTGATTAGCATTACAAGAACCAGTTGAACTTGCGACGCATAAGACAGGCGCTTGACCGCTCAAACTCGTCTGAGCATTATATTTATTACTTAAATCAGCTAATCCAGAACTACCACTAATGCTACGCTCATTAAATAAAACGCAGCCGTTATCTAAATTAACCACGCCATTACAACTATTCTTATCAATATTTTCTTTTAATTGATAACCAACAATTGCAGTTTTAAGTTCTATGGTTTTGTTAGCTCCCTCCGTTGAACCGCCACCGCTAACAATAACGCTCGAATTATTCATTGAGAAGAACATTCGGCTTCGGTTTGTGTTGCCCGGAATACTGATCACAGTCGTGCTCGTAGCAAGCGTATTATTATTTAATAATTCTTTGACGTTACCAACAAATGTTAGAGTAGTTGTCGCCGCGTTCGTATTATTACGAGTAGAAAAAACATAAACTTGGTTGGCAGAAATAGTTACTGTTTGCGCCCCAGCTGTAGACCAACCTTCTGCTCCATTTGAACCAATCTCCGAACTTGGATTAAAGATGATATTAGGCGCAAATTGACTAACCGGATCAATATACTCCGTACAACCGGAAGCCGTCGCATCGCAAAGACCAGCTTGCAAATCTGGCGTTGGGATTTGATTACCAGCACCACCTGGCCCAAAGGTCTTTAAATAAGAAGTTGAACAAAGATAATCGTTTGTATCAATAATACAAGGTTTATTCGAACAATCATTTACCGAGCTACAAATTTTACCAGTTTTTTCCGTACCTTCAATTTTGCTATTACTATCAGCATCACATCTCTTAACTGGAATCTTATACCAAGCTTTTCCGGTCACAGTTAAATCTTGGCTTGCTCGGTACTGACACGTTTCATTCCCCGGATCTCTAAAGTAACTATAAGTAGCGTCCGACTCCTTCCATTCCTCGCAGCCGACTTCGGCCTGGCCACATAAAGTATTATCGTATAAATTTGGATTATTTTTCTTATAAACATCCGACCAGGCATTTGTTCCGTTAACGCTCTGCCCTAATAAGCTACAACCTAAATCCGCCGAATTACATTGTTTATTAGCGTCGTAGACGGCGTATATCGCCTCATCACGCTCAACTTTGACACAATCAGTCTCGCCGCTATCACAGACACCATTCGAATTAGTATCGTTCCAAAGACCACTACCGTACGGGGTATAATTTTGTGTAGCGAGCATCTGTTCACAACCAACCGCTGAGCCAGAGCAAAGTTTTGAGAATTTGCGCAGATTATGTTTTAGATTTCCTCGGTCAGTATATTGTGAACAACCTAAATTATATTCTTCACCCTGGAATTTATCGGTCATGTCGTAATAGCAAATATCAGGAATTTGGCTCGTTCCCCCAATCAAATAATAACGGTCAGTTATTTCTGTCAAAACAACATCGTCAAAATAGAAATCATGATTAGCACTAATTACTAAATGCTCATTAGCGGTAATAGCATGGTCAAGATTATCTAAATTTGTCTGATAAATATTCCATTCGCCGCCATCCTTAATAACAAGCGTGCTAGTAGCAAATTCTGCTTTTTGAGGATTGCTAGTATCACCATTATAGAAATATATTTGCGGATTTGTCGCGACATCAGCCTTAGCAATAAAGCGAAGCGTATAGGATTTTCCTTCGCTTACTATATTGCTCACATTCAATTGCGCAACTACATTAGCGGAGGCAAAGACTTGAGTTATGAGTGGCTTCTTGGAAACTGGGGCTGACTGAGTATCATCGGCAATAGCGCCGCAGCTATTAGCCACGTCCTTATACAGCATGGAGTGCCCATTTTTATTATTAGCAATAGTGCTTAACTGCAAACCGCCGACACAATTCGAGGTCCAGCTCTGAGCGCCACTTTCGTAGTCATAATAGGACAACATCTTAACGTTGTTTCCGCTATTTCCATTATATTCACGACAACCATTTTCACTGGCCGTGCAAGTTTTTCCTTCACCTGGTATTGCCTTATAAACGCAAGCACTTAATTGCGTATCCCAAGCGCCACCGTTTAGACAAACATTACAAACGCTAGCCGCCACATCCCAATTTTTAGTTGGCGGATTAGTAGGGTTCGCTAGACATTGCGCCATTGTTAAAGTCTTATCAACATTTTTCTGGCTCATGCGGTAAGCATGGCAATTATCTGAACAAGTAATTGTGCGTGAAATTAAATGATAAGAAATTTGGCCGGCAGAATTATAAAACTCACGACAATCGGGATTATATAATGGGTCGCCTAAACTCTTGCTATAGATAGTCGCATTACATAGACTTGAATCAACTGATGTTACCATCGGTTCGAATTGCGCAGTTCTTTGTAGGCTATATGATCTTAATTGATAACCACTTTCAACTCCCTCCCAGCTATAAAAGCTCCCACATGAAGTCGTGCTTGGAGTAATACATTGTTTCAATGAAGTATAATATTCTTTATTTTCTCCTCCTTGATTTACTTGATCCAAATTTGTGAATTCACTACAACCGGCTGCTTCGGCGCTGCAGGCAGTAGCTGTTGTCGGAATAATATTTTCCGACTGCGGCGAATTAAAATGATCTTCTTTTGAAATATAAATGTCATAACCAAGGCATTGGTTCGGACAGTAATCAGTGCTCGTTACTTGAGCGGAAACAGCCAAGCCGTTACTAACCCCGGTATATAATTCGCAACCGACTTCTTCACGATTACACTTACGAGCATATTTAGCACAAGCTGCCGGAGCATCGCTCTTCAAACGATAATCCTTCGTCGCTCCGCCGACATTAACATAACAAGCGGCTTCTAAATAAGGCGGTATAATTTTTTCATAAACCCTATACGCTCCGTAAATATTATAACCAGTATCAAAATTACTAACTTCAAATTTTATATTCTTAACATAAACTCGGACGTTCGCAGTAGCCGTATCAGCATTAATGCCGAAGCTTGCCTGGCTATAAACGCCAGATGCAATACGTGTTACTGTCAGATGCTGCCAACTATTTAAAGTCGCAGTCGAACTCACAAAGCCATCAGCAGTATCACCCTGGTAAATACTTACAGCATGACCCTCGGCTAAATAGACGTCAGCGCTAACCGTGTATGATTGTCCGGAAATAAGTTGAAAGTTTTCCGGTAGAAGAGAGTTATTGGGGTCAGAAAATGTCCCGACAACCGCATAGGCCGCATTTCCCGCAGTGCGAGTCGCGACTAATTTCAAAGCTTTACCGGCCGATCCGCCCGGCTCCTGAGTGGCGTCAACGATTGTCGCAGCGCGTGTATTATTTATAGTATTGGCTGATGACAAATAGGTCCATTCGTTTAATTTCGCGGTTCCTGTTGCCGAATTACCGATAACATCGCTGGCAAAATCTGTATTCATTACCAAATTAGAACCCCAGGTCGGCTTAACTCTTAATAATTCTGTACATCCCTCGTCCTTACCATTACAGGCCCCCAAATTTTTATTTAAATAGATACTCTTATTTGTATCCCAGCTTACAGTTCCAGTTGATGTGGAATAATTACCATTCGTCGAATATTGGCGGCAACCAGCACTTTCCGGATTACAGCCGGAATAATTTAAAGTATTTTCAAGATAAGAAACCTTCTTCCCGGAGACAGGATTAGTAAAACTTTGGCAAGTATTAAAAATTGGTTCGCAACTGTCACCAGAAAAATTCCAAGTTCTTTTTTCTTCATTACAATAACCATAGACGTCGCAACTGCCATCATCCTTTTCTTTAATACAAGTTTGTTCGTCAGCGCAATAGTCTTCCGCTCTGGTTACGGTTAAAGCACTAGGCGTATATGGATTCCCGCTTATTCCGGGGATACTGGCCAAGATTGAGGTATCAAGAATTTGTGCGCTTACCCCCTGTTTGCGGCAATAATTAAGCGAAGCTTTCAAAACCCAATTAGGATCTACTAAACCTCGGCACCAGGCCTGGTTATGGGTATCAAAATCGGCACTAAATTGATTATAGCTATCGCTGGCGCTAAAACAAGAAACCAAATCGCTAACCGTCGGCATTTTATTAACGGTCTTTGCGTTTGAGCTAGCTTTATTAACCGCATCTTCCCAACCGATTGGTAAAATTCGGTATTTTCTTAAAATAGAAATATTACGGAGCGAATAAGTATTATCGACCGTATCTTTAGAAATTTTCCAGTCACCATGAATATAGCCGTCCTTAATTGCTTCAGCGACCGTCTTCTTTTCTGAGATTGCTTGCGCAAATTTATTATCGATCACGCAATTAGTCGGACCAGGATTTTTTGGGTCAGAGCAAATTGTTAGTTGCGATAAAATATCATAGTCTGCTTCAACGCCAAAATTTGGTTTTATAATTGAAGAGCTTACCTCTTTAACGGTCCCTTCGCCGTAAGAAACGGTTGGGTCACTTCCCGGATTTTGCACATCCGGAGTTCCCGCTGACTTCTGGCCTATTTTTGATAATAAGTCATTAAATTTAGTAATCGCGTATTGATTTAAAAAGACATTAGCGGCGTCAACAACAATATCGCCCGTAACCTTTCCTAGACCCGCTCCCATTAAATTTCCCGCTAAGTCACGTTTTGCTTCTGCATCCCCAGGAACGCCAATCAATTCTTTTGCCGCATTTGTTTTGCCAAGCCATCCCTTGTTAGCTGCTAAGTTAAGTCGACTATTTTGATCAGCGATTGTTTGTTTAGCGAGCATGCCCTCATTCGCAGACATATAGATTCCTAAATCGTTTGCTGTCGGATTAAAAAAGCCGGCGAAGGTTTGTAAAAAATCAGTGTTCTTCATGTCCTCATATCTCTGGACTTCGTCTCCCCAGTTTTCAATCATTTTGGTGGCCGTACAGTTTGAGTCGGTCGCTCTTTGATATTGGACAAGGCCTAAACCGATTTTTACTTTCGCCTGCAAAGAAGATGGTTGGCAAACATTAAGAGTCGGTACACCGGCCGTGCCTATTTTTGTGCTCCCAGAGGAACCACTAGTTAATTTATCAACATTAGCGTCGCAAGCCGTGGCGTCCGTTTTACATTTTTGCGAACATGCACTAAAATCTGTCGTCATTTGGTCAGTGAGCTTTGTTAAATCCTCCATTGTTGACCAACATACCTTATCACATTCCTGATATGTATTTTGACATTCGGTCCTCTTTACTCCGTTGGCCTCTGATGTTGCTAAATTATTGGCAAAAGTTTCAATAAACTGCCCAGCCGCTTCATCGCCGATTTGACCCAAATATGCCCCCCAATCTTGAGTTATAAATAATGGCTTCTGTCCTTTATCTCCCGACCCTAAGTAGGTAGCCGTATCATAGGCAATTTTATTCAAGGCTGTTCTGGCTACTGACTGAAAAGTTGCTGAACCAGATTTTTGCCATAAATATTTAAGGGCCGTCGCAACCTTGGTCATAATACTGCCCTTAACTTGAAGAGCGGCCCCAAGAGTATCCACGGTTAACAACTGCGCATTGGCCTTACGGACAGGTGTAGATAAGAAAGAAAAGAGCATAATAAAAACCAGCAAAAAAATAGCGATTTTTCTACTTGTTCCCTTGGCACTCTTCTTTGATAAATTTAAAGAAGATTTCATTTTATTATTTATATCCAATTATTGATTAATTGTATTACTAGTTGTTGTCGCTGCTTCCTGACTATTAATCGATTCCTCGTATATTTTTAATAAATCAGCATCACTAATTTTATCTAGAGTCGCCTGTTCAACGCCGCTCTTTAAAAGTTCTTCTCTAATCATGGTGGGAGTAACGCCTATTTCGCTTGCGCTCGGTGTGCTTGTGCCTAGTGAGTCTTGCGTTAAGGCTCCAAAATCGAGAATATCAGTAGAGCTCGCATTTGGATTTGTTATTCCGTTCGATGCTGTTCCAGTCGTGCCGCAATCTTTACCGCTTGCACAGTTCGGATCAGTTCCCTGTTCAATTTCCTGCTTATCATTTATCCCGTCACTATCCGAATCTTCGAGATATGGAGAGGTATGATAAACATTAACCTCGTCGCTATCAGAAATACCATCACCGTCCGAATCTTTAAGAGAAGGGTCAGTGCTTGTTGCTTGATTTTTTTTTGTCAATCCGCTCGCGAGATTAAAAGGGCTATTTAATTGCGCACTAAGTTGGACAACCCAAAGAACAATAATCATAATCGCGAAGACAGCCAAAAAAACCACCGCCATTTTTTGCTGGCGTGGTAAATTTTTTATTGTCTGAGGATTGAGATTGCGATTCTCTTGGCTCTCAGTCGGCATAATAACAGGATAATTAAAACAGCTCTTAATTTAGCTTTATTATACCATAAACTTACGTAGCGCCGCAAATAATTTTAGCCAATCTTCCAGCTTTAAATCCTCCGCTCGCAAAAGCGGGTTAAATTTATTTTTTGTGAGTATATCGAGAATAATTTTTTGTTCAATTTTGAGTCCGCCTGCTAAATTATTCTTTAGCATTTTTCGTTTTGCGCTAAAGCCCATCTTGGCGAGACGAAAAAATAATTTATCTTCCCCTGCTTGGTCTTTACCCTGTAAGCGAGCCTCTTTTTTAATGGTTAATTTAATAAGCGCGCTATCAACTTTCGGCTCCGGCCAAAAATTTCCTGCCTTAACTTCACGGATTATTTCCGCTTCCGCATAGTACTGCACCGAGAGAGCGAGCAAGCTCATCTCAGGAGGCGCTGCCACGATTCTTTCGCAGACTTCTTTCTGCAACATTAAAACCATTGTTTCTGGTTTATGTTTGCCGGATAGAAAAAGACGAAGAAAAATAGAACTAATATTATAGGGTAAATTTGCGACAATTTTATATTTGCTTTTCGGATTTATATTAGCGTCTAAATTAAACTTTAAAATATCTTCATTAATAATTTCAACGTTATTTATATCTTGGGCATCGATACCAATCTGCAAATAATTTGCGAGCTGATCATCAAGCTCGACCGCCAGTAGACGCTTAACTTTTTGAGCAATTTTGAATGTTAAAAAACCTAAACCTGGACCAATTTCAATTACGGTTTCCGTACCAGATAACTCGGCTGTACTGACAATTTCATCATAAATACGTTCATTAATCAAAAAATTCTGACCTTTTGAGCGGGCTGGTTTAATTTCGAATAATCGACAAATCTCTCTAATTTGAGGCAATAAATCAGACATAATAATCTAAAAATACCCCTTAAAGGGGATATTTTTATTTAAGCACAATATTTAATAATTTCCCGGGGACAAAAATTGTTTTAATAATCTCATGCCCCTCAAGCCATTTCTGGAGCGTTTCATTTTTTTTCACCAATTCAATAACTTCAACTTCCGAAATATCAAATGGAACTAATAAATTAGCTCTTAATTTTCCATTAATTTGAATAACTAAATTTACGGTTTCGTCTTTAATTAATTTCTCATCATGAATAGGCCACGAACTCGCAAAAATACTTTTTTCATGTCCCATTTTTTCGAACATTTCTTCACTTAAGTGCGGTGCGAAAGGAGATAAAATTTGCAGAAATTTACCAAAGTCTCCAGCCGTTAGCGGTAAAGCGGAAATCTTATTTTTTACCTCATTAATATCGTTAACTAAAATCATGAGAGAAGAAACAGCGGTATTAAAGTAAAAATTTGTAATATCTTCGCCAACTTTTTTAATGGTTTTATGTAATTTGGATTTAATTTCTTTTACTTCTTGAAATTCTTTTATTTCTCCTAAGACCACCACCTTATCTAAAAATTTACGTGCGCCAACAAGACCATTTGTGTTCCAAGCACAAGACTGTTCGAAAGGGCCCATAAACATTTCATAAACTCTCAAGGAGTCAGCGCCATATTTCTTTACAATTTCGTCTGGATTTATAACATTACCCCAACGTTTACTCATTTTCCGACCATCTTCTCCCATAATGAGCCCAACATGTTTTAATTTAGTAAAGGGTTCCTCATAATTAACGGCGCCAATATCAAATAAAAACTTATGCCAAAAACGGGCATAGATTAAATGACGTGTCGCGTGTTCCGCGCCACCAACATAGAAATCAACCGGTGACCAATATTTTTCCAGTTTTTTATCAACTAATTCTTTAGTATTTTTTGGGTCAATATAACGCAAATAATACCAACAAGACCCGGCCCATTGCGGCATTGTGTTAGTTTCTCTTTTGGCTGCGTCCCCACAATGCGGACATTTTACGTTAACCCAATCGCTAATCGCCGCGAGCGGAGATTCCCCGTTATCGCTAGGCTCATAACTTTCGACGTTTGGCAAAATGAGCGGTAATTCTTCTTCGGGAACCGGAACCACTCCACATTTTTCGCAATGGATAAGCGGTATCGGTTCTCCCCAATAACGCTGGCGAGAGAAAACCCAATCTTTAATTTTATAATTTACTTTCTTGGCACCGAGATTATTTTTTAACATCCAGGCAATCATTTCTTTACGAGCTGCCGCTGAGCTTAGGCCAGTAAAATCACCTGAATTTAATAAAATACCCTCATCCGTAAACGCATATTTGCCTTCGAATTCAGCTTCTTTATTAGGAAATATAACCGCCTTAATTCTAAGACCATAAATATGAGCAAATTCAAAATCACGTTCATCATGCGCTGGGACAGCCATAACTGCACCCGTTCCATATGAATTTAGAACATAATCGGCAATAAAAACATCAACCTCCTCATTATTAAAAGGATTAATTGCCTTAATACCTTTAAGCGCAACGCCCGTCTTTTCCTTATTCAAATCAGTACGCTGCAAATCAGTTTTATTTTTATTTTCTTCAATATATTCATTAACTTCCGTCAAATTAGAAATACTATCTTTCAGTTCAAGTACTAAATCATTTTCCGGAGCAATGACGACGTAAGTGCAGCCGAAAATTGTATCAACGCGGGTTGTAAAAACTTTTATCTTTTTTTCGCTTCCCTTAAGGGCAAAGTCTATCTCTGCACCTTCGCTCCGTCCGATCCAATTGCGTTGCATCTCTTTAGTTGAATTCTCCCAATCAGGCAATTTTTCTAAATCATCAAGTAAGCGTTCAGCATAGTCAGTAATCCGTAATACCCATTGGCGGAGCGGCTTTTGAATAACTAGAGTTCCACAACGTTCGCAATGACCATCCTCTAAATCTTCGTTAGCCAAACCGGTCTTGCATGACGGACACCAATTTATCGGCTCATTAGACTCGTAGGCCAAGCCCTTTTTAAACATTTGCAAAAAGGTCCATTGTGTCCAACGATAATACTCCGGGTCGGTCGTGATTACTTCCCTATCCCAGTCATAGCAGAAACCAAGGATTGATAATTGTTCTTTATAAGTTTTAATATTATCATTAGTCGCTTTTTGCGGTTGAATTTTATTTTTTATCGCATAATTTTCCGTCGGCAAACCAAAAGCGTCGAAGCCCATTGGGTGCAATACATTAAATCCTTGCATCATCTTAAAACGTGCAAAAATATCGGTAGCAATATAGCCCTTAGGATGGCCGACGTGCAGCCCCACACCGGACGGATAAGGAAACATGTCGAGGATATAGTATTTTGGCTTTGACTGGTCAGTTTTGGTCTTATAAACCTCATCGCGAGACCATTTTTCACGCCATTTTTGTTCAATTTCTAAATGCTGATACATATAATTATTTTTCGTCTAATTCTAGCCCAATTGGAGCATGGTCAGAACCAGTGATTTTATCTAAAATATAGGCTTTTTTTAATGTTTTCTTAAGTTTATCGGATACACAGAAATAGTCAATCCGCCAACCAACATTCCTAGCTCTCGCTCCCGCCCGAAAACTCCACCATGAATATTGAATTTTATCACCATTTAGAAGGCGGAAAGTATCAATGAACCCGGCTTTAAGAAAAGATTTAAACCAACCACGTTCTTCTTTGGTATAGCCGGCGCTTCCTTCATTTTCCTTGGGACGAGCCAAATCAATTGCTTCATGAGCAACATTATAATCACCCGTAATAACTACCGGCTTAGTTTTTTCTAATTTTTTTAAATATTTAAGCAATGCTTGATTAAATTCTATCTTATAGTTTAGGCGTGATAGTTCACTATTAGAGTTGGGAAAATAAACATTTACTAAATAATATTTTTTTAGCTCTAGCGTCTGGATTCTACCCTCATCATCAAAGCGCTCAATCCCAATTCCATTTTTCTCACTCAAGGCGCCTTTAAAATTATCCTTGATTAGCATGGCCGTGCCGCTATAGCCGGGTCGCCTCGCTGAATTCCAATATTCGCGGTAACCAAGAAAATCAAATTCGGTTTCAAGCCGGCTTATTTCAGAAATTTTAACCTCCTGGACACAAAGAATATCCGGAGCCTCTTCACGTAAAAAAGCGGCCAATCCTTTCTTGGCCACCGCCCTAATTCCATTAACATTCCATGAGATTATTTTCATAAATTATGTTATACTAAAATTATACTTTAAGTGAGCATATTTTTCAATTTATATGAGCTTAGAAGATAGAGTTAAATTCGCCGAAATGAAAGCGCGCCACGAAAAAAAACTTCGCCCTTGGTATAAAAAATGGTGGGGTGTTTTTATTATATTAATTATTGGTCTGATACTAATCGCTTTAGTTAGTTCTGGCTTCTATATTTATAATGAAATTAAAAGAATAAATGAGGAAGACGCGCAGAATTATATCAAAGACCAACACCAGGCATATTTAGATTTAATTAGTGGTCCAGGCGGTTATACAATCGGGACACTAACACCAAAAATAACTGTTGTTGAATTCACTGACTTTGCCTGCCCGTACTGTAAGCAATCTGCTCCAGAAATTCGAAAACTAATGGAAGAATATAAAGATACGGTAAAATTAGTTATTCGCGATTATCCGATTCATGATAATTCGATTGATCTGGCCATTGCCGCGCGCTGTGCCGGTGAACAAGGAAAATACTGGGAAGCTTACGATTCACTCTTCACGAATCAAGATAATCTAATTGGCACCTCTACCATCCAAAATGATATATTATCTTGGGGCGAGTTTCTGAAACTTGATTCCGCTCGATTCAAAACTTGTATAACTGACAAACGCTATATCGATCTAGTAAAACGTGACTACGATGATGGTAATAAATTAAAAATTCAAGGTACGCCGACTTGGTTCGTTAATAATTATCCAATTACCGGATACTATTCGGCCGAAAGATTTAAAGAATTATTCGATGGAATACTCCAACAAATTAAATAATATGGAACAAATAAGAGTTCATGGTCGCGGCGGACAAGGTGTCGTAACCGCCGCTGAATTAATTGCGCTCGCTGCTTTTTACGAGGGATATGAATCTCAAGCCTTTCCTAGTTTTGGTGTCGAAAGAACCGGCGCACCGATTCAATCATTCGCCCGTATCAGCAAAAAACCGATTATCACCCGCGAACAAATCTACGAACCAACAATCTTAATCATTCAAGATGCAACCCTGCTTGATTCTGTTGATGTTTTTTCTGGTTGCACAAAAGACACAATTATAATTATTAATTCCGCAGAAAATCGCTGGCCAAAACTGACCGCTAAATATAAAAAACTTTATTTTACCGCTGCGACTGAAATCGCTCTCGAAATATTTGGTAAAAATATTGTTAATACCGTTATTCTTGGCGCTTTCGCCAAGCATACAAATTTAGTCGGTCTTGAATCCTTAAAAAAGGCCATTGCCACCAAATTTAAAGATAAAGGCGAGGATATGATTAAGAAAAATATCCAAGCTATCACCAAAGATTATGAAAACGCCAAAAATTAATTTAATAACAAAAGCAAATACTACTCTTAATAACAAAACCGGCCCTTGGCGTACCCAAAAACCGGTAACTGATTATAATACATGTATTAGTTGCTCAACCTGCGCAAAAATTTGTCCCGAGGCCTGCATTGAAATGGAACAAATAAAAAATTATCCGAAATTAAAACCCGTAACCGATTATGACTACTGCAAAGGCTGTGCTTTATGTGTTCATGAATGTCCGGTTAAAGCAATTAAAATGGTAGATGACTACTAATATGGAAAATAAAAAACAAATCTTAGAGGGATCACAAGCGATTGCCGCTGTCGTTAATAATATTAATCCAGCAGTAATTTCAGCGTATCCAATAACCCCCCAAACTCATATCGTTGAAAAACTCGCCAAGCTAAAAGCAAACGGTGAGGCAAATTATGAGTATGTCCGTGCCGAAAGTGAATTCGCCGCCGCTTCTATAATACTGGGCGCCAGTGCAACCGGAGTCCGCGTTTATAGCGCCACCAGTTCTCAAGGTCTTCTTTTAATGTCCGAGGTTGTTTTTAACATCGCCGGCATGAGACTGCCGATTGTTATGACTTGTGCTAATCGCGCCGTATCTGCCCCAATTAATATCTGGAATGACCAAAGCGATGTTATGGCAATTCGCGACGCCGGCTGGATTCATTTATTCGCTGAAAATAACCAAGAAGCAGTAGACCTTCATATTCTGGCTTATAAAATTGCCGAGAAATTAAAATTACCAGTCATGGTTAATGTTGACGGTTTTATTTTGACCCACGCCTTTGAACCCGTTATTATTCCGGACGCTAAAACAATTAAAAAATATTTACCTGAATATAAGCCGGCCACAGGAACTTATCTTGATCCTAGTAACCCAGTAACTCTCGGCGCTTTTTTTACGCCGGCCCATTATTTCGAAACTCGCGTTGATCTCCATAATGATTTAATCGATAGTCTAAAAGTAATAAAAAAAGAATATAAGAATTTGCTTAGCGTTCTTGGACGAAAAAATCGCGATAACGGCCTAGTCGAATATTTTGGTCCGAAGAATCCAGAAACAATTTTAGTAGCTCTCGGCTCAGTTATTGGCACGATTAGGGAAACAGTAAAAGATGATAATAAAATTGGAGTATTAAAAATAAAAACTTATCGACCTTTTCCGGCAGACGAAGTAAATAAGATTCTGCTTAAAGCAAAAAATATTGCCGTGATTGAAAAAGCGATAAGTCTCGGCCAAGCTGGACCGCTATATTCTGATATCAAAGCCGGCCTCCCGATTAATAAGCTAAATATTAGTAACTATATTGTTGGTCTCGGTGGTCGCGATGTAACCCAAAAAATGATCAAAACTATTATTAGTAATGCTAAAGCACATAATAATAAAACAAAATTTATTGGGAAAATATGAGAAACTTAAAAAGCAATCGAGCTAAGTTTATAATCAGTCTATTTTCGGCTATTCAGATACTCAGCGCTATCTTAATTTTATCCCGCCCGCTTCCGGCCGCCGCACAAACAGAGTTCCCTTCTCTAAACTTTAAGCCCCAAGTAAATATTCCGAATTCAGAATTTATGAATGCGACGTCAGCGGTCGGACGCTACGACTCCGCTACCGGAAAAATGAATAGCACTTTACTCGCTCGTTATATTAAAGCTTTTTATGATTACGGGATAACTATTGCCGGAATACTCGCGACGATTGTTTTAATGGCGGGCGGTGTCGTTTGGTTAGTATCTGGCGGCGACTCTGGTAAGATTGGCCAAGCGAAAGAACTTATTACTGGTAGTATTGTTGGTATGCTAATTTTAGTCTGCGCTTGGATTATTTTAAATACGGTAAATCCTAATTTAGTTAAATTAGAAGCAATTAAAACAACGGTGATCAAAAAGGTTGCTACTTGTTGTGATCCGACCAAAGGCGGAGTCCTAATGGATAAAGAAGGAAATTGCACGAGCGGCTCGAAATGCCAGGGATCAGAAAAATGCGAACCAGATATGAATAAAACGCCTACCACCTACTCCTGTGTCGATAGAAATAAATATGCCTGTTGTCAGTTTGGCAAATTTCAAGGTGAACAAAAAACATTTTGCTTATTAGTTGATAAAATTAATGGCAAAGCAAACACGGCAAAATGTGATGCAAAATATGCCGCCCTTGTTGCAAGTGATCCTAATTGGACTTCTAACGGCGCGCCTTATACAGCCTACGACACTAGTTGTCTTCGGTTAGGCCAAATTGATGGCTATATGGGCATTTATTGCACTACTTCGAATCTCTGCCCAGATACTTATGAAGACGGGAGGGGTTGCTCTGATATGCTGGCTGATCATTGGTGCTATAGAAATACATGCGTAGTCGGCCCCGGCAAAGCCGTTAATGATCCTTGTGGCAACGACAAGGGGCGCTGTCTAAAAGTTACCGACAACTCTTGTCCGGGGAAAGAAAAACATGATACTGGAGCGCGAGAATGTGATGAAGCCCTTAACTTACGCTGCTGTACAACTTATTAATCAATTTATGCAAAATACTAAAAAACAAAAATTCCTTTCCCCTGGACATAACGCCTGCGCTGGTTGCGGACAACTCGTGGCCGCTCAAGCGGTAATGAGGGGACTAAATAAAAATGTAATTATTGCAAATGCGACTGGTTGTTTAGAGGTAACGACTACTGCCTATCCGCAAAGTTCTTGGGGTCTCCCTTGGATTCATTCCCTATTTGAAAATGCTTCTGCACTCGCATCTGGAATTAGAGCAGCTCTCGATAAAAAAAATGACACAATTACTAAAGTTGTTGTTCAGGCTGGCGACGGCGGAACTTACGATATTGGTCTCGGCCTTATTAGTGGTATGTGGGAACGAGGCGAAAATATATTATATATTTGCTATGACACCGAAGCCTATTCTAACACCGGAATTCAAGCATCGGGCGCAACTCCTTATGGCGCCGATACCACTACTTCGCCGCAGGGCCTAAAATCAATTGGCTCAACACAAAGAAAAAAAGATATGATCGCCCTCGCCTTAGCGCATGGCCTTAAATATGCCGCTCAAGCAAGTGCCGGTTTCCCGGACGACATCACCAATAAAGTAAAAAAGGCTTTAGAAATAAATGGTCCAGGCTATATTCAAATTCTTTCCCCTTGTGTACCAGGCTGGAGAATTAATAACGACGAAGGAGTAATGATGGGAAAACTCGCGGTATCAACTGGACTCTTCCCTCTTCTTGAATATACTGATGGTAAGTTAAGCGCCTCAAGTATTAATGCTAATTTTATCGCCAAGCCGGTTGAGGAATATCTAAAGGGCCAAGGACGTTTTAAACACTTAAAACCGGAAGAAATTATTGCGATTCAAAAATTAGCTGACGAAAATATTAGAAAGTATAAAATATAAAAGATAGTATGAAAAAATTTTTCTATGCTCTAAGTTTATTTGGAATATTTTTTATTTTTTCGACTCCGGTTTTAGCGGCTTGTAGTTGGGAGACTGAACTGACAACAAGCACTTCGGCTGGACCAGGCATGACGCCGGTTGTGACTGTGTCAGGCGGCTGTAAAGCTAAGAGCTTAATTAAAGATAGTGATAGCAAGTGCACAGCTACAAAGCCTGTTTTTAGTACAAATTCAGGAAAAACGTCAGTTTGTTGCTGCACTGAGGTTTTGGTGGCGAGCGCTGACAGCGCTCCATTACTAAAAGCTCCAGATTTTCTTGTATCTATTCCGGGAATGAAAGCTTTAAGCACAGTAAATTGCGAACCAGGATCTAATGGCGGATATTTTTGCGAAATACCTTGGCTTGGAGAATATGTTGTTGGCCTGTATAGCTACGCTCTAAGTATTGCCGGGATACTCGCCGCTATAATGCTTATGGCTGGAGGTCTTATCTGGTTAATTTCTGCCGGTGATGCCTCAAAAATCACACAAGCCAAAGAAATAATTATTGGCAGTATAACAGGATTAATAATCCTAGCAGCTTCTTTTATTATTTTACTACAAATAAACCCTGACTTAATAAAAATGAAATCTATTGCCGTTAACGGCATAAAAAAACTTGTTTTATATGATGCAGATGTCACCGTTATTGGCGGAGAAAATCCTTATGGAGATGCCTGCGGGGCTGCTAAAAAAGGAGATTTTTCAATTTGCCGAGCTCTCGGCAATTCCCAACCAAGTACTTTAGTTTCTCTTGAAAATGAACAAGCGGACTCTGCAGTGGCTAAAAAATATTTAGCGGCGATGGAATGCGTAAAAGAAAAAAACGGTAAATATTTATTTGCCGTAAATGAAGGTTGGCGATCTGCCGCAACTCAATTACAATACTATTCAAGCGGAAAAGCGGCGGCTACTCCATGTTGTTCAAACCACGGATCAGGAAAATCCTTGGACCTAAAAAGACTTGATAGTGCAGAAATGTCATGGACAAATAATGTTAATACTGGGCTAACGGCCTGTATGAATACTCAAGGCCTATACGCTAATCTTAGTAGCAGAGCTTATAATGAGCCTTGGCATTGGTCTTTAACGGGCAAATAAAATTACTTCCCTCTGTCCATCGCTTCATTGGCGAGACGATCAGCTTCTTTATTCCGCTCCCGCGGAATATGAGTATAAGAAATTTTCTTAAAATCTAAACTTAAATTGTGAATCATTAAAAACAAAGGCGCTAAGTCTTTGTTTTTTACTTTATATTCCCGTTTCAATTGTTTAACGACTAATTCGCTATCAAGATAACAATCAAGCTCGCTAGCGCCTAAAGATTTCGCTCGAGTTATGGCAGCGATTAAAGCTTTATACTCCGCCTGATTATTCGTAGCGACGCCTAAATACTCAGAAATTTCGGCAATTACTTTTTTATTTTCATCATAAATAACAGCTCCAATTCCGGCTGGACCAGGATTACCACGCGCTCCACCGTCAGTAAAAATAATAACTTTAGTCATACTTTTTTATATCAATCATTTTTAATTGCGGTTCACGGCGTCCGTTAAAATCATTAACCTCTAAATAATAGACTAGATTAACGCGATCTCCAATTTTATACTCTTTATAGTTTGCGGCTCCACCAAAAGCGAGCGCCCAAAAAGAATGTGCATTTTTTGCCGGAGAAGCGGAATTATATTGTGAGAATCTAATTTTAATATGTTGATTATCAAAACCCATTGTTGTAATATCATCAATTCTTAAATCATAGGAAACGAATCTTGGTTGCTGATTGTTTTGACCATAAGGTGCAAGTTTATTTATATCATCCGCTAAATCTAAATTAATCGCTGAAAAATCTAATTCTGTTTCAATTTTTAATTTCGGAATCAACGCCGTTTTTTCAATTCTTTCTTCTGCTAATTTTTGGATACTAGCTGTAAATTTTCCTAAACTTTCTTCCGACTTAACAGAAAAACCACAAGCCATCGGATGACCGCCGTATTTATCTAAATTCTCGGCACAATCTTCAATGGCGTGAATAAGATTAAATTCTTCGACTGAGCGACCAGAGCCTTTGAAGGCAACTTTCTTCGGTACTAATTTTTTCGCGATCGGATCAAATTCCGCCTCTTCAATTAAACGAGTAATTATCAGAGTCGGGCGATAATATTTTTCCGTAATTTTTCCGGCCACAAGACCAATAACGCCCTCATTCCAAATTTGATCTTCACCGGCGATACCGACAATGAGATTAGGTAAATTATTTTTATCTATTTGTTCTTCTACTTGAGAAATTATTTCTTCAGTAATTTGCTGACGACTAATATTTCGCTGATTGAGCTCTGTCGCTAGTTCGGCGGCCTCTGCCTGATCGGTCGTTGTTAAGAGTGCAAAGGCGCTATTAGCGTGGCTCAAACGGCTCGCTGCATTTAAACGCGGACCAATTTGCCAACCAATATTCCAAGCTTCAAGCGGCTTCCCGCTATTAATTTTTGAAACTTTAATTAATTCATTTAGACCCAAGCGCTTACTGGTATTTAAAATCTTTAAGCCACTTTTAACGAGTAGTCGATTTTCACCAAGAAGACTAACCATATCCGCGACCGTTCCGACGGCTACAAGATCAAGACTTTTATCAAGAATCAATTGCTTCTGTTTCTCTGGTAAATTGGCTTTAAAAAGTAGGGCGCTGATTAGTTTAAAGGCTACTCCAACGCCCGCTAAATAAGGCCAGGGGTAGGCCTCAGCCTTATCGGCAGGATCAATATAAAGGCAATCTGGGGCGTCTTTTGGATCTTCAGGCAAGACGTGGTGATCGGTCACAATAATTTCTAGCCCTTTACTTTTAGCGTAAGCAATTTCTTCTTTGTTGCGGATTCCATTATCAACTGTGATAAGCAATTTAAAACCCTGGGCCACAATCTGATTAATGGCTACCTTATTTAAACCATAACCCTCAGTAACACGGTCTGGTAAATAAACCTCAACTGTCGCTTTAAGTATTTTTAGAGTTTCGAGAAGAATAACTGAAGATGTAACGCCATCAGCATCATAATCGCCGTAGACAACTATCGGGCTTCCCTTTTTTATATGACCAATTATTAAATCAACAGCCGCCGCCATATTTTTAAAGAGAAAGGGGTCATAAAAAGCGTGCTCAGGATTTTCCCCAATCACTAAAATCTTATCGGCGCTTAATTCGCTATCAAGAAATGCCTTTATATCAACTTTATTTTTCAAATCGCGATTAAAGAGTAACTGCAAAAGAACCGGATTAATTTCCGGGTATTCATGCAAAAACTCGTCGCTTGCTTTAGGCGAAATTTGCCATTTCTTCATGGCGATATATTATAATTTTATTAATAAAACATTGATCCGAAAGACCAGGCTAACATAGAAACTACGACAAGAGCCGAAATAATCGTCCAAACTACTTTAATAACTTTTTTTCTTTTCATATTATCTTTTTAAAATCTTAACAAATGTATCAGCTGGAATATCAACACTCCCCTTGCCTGCGGCCATCATCTTTTTCTTACCCTTTTTCTGTTTTTCGAGTAACTTTCTTTTTCGTGTAACGTCGCCGCCATATAATTTAGCAGTTACATCTTTACGCATGGCTGATAATTTTTCCGCAGCAATCACTTTACCGTGTAGAGCGGCTTGAATTTTAATCGCAAACATTTGCCGTGGCAAATTATTTTTTAGAATATCAACAATCTCGCGTCCTTCACGCATCGCTTCATCGCGATAAACTATTGTCGCTAGCGACTCAATCGGCTCCTCGGCGACGAGAATATCCATGCGAACGACATCGGCCGGGCGATAATCAAGATATTCATAATTTATTGAAGCATAGCCTGATGAGACACTCTTAATCTTATCATAAAAATCCGTTAAAATCGCGGACATCGGAATTTCATAATGGAGAATTACCCGCGGCTCATCGCTATCGGCCGAAATATACTCAGTATTTTTATAAATACCACGCTTTTCTTGAGAAAGTTTTATAATATTACCCATAAAACTTTTCGGAGTGATAACATCAAGGCTAACCCACGGTTCCTCAATTATATCGATATGGGTTGGGTCCGGTAAACGTTGAGGCGTACGAATAATCGTTTCTTCGCCGCTATTTTTTAAAACTTTATAGGCAACGCTCGGAACAGTTACAATCAAATCTAAATTATATTCTCGTCGGAGCCTCTCTTGAAAAACTTCTAAATGAAGTAGACCGAGAAAGCCGCAACGAAAACCAAAACCTAATGCATCTGATCTTTCTGGCTCATATGATAAGGCCGCATCGTTAAGCTTTAATTTTTCCATGGCTTCGCGAAGTTCTTTAAAGTCATTACCTTCGCGCGGGAAAATACCAGCAAAAACCATCGGCTTAACCTCTTTATATCCGGGTAACGCCTCAATCTTTGCAAAATTAGCCACTCCAGTATTGGCGGTTATTGTATCACCGACGCGACAATCACTAACTGTTTTAAAACCAGTAATAATATAACCAATTTCGCCCGGTCGAAGTTCTCCGGTCGATAAATAATCCGGCTTAAATATACCACAATCAAGGACTTCACTCTCAACTCGCATCGAAAGCAAGCGAATCTTATCGCCCTTTTTAATCGTCCCATTAAAAACACGGACATAAGCAACCACCCCGCGATAAATATCGTATTTAGAATCAAAAATTAACGCGCGCGGGTAATTATCCGCGTCGCCCAGTTCGTCCTCCTTCGGCGCTAAACCTTTTTTAATAACTTCATCAAGAACGGCCGCGACGCCCTCGCCAGTTTTTCCTGAGCAGCAAAAAATATCTTCCTCTTTGCAACCTAGTAATTTTATTATTTCTCTTTTTGTCTTTGGTACGTCGGCTGCCGGCAAATCAATTTTATTTACAACCGGAATAATCGTTAGGTTCTGCTCAATCGCTAGATATAAATTGGCGAGAGTCTGCGCTTGGATTCCCTGTGTGCAATCGACTAAAAGAACGGCCGTTTCAACAGCTGCCAGAGAGCGCGAAACCTCGTATGAGAAATCGACATGGCCGGGAGTATCAATTAAATCTAATTTATAACCCTGGTAATCCATGGTTACTGGCTGTAATTTAATTGTGATTCCCCGCTCCCGTTCGATATCCATGCCATCTAAAATCTGATCTTTCATTTTTCTTTTATCAACGGTCCCGGTGATTTCCAACATACGATCAGCAAGGGTAGATTTCCCGTGATCGATGTGAGCCAAAATTGCGAAGTTCCTAATTTTTTGTATTTCGTCTTGCATTGATATTATTTAAACATTTATTCAAATCTGAGATTCTTTTCTTATGTTTTAAAAATGGTTTAATTATAATTAGTAATTTTTCAAGTGATTGCTTCTCGCTAACTCTTATCCGCCACAAATCTTTATGATATTTATATCCTTTTGCTAAATTATATACTTGATTTTGTTTTCCAATCTGTGTTGGCTTTGGACATTTAATTTCGTTTTTCTTAAACCAGTCATAATACCAAAAAATTGTATTCTTATCATAGCTATCTATTTTAAATCTAGCTCGTCCGTCGTATATTCCTATATTTGCCTCTGCATCTATATAACCCGACGCAAAGGATGCCGAGCAAATACTATCAAGTGAAATCCATTCTTCAACAATATCGCATTTCGGAAGAAGAAAACTAAAACTATAATTAAGAAAACAGTTTACACCAAAAGAACTATTTTTAACGCTCTTATTTATGCTAACTTGCCCATATTCAGAGAATAATTCAGTCATTATATCAACTTGATCTTGTTGCGTTGTGTGACACCTCACAACAATCACCTCTGATTTTTCTGATGTTTGGTAAACATTTAAATCGCCCAAACGAAATCCCATCATGTAAGCCTTAACATATTCCGTATTATGAAAATCTTTTTTTTCATACTTGCTCTGAATGATTGAGCGTGATAATGGCTCTAAGCCCAATTCCCTCATTCTATTTAAAACCGTTGCAAAGCTACAACCATAAATATCGCCTATTTTATATTTAGACTTCTTTTCTTTATAATAAAGTCTAATTAATTCATTTTTTGGAATAATTATTTTCTTTCTCATTGCAGAATAATACCATTAATTGTTAAACTGTGCAATGATGCAAATATACCTTATACTCCTCGCGCTTCGCCCTGATCATCAACTTTAAGTTTCTTAAACGGCAAACGATTTCGGAGTGACGCTAGAAGACCAAATAATTCTTCACTCTTAAATAAATAACAAAATAAAGCGTAAACAATAATTCCAACAATAGCAGCTACAGATAACTGGATAAATACACCGCTAAATTTAGTCATATCAATAAATGGCCAAATAACAGACTTCATTACCTGGGCTGACCCTCCAGCCGCAATCGCACTGGCAGTAAATTTTAACACAGAACCCAAAATATTACTAATATCTAGATTGCCGATAGAAAAATTAAGCCAGAGCCATAAAAGGATAAAATTTAAAATATTGGCGATTGAAAAAGCAAGCGCCAATCCAGCTACACCCATAGAAGGCGCAAACAAATATGATAAACCTATATTTAAAGCGACAGTAAACAAACCGAGATAAAAAGGTGTTTCTGAATTATGGCGCGCATAGAAAACTCGAATTAAAAGCGGCGTACATGCTTGAGCAAATAAGCTTAAAGAAAAATAGCCCAAAGTATTCATCGTTAAAATAGTATCTTGCCAATCAAAATTTCCAGTGCCTAAAACAACGCGGATAATTTGAGCACGAAGGGTAATAATCAAAACCGTAGCCGGCACAATAAAAAATAAAATCTGTCTGATAGTTTGTGAAAAACTTGATGTTAATTTTTCTTTGTCGAAAGCATTGGCCGCTAAACTAGGAAAGGCGGCAATAGCAAAAGATATTCCAAAGATTCCAATCGGAAAAGACTGCAAATTATTAGCCAAATTGAAAATTGAAAGTGACCCGCTCGATAAACTCGAAGCAATGATAGTAATTACAACTAAATTAATTTGTGAAATCGCCAAACTCAGAGTTCGCGGAATCATCATTTTTCCAATCTTGATTGTATTTATATCTCGCCAAATAATTTTAAAACGGTAACGGAAGCCAAGATGTGAAACAAGTGGGATCTGGATTGCCATATGCATAAAAGCCCCGAGCACAACGCCCCAGGCCAATCCATATAAGCCCCACCAATTAACGAAATACAAAGCGCCAATAATTATTCCTAAATTATAAAATATCGGGGCGAGCGAATAAATTAAGAATCTCTTAAACGACTGTAAAATGCCGCCCAGTATACCGGAGATTCCTAGAAATAAGGGTGACAAAAACATAACACGCGTTAGAGCGCTTGTCGTTGCTTGTTCTTCTGGACCAAATCCGGGAGTAATTAAACGTGTTAAAAGTGGAGCAAAAATTATACCAATTGCCGAAAGCAATGCTAAACCAATTAATAAATAATTTAAAACATTATTAGCCAAACCCCAGGCTTCTTTATTTTGCTCATGCGGATCACAATTATTTTTTGTTTCGCATGACAAATCTTTAATCAGGGATGTAAAGATTGGCACAAAGCCGGCCGATAAAGCACCTAATACTATTAAATTAAAAATTAAATCCGGAATACGGAAAGCCGCATAATATATATCTAACGTTGTACTGGCGCCAAATTGCCCGGCTAGAATACGGTCACGAATAACCCCCAAAAATCTTGAAGCAAGCGAAGACAGTGCAACTAGAGCCGCGGCGACTGTAATACTATTAATTTGTTGGCGAAAAAGCTTCTTAAACATACTATTATCTTAGCTGGTTTGATAGATTAAGCAAGCGAGAATAAGCCTCATAATTACGCGGATTAGACTTAAGCGCAGCGCCCCATAAGTCACCCGCTTCTGTCAAACGCTTCTCGGAATAATATAAATTACCAAGGTTAACTAAGGCCTTATCATAACTCGGATAAAGGCTTAATTCTTTTTTATATTCTCTCTCGGCTTGCCCATAATTACCCTGATCAAAATAAATTAAACCAAGATTATTATGAGCCATTGGCTCCTTGTCGTTAATAGCGAGCGCCTGGCGGTAGCTCTTCTCTGCTTCGACTAAATTATTATCAAGATAATACATCGCCCCTAAATTACGATTTGCAAGGGCTGAATGCGGTGAAGTACTGACCGCGGACTGCCAAAATGAAATTCTATTTTTAAAAACCTGAAGATGACGATAACTTAAAGCCATAAAAAATACGATTAAGAGAATGGCGATAATTTTACTAATTCTTTTCCTAAAATCAAAATTCTTAATCCAATCAATTTCGGCAATTATAATAAACAATCCAATTATTGGTAAATAAAGACGATGCTCAAGAAAGTCTGGCGTATCGATCGGATTAAGACGTACGAGAGACGGTAGAAGAAATAAAATAAACCAGGAAAAACCAAGAAGAAGATATGAGCTTCGTTTATTTTTAGAAAAAAATAGTGCTAAGAGTAAAAGTGGCAAAATAATTAGGCCATAAACTATTTTGGCATCAGCTAAAATAGGCAACACAGCCAAATCAAAAGGCAGGAAAACCTTCCCTAAGCTTACAAGGAGAGCTGGTGCATTACGAAGGACCGAATCAAAGACTATTTTTAGTGATAAAGGGTCAGACTCAAGCGCAAAACTTCTAAATATATACCAAATTATACCGACGGCTAAAGAACCAAAAACCAAAAGCCATTTATCGGATTTCGATATTTTTTTTCGATCAATTAATAAGAAATATATGATTACTATAACAGGCAAAAGTGCCGCCGTTTCTTTAGTAAAGAGCGCTAATAAAAGACAGGCTAAATATCCAACGAAATACTTGAGTTTCGGGCTTTCTTTAAATTCCAAAAATAGATTAAAGGCGGCCAGCACAAAGAGGGCGAGCAAAGAGTCATTTCTTCCCGGTATCCAAGCAACCGCCTGAGTTAGAACTGGATGAACAATAAAAATAGCGGCAAATAGCCAGGCCAAAATCCGAGAATAATTTAATTTTATAAACAAACGATAGATTAACCAGGCAACCAAAATATGGATTAAAATATTACTTAAATGGTAGATAAATGGAAGCATACCAGCAATATGCATATCAAGCATGAGCGATACATTTAAGATCGGACGATAATAATATTTGGTCATCGAAAAAAAAGCATCACTAGTAAAAACCGTTCCGATATTTTTGAAGCTACCGATTATAGGAGCATTCTCAATAATTAAACTCTGATCATCAAGATATGAAAAATCAAAAAACAGGGCTTGCGTATAAAGCAGAAACCCGAGAACAAATAAAAGAAAATATGGACGCCAGCCTTTTTGCATACTACTTCGAAGAAAAAAAGTATTTTAGCGCGACGCCGACTGTCGCTAAGCCATACTTCAAGCTACGCCTGAAGTTTATTGATGAGGCTTCTTTAAAGTAGCGAACAGGCGCTGGGACCTCGCCGATACGATAACGCAGAGCGACGATCTGAAATAAAACTTGGGTATCGAAAACAAAATCATCAGAATTATTTTGCCACTTAATTTTTTCGAGGACCTCCCTCTTGTAAGCGCGCATACCAGTATGCCATTCGGATAAATTATAGCCGGATGCAAAATTCTCGAAAATAGTTAAAGCGCGATTAGCGAAATATTTATATAATGGCATCCCTCCCGCTAGCGCCTCCCTGCGACTGCGGATACGCGTTCCGAGCATAACGTCAAAATAATTATTACCAATAAACTCGGCGAAGAAATTTATTAATTTAGGATCGTATTGATAGTCAGGGTGAATCATAACCACAATATCTGCTCCGTGTTCAAGCGCTAGACGGTAACATGTCTTTTGATTCGCGCCGTAACCACCATTATGCTCATGCTGAAATATAAACAGGCCTAAGCGTTTAGCCTCAGCAACTGTCGCATCGCTACTTTTATCATCAACTAAAATTATTTCATCGACTATTTCTGGGATATCGTCGACCGTCATCGCTAAAGTCGCAGCGGCGTTATAAGCAGGCAAAACGACAACAATTTTTTGTTGATTATACATAATTTTTTGCTCTTAAACTATTATGCGAACATCAGCGGCCAAAACTCCAGCGGTAAAAACAAATAAAGGATTAATATCGAATTCTTGAATTTCCGGATGCTCGTTGGCTAAGCGTGCCAAATTAACTAGCGCCTTAGCGAGCCCCTTAATGTCATACTTCTTTTGTCCACGAGCCCCATTAAGAATAGGGTAAATTTTTAAACTGGCAATTATGTCCAATGCTCTTTTAAAATCTAAATCACTAGTTTCAAGTTTTATTTCCTTAAATACTTCGGTATAAATTCCACCGAGTCCAATCATCATAATCGGGCCAAATGAGGCGTCCCGCTTAAAACCAAGAATAATTTCTTGAAAATGACTCGCCATTTCCTGAACAACAAAATAATTTTCCGACTTACTGAGGGACTTTTTATTCGCCATTTCCTGCATGCGCACAGCCTCTTTTAATTCCTTTTCATTTTTCAGGTTAGCGACAATCGCATTCTTATCTGACTTATGAAGAAAATCCGGACCTGTAATTTTTAAAACAACTGGATATTTATAAGTCGCCGCCTTCGCATTCTCATACTTCATTGTCTTAACGGTAGGAATATTATAGTCACGAAGAATAGCGAGTGACTTGATGTAATCCGTATCAGTAATTACTTTTTTTATTTTAACGCTTGGCTTCTTATAAGTTTTTATAGTGTCGATTGTTTTTTTATACATTATTAATTTTTTGAAACTTCGGACCGCCTCCTCGGGGTAATCAAAAGTTGGGACATTAGCCTTCTCAAACATATCACGAGCTTCAGCAATCGCTTCGCCGCCGACAAAACTAGTCATTATTAATTTATTCGGATATTTTTTGGCGGCTTTAATAATCGCCGTTGCAGTTTTTACCGGCTCAGTCGAAGTCTGTGGCGTTAATAATACTAAGAGATTATTAACCTTCTTATCAGCCAGAATTTTTTTTAAAATATCTTCATATCTCTTGGCATCGGCATCGCCTAAAATATCATAACTGCAGCCGAAAGGAACATTCTGTCGAGAAATTTCATCAACAGTCAAAACGGCGACTCCGCCCGCGTTAGTGACAACTGATAATTCTTGCGGTCCGCGATTATGCCAGGATTCTTTTCTAAATAATAAGAGCAAGTTAAATAATTCTTCTAGATTCTCAAGCCAAATTGCTCCCGATCTTTTTATGCCCGTCTCAACAGCCGCATTTGATCCCGCAAGCGATCCGGTATGCGATAGGGCTAGTTGGCCGCCGGCAGCACTCTGCCCAGCTTTAAGAATAGCGACGGGCTTATACTTAACCAGACGAGAAATAAGAGACATTAATTTTTCTCCATCTTTAATTTCTTCAAGATAGGCAACCACTAAGTCAATTTTCTTTTCGCTAGCCAAATATTCGATTATTTGATTTTCATCCAAAACCGCTTTATTACCGAGACTTATAAAATACCCAAAATTAAAGTCTTTAACTTTTAGCCAATCTAAAGCAGCCGAACCAATAGCACCTGATTGCGAAAGCAGCGCTGTATTTCCCGTTGCGGTATCAGAAGAGGCGAAGGTCGCGTTTAATTTGTGCCAAGTATTAATGAGCCCTAGGCAATTCGGGCCCAATATATGCATATGATGCATATTGGCGACATGAGCAATCTCTAGCTCTAGCGCCTTCCCTGCCTCGCCCGCTTCCTTAAATCCGGCACTAATGATAATAATATTTTTTATACCAAGCTTGGCGCATTTCTTAATTTCAGTAAGAACAAATTGCGAAGGAATTGCGATAACGACTAAAAGCGCCGCATACTCTTTGCTTTCTAGGGCCTCAAGCGCGGGATAAGCCTTTAAACCAGCTATTTTTTTCTCTTTTAAATTTATCGGAAAAATTTTACCCTTGAAACCGCCTCCGATAATATTATCTAAGACTTGGCGACCGATTTTAATTTTATCACTTGAGGCGCCAATAACGGCGACGGAAGCTGGGTTGAAAAAATACTTTAAAGACATAATATTTTATTTTTTAATTAGAGAAATAATGCCACTAAATAAAGTTATGAGCCCTAAATAGTTTAAATTGAAATACGCTAAAATTATATTCGGCCACATAATTTCAAGGCCGATAAAAACTACCAAAAGAGCAAAGCTGAAGTAGAATAATTCGCGATATATTATTGCCAAATTTTTTGCCATAGAGTTCTACCTTCTAATTCTATTTTAATTTGATAAATTTCTAAGTTATCTTTTGTCCCGTCCTCAGTTTTTAAACCCGGAACAGAAATCATAAAACTATATTTTCCTTTTTCACGATATGCTCCCTTTAAATTAAGTTCAAGACTTGCTGTTTTATATCCCTCCTCCTCTTTTGGCTGTTTATAATCGGCAATAATATACTGAAGCGGATTTTTGACTGAAAAAAATCGATCAACTTTCGGGAAGCCGGGATTAAAAAGACTCTCGCTTGACCAAGCAAAGACGCCATTATTTTCGAGAATGACATCATCTTTTTTTAAATTAATTTCCTTAATATTGGCATTTGATTTGCTCTGGAAATCAAATTGTCGGTAGGCTTCGCTTAGAGAAAATTCTTCTGAGGAGAAATTTATTGTCTGTAAACTAGCAGGGTTCAAGGCTTTTACCTGTAAATAATTAGAATCAGTATATAATCTAAGTGGACCGGCGCTTGAAACTGGCCAAACTTTATTTATAAATGACAGACGGTCAGCAGTGCTAAATATTTTCTTTATGACCATGTCGTCTGTAATCTTAATTTCCACTTTATAAACACCAGCTGGTAAACTAGGCTCTGATAAAGTTAGTTCTTTTTCTTCAATTTTGGCGCTGCCAGGATTTAAATTCTCGTCCGAGATATCTTTAGTCTCTATTATGTTTCCCGAAGCCGAAGATAAAATTACCTTAATTGGAGCCGGCTTAAGGTCTTGGTTTAAATCAACAAAGGAAAAGTCTAGACGTAATGGCTCATTATTTAAATAAATATAAAATTGATGCGTACCGCGCAAAGGAGTATTAAGCGTTAAAGGCTGGGCAGGGTGATAATTTACAATCTGATAATTATACTCCAAAGGGTAATTATATAGAGCTAAACAATTCTCCATCGGATTAGCACAGGCACTTAATTCGCCCTTCGCTAGATCATTCTCAAAGTCGTTAAGAGAGTTATATTTTTTTTCTTTCTGCAAAAAAAGATGACCGTTTTCCTCAATCTTATTCCAGCGCAACATTAAGTAATCAAGCGCTTTATTATCAACTGGCTTTAAGTCGTAGCGCCAAACAATATTATCGACCAAAACGCCGGCCTCAACGATTGGCGTATCGAGAGCAAGATTATCACGGTAAACTATCGTTAGTTTAGCCTTATCAAAGGTTCGCGGCGTAAATACGGAAAAATACACGGGGTCTCCGATTAGGCGCGGAACATCGCCGCTCTTAAGGTCAACACGCTCAGCCGGAGTAAAGCCGTAGATGAAGCCCTTACCGGACCTAATTCTAGAGCCATAGTCTCTCTCATATGTAATATGCCCGAATGGGACTACTTTCAAATACAAAAAAACTGAAATTATGATAACTAAAATAAGCCCCAAAAATAAACGGAACTTAAATAAAAATGGCCATTTTTTCCAATCTTCTTTAATCATATCTACCTCTATTTTACGTCATTTTTAACAATAAAAAAAGAAGCTTAAACGAAAGCTTCTTTTTTATTTAAATTTCAACAAATTTACCAATGTTTTTCCTTATTTTCCGTAATCAACCCGCTTCTTTTTACCCTTATAACCGGTACCGGCAGGGATTAAGCAACCAATAATAACATTTTCCTTCAATCCTTCAAGATAATCAATCTTACCGTTAACAGCGGCATCGATTAAGACACGTGAAGTTTCTTGGAAAGAGGCAGCTGATAGAAAGCTATCAGTCGTAAGAGAAGCCTTGGTAATACCAAGCAATAGCTTCTCTGCCTTAGCCGGGTTCTTTAGGCCCTTATTGGCTTGCGCTAATACCTCATCTTCAATTGTCTCGCCCGGTAGTAAAGGCGCATCTCCAGCTTCTTTAACTAAATAACGGGAGAACATCTGACGAGCAATGATTTCAACGTGCTTATCGTTAAGTGGTTGTCCTTGAGAACCATAAACATATTGAATTTCTTTGATAATATATTTTTGTGTTTCAAGTTGACCCTTGAGTTTATATAATTCTCTTAAATCAAGACTGCCTTCAGTTAATTGCGTACCGCGTTCAATTATTTCAGCATCTTTAACCATTAACATAGTGCCTTTAAGAATAGAGAATTCCTTAACCTTCTCAACTTCTTTGGCGACACTGATGTATTTATCGGTAACCGCAACCATACCAGCTGATTTAGAGCGAACAACTTCTCCGCTAATATTAAATAACTCGGAATTCTTCGCCACCTCTTCTCCGTCTTTAACTGAAACCTTAACTTCGAGCTTCTTCTTATCTTTAGCTGTCGCTCCACTCGCTAATTTAATTTCATTTAATTTTTCGGAGAAATAGTATTTATCATGATCTTTGCCTTTATAGAAAATGCTTAAAATCTTTGCCTGTGGGTTATTAACGAAGATTTCTTTTCCGTCTTGATCTTTAATAACCTTTTGTGCAAATTCAATCTTTACGCGACCAGAAACATCGGAAATTAAAGCCTTTTTCTTCGGGCTACGTGCTTCAAAGATTTCTTCAACACGCGGTAAACCCTGGGTAATATCATCTTGACCGGCGACACCACCCGTATGGAAGGTTCTCATAGTAAGCTGTGTGCCTGGTTCACCGATTGATTGAGCGGCGATAATGCCAACCGTTGAGCCCATCTTAACTTGTTTATTGTAAGCAAGATCCCAACCATAGCATTTGGCACAAATACCTTTATGCATTTGGCAACTTAGAACGGAACGAACGCAAGCGTCGCTAAATTCCTTAGTCTTTAACATCTTAATATTTTCTTCGTTCAAAATTTCGCCAGCGGCTAAAATTACCTTACCTTTAGTATCAACAATATCTTTAGCCACGAAGCGGCCAGTTAGACGGCGGAAGAAATCTTCACCGTTCTTTTCAATTTCAGCTTTATTTAAAGTCATACCAACTGTGTCGCCACAATCGTCTTCAGCAATAATAACATCCTGAGAAACATCAACTAAACGACGGGTTAAATAACCGGCATTAGCTGTTCTTAAGGCTGTATCAGACAAACCTTTACGTACACCGTGGGTAGAAATAAAGTATTCAAGTACGCCGAAGCCCTGCTTGAAATTTCCTTTAACCGGCAATTCGATAATAGCACCAGACGGCGAAGTTACTAAACCTTTCATACCTAAAATCTGAACTGGTTGAGCCCAAGAACCACGAGCACCAGAGTCAATCATGGAATATACCGGTAGAATATCAAGTAAACCCTTCTTACAAATATCGGCAATCTTATCTTTAGTATTTGTCCATTCTTCAATTACCTTAGCGTAACGTTCTGACTCCGTAAGTAAACCTTCTTCGTACTGTTCTTGAATGAGTTCTACTTTCTTATTAGCCTCATCAATTAAACGATCCTTCTCAGGCAAAGTCGGTAAATCGCCGAAGCCCCAAGATAGACCGGACTTAGTAATAAAGGCAAAGGCACGGTTCTTTAAACCATCAATAAATTTAACAGTTTCATCTTCACCGTAGATACGTAAACATTCACGAATTAAATCTTTCAATTTTCCTTTACCAACGACATCATTAATATATTTTAATTTTTCCGGTAATAAGGAATTGAAAATTAAACGGCCGGCAGTAGTTTTAAGCATCGCGCCGCTATAATAAACATTGATTGCTTCATGAAGATCAATGAAATTATTTTCATAAGCTAAACTAGCTTCGTCTTCGCTACAGAAGTATTTCATGTCTTCAACCTTCTTCTCATTAAAATCTTTATTGACCAGAGTAATATAATAAGTACCCCAAACAATATCTTGAGCCGGTGCGACGATTGGATCACCAGTCGCCGGTTTAAGCAAATTATGAGTAGAAAGCATTAAAGTTTCCGCTTCATGACGAGCTTCTTTAGTTAGAGGAACATGAACAGCCATTTGGTCACCATCAAAGTCAGCATTAAAAGCTGTACAAACTAGAGGGTGAATTTGAATCGCCTTACCTTCAATTAAGGTTGGACGAAAAGCCTGGATACCAAGGCGATGTAAGGTCGGAGCGCGATTAAGTAATACAAAAGCGCCGCGAACAATCTCTTCTAAAATATCCCAAACCTCATCATGACCAGCCTCGATATAACGAGAAGCACTGCGAACATTATGAACAATTTCTCTCTTAATTAATTGAGAAATAATAAATGGTTTAAATAATTCAAGCGCCATGATCTTCGGCAAACCGCATTGATCCAAATTTAATTTTGGATTAACAACAATGACGGAACGACCAGAATAATCAACACGCTTACCGAGTAGATTCTGACGGAAACGACCCTGTTTACCCTTTAAAGTATCCGCTAAGGATTTCAATTGTCTCTTTTGACCAGTCGAAGCAGTCACAGTTTTGGTGTGACGAGCACTATTATCAATTAAAGCATCAACCGCTTCCTGAAGCATTCTCTTTTCATTACGGCAGATAACTTCCGGAGCATTAAGATCCATTAATTGCTTTAAACGATTATTGCGGTTAATAACACGACGATATAAATCATTTAAATCAGAGGCAGCAAAACGACCACCGTCTAAAGCGACCATTGGACGTAAATCAGGCGGTACAACCGGAAGAACAGTCATAATCATCCATTCTGGACGAATGTCGTTATTACGGAAACTCTTAAGTAATTTTAAACGCTTAACTAATTTTTCCTTTTTCGAATCAACGGCGTCAATCAGTTTTCCTTCAAGATTATCGATGCTCGCGACTAAATCAATCTTCATGAGTAATTTACGAATCGCTTCGGCACCGATTGAAGCTTCAAAAATATGTCCGAATTTCAAACTTAAATTCTGATATTGTTGTTCTGATAAAATAAGAAGTTGTTTTAGTTCTTTCAATTCTTTCTGGGTTACACCAAAATCTTCATCAAGGCGAGACATTCTTTCAGTCTTCGCTTTAATTGCTTCTTTAGTTTCACTTTCAATATCTTCTTCCTTCCCTTCCTTAATTTTCTTTAATTGATTATTAAAATCATTATCAATGCTCTTAACTTTCGATTTGTATTCCGCCTTAATCTGTTCAATAGTTGATTCCTTTAAAGCTTCATCAACATCAGTCACAATAAAACTCGCGTAGTATATAACTTTTTCTAGTGATTGGATGCCGAGATTTAAAAGCAATCCGATCTTTGAGGATAGTCCTCTAAGAAACCAGATATGAGTAGCTGGAACTTGGAGACTGATATGACCCATACGTTCGCGGCGAACAACACTGCGAGTTACCTCGACACCGCATTTATCGCAAACGATTCCTTTGTAACGGATTTTTTTATATTTACCGCAGGCGCATTCCCAATCTTTAGTCGGACCAAAAATCTTTTCGCAGAAGAGACCGTCCTTTTCCGGTTTTTGCGTGCGATAATTAATTGTTTCCGGTCGAGTTACTTCGCCGTGAGACCAATTAAGGATCTCTTCGGGCGAGGCAAGCTTGAGGCGGATAGCGCTGAAATCGCTAGTTTTTATTGGATTTAACATATTTTAATAATTGCTAATAAATTATTATTCTTTGTCGCCGCCTTCTTCAAGCGCCGCTATAACTTCCGGCTTATCGTAAATGAATTTTTCATCATTCTTAATTTCCTCGTCAATTTCAGTAACAACTTCAGAGGCCGGCTGACCGCCAGAGCCACCCAATAATTCCACATTCAATCCTAAACCTTTTAATTCACGAATTAAAACATTGAAAGATTCTGGAACATTTAATTTTTCAATTTCTTCACCCTTAATAATAGATTCATAGGCCTTGCTTCTTCCTGGAACGTCATCGGATTTAATCGTTAACATTTCCTGTAAAGTATGTGCAGCACCATAACCTTCAAGCGCCCAAACTTCCATTTCTCCGAAACGCTGGCCACCGAATTGGGCTTTACCGCCTAAAGGTTGCTGCGTGATTAAGGAGTATGGACCGATTGAACGTTGGTGAATCTTGTCTTCAACCATGTGGTTTAATTTCAAGACATATTTATAACCAACTGTAATTGTGTGATCATAGGAATTTCCTGTCTTACCGTCGAATAAGGTAACCTTACCGTCTTCCGGCAAACCGGCACGACGTAATTCGCCCTTAATCTGTTCCTCGTTAATACCATTTAAGGCTGGAGAAACAACACGATATCCTAATTTTTGTGCGGCAAACCCAAGATGAGTTTCAAGCAATTGACCGAGGTTCATACGAGAAATAATGCCGAGCGGAGATAGAATAACATCGATTGGAGTTCCGTCAGCCATATAAGGCATGTCTTCAATCGGCACAACCTGAGAAATAACACCCTTATTACCATGACGACCAGACATCTTATCGCCGACCTGAATCTTTCTTAAGTTAGCAACTGCAACTTGAATAGATTTCAAAACACCAGCGGATAATTTATCTCCGTCTTCACGAGAAAATATTTTAATATCAACAACTTTTCCGTGTTCACCATGTTCAAGATAAAGGGAAGAATCACGAACGTCTTTCGCTTTTTCACCGAAAATCGCACGTAATAATTTTTCCTCGGCAGATAAAGTTGTTTCACCTTTTGGAGTAATTTTTCCAACTAAAATATCACCGCTTGAAACTTCAGCGCCGATTCTGATAATGCCGTCTTCATCAAGATTCTTTAATTTCTCTTCACTGATATTTGGAATATCGTTAGTGATAACTTCCGGACCAAGCTTTGTATCACGAACATCAATTGTATAGTTTTCAATATGGATAGAAGAATAAATATCTTCCTTCACTAAACGTTCCGAAATAATAACCGCATCTTCATAATTGAAACCTTCCCAAGTCATGAAAGCAACGAGAACATTGCGGCCGAGTGATAATTCACCGTTATCAATCGCTGGACCATCAGACAAAATATCTCCCTTCTTAACCTTTTGACCAACGTCCACGACTGGATGTTGATTAATACAGGTTGAAGAATTTGAACGTAAAAATTTATTTAAAGGATATTTATCAATTGCCCCTTTCTTATTAGTAATTTCAATCATCGCTGCCTCGCATTTTGTAACAAGACCATCTTCAAGCGCAATTGCGACGTGTCCGCTATCACGAGCTGCTCTTTCTTCGACACCAGTTCCGACAATCGGCGCTTCAGCCTTAACTAAAGGAACGGCCTGACGTTGCATGTTCGTTCCCATGAGTGATCTCTGTCCATCATTGTGTTCCATGAAAGGAATAAGAGAAGTAGCGATAGAAATAATTTGATTAGCGGCCACGCCCATGAAATCAATCTTGCCGACTTCTTCCATACCTGGCTGACCGTTCTTTCTAACTTCAAATTTATTAACAATAAAATAACCATCCTTATCGACTGGCACAGTCGCATCAACCGTAATATATTTTTCTTCTTCAAAAGCGTCTAAATAAACTATCTCATCAGTAACTCGGCTGCCTTTTTTATCTTTAACAACCTTGCGATATGGAGTTTCTAAAAATCCATAACTATTTAAACGAGCATAACTCGCTAAATGGCCGACTAAACCAATATTCGGACCTTCCGGAGTGGCAATCGGACAAATACGTCCGTAATGAGTAGCATGTACATCACGAACATCAAAACCAGCGCGTTCACGAGTTAAACCACCCGGACCCATCGCGGACAAACGACGCTTATGCTCAAGTTCAGCCAAAGGATTAGTTTGATCCATGAACTGAGATAATTGGGATGACATGAAAAATTCACGTACAACACCAATTACCGGACGAGCATTGACCAATTTTGACGGAGTTAAAGAAACAATATCGGTCGTCGACATTCTATCTTTAATTATACGCTCCATGCGGGCAAGCCCGACGCGGAAACGATTTTGAATCAAGCCACCAATCGCACGAATACGGCGATTACCAAGATGATCAATATCGTCTTCTAATTCTTTCGTAATATTTAAACGGATAACTTCTTTAACAATTAAAACTAAATCTTCTTTACGTAAAATTCTATTTTCCTTTTTGTTAGCAGGAAGATTTAATGTGAAACGACGATTTAATTTATAACGTCCAACACGTCCAAAATCATAACGATCAAAACGGAAGAACATTGAATAAATAAGTTGGCGTGCGTTTTCAACGGAAGCTAAATCACCTGGACGAATACGGCGATAAACTTCTTGCAAACCTTCCGCTTCTGTTTTTGCAGCATCCTTTTCAATAGTTGCTTCAATAAAAGTTTTCTCATCCTTATTCTTAACTAAATCGACATCAGCAAATAATTTAATTAACTCCTCATCAGTTTGATAACCAAAAGCACGTAACAATGAGGTTACGGCAACTTTTCTCTTACGATCAATACGGACCCAGAGAACTTTATTTGAATCTGATTCAATTTCTAACCAAGCACCACGATTCGGAATAATTTTTGCACCATAGCATTTCTTACCTTTTACAAATTCAGCCGTAAACATAACGCCGGCGCTGCGGATTAACTGAGAAACGACAACTCTCTCGATACCATTAACAATAAAGGTTCCCTTCTCAGTCATTAATGGAAAATCACCAAGAAATACTTCTTGGTTAATCGCTTTATTAGTTTTCTTGTTAAGAAGTCTTGTCTTTACGCGAAGTGGAGCCTCGTAAGTAATATTCTTCTCACGACTTTCAACTTCTGAGAATTTCGGTTCGTCTAAATAATAATCTTCAAAATACAATTCCAGGTCGCGACCGATAAAATCGGTAACTGGATTTATTTCATCAAATAATTCGGCTAATCCCTCTTTGAGGAACCAATCATAAGAATCTTTCTGAATCTCAATTAAGTCCGGCATCGGCATGACTTCCTGGAGCTCAGAAAATGATTTTCTTTTAGACATAGGACGTATATTTTATAAAATATTTATTTAAAAGTAGAGAAAAAATAAAAGGGACGAATATTTCTTTAACAAAAAAATCCCAATCCCAAATTGGCTTGAGTTCAAGTTTATTTAATTAATTATTTTTTCTATAAATCACTTTTTTTAGTTAAAAAAGTGTTAATGTTTTTATAATATAACATCGGCTATTGTTTGTCAACATGCATTTTTTCAGTGATTGCCTCTTTTACGGCAACGCGGTCATCCCAAGGAATTTGCTGTTCTCCCTCAACGCAAATATATTGCTCCGCTCCTTTGCCGGTAAATAGGAGTAAATCGCCTTCTTCGGCTAATAATAGCGCTTTTCTTATTGCCTCGCGCCGATCTAAAATTTTAAAGAGATTGTTATTTAATATCTTGCCTAATTCCTCTGCTCCGGCGGCTACCTCATTTATAATATCTGTCGGGTTTTCGTCATATGGGTCCTCGTTGGTCACTATGACAATATCCGCATTCTCAGCAGCAATTCTCCCTAAGATTGGCCGACGTGCTTTATCTCTTCCACCGCCAGTTGAGCCTAAGAGGTGAATAACTTTATTTCTCGGAATAAGTGCGACCGCTTGATATAGTTTCTCAAGCGCTTTCGGCTCAAAAGAATAATCAACTATCGCCGTAAAGTTTTGGCCAGCTGAAATTAATTCTAGTTTCCCCGGCAAACCCGAAATACTTTCAAGCCCGGATTTTATTTTCGCAGTTGAGATTCTTTGATTAAGTCCAACGGCGTAAGCTGAGATAGCGTTAAAAGCATTAAATTCTCCAAGCAGGTTTAATTTAATATCCTGTTTATCAATAATTAAAGAAATTCCTTCCGGATGAGAATTAATATCAGATCCGCGAACAACAGCAAAATCTTTCACTATCGCCTCGCTATTTAAATTTTTAGTAAAATAATCGGCATTAATCTCTGACCGAAAAGTATAAGCCATCTTCGCTTCGCTCCAAAAATTCAAGAAATAATTAGCGTGTTCGTCGTCGCCATTAACAATAATCGTCTTTAAAACTCGGCTTAAATCTAGTTTTTTTAAATTGCTCTTAGGACTAATTACCTCTTTATTCTCATTAATATATTTGGTCGCACAATTTTTTAAATGCGCGAATAAAAGGCCCTTCGCTTCTTTATATTTTTCAAATGTACCATGGGACTCAATATGCTCAGGATATAAACCGGTAAAAATAATTACATCATAATTAATAAAGCGGTGACGGAATTGTTTAATGCCCTCAGAAGTTGTTTCCACGATTGCATAGCGGCATTTATTTTTTAGCATTTGCTGCAAGGTTCTCTGGATAAACAAGCGCCCCGGCATTGTCATTTTCTTATCATTAAGCCATTCCGAATTACCATCAGAAAAACTTGCTGTCGACGTAAACCCAGTCTTATAGCCAGCGCCGGAAAGCATCTTGGCAAGAAGATAGACAGTCGATGTTTTTCCAGCCGTACCTGTTACGCCAATAACTATTAATTTTCGACTCGGAAAACGATAAACTAAAGCTGCTATCCAAGCAACAAAAAAATGGTAAAGCGGTTGTAGAGCTTTAAATAATTTATGAGGAAGAAGCTTTTTAATTCGTTTTAGCATATAAGACATTATAACAGAGAAAGAGAAAAATAAAAAAGAGCAGGAAGGGGGTGCAAAAAACAAAAACCACCCCGATTCCGAGAGGTGATTTTGTTTAATTTTATACTTTTGTTATACGTAATTGGTCCGGGGAATCAATTTAATCTCCCTTCCAATTATCTCTAATAATAATACGAATTATATAATAAATCGTTACAGTAATCAAGCGGCTTTTTTATTGATAAATTATCAATTATAATTCCTTATTTAGCGAAAAACATCTCGTCATCTTCTTCAAAGGCTTTGCTGCTTTGTTCTGGTTTTTCTTTCTTTGCGACTTTCACTACTTTTGGGCTCTCCTCGTGTTTTGATTTATCCTCGCGAATCTCTTCTAAAATCTCATCTTCGTCTTCAATTACTTCATCCTCCTCCTCTGGAGTTAAAGCTAATTCTTCTTTAATGGATTCTTCCTCCTCTTTAGAAATTTCTTCTTCTGGCTCCTCTTGAGATTCTTCGCCGTCCTCTTCTTTAATATCTTCTACCTTATCTTTTTTAAATACCAAAGTATCATCATTGCCTTCATCCTCTCCCAAATAACTTGCCGGAGCGCTTGTGCTTGCACGATCATGAACAGGAATACCACTAATTACTTCCGTATTCATAGCTTCGTATTGTTCGGCGCTAATCATTACTTCGCGCGGCTTAGCACCATTAGATGGGCCGATTATTCCGGCTTCTTCGAGCATGTCTAAAATTTTTGCAGCCCGACCATAGCCAATCGAAAGGCGACGTTGAAGCATTGAAGTCGAAGCCTTATTCGCTTTAACAATAAGTTCTTTGGCAGCCTCGAATAATTCATCTTCATCGCCGTGATTTCCATCAAGACCAACTCCCGCATTTCCACCAACTTTCTGACGGTCAGTAACACCTTCTAAATATTCCGCTGGACCACTCTTATCTTTAATATAATTTACAACATCATTAATTTCCGCATCACTTAAATATGCTCCTTGGATTCTCTTTGGTTTAGAAAATTCGGCCGTCATAAATAACATATCACCTTGGCCCAATAATTTTTCGGCGCCTGATGAATCTAAAATAGTTTTTGAATCAACGAGTGACGCAACGGAGAAAGCGATACGTGTTGGGACATTAGCCTTAATCAAACCAGTAATAACATCAACGCTCGGACGCTGGGTCGCAAGAATTAAATGGATACCGATAGCGCGTGACATTTGAGCTAAGCGAATAATTGACGCTTCCATTTCTTTGCCGCTCGTCATCATAAAATCCGCAAGTTCATCAATGATAAAAACAATATAAGGAAGCTTTTCTTTTGCGACAGTATTATATGATTGAATATTACGCTTCCCGGCTTTATTTAAAACATCATAACGCCGTTCCATCTCATTCAAGCACCACTTAAGTGCGTTAATAGTTTTATTAACATCAGTAATAACCGGAGTAAGCAAATGAGGGATGCCGTTATAAGTTGGAAGTTCTACCCGCTTCGGGTCAACCATGATAAAACGTAAATCGTCAGGATTATTTTGATATAATAAACTAACAATAATTGAATTCAAACAAACTGACTTACCGGAATTAGTTGCGCCGGCAACAAGAAGATGCGGCATGCGTGTTAAATCGTATAACCAAGCGGTGCCAGCAACGTCTTTACCAAGCACAACGAATAAATTATTTTTTCTATCTTTAAATGATTGGTCTTCCAAAATTTCACGAAGTCCAACAATCGCTTTCGCGCGATTTGGCACTTCAACACCAACTAAAGACTTACCTGGAATTGGTGCTTCTATTCTAATCGGATGCGCCGCGAGCGATAATGATAAATCATTACTTAAAGTTGTGATACGTGACAACTTAACACCCTCGGCTGGCCTAAAAGTATATTGCGTAACCGTCGGCCCAACTTTTGTTTCTCCCATTTCAACATCAATCCCAAATTTGTTTAAAGTTTTTTGAATCTTTAAGGCATTAGCTTCGGTATCGCCGCCAATCGCTTTAGAAAATTTATTATTTAATAATTCCATCGGCAAATCTATTTTTATCGAGCGCTTCGGCCAAGTTATTTTTTCCTGAACTTTCGGTTTATCTTTTTGCGCTTTCGCGGGCGAAACAATTTCTTCCGCCAAATCCATCTCCTCTTCTTCCGGCTTAACTTCCTTTTTTTGCCAAGCTGTTAAAATTTCCTCCTTAGCTTCAGCGACAAATTTTTGTCCTTGATTATCTTCAACTTCGGAGCTAGAAAATAAATTCTTAAAGAATATAGCAAAAGGACGGAATATTTTAGCCAGAATACTTTCTTGTCCGATAATACGTGCGAGCGAAGTATTAAAAACAAGAACCAGAGATATTAAAAGAAGGGCGAACAGAACTAAGACTCCGCCCCAAAAACCTAAAATATAATAAAATAATTGGCTTAAGTATAAACCAATATAACCGCCACCGATGCCGGCGTCGACGGTCATTTCCCAATTCGCTTTATTAATAAAGAAATGGAAAAGAGTTTGGTAAGAAATAAATAAAGTGCTCAGGCCCAAATAATCTGTGAACTTCAGAGGTTTTTTTGTTTTGCGAATAAGAATCATCGCCCAATAAAGGAAAATTAACGGGACAAGCCATTTCCCGAAACCAAATATTAAGGTTAACCATTTAGATAAAAACTGCCCGAGATGACCGGAAAGATTAAAGAGACCAAGCAAACTGACAAGGCCCAAAACAATCAGAACGACAATAATAATACTGCGCTTAGCGCGGTCATCAAGATCAAACTCCGGCAAGGAGATATAATCCATTGGGTTGTTAGATTTTTTCTTTCGGGACATATTTTTATATTATATCACAATGCTAATTATTAATTAATCTCAATATCGATAAAAACTGCTTGTGGGACCTTAGTTCTTATCTTCTTTTCAATCTCATCAATTTTGCGACCAACGAGGCGCGGCACACGGTCCAGATATTCAACCGAAAATTTCATAAAGTTTTCAAAACTATCTTTAGCTTCTTCATATTCATTTTCAAAAAAATGATGCTGTGACATTTCCTTAAGGAGAATCGAGGCATTAAATTCGACATCAAATTTAATCAGATATTTATCAACGTCAAGAATAGCTGATTTAAAATCGAGAACTTTTTCAATAGTTGGATCAGCATTCAAAATATCCATCACCATTTCTTCGATCTCTGGCGGGATTGATTTCGTAATTAAATAATTTCTGTTCTTAGCAATTAAAACTATCGCCATTATACCAAGTAAAATACCGATCAGAATCGAACCAACTGCATCCCAATAAGTTTTACCGGTATAATAAACTAAACTCAAGCTGATAAGCGCAATAATAATGCCGATCACTGCGAGTCCATCTTCATAAAGAACAGCCAGGACGGAAGGGTCGGCTTCGGCGAGAGCTTTCTTTAATTTCATTTTTGGACTTTTTAAAAGATGGCCTCTTATCTCGCGAACGGCTATCAAGAAAGTAGAAAACTCAATTATGAATGAAACAACTAAAATAATTATCGCCCAAATATTAAAATGGATTTCCGGCTCATGGATTAAAGCGGCAATACCGTGATAGACGGTAATACCGCAACCAATAAAGAAAATACCACAAGCCGAAATAAGTGCCCAAATAAATCTTTCTTTGCCGTAACCATAATTAAATTCTTTGTCAGCAGCCTTTGACGATTGGCGAACGCCAATCACCAGCAAGAACTGGTTAGCCGTATCAGCAAAGCTATGAATCGCTTCTGAAAAAAGCGCGCCTGAGCCGGTAAAAAAGAAACCAACAAACTTGGCCGAGCACACGACCGCATTACCAATTAAGGCCGCTACTACCGGCAAGAGGCCGGATACTTTTTTTGAATGATCAAGCGGAGTCGCAGGCGTCGTCGCTTTAGCTTTCATAAATTTAATTTAATTTCTTAAAAAATTTGTCTAATCTATTAATTATTATTTTTTTATCCAATCAGAAATAGTCTTTAGAGCCTGCTCGTCAGGGAAAGCATCGATTTCAACACTTATGTGCTCTAATGAGCTATTCTTTATCCTTTCTTTATATAAGGCTTGCTGTTTAATATAATCCAATGGCGTTTTCGCGATTCGTCTATAACTTGGATAAAGATTGAGACGGTCTTGTAGGCGCTTAGCAAGAGAGGCCTCGTCCTCGGGGAAGCTCAAGAAAACAATTTTAAAATTAAGTCTTTTTAATTTTCTTTCTATTTTTTTAAAATCGGGAAACGAAACTTGATTGAACTCACTATAAACTTGATTAGCTAATTGAAATTTTTCAACTAATATATTCTTCTCTTTTAAATTCCGAAATATGCGAAGGTAATTCTTCATTATTTTCGGCGCCAACTTTGTTCCGAAAAAACCCAAGTCACAATTGAACCAATAACAGCCATCCATAATATTAGGGCTCGTAGCGAACTTCGGCTCAAGCTCATTATAGATTTGGGACATAATCCAGCTTTTCCCACTCAACTCGGCTCCCTCAAAAATTACATGATAAGCCATATTAAAGATTTAAACTCTTTTTTACTTTATTAAGTAAGGCTTCGGCCCGTTCTTCGTTATGGCCAAATTTCAGAAACCAATAAGTTGATGTTCTAATGGCCGTCCAATTATAATATAAGTCTATTCTTTCCTGCAGGTTTCTGTCGAGTTCAATTCCGGCGGAAATCAAATAATTATTTAAAAATATTTCCTTCATTTTATCGGCGAATTCATGATTGCCCATTTTCATTACAATCTTATAATCTAATTGCTGAAGAAAGGCTCCTAGGTCGCGAGCCGGATCGCTCAAACATAAATCAGTAAAATCAATTATTCCGATTCTGTCTTCAGATGTTTTAATAATATTTTCCGGATGAGCATCGCCATGAATTAACTTTAACGATTCTCCGGAGTGGAAGAACTTCTCCTCCTGACTTATGAAATAATCATAAAGTTTCTGTAAATCAGGACAGTACTTGTCGCCGTAACGAGCGGTCATTTCCGTAAAAATCATCGCCGTCCCAGGAATAACTGTTCTAATCCGTGAATTCATCGGATTGAAATTTGCCTCTACTCCGGCCGGCAAGGCGTGCAATTTCGCAAAGAGCTCCGCCGACTTAATCACAATTTTTTCAATATTTTTGGCATCCCTCTCTTTAATATAATATAAAAGATTCTCACCATTTATCGCTCGATAAAAAGTTCCATTAAAATATTCGGAATAAAAAAGTGGACGAGGCAAATCGACGCCATGCGAAGAAAATTTCTTTGCCCAAAGATATTTTAAAGCCGTATAAACATTTTCGCGCGGTTCGTCGCTATGGGCAGAACAAACGACCGGTATTTTCTTCTCGTGCCCTAGCTCATTTAAAAAATAAACATCAAACCCAATAACAACATGATAAGTTGTTTCCCAAACCATTTTTTTATAAGGATTGATATTGACCCGTTTAATCCCAGTAAAGGTCGGGTAAAGAGGCAGAAGCTCGCGTTTGAAATAACCAACGACGAATTCCTCATCAAATAATTGCAAGATTTTATTCATATTGTTTCTTCCAGTGTTTTTTCCAATGTTCTTCCCAGATTAATTTTTTTATTTTTAAATAGTATTTTTCTGCTTCCAGCTTTTTCTTTTTTGTCTTCGCATCATTCAGAGACCTCACGCTACGAATTAAATCCTCGAGTCCTCTTTCGATATCGTCCGGGCTCCAAGCATAAGGACCAAATATTTTAGAGAAATCCCTAGCGCTGGCCCACCAAAAAGTACAGCTCGCAAGACCGCGCGCTAAATGCCAACGATACCAATAATAATTCTTATCTTTTTTATATTTTGTCTCAAGCTCTAAAGAAAGATTAGCTAATTTCCAAAGGAGAATTTGAATTTTATTCTTTTTATTGTGCCACAGAGCATAAGCATCGCCAGATTTTATCTCCGCTGGGTTCGACTCCCAAGATGATGACCAAATTTTAATTTTTAAAGCCTTTTTTTTCTCAAGTTTTTTAATATAGTCGGAGAGACAAAGCGTTTTTAATTCTTTAATCTTAACAATTTTTTCCATCTCGCCCGTCGGGTCCTCATGTCGTAAACCATAAAGCTCCGCATCGGTTGCAGTTAAATATACTTCATCCCTTATTTTCTTTGTTTCTTTTTCTGTTGTCTTAACTTTTAATAATGGCAAGATTTTATCTGGTGGATAAGCGCTTGAAAAAATACGATCACGGAAAATGACTTTTAAGCCACTCGCTTCATCAATATACAAACGCTCGATGTCTGGGCGTTCCTTAGTTCCTCCGCTATAGGCAAGCTCATCTAAAATAATCCAATCATAACCTAAGCGCTTTATAATTTTAGCGACAGCTGATGAGTATGACATTTCTGGCAAGAAAAAACCGCTCGGTTTAAAATTCTTTCCAAATAATTTTTTTAATATTTTTTCGTTCTCTTTAATCTGACGAACAACTTCTTTTTCCGGTAATAGTGGTAAAAAGCCATGATAAAAAGCAGAACCGGTTAATTCAATCCGGCCCTTTTTTACTAAAAATTTTAAGCGCTCTAAAAACGCTTTTTCTTTGGCTTCTTCGAGGCGTTCAAGCAGGCAACCACTAACATTAAAGGTCATTTTTAAGTTCGGATGCTCTTCCATTAGACGAAGTAGGCGCCAATAACTTTTATCAAGCGCCTTGCGGATATTATAAAACTCAGCGTTTGCTGGTTGATAAAAATGTAAAAAATTAAGCCACAACATAATTTTTTAGTACTTAATTACCTTATTATATAATTCCACATATTTTTTGGCCGGAATCTCCCAACTTGTCGACTGCTTCATAGCGCGCTTTACCAAACTTCCCCAAACTTTTTTATGTTTAAAGTTTTCAAGAGCGCGAATAATCGTCGCATAAAATAAAGTTTCATCTTCAGTTTTAAAAGTGAAGCCCGTCCCCTTTCCCGTTGTCGGATTAAAATTTTCAACCGTATCATAAAGACCGCCGATTTCACGAACAATCGGAATGCAGCCGTAACGCATCGCGATTAATTGGTTTATACCGCAGGGCTCGTGATTTGAAGGAAGCAGAAATAAATCCGCCGCCGCATAAAGCAGATTCTCTTTCTTCTGATCGAAGGGCAACCAAACAATTTTATTTTTATATTTTTTCTGTAGTTTTTTTATCGGTTGAATATATTCCTTACTCCCATCACCCATAAATATTAATTGGATATCGAGCTTTAAAAGTGAATCAATAATTTTCAAAATAAGATTAAAGCCTTTCTGGAAAGTTACTCGAGACGTCGTACATAAAATTGGGATATCTTTATTGACGGGCAGGCCAATTTTTTTCTGCAAATATTTTTTATTATCATCTTTGACCGCTAATTTATCATAGGAATAACGACGAAATAAATCTTTGTCCTTCTCCGGATTATAAGTATTGTAATCAATACCATTAATAATTCCGAAAAGGCGTCCCGCTCGGTTTTTTAAAACGCGCTGCAAATCCTGACCAAATCTTTTAGTCATGATTTCTTCGCGATACTGTTCACTTACCGTATTTATAATATCAGCCGAACGGATAGCGCGCTTAGCGAAATTAATGTCCTCAATTTTTGGATCACTTAAATGAGGGATCCGACTACGACCGTAATCTTTTCGCTCTGGTGGAATTTCCCACCAATTATGACCAAGCTGAAAAATCAAATTATGGATAGTAAAAATTGTTTTCGCTTTCTTAAGAGTTTTTGAATAACGAAATTCTGTTTTTAAATAATATGGAATTAAACCAGTCTGCCAATCATGACAATGAATAATATCAGCAGGAAATTTTAACAATGATAATAATTTAAGGGCGGCCACATTAAAAACAAGAAAACGAGAATTTTCATGGCTTGAGCCGTAGATATTTTTATGTTTGGAAAAGAATTTTTTATTTTCAACAAAATATACCGGCAAGCCTTTCATCAAATAGCCGCGCCAATAATTTACTTTTACCGTTTCTTGAGAATTTAAGCGTAAGTCAACGTTTTCAAAAATACGCTCAAGCCCATATTCTTTTTTATCAATCGTTCGTCCGTATAAGGGTGTAATTATTATAACTTCATGCCCCAACCTCTTTAGGGCCTTCGGTAAACTGCGCGCCACGTCACCAAGACCACCCGTCTTAGAAAACGGGGCTACCTCAGAAGCAATATGCACGATTTTTAATTTTTTTTGCATAAGGGACAATTTAAACCACAGATGGCGATGGCAAGCGCATCCGCCGCGTCATCGGGTTGTGGCAATTCTTTTAAATTAAGAATGAGTTTAACCATTTTCTGAACCTGCAACTTTGAGGCCTTTCCGTATGAGGAAACAGCGGATTTAACTTGTGAAGGAGTATAATCAACAATCTGAAGATTATTTTGTTTGAGAGTCAAAAGCGCAACGCCACGCGCCTGTCCAACAATTAGAGCGGTACGAACATTTTTATTAAAAAATAATTGTTCAATCGCCGCTAAGTTAGGTTTATATTTTTTGATAATTTTATCAAGTTCCTTATGAAGAATATCTAAACGAGTAATGAGATCTAATTTCGAACTAGTTTTAATTGAACCGTAAGTAAGGCACTTTAAACGACTGCCTTCAACTTCAATCACGCCATAACCAGTATCGGCAATTCCGGGATCAATCCCTAAAATTATTTTCGCCATATGGAAGGCGCTTATAATAAATTAGTATAATAATCACTCACATCCTCGTTATCATCGAGAGTTTCCATAAACTTTTCTAATTTTTCTTTGTCATCGGCTGGCGCTTCCATTTTTTCTCCGGCAACGTACTCAATATCGGCCGACTCAATCTTTAATTTTTTAGTTTCTAAAAACTCTTTCGTTTTTTGCAAATCTTTCATTTCTGTATAAATCGTAATCCCCTCTTCTTCGCTCGCGAAATCTTTAATATTTTGATCAATTAATTCTAATTCTAAATCTTCACTACTAAGTTTTTGTGCTTTTATCTCGCTGGTCGCAATCCGAATAACTCCGAGCTGAGAAAAATTCCACATTACCGCGCCGAATGCGCCCCCGTTTTTGGTGAATAAATGACGAACGGTTGAGCCGCTACGATTTTTATTATCAGTTAAACATTTAACAACTACTTGGATACCGTGAGGCAAAAGACCCTCATAAAACAATTCTTCAACAATCGCACCGCCTAATTCGCCAGTTCCCTTTTTTATCGCGCGTTCAATATTGTCTTTTGGCATACTCGCATCACGTGCCCGATCAACGGCCGCTCGAAGCGATGGGTTACTATTAGGATCGCCCCCTTTACGGGCGGCAATCGTTATAATATTGGCTAGTTTTGTAAAAACTGCTCCGCGTTTTGCATCAACTAATTCTTTCTGGCGATGAGTTGTCGCCCATTTTGAGTGTCCAGACATAAAATAAATTCGTTAATAATCATTTTTATCCTACCGCAAATTGAAATAAAAATCAAGATGAATTATAATAAAAACATATATAAAATAAGCGAAAAAATATGAATATCCTTAAATTGCCAAATCTAAACGAAACTGTGCTCTCGGCGCTCGATTTCTTTGTAAGAAATAATCCGCACCATTTAAATCTTAAGCTCTTTACTCTACCGATAGTTGTCGGGAGCGGTAACGCCTTTAATACTGCTCAAATTATTTTTTCCGGTCGCCCGGCGATTATCGCCAATGAAAGTAATTTTAAAACAATCCTAAGCGGATACAAAAAATTAATTAGTAATAAAACCATTAGCCAGGCAATTATTATTTCCGCCTCAGGCGAGAAAGATTCTATTTGGGAAATAAAATTAGCAAAAAAAAGTAAATTAAAGACTATTCTCCTAACATGCAGCCCTGACTCGAGCGCAGCCAAATTAGCAGATCAAGTTATCACCTATAAAAAACTCCCCGAACCATATACTTACAATGTCTCAACTTATTTAGGAATAATTCTCTCCGCTGGTCGAGAAGAAGCACGCGGAATTAAGGAATTTATTAACAAAATCAAATTACCGGCAAATTTTAGAAATTTCAGCTCCTTCTCTTTTATTCTGCCTGATGAGTTTGGTGCTATTTCTCCAATGCTTGAGATCAAACGTAATGAATTGTTCGGTCCCTATATTTCCCTGCGCGCTTTTAGTTTCGGTGAAGCCCGTCATGCTAAGTTTGTTAATAACTCGGACAAAGAATTAGTTATTAGTTTCGGGGAAAACAAATATTTTGGCCTTAAAAAAAATCGCTGGGAAATTAAAACTCCTCGTAATGCCGGCAATAGCTTTATTATGGCTCTATCATATTATTTAATCGGCAAAATCCAAGAGTCAAAAACACCATATTTTAAGAAAAACCTAGCTAATTTCTGCCAGGAGGGACCACTCGCCTACGGAAGCAAGAAGCCCTTTGATATGATTGTCCCAGGAAATTAGATTAATATTAGCTAAATAAACGTAAACCATAAAAGCCCTTAAAACAAAGGGCTTTTATTATTGACAAAAATAGCAATATCGTGCTATATTATAAGGTTCTTGAGGCGAAAAGGCAGTAAATGCCTCGTAGTTAATTCTTGAGAACTCCTTACCCAGGGAATGGGCAGAACGTTAAAAATTTAAAAACGTGAAAACAAATCTCAAAAAATGGATTGCTGGAGCAACTACTCTTGGCATTATTGTCGCTGCAATTATTGGCGGCGAAGCATTAGTAAATGCTATTGTTCTCAACTGGCCAGAAATATTTGGCTGGTTAACCACTGTTTCTGTTTTTGTCGCCTGTGTCTGCGTCACTGTATTTATTGTTGGTTATTTTTTCTTCTTAACATCCAGGATAAACCGCCACCAGAGAGGCTTTGCGCGCCTAGTAAAAAAGCTCACTTGGAAAACCGCTATTTTCTTTGAGCGCTGCAAATTATCAAACAAAGATATGGCAAAAATAAGTAAAGTGCTTTTCATAATAGCCATACTAGTTTTTGCAGTTAACACTTTCCCTCTTTTTAACCATTTTGATTTATTAAGACTTTGGCTAATAATTGTCGGTGGGGTCTTAATTTCTGCACTCATTATTTTGCTTGTCGTGGGCGTAGAAAATGATGTTATTAAGAACACGGCCGTTGCAGTAATCACCTTTTCTGCTCTCCTACTAGGCCTTATGTACTACCTTGATATTTTCATCTTTTCCTGGAACAGGCCCTGGATAACTGGCGTTGTAGCTATACTGCTGACGTTGTTTCTCACGACTAAACTAATCAGAGAAAGAAGAAGGGCTCGCAAAGAGAAACTTGAACAAGCACAATATAATGCCAAAACCGCTGCCGATGAAATAGTAAAAATGAAGAATAGATTAGAAGCTAAATCGAAACTGGAAATGCGCCTATCTTCACTATCCTTCTACGATTTGGTAATTTACTACTTCAATGAAAAGAAGGAAAACGAATTAATCTACTGGGATGACATTGTAAGTATTTACATTGAGGCCATGAGAGCGCTTATCAATGACAACACAGGAAAGCTTGAAGCAAGCGCCGACCAAAAAAAACAAATTGCCCGGTTTCTGTCTCAAAAAAAATCTGACAAATCAAGTAAATTCTACAAGGTGATAGCTGCTGTATTCTCAGAGTCAGACGGCGAAGCTGTTTTGTTCTCAAATGTTGACGGAGCGACTACTAGAGTCGTACCGGAGGCATTTGCGCAATGCGCCCTAAAGAAAGAAGTTGTCGCTAGCTTCCTCTCTCAAGAATTCGATGAGAAATATAAAAGGCTTCTATATAACAAAGTTAAACGTGAATTCGCACATAATGAATTTTACGGCCTTATAAACGCGCTCATCTACTCATACCAAAAAACCTGGGACGAAGAGTTGTCCGCAAAAATTCTGGATCGCATTAATGAAATTTTTATCTTTGCAAATGACTGCCTTAATTCTATGTGGCAAAAAAGCAACCGCACTTCACTCCGGAAACACATGGAGGCAATTCATGGAAACTGCCTATTAAGCGGAGTCCACGTCTCACTGCCATTAATAAACCAGGAAAAGGAAGAAGAACTCTGAATTGAACTATAGACTAAAAACAAATCACACTCTTGACAACAAAAGCCTCGCAGCTAATGCGAGGCTCTTTTATTTTCTAAATATATTCACTTCTTATTTCTTTTTCTTTTCTACTTTTCCTTGATTCTCAACTTTTGTAATCGCCGCTTTTATTTTTTTAGCATCAGCTAAATAATAATGTTTTATTGGTTTTAATTTTTCGTTCAGCTCATAAACCAAGGGAATGCCGGTTGGAATATTTAGGCTAGCTATTTCCTTCTCGGGCACTTTGTCTAAGTATTTTACAATAGCACGAAGACTATTGCCGCTCGCAACAATAATAATTTTTTTGCCCGCTTTAATTTCTGGAACGATTTCGGTTCGCCAAAAAGGCAGAACACGAGCGACCACATCTTTAAGGCTCTCTGCCTCAGGAACTTTAATCCCCTTATACATTGGATCACCCTTCTGATTATATTTATTATGACTATCAATTTTTGGCGGACGAACGCTATAGCTTCGTCGCCAAATTAATATTTGTTTCTCGCCAAACTTTTCGGCCATTTCTTTTTTATTAAGCCCCTGTAAATTACCATAATGGCGCTCATTAAGACGCCAATCAACTATAACCGGAGTTTTGGCCGGTTTAAGCTCACGCAAAACTATATTTAAAGTTCGCGCCGCGCGTATTAATAAAGACGTATAGGCTAAATCAAATTTTAAGCCTCTTTTTTTAAATTCCTGGCCAGCTTCCTCTGCCTCACGAACGCCATTCGCCGTCAAATTAACGTTTGTCCAACCCGTAAATAAGCCTTTTTTATTCCAAGTACTTTCACCGTGACGCAATAAGATAATTTTATACATAAATAGAAACAAATATTCTTAGTTTTTATATTATATCATAAATTGACTATAAAAGTTCAAAAATGATAGTATACTTATGTGCTTAAAATAATCATATCAATAAGCCAAAACCAAGACAATTCAAAAAAATAGCAGTAGAAACTGGCTTAATCACAATTAAGGCCACTTTTTTATTAAAAAAGCTATTGTCTCATCCTATCCGGTTTATCGCCGGTTTTTTTCGTTGGACTTTCAAATTTCTTTTTTATAAAATATTAGTCAAAATATATTATCAACTTTTTCGTTGGCGTAAATCTGGTTTAATAAAAAACTCTCCGCTTGAACTTCTTAAAAAGCAGTCCGTTTATTTTTTTATCTTTGCGCTTGTATTTTTAATTCTTTTCTCTAATCTAACCAATAAAGACCGGGCCGGCGCTATGGAAACAAAAATACCAAAAACCGTCATGTCCAATTTAGTTAAGAATGAATTTAGCACAACCCAAGACGAAGAGTTAATTGAAGAAACTTTAACACCGAATGATATTTTAACAGCCGGCAAAGATAAATATATTGATAATTCTTGTGCTTTGCAAAAACAACCAAGCTTAGATACAAGCGAAGAATATATTGAATCTAACACTCTCTCATTTAATGAAAGCAGCGATTTAGTTTTTAAACCGCAACTTCTTACTGAGGGATCGGGCGCTGACAGTGAGTCGGCGGCCGTGAGAAAAGAAATTATTTATTATACAGTTCAAAGCGGTGATACCATCTCAACTATTGCGCGCCGTTTCGGCCTAACCGTTAATACTATCCTATGGGCGAATAATTTAACTTCGTTCAGTTTAATACGTCCTGGCGATCGCTTGGCCGTTCTACCTTATAGCGGTGTTCTCTATACTGTTAAGAAGGGTGATACTTTAGCAAAAATTGCGCAAACATATGATATAGAGTTGGAAAAAATATTAAGTTGTAATACACTTGGTAATAGTTTGGTCGTTGGACAAAAAATTGTTGTCCCGGGGGCTAAGAAAATTAGCGATATCGTTGCCGTGCGAAAACCAAGCAGTAATTATACCGGCATCTCAGTAATCAAAGATTTAATTAAAAATCCTGGAGTTAAGCCTACCGGAAATAAAATGACCTGGCCAACGGTTGGCACTCGCATAACTCAATATTTCTCTTGGCGTCATAATGGAGTCGATATCGCTAATAAGATTGGCACACCGATTTATGCGGCTGATAGCGGTACAGTTATTATTGCTCAAGGTGGTTATAACGGCGGTTATGGAAATACAATTGTCATTGATCACGGTGGCGGAAAAAGAACTCGTTATGGCCACGCCTCAAAATTATTTGTTAAAGTAGGAGATGAGGTTGAGAAGGGAGAAAACATTGCCGCCATGGGCTCAACCGGACGTTCAACTGGCCCACATCTTCATTTCGAGGTTTTGATTAATGGCGCTAGATACAATCCATTAAATTATGTAAGATAAAAAAATATGGGACACGTTATTTTAGGAATTATTATCACGGCCGCCGCAGTCGGCATGATACTTAAGACCGAATGGTTAATAAATAATTTCGGACGTATCGCCTGGTTCGAAGATAAGCTTGGTTCTGAGGGCGGAACAAGGCTTGGCTACAAGCTAATCGGCATAGTCGTATTATTTGTCGGTATTGTAGTTATGACCGGCAGCGGCCCCGAATTTATGCGCTGGTTAGTCAGCCCACTCGTCAATTCTAGCCAAGGCCCTTCACAAAATTAATAATCCTGTTTATAATCATAAAGTCATCTTTCTAAGGTGACTTGTCTGGGCCCTTAGCTCATCTGGTAGAGCACCTGCTTTGCAAGCAGGGGGTGGCAGGTTCGAGTCCTGTAGGGTCCACCAAAAAAAAGATCTGACGAAAGTCAGGTTTTTTTATTTATATAAATAAAAAGCCCTGCTTTGCAGGGCTATAAAAATATCATTTAAAATTACTGGGAAAAATTCTCCGGATTCAAATCTGGCTCAAAAATATTTATTGGCCGATTTGGCGGGATGCGCGAGAGAATTTCCATAAAGCTCATGCTTTTTAGCATGCCAATATCTTTAATGGTCGGATACTGGGCAAACTTAGCAATCTTTTTTGCCTCCTGATCAGTAAGAAGAGCCATGATAAGCAAGGGGTCATATATTTGATTTCCTGGCCAATCACTGAGAAAATGATGGACTGAATTCAAATCTGTTACGGCCTGTTGTCTTGGGCCCTCATCATTTAGTTTGTAATATAAATTGGTGTAGGACCACTGGCGGATTAATTCGAATTTTTGCGCGACATCAGAATCAGCAAAAGAAACAAAACCTTTTTCACTGCTTTCTTTAATCAAGTAGTAAAGACAATTAAGCCAGCGCTCTCTTTGATTTTTTCCCAATGCAGCTACTTCAGCCGGAAGATTTCTTTCGCTTAAATAATTACAGCGAACTGCATCATTTAAATCAGAAAATGTATAGGCGATCTTATCGGCTAGCATAACGACATTATGTTCTTGCGGCAAATTTGCATTAACATGTAAACCGTTTTTACCCCGTGAATGATGGAGTATTCCTTCGAGTGTTTCAAATGATAAATTGAGACCACGGCCGCCGCGTTCAATTTGCTGAGCAATTACAACACTCATTATTTCATGTTTAAATGGTTGTCCAGCAATTTCGCTAATCACTTTTTCTCCCAGGTGCCCAAATGGCGAATGCCCAAGGTCGTGACCCAAGGCGCTAGCTTCAACTAAATAGGTATTTAAACCCAGGATGCTCGAAATTTGCACTCCAAGAGCGGCGACCTCATCCGTATGAATTTTACGGTTTCGCAGGTGTTTATTCTCATAGTGGTCAACAAAGACTTGGGTTTTGTCAGCCAAACGACGCCATGTTTTGCTAAAACTAATTTTTATTCGATCCATCAAAAATGGGTCATGAACATTGAAGTAGGCGGAATCATCATCTTCAACTCTAAGTTTCTCACGACCAACTTTATCATCATAAACGCGGAAATGTCGGCGGCCACGAGTAGAGTTAGATTGAAAAGCTTTCGTTGCCAGCGAATTGATAAAGGGGCGAAAATCGAATTTTGTCTTCATGGTATGGTGGATTTTTTGTTTATTTTAAAGTTCGAAATTATATTTAGATAATTAAGACATTGTAGTATAAATACCCAAATTGTCAAATACAAATTGACAGCCCACGCTAAATTTTATAGAATATATAAAGAAGATAATTAACTAGCATACAATAACTTAACCTGTGTGTTAACTGGAGCTTGCCTACCAAGATAGCGATCACATTTGATCTATATCTACTCTCTCTCGTTCTAACGATTTATTTTCTCACAGTTCTTTGTAATCTAATTACTCTGCATCTCTAGCCTATCAAGACAATGGTCACATTTGACCTATGTCTACTCTCAATTTCTATTGTTCCGTTTGTGCTCTTTTTAACACTCATTTTCGCTCACAACGCTCCAGCTACCATCAGTTGGAGCGTTTTTCTTTTTGCCCCTTATGGGTAAAGATGGTAAAATTAAGCCATGTCTAAAACAAAACCCAAATTAATCATTATTGACGGAAACGCCCTTATTCATCGGAGTTTTCATGCCCTGCCGCCAACACTACGCACTAAAAAAGGCGTGCTAGTTAATGCTGTTTATGGCTTCACTTCTTTTCTCCTAAAAGCCTTAAATGAATTTCATCCCGAATATGTAGTTTTAACATTAGATAAAAAGGGACCAACCTTTCGCCATGAAGCCTATACCGAATACAAGGCGACGCGCGTTAAGGCGCCGGACGAATTATATGAACAAATCCCTTTGGTAAAAAAAGTGGCCGAAGCTTTTAATATTCCGATCTTCGAATTAAGCGGTTTTGAAGCGGACGATCTTATTGGCACAATTTGTGAGAAAACAAAAAAAGAAAAAAACCTAGAAAAAATAATTATTACCGGCGATCTTGATACTTTGCAATTAATCGACAACCAGACAAAAGTTTATACAATGAGCCGCGGACTCTCAGATAGTGTTTTATATGGCGCCGAAGAAGTTCGTGCACGATACAGTCTTAACCCCGACCAAATTATTGATTATAAAGCTTTACGCGGTGATGTGAGCGATAATATTCCGGGCGTTAAAGGTATCGGCGAAAAAACGGCCAGCGAATTACTAGTTGAATTTAAAACTCTTGATGGCGTTTATACGGCGGCCGAAAAAAATAGCGCGAAAATTAAGCCACGCATCATTGAATTATTAAAAGAACATAAAGATAGCGCCTATTTAAGTCAAAGCTTGGCAACTATTCATCTCGAAGCACCTCTAAAATTTTCCCTTCGCGATATTAGCTTTACCTCATTCAAGCTAGAGAATGTCATGGAGGTATTTAGTGAATTTGAGTTTAAATCACTTCTGATTAAAGTTAAGGACCTGCGTGACAATATTAATAAAGCACATGATCGTCAGGAAAGTTCTTCGGCAAAAACTAATAGCAAAGAAACCGAGAATCAGGGCGATGGACAAAAATCGGGTGAACTTAAATTTGTGCGTAATGCTAAAAAATTTAATTATCAATTAGTTGATGACGATAAAAAATTCTCCAGTTTTTTAAAAAAACTAAAAATTCAAAAAGAGTTTGCGCTCGATACTGAAACTTCAGGACTCGACCCAATAACAGCCGAATTAATCGGCATCAGTTTTTCCTGGAAAGAAGGCGAGGCCTATTTTATTATTATTAATAAAAATAGATTAAGTGAATTAAAACCAATTTTGGAGAATACTAAAATAAAAAAGTTTGGTCATAATTTGAAATTTGATTGGCGCGTTTTAAAAAACCAGGGAGTAGAACTAAATGGTTTAAACTTCGATACGATGATTGCTTCCTATTTATTAAACCCGGGGAACCGCCAACACAATTTAGATTCAATCGTCTTTACTGAGCTCGGTTTTGAAAAAATCAGTAAAAGTAATCTAGCCTCTACGCAGCCCGCCCAACTATCAATAGACTTCAAAGCGCTTGATCCAGAAAAATTAAGTCTTTATTCCTGCGAAGATGCTGATTTTACGAACCGCCTGGTTAAAATATTAAGTAAACGCCTTAAGACGGAAGGGCTTAGCGATTTATTTAATCGTCTTGAAATGCCGCTGGTCGCCATACTCGGCGAAGTAGAAAATAATGGGATAATATTAGACTTAGAGCCGCTAAAACTTTTAGACAAAGAGGTTGGCGGAAAACTCGCGCAACTTGAAAAAAATATTCATAAGCTAGCAAAAGTAAAATTCAATATTAATTCAACCAAGCAATTAAAAGAAGTTCTCTTTGAAAAATTAGCCATTCCGACTGATAATATTAAAAAAACAAAAACTGGTTTTTCGACCGCCGAAGATGAACTCGAGAAATTAAATGATCTTCACCCCATAATCCCGCAACTCCGCGACTATCGAGAATTAAATAAACTACAAACAACTTATTTAAATGCTTTGCCAACAATGGTCAACGCGAAGACAGGGCGAATCCATACTAACTTTAACCAAACTGTGGCCGCCACTGGTCGCCTTTCTTCAAACGACCCAAATCTCCAAAATATTCCAACCCGAACCGAAGAAGGACGTAAAGTCAGAGCGGCTTTCGTTGCTGCGCCTGGCTTCCGTCTAATTGGTTTCGATTATTCACAAATCGAACTTCGTCTCGCCGCCCATATTTCCGGAGATAAAAAAATGATTAGCGCTTTTAAAAATAAAGAAGATATTCATACGGCAACGGCCGCGGAAATAAACGGCGTCAAATTAAGCGAGGTGGCAAAAAATATGCGCCGCGAAGCAAAGGCGATTAATTTTGGCATTCTCTACGGGCAAGGGCCGCATGGTCTAAGCCAATCAGCCGGTATTCCCTATTGGCAAGCAAATGAATTTATTAAAAAATATTGGGAAGTTTATCCGAGTGTTAAAAAAATGATTGATAGTTCAATTAAAGAGGCGAGAAAAAATTCTTATGCCATTACTTTATTTGGACGTAAGCGCCCATTACCGGAAATAAATTCTAGCATTCCGATGATTAGAAAAAGTGCTGAGCGCATGGCGATAAATACGCCGCTCCAAGGAACAGCGGCCGACTTAATAAAGATGGCAATGATTAAAGTTGAAGAATTAATTAAAGGCCAAGAAGATGATATCCGAATGCTTCTACAGATTCACGATGAGTTGATTTTTGAAATTAAAAAAGATAAGATTAGTTTTTATTCGCCGAAAATAAGAGATATCATGCAAGATGTCTTAAAGTTACGCGTGCCAATAATCGTTGATGAAAGTATTGGTGATAATTGGGGCGAACTAAAATAAAAAACCGCCTCAGGGGAGACGGTTGAACATAGTTTAAAAAAAGAAATTTTAAAAGGCCAATTTAGGTCACCACTGCTTGGTTATCGGGAACAGGATCTTCTTCCTCGGGATAAACCAACATGGCTGGTATCACGGAAAGGATTCCTCCGATAAGGATCAGGTAGGCTACCCATTGATGACTAGATGGTTCAAACCAGGCAAGCGGTTGCATTGTAAACAGGCAAAGGTCAACACCGAAGCCAAAGTACAAAATAACATTTACCACCAAGAGAGCAAAGATGAACCAGCAAAAGTAAGACAGGATTTTTCTGAATTTTTTCATGGATTGTGGATTTTTAGTTTATATTTGGGGATTTAATGAACTACCAAAACATTATAATATTTCATAGCTATAGTCAATAAAACAAGCAGTGCATAAATACAATGAAAATAGAAATTAAAAAACCGAATATTTTTACATTTGAATCTTATTTTATTAATGAAAAATTAAATACGATTAGTTTTAATTATTCTTTTAATAATGGACTTAAATTTACCGAGTCAATTTCTCTTGGGGGTGGCCAAATTAATTGGAAAGGGCTTAACCACGAATTGATTAATCGAATTGTTTTCAATCTTCAGCTCGCGCTTGGCATCGGCTACTATAAAACATACTGCCCAAAAAAAATTGTTATTAAAAATGGGGTTCTCTCAAAAGCTGAGGCAGTGTTCTGGAATAAACTTTATACCAAAGGTCTCGGTGAATTTTTTTATCGCAATAAAATTGATTACCGCGGTCTAATAAATTTCCCTTATCAAAAAAACCAAAAGACTCAGGCAATTAATATTAAGCTTTCTAATAATGTCTTACTTCCTTGGGGCGGAGGGAAAGATTCTTGCGTCTCTGCCGAACTATTAAAAGAGCTTGGCCATGATTTTACCCTAATTACTTTGCGCGATAGCGATATCCAAAGAGCGACGGCGAAAATTAGCGGCAAAAGAAGAATTATAAATGAGCGGACAATCGACCCAGCCTTAATCGAATTAAATAAAACCGGAGTTTATAACGGACATATTCCTATTTCAGCTATCTACTCCTGGACCACTGTTTTAACGGCCGCTCTCTATAATTACCGCCATATTATTTATTCAAACGAAGCCAGCGCTAATTTCGGGAATGTTAAATATCTAGGCTCAGAAATTAATCACCAATATAGCAAGTCACTTGAATTTGAAAATGACTTTCGAGAATATTTAAAAAACTTTGTCTCCCCAGATATTAATCATTTTAGTTCCCTGCGCCAGTTTTCTGATTTAAAAATCAGCCGTCTTTTTTCTAAATATCCACAATATTTTCCCGTATTCTCAAGTTGTAATCGTAATTTTTCAATTACTAAACATTCCTCCTCACGCTGGTGTGGTAAGTGCCCGAAATGCTTATTTACTTTCTCACAACTTGCCGCTTATATTGAGCGGCCAAAATTAATTAATATCTTTGGACAAAATCTTTTTGCCAAAAAAGAGCTCCTGCCTTTATTCCAAGAACTCTGGGGCGAAAAAAGATTTAAACCTTTTGACTGCGTCGGCACGCCGAACGAAGTTAGGGCTGCGTTACTTCTTGTCAGTGCAAAGGCGGCATGGAGAGAAGATTATATTGTTAAGTATTTTCAAAAAAATATTGCCTCTAAAATTAACAAGCCCGAAAACATTATTAGCGCTGCTCTAAAAAATAAAAGTGAACATAATATTCCGGCTGACTTCCGCTCAACTTTAATTCTTGGTTACGGGCTAGAAGGAAAATTCGCTTATTCTTATTTACGTCATAAATACCCGGATTTCAAATTTGCGTTAGCCGATAAAAAACCCATTACAATTTCCGACAAAAAGGTTAAAGTTATTTCCGGCCAAAATTATTTAGATGCTATAAATGATTACGAAGTGATTATCAAATCTCCTGGCATTAGCAATTTTGAGCCGAGACTAATTAAAGCAAAGTCTGCCGGGCGAGAAATAAGCTCGATAACTAACATTTTTCTTAGCGTCTATGGAGCGCAAACTATTGGCGTTACCGGGACCAAAGGAAAAAGCACAACCGCTTCTTTAATTTACGAAATATTAAAAGCCAGCGGAAAAAAAGTTTATCTTATTGGTAATATCGGTTTCGATCCACTTGAACATTTAACAGCCAAATTCGACGAGAACAAAATATTTGTTTACGAATTATCGAGCTATCAATTATCCATTGCAGATCAGAGTCCTCATATTGCAGTTTTTATTAATATATTTCCCGACCACCTTCCCTATCACCAAGGTTTTAATAATTATTTCCGGGCCAAAACCAATATTACGAATTTCCAAAAAAATAATGATTTCTTAGTATATAATTCCGAATACGAGGCAATCAAAAAATTAGCTGCAAACACAAAGGCGAAGGCAGTATCTTATCTTAAGGAGTGCTCGATTCAAAATGATAGTATTTATTATCACAAAGAAAAAATAATAGCACTAAATAAAATTAAACTTCTCGGAACTCATAATCTAAAGAATATTATGGCGGCGATCTGCGTCGCCAAACAATATAAAGCGGCGGATACGGCCATCTATAAAGCCTTAGTAAAATTTGTTAATCTTGAACATCGCCTCCAATTCGTTGGTCAATTTAAAGGTATCTCATTTTACGATGATGCTATTTCAACTACTCCAGAATCAACGCTTGTTGCCCTTGAAGTCTTCAAAGAAAAAATTGGAACAATTATTCTTGGCGGCGAAGATAGAGGCTATAAGTTTAGCACGCTAGCAAAACGCTTAGCCGAATTAAAAATTGAAAATTTTGTTTTCTTCCCTGATAGCGGAGAAAAGATCGCCAAAGAAATTAAGCTTGCCTACCAGAAAAAGAAATTAACATTACCAAAAATTCTCTTTACTAAAAATATGGACGCGGCAGTAAAATTTTCCTACCAGAACACCAAGCCTGAACAAGTCTGTTTACTCTCTACTGCTTCTCCAAGCTATTCCCTGTTTAAAGATTTCAAGGAAAAAGGAAATTTATTTCAATCGGCTATAAAAAAAATTCAATAAATAAAATGATCATATTTTTACACGGCGCCGATTCCTTCCGCAGCCATCGGATGCTCCTGGAAATGAAAAAAAAGTTTATAAGCGACACTGACCATGATTCGAATAGTTTAAGTTTACTCGACGGTCAAGCGACAACTCTAAAAGAAATCGGCGAAAAAATAAATACCGGTTCGCTTTTTGTAAAAAAGCGGATGGTTATTATCGAAAATATATTCAAAAATAAAAAAACTAAAATATTTACTGAGCTCGCTGATTACCTTAAGAAGTTTTCCGATAGCGAAGATAATATAATTATTTTTATTGATGAAGAAGTTGGCGGGAAGAATAAAGTCTTAAAAGTAGATGCAAAAAAATTGTTTACTTTCTTAAACAAACAAAAATACGTCCAAGAATTCCCGCCACTTTCAAATATACAACTCCTAAGTTTTATTAAAAAAGAAGCATCAACATATAATAAAGAGATGGCTGCTAACGCCGCCGCTTCCCTCATAAATTTAGCCAACGGAGATTTATGGATTATGTCTAGTGAAATAAAAAAACTTTCTTTCCATACATCAGCTAAAATTATTAGTGACAGCGATGTCCAAGAACTTTGCGCCGGAGCGATTAACGATAATATCTTTGCTTTAACCGATGCGCTTAGCGCCAAAAATAAAAACCTGGCTTTAAAATTATTAGAAGAACAATACGCCGCAGGACTTAGCGATGAATATCTAATCGCGATGCTAATCAGACAATTCAAAATTCTTCTCCAAATACGAACGGCGATTGATAGCAATTTAAGTCAGACCGAAATGGCAAGCCAATTAAAACTTCACCCCTTTGTTGTTAAAAAAGGATTATTTCAAGCGAAAAATTTTAGCGCCACTAATTTGAAAAATTACTTAAATCAATTGATTCGTTTGGACTTTTCAAATAAAAATGGTCTAAGTCAGATAAAAACTGAACTAATGTTACTTATTTCCACCCTCTAAAGACTTGCCTTTTTATTTATTATTTGTTACATTATTACACGTCAATTCAAAGGGCAATTAGCTCAGTTGGTTAGAGCGCAACACTGATAATGTTGAGGTCGGAGGTTCGAATCCTCCATTGCCCACTCTATAGTATTTATAGCGGGATAGAGCAGTTGGCAGCTCGCTAGGCCCATAACCTAGAGGTCGTCGGTTCGAGTCCGACTCCCGCAACTAGTTTTAACAATTTTATTTTTTCATGCCTCGGTAGCTCAGTGGTAGAGCAAAGGACTGAAAATCCTTGTGTCGTCAGTTCGATTCTGACCCGGGGCACCAAGAAAGAAATAAAGATGTAAACCTGTTGTATTGTTGTCGGGTTTATTTTTTTACATAGCATGCCACGGGGTGTGGCCCAGTTGGTCTAAGGCGTCTGGTTTGGGACCAGAAGATCGAGAGTTCGAATCTCTCCACCCCGACATTCAAAAAAGAAGCTTATAGCTTCTTTTTTATTCCCCATTTTTAATTTAACGATTAACTTATCTTTATTGGTGCTGGCGGTGCTGGTTTTTTAGATAGATAATTGGTCACTTTTGAAACCATCCAAGCAAGCCCGACGAAAAAAACAAAATATACTAAGGTCGCGAGCCAAGCCGGCATAAAACGATAAAAAATATCATAACGATACATTATCGGCCAATGCCAGAGATAAATTTCATAAGAATAAATACCAATCCAATAAAAGATTTTAAATTCAATTTTCTTAAGGATAAATACAAGTGAAATTGCTAAAACCGCAATAATACTCATCCACTGTTCTTTGTTCGGTGTCCCGCCAATTCCGGAATTATAATTAGCATAATAAAAAATAACCAAGAGTGCGGCAATAATTAAATAATAGGCACTCGCCCGCCAACCATGCGCAAATTTTTCTAATATCTCCGCTCCTTTTAATTTACTTACTCCCCAGGCAGCTAAGATGCCAAGCGGGAAAGCCATGATATGTACTTGATATAAATGCAAGACGTAATCAAGCGAAGTCGGCTGTAAATCTATAACGAGGTAAGCAATTAAATATAAAATTATCGCCGAAATCCAGGGGTTTTTCTTGGAAAACACTAATGGGAATAATAAATAATAAGCAATAATAAAAGTTAAATACCAAAGAGGAGAGTTTATATCTTCATATAAATTGGCATGCGCAAAAATACCAATTACCGCCTTCCCGATGTATCCCCAGGAGTAAGTTAATTTTAAAACAAAGAGATCCAGTCCCAAGAAAACAAAAAGCGATATCCAAAATGGTATGAATAATTTAAGCAATCTTTTTTTATAAAATTGCCAGACGCCCAAATCTTTCTGTAATTGGCTAACAGTTAAGCCAAATCCAGAAAGGAAAAGAAAGAGGTTCACGCCAACACCAGCCATTATCGAAAGCGGCCAGAGAAAGCGCGTATCGCTCACTAAAAAATAACCAACATGAGAAAGCACTATCATAATAATAGCGAGTCCCTTGAGTTCGGTCGTTAAAGAAGAAGGAAACCATTCGGTAATTTTTCGCGGTTTAATAAAAATGAAAAGAATAACAAAAAAGACAATGGAAAAAATCCAGGTCTCTTGTATCGCGTTAGTTACTGGTATCAGCATAAATTAAATCGGCCCAAATTTTATAACCTTGCGCAGAAGGATGAAAAAAATCAGCGGCGTAATAAGAACCGTTCTCCTTAAATAGATCTTCGGTTTGTGTATATAAATCAATATATTTAACATTATATTTCGTGGCTAACTCTGCAATGACTTTGTTATATTGCTTAGTGCGACGATCAAATAAATAATTATAAGGAGGTAAAACTAAATTATTAGCACCAATGTAAGGAATATTTATAATATATATTTTAGCTTTCGTTTCTTTTGTTAATCTCTTTAATATTTTTTCATAATTAGCTTGAAATTCCTTTAAGCTAATTTGGCTATGCACGTCATTAACGCCAATTAATAAGGTTATAATATCGGGATTATCGCGAATAGCAGCCGGGACTAGACCATCCAAAAGGTCCTTGGTCTTAGCACCAGGAATGGCCCTACTTTTGATAGCTACTTGATAGTCGTTCCCGGCAAAGTACTCGGCAAGCAAATGGGGGTAGCTTTGGTCATAAGTATCAACCCCAACGCCAGCCGTTAACGAGTCGCCTAAAGCGACATAGGTCAAACTTGAACTAGCCATCTCATTATTAACAACGAGATGGGAATGACTACGATCCGGGTTTTGTAGGTCAATTTTATCGATATGGTTATAGATATAGGCGTAAGAACGATTAAAGTAGAGAGTGATAATAATAGCTAAAGCTAAGATAAGGGCTCCGAGCCAGGCGGCTCGTTTATAGTTGTGTTTATTCATACGCTAATATTATACAATATTTTTCAAAAACGTGCATGTCCCGTGGGTCTTGATTTTTATTTACTATTATGTTAGTATTTGATTACTTTTAATTAATTAATATTTAGAAAATTCCGTATGCCAAATAAGAAATCGGCGGAAAAAGAGTTGCGAAAGACTGTAAAAAGAAACGCCGCCAACAAGAAAGTAGCTAATAAGCTTAAGGATTTGGTTAAAACTAACTTCAAGCAAATTAAAGCTAATGATAAGAAGGTTAAAGAAGATTATACCAAGACTATTAAAGCTATCGATAAGGCAGCTAAAAAAGGTATTATCAAGAAAAACACTGCTTCTCGTAAAAAATCGAGACTAATGAAAAAAGTTAACGCTTTAAAATAAGCGAATTATTAATATTAATATGAACTTTTTCTGGGATGGGGGACAGCTTGGCCCACTTCTCGGATAAAGCCAAAGAAATTATGTTAGACAAAAAAGCAAAGGAGAAAATTATTAAAAAATTCCGAGTCCATGACACCGACACCGGTTCACCTCAAGTCCAAATTGCAATTTTAACTGAAGAGATCAAAGAATTGACTGAGCATTTAAAAAAACATAAACACGACTTCTCTTCTCGCCGCGGATTGCTTAAAAAGGTTGGCGAAAGACGTAAATTATTAAAATATTTACAAAAAGAAAGCGCAGAACAATTTAGAGATTTAGCTGAAAAGCTTAAATTAAAAATCGCTCAGAAATTAAGAGAAGAAGAAGAGGAAGAAAAAAAGAAGGAAAAGAAGTATATCGATCCTGAGGACGAGGCCGCTGAACCGAAAGAAGAAGTTTTGGAAGAGGACAAATAAAAAAAATGATAAAACACAAAGAACAACGAGTGGGAATTTTAGTAGATGTGTCGAACATGTATCATTCTGCTAAGAATTTATATAACAGAAAAGCTAACTTCAAAGAGATATTAGTAAAAGCAGTGGCCGGCCGGAAACTTATCCGGGCCACTGCTTATGCTATCCGGACGGAAAATCAAGATGAGGCTCCGTTTATCGAGGCTTTAAGCCAACAGGGCTTTGAAGTTAAAATGAAAGACTTGCAGATTTTCGCCGGCGGCGCTAAAAAGGCTGACTGGGATGTTGGAATCGCAATCGACGCCATTAAATTGGCTGATAAATTAGACGTTTTAATAATTGTTTCCGGCGACGGAGATTATTTACCACTCGTCTCATACTTACAGAACAATAAAGGCTGTTTGGTTGAAATTATGGCCTTCCGTAAAACTTGTTCCTCAAAATTAATCGAGGAAGCGGATGACTACACTGATTTAGGAGCTAATAAGAAGTTTTTAATTTACAATAATTAAAATAGATTTAGGGCTGGCTTTTTAGCCAGCCTTAAAAAATAATTAAATAATTCTGACCGTTAAATAGATAGCACTGTATCTAATACAGTTCTTTAATTTAACGGCCAGACAAATAACACTATGGAAAAAGTATTTTCTGGAGAGTGGCTTGGCCGTCCTCTAAAAATAACGACTGGTAAAGTCGCAAAACAAGCTGATGCTGCTGTTTGGGTCCAATATGGCGAAACGGTTGTTCAAGCTACTGTCGTTCAATCTAAAACTGAGCGGGAAGGAATTTCATTCTTCCCTCTTATGGTTGAATTCGAAGAAAAATTATATGCCGCCGGCATAATTAAAGGTTCTCGCTGGATTAAGCGTGAAGGCCGCCCAAGCGACCAGTCAATTTTAACTGGACGCATGATCGACCGAACAATCCGCCCTTTATTTGCTACTGGCGACAATCGCGATATACAAGTAATCATTACTGTTTTAGCGATTGACCAAGAGAATGATCATGATATCGTTGCTCTTATTGCTGCTTCCGCCGCCCTATCAATTTCTGGCATCGTCTGGAATGGTCCAATCGGCGGCGTTCGCGTCGGTTTAATTGAAGATAAATTTATTTTCAACCCAACCAACGAAGAGCAAGCTAAGAGTACTCTCGATTTAATCGTTGCCGGAACAGATAAGAAGGTTATTATGATTGAAGCGGGTGCCAATGAAATTCCTGAAGATAAGATGTTCGAGGCGATTATGGCCGGGCAAAAAGAAATGCAAGGCGCAATCGACTTAATCAAAGAATTAAAAGCCGGAGTCGAGCCAAAAGCTCGCCCCGTTGTAAAAGTTAAAGCTAAGACTGAAGAAGAATTAAAAGCCGACGAGGAAAAAGTTGAAATGCTTAAGATCGGTGAAGCTTGGCTTAACGAAAACATTAAAAAAATACTATTTGTTAAAGAGTATTATACTAAAGGCGAAAGAAAGGCTGCAGTCGGCGCAATCAAAGAGCAGCTTGATGAATATCTTGAAGCGCAAGGCTTAAGCGCTGATAAACGTCATTACATCGCTAAAAAATTAGTGGAAGAAATGATTGATACGGAAATTACACGCGCCATTGTTGAAGAACAAAAACGCGTTGATGGCCGTAAATTAACCGAGATTCGTGAATTAAGTGCCGAAGTCGGCATCATTCCTCGCGATCACGGTACTTCCCTTTTCTCACGTGGCGAAACGCAGGTTATGTCTATTGTAACTTTAGGTGCCCCTGGTCTTGAACAATCTCTTGAAGGTATTGATGGTCAAAGCAAAAAACGCTACATGCATCATTATAATTTCCCACCGTATTCCGTTGGCGAAGCTTCTCCATTACGTGGCACTGGTCGCCGTGAAATCGGCCATGGCGCACTCGCCGAAAAAGCATTACTACCAATGATTCCAGATCGTGAAGATTTTTCTTACACTATTCGCTTAGTCAGTGAAACTCTGGGTTCTAACGGATCCTCCTCAATGGCTTCGACTTGCGCTTCGACTCTAGCTTTAATGGACGCCGGTGTTCCAATCAAGAAACCAGTCGTTGGTATTGCTATGGGCTTAGCTTCTAATAAGGATATGAGTAAATGGGAAATCTTAACTGATATTCAAGATCTTGAAGATGGTGATGGTGGCATGGATTTCAAAATTACCGGAACCGATACTGGTTTAACCGCTATTCAACTTGATACTAAAACTGATGGCTTAACCGAAGCTATTATCAAAAAAACCTTAACTCAGGGTCGAGTTGCTTTAAATGAAATTCTTGAAGTAATTAAAGCCACGATTGCTGCTCCACGTGCTGAATTATCAAAATACGCTCCACGCATTATTAGTTTCAATGTCGATCCAGAGAAGATCGGCGCTATCATTGGTCCCGGCGGAAAAATTATTAACCGCATTATCGATGAGACTGGCGTTAGCATCGACATCGAAGATACTGGTTTAGTTATGATCTGTGGTACAGACGCAGCCGGTGTTGCGGAAGCTGTTAGACAAGTTAAAGATATTGTTCATGTCTTTGAGGCTGGCGAAATTATGAAGGGCAAAGTTGTCCGTATTCTTGATTTCGGAGCTTTCGTTTCTTTAAACGCTAACCAAGACGGTATGGTTCATGTCAGCGAACTCGCTCCTTATCGTATTGAAAAGCCAAGCGACTTCTTAACAGTTGGTGACGAGGTTACAGTCAAAATTAAAGAGATTGATGACCAAGGCCGTGTAAATCTAACTATGAAAGGTCTAACTGAAAATATGGATCTCTGGAAAGACGAAAAGGGTAAGTCAAACGGCACCAGTTTTGGTGGCGGTAGCCGTGGCCCGGCTAGACCGACTCGCTTTGGCGCTAGACCACCACGCAATTAAGCCTATATTGACTTTTAACTAATATTAAGTTATTATTTTCCAATATAAAATAATACTGAAAAAACAAAACTATGTTAGCAATTAAATTGTCCCAAACCGGAAAAACCAACAAAAAGATGTTTCGCTTAATCATTTCCGAAAAGAGCCGTGATCCATATGGAGATGCTCTTGAGATCCTTGGATCTTATAACCCTCATTCCAAAGAATTGGCTGTAAAAGCTGATCGTGTTAATTATTGGATTTCAAAGGGTGCACAAATGACGGATACCGTAAACAATCTTTTAGTAGAAAAGAAAATTATCGAAGGCAAGAAAACTGTCGCTTCTAAACCTGGTAAAGCCAGCGAAAAACGCCTTGGCCAAATCAAAACTAAGGCTGACAAAAAAGCTTCTCGCGAAGCCGCTCCAGTCGTAGAAGAAGTTGCCGCTCCTGAAGAAGCACCAGCTGAAGAAGTTACAGAAACTCCTGTCGAGAACGCATAATTATCATTTTTTGTAGATTGACAAAATCAGTATTTCTGTTATAATTAATGTATAAGTCTGCTGAAAAGCAGTTATTTAATAACATTCTTTCTACTTTGACCGCGGGAAACCGCTCAAATCCTGAAAGACGAAAACAAACGTATGGTAGAACAAGACAAGCAGTTTTTAGAAACTGTTGTAAAACAAATCGTTGGTAATCCGAACGATGTGGTTGTGGACAGAACGATTGATGAAAGAGGTGTCTTATTGACCCTTAAAATCAATCCAGCTGACATGGGTTATGTTATCGGCCGCAAGGGCCAGACCGCGCAAGCGATTCGCACCTTATTAAAAATTGTTGGTGCTAAAAACAACTCCCGCGTCAATTTAAAAATCTATGATCCAGAGGGTGGTAACCATCGTCCTTCAGCCGATCGCCCAATGGGTGACCGTCGTGAAGATATCGATACTTCTGCGATTGATGATTTAAAAATCTAATCAAAGCAAAATTGAATAAACAAAAAAGCACCGTGTAAAAGTGGTGCTTTTTTGATATAATAGTCTTGAACAATAATCATATGAAATTTCATCTACTGACAATCTTTCCAGGAATCTTTGACTCATATTTAAATGAGAGTATTTTGCGCCGCGCGAGCGACAAAAAAATCGTTAAGTTTAAAGTTCATAATTTACGTGATTGGACAAACGACAAACATAGGTCCGTTGACGACGCCCCTTACGGTGGCGGTGCTGGCATGCTCATGAAGATTGAACCCTTATATAAGGCGCTCACGGCTATTAAAAAATTAGACAAAAAGATAAAACCGAGTAAGCGTAAAATAATATTATTATCAGCGGCCGGAAAAAACTGGAATCAAACACTAGCTAAAAAATATTCTAAATTAGAGGAAATAATTTTTGTCTGCGGACGATACGAGGGCGTTGATGCGAGACTAAAAAATTTTATTGATGATGAAATTTCGGTTGGTGATTATGTTTTAACTGGAGGAGAGCTCCCGGCCCTGACAATTATTGATTCAATTACTAGATTACTTCCTGGTGTATTAGGAAATAGAGAGAGTATCGTCGAAGAGTCTCATTCTGAAGAAGGTATAACCGAGTACCCACAATATACTCGACCGGAAGTTTTTAAAGTTGGCACAAAAAAATATTCTGTTCCAAAAATATTGCTTGAAGGCGACCATAAAAAAATCAAAGAATGGCAAATGAATAATCGGAAGAATAAATAATTTTAAAATTAGCTTGAAAATAAAAAAGCCCGGTTTAGCGCCGGGTTTTTGGTTTGCGACTCTGGTTTTAAATCAGAATTTTTTGCCACTTGTCTGCGGGGCATATTTTTTCATGATTTTTTTCTGATTTTTGCGCTGTTTAAATTCCTTGGTATCGATAAGCGACTGGGTTATCGGCCCATCAAGTGTGTCACGTGTATAAACGTTAAACTTGAGTTCGAACTCAGTTTGGCTTTTATAAAATTCCAAAATTAATTTATGGGATTCAACCCGATACACTGAGTGCGGAAAACCATTTACATCGTTTATTTGCAACTCTGAGTTATCAGCAATTTCGTTAAGATCAGCTAAGCGACGTGCGATAACTCTATTAGTATGGGCACCAATCGGCTCAATAAACCAAGATGTTTGTTTTGGTTTTACCGGCTCTTTCGGCCTTCTGACTAAGTCCTTTTTTTTGTCTTCCATTGTGACTAAATTTTTAAGTTACTATTTACGTTTATTTGATTGTTATTTTATCGTTTTATTATATTTACTTCTATTCAATATTTCTAATAATTTTCCAGCCCGTTTCGGTCGCTTTTAAGCGCCCTGGAGTTGAGAAGCCTGCGGCCTTCTTATGGCCTCCCCCTCCCCAATTTTGGGCTAATTTAGCCACATCTACGTCTTCGGCGGTTGTTCTTAGACTACCCTTTACTCTACCCCCCTCCTCCCTTAAAAGCAAGGCAACGCGCACTCCCGATAAGCAACTTAAAAATGAGACAATATCACCAAATAAATCAACATGACTTTCTTTTTCTTCGGGTGTCAGAAGTTCGGAGAGCTCAGATTCAGATAAAGCCGACGAGGCAAAACCAGAAGAGGCGTCAAATTTCATATTTTCTAAAGCCCTTCCCCAAACTTTTAAAGTCGCAAAACTTTTATTATTAATTGTCTTATTTATAATTTTTGGTAACGAGGCGCCAAACAGCAACATCTCTGAAGATACAGCAAGCGCTTCGCGTGATGAGTTCGCATGTAAAAAATGTCCCGTATCAGTCATAAGCCCAATCAGAATACAATCCGCCAAAGTCTTTGTTATACTTAAATTATTTATCTTCAAAAAATGATAAATTATTTCCGTTGTTGCCGCTTTATCCGCTTCTCTAATTTCTAAATCGGCATAAGATTCCTGCTGCTCATGATGATCAAATTCAATTATATATGGGCGAGATGAAATTTTTCCATCCTTAGCTGATGTTAGTAAATTTCGCAATCTTAATTCTAAACCGGTACGAGAAATTGAACCACAATCAAGAATTAAAATAAGATCATAAACTCTTAAATCGGCCGGCTCCTCAGAACTAACTAATCTTTCATTACTAATAAAATCATAAGCGCCAAGAGATTTGCGATCAGCGTAGGCATAAACCGAGAGACCGAGCGACTCAGATACCTCAATCATTGCCCCTAAAGAAGCGAGGGCGTCAGCGTCAGGCGCGGTATGAGCGATAATTAATATACGCTTAGACGCGAGCATTTTTTTATAGGCAAATTGTAATTTGGTATTAAAATCCATAATTGATTATTCTAACGATAAAAAACAAAAAAGTCCAGATTCCTCTGGGCTCTCTAGTCTTCCTCGCTTTCTTCGTCTATTCCAGCGATTAACCTTTCAATTTTACTCGCCTCCTTCTCAGTGGCGTCGAACTCCCAAATTAAATGGGGCAATTTACGCATCTTTGTTCTGGTTCGCAATATGCCGACTAATTGGCTCGTCGCGGCCGTTAATTTACGAATCGCTGTCCCGGTTAAATTATCAGGTAAAACCGAAAATCCGATTTTTGCCTGTTTTAAATCAGGTGAACATTCAACATAAGTTATGGTAATCAAAGCATTCTCAACCATCACCTCACGGTTAACGGCATAAGCTAATTCCTCCAATAATAAATCGTTAATTCTATCTACTTTTGCCATATTAAATCTTATCGATAATTCGCTCTTCGCGATAAATTACTAAAATATCATCAACCGCTACAACTGGTTTGCCTTCATAACGAATACCAGCCTCCTGATCCTGACTAACAGCTTTAACATCCTGTTTACCGGATTGTAAACGAGTTAATTTTCCAGAAACAATATAATCATCACCGCGCTTAACATCAATCAAGCTATTATTTTCAATTTCTCCGTCGAGAACTTTGCCGCCAACAATTTGACTATTGGTCTCAGTTCTAAAAACAGCTAAAACTTTTAGACGACCTAATTCTATGCGATTAATTTCAGGCTTAACCATTAATTGCATTTCTTCTTTAACATATCGGATTAAGTCATAAATAATCGTAAAAATCTTAACTGTAACTTGCTTTTCACGAACCAGAGTTTCAATCGCCGGAGACATACGAACATTAAATCCTAAAATCTTAGCACTTGAATCTTCGGCCCTTTTAACATCACCTTCGGTAATATAGCCTAAACCTTTATTAATAATCCTAACTTTAACTTTCTCGTTATTTAACTTCATAAGTGATTCTTCAATCGCTTCAGCAGAACCCAAGAAATCGGTTTTAATCACAACGTTAACTTTCGGAGTTTTATCTTCAACATTATCATCGCTTGCACTCGGCATAACATCGGCGGCATGAGAGCTAACTTTAATATTTTTAGTTTTAACTTTTTCTCCTTCACCAACATTTAAAATATCCCCCACGGCTGGAGAAATTTTTAGTCCTAAAATTTTGGCCGGCGTTGATGGGCCCGCTTCTTTTATTTCTTCACCCTTATAATTTTTTAAAGATTTTACTTTACCATAAATAATGTCATTGAAACATAATTGATCGCCAACGCTCAAAGTTCCATTCTGGACTAAAATAGTCGCGAGCGGTCCGGCGGCTTTATCAACGTTTGATTCAATAACTGTCCCGGCAGCTGCTGTATTTGGGTTAGCCTTAAGACTTATCGCTTCTGTTTCGGCAACGAGCAGAACCATATCTAAAAGATCTTCTATGCCAGTTCCATCTTTCGCGGAAATTGGCGTACAAATAATCTTACCGCCCCAATCTTCTGGGGTAATATTCAATTGAGTTGATAATTCTTGTTTGGTTTTATTAACGTCAGCGGCCGGTTTGTCAATTTTATTTATTGCAACTAAATATGGTATTTTTGCGGCTTCAATAATTCTAAAAGCCTCAACAGTCTGCGGTTTAACACCATCATCAGCGGCCACTACTAAAATAGCAATATCAGCAACCTTAGCGCCACGACTTCTCATAGCAGTAAAAGCTTCGTGTCCTGGAGTATCAATAAAAGTTAGAACTCTTTCTTTGCGGGTAATTTGATAAGCGCCGATATGCTGAGTAATTCCCCCAGCTTCGCCGGCAACAACGTTCGTACTACGGATAGAATCGAGTAATCTCGTTTTTCCATGATCGACGTGACCCATAACAACAATAACTGGTGGGCGGTCCATCATGTCCTTAGCATCTTCTCCGGCTAAAATAGCTTCTAATTTTTTATCTTCTTTATCATCTTCAGCAACTTTTGTATCAGCTATCTGCACATCTAAATTTAAATTCTCACCGATAATAACGGCTGTATCAAAATCAATTTTTTCATTTATTGAAGTAAACACGCCATTCTTCATGAGCTCGGCTAGAACACGATTAACCGGGATGCCAGCGAGTTCGGCATAAGCGCGAACCGTAATAACTCTTGGGACGGCGATCGTCTTCTTTTCTTTCGGTAAAACTTCATCCTGCTTTTTAATAGCAGCATCCGCTTTCTTTTGCTCCCATTGTCTTCGTAAAAAAGGCCAATCTTTAATAATTTTCTTGGCGGTATTATTATCAACTTTAATCGCTTTTTGACCAATTGCAAAACCGAGCTGAGGCAGTAAGTCGCGCAACTCTTGAGGTGGGATCCGTAAAATACGGGCAAGCTCGGTGATATTCATAAATTTTTATTTTATATTAGTAAAATAAAAAGCTTATTTAAGCTTAATAAATCTCTATCTTGTTATTTTATATTACTTTATTATTACGATTTAGTCAATCAGTCTTAATTTGACTAATCAATCATAATTAGCTAAAGTAATGGGATTTATTTGAACTTTAACAAACAATAATAACCTAAAAACCATATACCGATGAAAGATAGCATGAGGATTATCATCCACGGACCAGCGACGCATATCTTCGCCCAAATCCTACTCGAAAAAGCCTTAAGGCTAGAGGAAGGAATTAGTGTTGAAGTTTGTGAGTCCTGGTCAGATTTAATTAGCCGACTGCCTAATTTAGAATCAGCGACAATTTTGCTAATTAACGCCAATGAGAAAACTGGCCTCGAAATTATCTCGCGCCAAGCGAAATGCCGGCTCTTAATGTGCCGCGGCGGAGAAAAAGAATTTCAACCGAATTTGACGCTTCTGCGCAGCAACAATAATCATCAACATTTTCTTTTTGAAAACTGGAATGATTTTGTCGCTAAAATTAAAGACACGCCGCTTAACAATTCGCCGCTTCTCAGCGCAACTACTGACCCAAGCATCTACCGAGTAAATTACGAAAACCTGCCTGACTTACTTGCGCGCCAAAAAATGACAGTCGACCAAAAATTCTTTTGGTTCTCGGCTTACTTTTCAAAGCATTACCTCTTATGGCTTGAGAATTGGAATAATCAAGTTATGCGAATGCGTTGGCGCCTGCACATTAAACTTTCCGAAAAAGGCAAAACAAAAAAATTAAGTTTTCCTTTCGAAAATGTTTATCAAGGCGAATTAATTTTTCGCGAAGGAGAGCAAATGTATTTCGACATTTATGGCCCTCATATTAAAACATCTCTGTTAGCGGTACAATTATTTCATCTGATGAAGAATCGCTTGAGCTTGTTCTCGACAAGGCAATCCAAAAAAGAGTATTAAACCATATTGACGTTGTCACCAAGGGTTCAAATATTCTTAATCATACTATTCGTGCCTACCGCAATTCCTGCGCCGGCTACTCCGATTTAAGTCCCAATGATTATATTTATGAATTGGAAAATCAATATAATCGGCCCGAAGATTTCTTACGAGGCTATATTCCAAATCATAATGCTCTTCATTTACCAATTACCAGCGTAAAACTTGACGGCCCCTCAAAAGCAATCCTGTACGATGAGTCCCAAACAAAGTCACTACTCGAAATGCTTGGTCCAAGTTATGTCTCTCTTGTCTCGGGTGGTCCGGGTACAGGAAAAACAACTTTAACGGCAGTCGCCATCAAACAATTGGTTCTCGCCGGTCGTGTGATTCTTCTTAGTTCTCATAGCAATAAGGGCTTAGATAATTTATTAGAATCATTAGTTGAACACTTGGACGAAAAAATTATTTTCCGTCTCGGAAACAATCCTCAACTAATAAGCTCTGATAAAGCCAAAAGACTTAATCGCTTTGAGCGCTACGCCAAACAAACGGCGGCGGCAAAAAAGGCCTGGGATGAATACATGGAGAAATCGAATATTGAAAAGGCCGCAAGAACCGACTTCAAGTCGGAGGAATTTACTTTGATGCAGGAAAATAAAGCTATTTGGGAATTAATTTGTGCCGGCAAAAGTTTAGTTTTAGCGGCCACGATAAATTCAGTGGTCTTCGATAAACAATTAAAAGCTCTCTATCACCAAAACGAGCTTATTTGGGGAGCTGATATTAAGTCTTTTTCAGAGGTAAACGAAAAACCTAAATCAAAATCCGAAGTTAGTGATTTTGAACTAAACATTCCTTATGAGGTTGTGAAATATATGTGGGATGAAGCAAAAAAAATTCGACCTACATTTTCTATCGACACAACATTCATTGATGAAGCTACTAAGGCTCGTTTTTTCGAGATAGTTCCCTTAATTAAAAAAACTGATTATAAATTAATTTTAATCGGCGACACAGACCAACTAGGAAATATCGAGATATCAGCCGAAGCCGGCGAAAACATGATGTGGCGAGTTTACGAGGAATGTGGTTTTGACGAATATTATAGCAACAGGACTGTGAATAAAAAATTATTTCAAGATTCTGTTTTTACTATAAATCCGCGAAAACTAACCGATGATGATCATGTTCTCATGCCTCTTAGCTCTACGGGCAAAGAAGTTGAAGCTTGGTTTAAGTACTTTTCTGACGGCGTATTCTTCTCGCTCGCTGACGGCACTAAATTATCTGGCGATAAATTAAATGTTAATCGTCGTTCGCTTGAAAATATCACCAAATTTCTTAACCATGTATTTTTAAAAGAAATGAAGGTCGGTCGTTTCAACCCACATTCCCGCGGTTCAGTTATATTTCTTGACGTGCAGGGTAAAGAGGAGAGAATTAAAACTTCGTATCGAAATCGCCAAGAAAAAAATTTGGTCGTCGCGGAAGTTATAAAATTCTTCAAGAAACAATTAAGTGAAAAGGGCGTAATTAACCTTAAATCCTTAGGAGTTATCGCAACTTATCGCGGACAGATTAATTTCATCAAAGAAGCTTTACGAAACGAACTTCTCTTCCATAAAATCTTCGCTGAACTTATTACTCCTAGTAATATCGACCAAGTCTTAAGGGATATGGTTAATACTGTTGACGCCTTCCAAGGTTCAGAGAAAGAAGCAATTATTTTAAGCCTTGTCCGTGCTAATAGTGAAGGTCGAATTGGCTTCAGTACTGATCTCAGAAGAATCTACGTCGCTCTTAGCCGCGCCAGAGCCGATTTAATTATTGTCGGCGATTCAAGCACCTTCCTCAAAAGCCAAGAATTAATTATTCGAAAAGTTTTCGGCAGGATTATAAAATACACCCAAACAAAAAAAACCTATAGCCGCAAAAAAGTGGCTAAATAAAAACAACCCCGACGCAATCGATTTGATTGTTCGGGGTTTTTAAAAAAGGTGAGTAATTTGCAGCAATTTTCTTCAGAGCGTTTTTTGATAGTTGTACTTACAACGCTGAAAAGCAGAAACCCATATCTACGGAGGTATCTTAGGACGATATCCGGTCAGAATTACATCGCGCAGCCTGAGAGGTGCAGAAAATTGGGTTGTTTGGCCGACGTAGCGCCGGGCCGTGTTCAAGAAAGTAAATTCTGTGGTAGCTGGTATACCAACTGATGGAGATAGAGAAAGACTTTCAAGTCTCTCGGCTAATTTTTCCAAGCAATTGGTACCTGGACCTAGTCGCAGAATACTTTCATTTTGAATCACGGGTCCCTTTAGCGGCGACTCGTCAGCCATCTGCCTGGAAAATCCAGGAAAAGCTGCAAACAAGATACATAGGGTTAAAAAGAACTGTTTCACGATTGGCTCCCTTCTTGTTTGATGATAATACTTTAAATTATCTAAAAAAAATTGTCAAGAAAATTAGCCTAATATTAGTCTTTACAAATCAAAATTTTAATGCTAAAGTAGCCATATATAAGTTTATAATTTATTAATTAAAAATCTGTTTTTAGGAATGAGTCAGAAAAACTAAATACCGCTTATTGTTGTCATAAAAATTATTTTCGAAGATCAATCAATTATGTTTAATCAGTTTATTACTCTAAAATTAGCTAAAAAACTAAAGATAGCTAGTAAAAACATCTTCTAAAATATCACTTCTTAAAGTGGTCCCTGTTTTTCAAAACTTAATAATAACCGCGCGTACCACCTCATTTTCTTAAAGACAGTTCCAATTTATATGGAATATCTAAGCTATGTCTTGTATGTAGTTTTGGCTGTAGGTGGTTTTTTTATTGGTTTTACTTACTACAAAAAATCAGCAACCTCAAAAGTCTCAAATGCTGCCGAAAAAGCGGAGAAATTGATTAGTGATGCCAAGCTCAAAGAAAAAGAGCTGCTTTTAAAGGCGCAGGATAAAGCCCTGCATATTATTGACGAGTCTAAAAAAGAAGAATCTTCTCGTCGCAATGAAATCAATCAATTGCAGAAGAGATTAGAGCAACGTGAAAACTCTTTCTCGCAAAAACTTTTAGATCTACAAGAAAAACAACAAAAACTATACGACAAGGTTAATGAGGTTCAAGAAATCAAAGAAAAAATTAAAAACGTTAAAGCCGAACAAGAAGCTAAATTAGAAAAGATTTCTAATTTAAGCCAAGATGAGGCCAAGGCTATTTTAATTAAAAAGGTTGAAGAAAATATTGCTGACGATTTAGTCGTTCGCATTAATAAATTAGAAAACAATTCCGAAGACATTATCAATGATAAAGCTAAGGACATGATGGCGCTCGCCATGCAAAGAATGGTTTCTAATTATACAGTTGAACTTACAACAACTACTGTTGATTTACCTAACGATGAAATGAAGGGTAGAATTATTGGTCGCGAAGGACGTAATATTAAGGCCATCGAACAAATGACTGGTGTAGAAATCATTGTTGATGATACTCCTAACGCGATTACTGTTTCTGGTTTCTCTTTAATTCGCCGTCATATTGCCAAGAAAACACTGGATTACTTAATAAAAGACGGCCGTATCCATCCGACAAAAATTGAAGATGCGGTTGAGAATGCTAAAAAAGATATCGCGCTTGATATCAAAAAGGCGGGTGAAGAGGCGATGTATGAAGTTGGTGTTACTGGCTTCGATCCAAAATTAGTTCAAATTCTCGGACGTTTAAAATACCGTACTAGTTATGGCCAAAATGTTTTACGCCATTCAACTGAGGTTGCTCACTTAGCCGCCATGCTTGCCGAAGAATTAGGTGCTGATGTAACCCTTGCTAAGAAAGGCGGATTACTTCATGATATCGGAAAAGCAGTTGATCACGAAGTTCAAGGAAATCATACTGAAATTGGACGAGACATTGCTCGCAAATTTAATCTTCCACCAGAAATTATTGCGCCGATTGAAACTCATCATGATGATAAACCATCAACCCTTATTGCTGTTATTGTAAAAGTTGCCGACGCTATCTCTTCGGCGCGTCCCGGAGCAAGAAACGACAACTATGAAAACTACTTACAACGTCTTGAGGAGCTTGAAAAGATCGCTCTAACCTTCGATGGCGTAGAAAAAGTCTATGCAATTCAGGCTGGTCGCGAAGTACGCGTCTTTGTTGAGCCAAATATGATCGATGACCTTAAGGCTTATAATTTGGCTAGAGATATTGCAAAAAAGATAGAAAATGAGTTAAAATATCCAGGAGAGATAAAGGTGAATGTTATCCGCGAAATGCGGGTCACCGAATATGCTCGTTAAGCTTTAAAAAGCTTAAATTATTATGTTTAGAGCTAAACATATAAACATATGAACAAAGCACAACTCATCGACAAAATTTATCATGATGTCGAAGGGCTAAACAAAAAGCAGGCGGAAAAGATGGTTGATGTCTTAACCGACACCATCATCGAAGAGTTAAAGGCTGATCGTGAAGTCACAATCGCTGGCTTCGGAACATTCTTAGCTCGTGTCCGTTATGCTCGCGGCGGTGTTAACCCTCAGAAACCTAACGAACGGATTACAATCCCAGCTGTTAAGGTTGCTAAGTTTAAAACCGGTTACCATCTCAAGCAAGCCCTAAAGGGAAAAAGATAAATTAAGCGCCCATCTCAGGAATATCCATCCTAGGACCGAGGGCGTTTTGTAGCGCCCGTAGCTCAACTGGATAGAGTACTTGGCTTCGGACCAAGGGGTTGCAGGTCCGAATCCTGCCGGGCGCACATAAGCTTGAAACAGAAGCTTGAAATCTGTTTTAATATATTATAGAATGGCTGGGTAGTTAAACCCGCCGAAAGGCCGGGTATAACCCGATATTATGGCTGGGTAGCTCAGCTGGTTAGAGCGTAGCACTCATAACGCTAAGGTCGCGGGTTCGATCCCCGCCCCCGCCACAAAACTTAATAGACGAATGCGCTGTTAGCTCAGTTGGTAGAGCAGCTCCCTCTTAAGGAGATGGTCGCAGGTTCGAATCCTGCACGGCGCACACATTAACACCTCTTAAAATATGTTTAACGTATTTAGGGCCAAGGATAAAGACTACGTTCCGAACCAACATGTTGGTGAAACGAAGAAAATGGGAATATTTGAAGATGCTTATACAATTGCCGAACGCAAAAGAAAAGCTCAAAATGACTTGAGTAAAGGAGAATCTGGTGATGATACTTTTATTGACTTCGCAGGCAGAAAAACACCGATTAAAGATTTAAATGGCCAAACCGAACAATTACTGAGCGAAGCACGCTCAGCGATTCGAGCTGAAATATATAATAATGAAGAATTAAAAAACGAAGAAGACATAGAAAATAATTTTCCTTCAGCGGGTAAATTAAATAAAAAATTATATCAGAAAATTGACCCTCCTGGATTATACGGTCCGAGTGAACCAAAGGATAATCTCCTAACCGAATCACCAGTAAAAAAACGTCTCGAAATCAGACAGACCAGAAAAGCGCTTGAACGACTAGACTCTCAAAATAATTAAAATAAAATTAATACAAAAAACAAGTCCTATAAAGGGACTTGTTTTGTTTATTCGACAATCAGACCAATAAATACTAAAATTAATAGACAATGATTAATTCGTCCTTTTAAATCAATAAAAACCCATTATTATGAGAAGTCTAAAACAAATATTTATGGCGCCGAAGCATGGTTATTCCGACCATCTACTGGCAACAGTATTTGGACTCTTATTCGGAATTTTGGGAATTTTTAGCGATACGAAAATTCACACACCAATAAACCAGGCTATATTTTCTTTAATACTTGGACTTGTTGTCGGCATATTTATCTCTCTCAGCGCCGCCAACTACCGCGAGGAAGAACCAAAAAAAGTAATTTCTCTTGGCTATTTCTACGCCGTGAGAATCGCCGCTCTTTGCTTTTCAACAATGTACTTAGCAGAACTCTTGATTTGAAATCTCTTTCAAAAAAACCGGCCAACATTAGCCGGTTTTCTAAATTCATAGTCTAATTAACTCATTAAATCAGAGGCAGTCTTAGGATATATTCGTAAAGTTTCATTATACTCTATCCATCCAGCGGCCTCTTGGCGCGGACTATCTAAAACTGGATATTCTTTATCTTCATACATTCCCTGATCCTCGAAATCAGCCTCATAAACATAGGCAATTTCATGGCCATATTCACCATTATAAACATATATATTCTCAGCAATTCCCAAAAGTTTTATATTTATAAGTTCAGCCGCGAACTCCTCTTTAAACTCCCTCATAAGGGCCTGCAAGGCGGTTTCTCGGAACTTTATGCCTCCACCCATCAAACGGTAAAACTTTTCTTTTTTATCTTCGTCGAAACCAGCGCCAGCAAAAAACTTATTTTCATTTTTTATAATTGCAACAGCTATCGGACGGATTCCCTTTTTTGGCATATTATTAATATTATTGCTTAATATACCAAGTATATCCGACAGAAAGACAAAAATCAACGTAGACTTGGCCAAAATTAATATTTCCGCTATAATGACAAATGATTATGAAAAACTATATTATCTTCGGTGCCCCTGGTGCCGGCAAAGGAACTCAAGCCAAATTACTCGCTGAAAAATTTAGCCTTATTCACCTCTCAAGCGGTGAAATTTTACGAAAGGAAATTAAAAGCGGCGATCTCGGCGACAAAATAAAAAAATATCTAGCCAGCGGACGACTTGTTCCAAGCGAGGTAATCGACCAAATTATGGAAAAAGCCATCAAGCGCCATAAGAAGGCGAGTGGATTTATCTTCGATGGTTTTCCACGAACTCTTGCTCAAGCTAAATGGCTCGATAAAGTTTTGAAAAAAGAAGACAGACCGATTAACGCAATTTTAAAAATAAGGATTACCGAGGAAGAAGGAATAAAAAGAATTATTGAAAGAGCAAAAACATCGGGCCGCAGCGATGATAATCGAAAAGTAATAAAAGAGCGCTTCAAAATTTACCACCACGAAATGCACACGCTTGTCGCTTACTACCAAAAGCAAAAAAAATTAATAATTATTGATGGTAACGGGACAGTAGATCAAATTTCCGACAGAATCGTTTCCGCTATGAATAAAGTTTCTCCAAAAAAATAATACGACTTAATAAAAACCGCAACGGATTACCATAGCGGTTTTTTATATGTATTATTGTGTTCTACTAATTACTTATTTCGCTTCTTCAATTTCTTTACTCTTTATGGCAACAATGATTGCCTTGCGAATTTCCGCCAATAATTTCTTATCGTCTTTGATTGTTTTTTTAGCAACTTCACGGCCAGTTCCTAATTTAATCTCACCATAAGTATAAGTATTACCACTCTTTTTAATAGTACCAACTTCGACTCCTAAATCAACTAAATCACCAGCGACCGAAATCCCTTCATTATACATGATATCAAATTCACAAGTTTTAAATGGAGCGGCAACTTTATTCTTAACGATTTTTACTTTAACGCGATTACCAATAATTTTCTCGCCCTGTTTAATCTGCGCCGCACGGCGAATTTCAACACGAACTGAGCAATAAAATTTCAAAGCATTGCCACCAGATGTTGTTTCCGGATTACCAAAGAAAACGCCAATTTTATTTCTAATCTGATTAATGAAAATAACAACAGTCTTTGTCTTGCCAATAGCCGCTGTTAATTTACGAAGCGCTTGGCTCATTAAACGAGCCTGAAGCCCCATATGCTGGTCGCCCATATCACCTTCGATTTCTTTCTGCGGAACAAGAGCGGCGACGCTGTCAACAACGATAACATCAACGGCATTTGAACGAACCAGAGTCTCAACTATCTCTAAAGCCTGTTCGCCGCTATCTGGTTGGGACAACAGCATCTCTTTAATATTAACGCCGATTTTAGCTGCATAATCAGGGTCTAGAGCGTGTTCCGCGTCAACGAAGGCCGCGATGCCTCCAGTTTTCTGAACTTCAGCCACGATATGCTGGGCTAAAGTAGTTTTGCCAGATGACTCTGGGCCATAGATTTCAATAATACGACCACGGGGCACACCGCCGATTCCGAAAGCCATATCAAGGGATAAACAACCGGTTGAAATTGCATCGACGTTTGTTTTTTGCGCATCACCAAAACGCATAATTGAACCTTCACCAAATTTACTACGGATTTGTTCAATTGCGTTTAGTGCCGCCTCTTCTCTTTTTAACTTGTCGTCCGACCTATCTTGGGTAACTTTTTTTTCTTTTTTTACCTTTTCTTTAAACATAGGTTTATGTGTTAGATTTATTAATTATTTTATTATAACATTCCGAGCCTTATGAATTTATTTAATATTTATATACAAAGGCTTATTTTTGGATAAATTATTTATTTTTATAATTGTCTCGAATTATCTTTTATACTCACTTATTTTCCAAAAAACTATTTAAGAAAGCTGAACGGGAGTGGTACTTTATATTCATCCCCGCTTTTCGACATAATAATTATTTCGGCGCCAATGTTTGTTTTCTGATAGGAAAATAAGTTCTGTCCAAAGTCATTAGTTTGTATTTCAAGTGGAACAGCTTCTGTCTCCTGACTATTTTTCCATTCTTCTTTCACGCTATTTTTTAATTTGGACCAGAATCCCGTGTCCTCAGTTGTAGCGTTTGTTTCGCTTGGCACAAATTCGTTGAAATTTGTTTCGACGCTACTGGCCCCATTATTATTTATTTCGCTATTATTTAGCTCTGCATCACTTGCTTCATTTACATTAGCTACGCTTGTGTCAACTTCTTTTGTCGATGTTCCCATCAGTAACCATTGCCAATCAACTCGCGCGATAAAGTCCGCCATTGTTTTCCCGAGCCCAATATTTTTTTGCACATTAACTTCACTCATTTTTTCCGAAGCCCCTAGTAAAACACCAAGCGTTTCGCCTCCCTTCTGCACCAGACTATTATTAACTAATTCATTTTTTTGTTCTTGATCAGCGTTATAAAAAACTGAAGCGAATAGGGCTAGAACCAGGAAGGAAACAACCATCACAATCGTACCCCAGGTTTTGCGCAGGCCAAACATATATTATATTTAATACCTTCTAATTTATAATAAGGGTTTTTGATAATTAGGCTTATCGCTAGCAGAAAATACTTTTACTTTTCCGTATTGTCCGTCAAATCCCGGTTCAATATTAAGCTGGCCATTTCGCACTCTTCTTATACCATCAATAACTCGCGCGTCGAACTCTGTATTAATTTTATCAAGATCTAAATCAAGGAGAATATGAAGTTCTGGGCCAAGTCTACTTATCCAAAAAGAGTATTTTTTTTGAACCGCCTTTGCGGTCCGACTTTTGACATTCAAGGCTTCTGCTATAATCTTATCTAATTCTACGAGTTTTTTAAAGGCGGGGGCGTTTTTTGGTCGATAGCCTGAGACACGGTCGGCTAATTCTTCAACCCGATTTAGAACTCCAATAACAAGCGGCCTCTTACAAATCGGGCAAAGGTTTTTTAATTTATGGCTCTCGCTCGGCTCACAACTGAATTTACAATCCCTGTGCCCATCCAAATGATACATGCCTTCTTCGGGGTAAAATTCAATTGTTGCTATCATTCCCTTCTTATCTTTAATATTATCGTAGATTTTCTGATATGTTATCGGCTCGCTTATTTCCATGATATTCGCCTCGCGGCCAATATTATTAAGGCTATGAGCATCGGAGTTAGAAAGCAGCGTTAGCTTATCAAGCGCAGATAAGCGCCAATTCATTTCCGGATCACTTGATAATCCGGTTTCATAAGCATATATATATTTTGTCTGGTCACCAAAACAATCCTCTAATCGATCAAAGCCTGATTTTGAACCAAAGACAGAAAACCAGGGTGTCCAAATATGAGCGGGATAGACTAAAAATTTCTCATCAATGGCTAAAAGCATTTTTACGAGTTCAGGAGCTTTAATTCCTAAAATCGGGCGGCCGTCGGAACGAATATTATATTTCTTATCTAATTGTTTATTTAATTTTTCCGCGGCAGCAATATTAGGAGCATGGATTACTAAATGAATCCGTCTAACTTTATCGGAATCTTTATAAATAAGGGCAACTTCGCTTGATAAGATAAATTTTATCTTATCGTCAGGCGCTATTTTTAATTTATACAGTCCAGATTTAGCGTCTGTCTCGACGAGTTCGTTTTTAATAGACTCAAACCAGGCAGGATAAGTAAAATCTCCGGTCGCAATGATATCGATACCTTTTATCCGGCAGGCATGCTCAATATTTGCGAGCGTAAGACTTGGTGAACAGGCGCGCGAATATCGTGAATGAATATGGAAGTCAAGAATCTGGCGCATAAATTTTTTTCTCCTTAAAATTACTTCGTTTCCGTCGCAATAAAACTTGTGAAATTAAACTTTAAATCCTGAATACCTTCTTCTAAAATTTCCAAACTATATAGTTCCGCGCAGGCCTTTGAAGCAATAACGGCAGCTTCTGGCAGCAGGACTCCGTCTCTTAAATCTGCGGCGGCTTGAGCCGTGTCGCTATACTCTTCAAGTTCGACTTCTGGCCACTTTCGTTTCAAATACATTCGACATTGGCGAAGTCCTTGTTGATGGGAAACAATCTTATTAATATTACCAGGGTTTGTTCCCTTTTTTACGAGAAGACAGTGGCGGACATCAATTTCAAAAATGTTTTCAATGTTGAAATTGTGTTTACTCATGGCATAAACTGCTTCTTGAACAATCCCACCATTAGAATTTTCTATCGGGAAAAATCCTTTATTTATGTCCTTATTGTCATAAGCACTCAAAACACCCTCGACGCTAATTAAATATACTATCTGGTAATTAGTAATTTTATTTTTATGGCAATAATAGAGAGCGGCTTCTTCAGAAAAACTGCCGCGGTTGCCGGAAACTCCGATTTTTAACATATTGTTAATCTTATTTATTGTAATAAATTTTCGGCGATGCTTAATTCTTCCAAACTATTAACCCCCATCGCCTCATGAGCTTCAATTCCGATTGTTCCAATTTCATATCCGCCGTCAAAAGCTAATTTAACCATATCCGTTAAATAATATTCCGCTTGATTATTATTATTCTGTAGGCTCGAAATATTTTGGAAAAGCCAATTTGTATTAAAACACATGAAGCCGGGATTAACTTCTGTAACTAATTTCTCTTCATCGCTCGCATCTTTAAATTCAATAATTTTTTCGACTCGACTATCAGCACCGCGAATAATTCTGCCCCAGCGATAAAAGTTTTGCTGCCAGCCATCAAAATCACTTAAGTTTGTCGGCATTATTGTTACGGTTTCTGGCATTAACTTAGCAAAACTTCTAATCGACTCACTTTTAATAAACGGGTGGTCGCAATATAGAACAAGAATGCTATCTGGCTTCAGATCATTATTATCCAAACTCTCTTTTGCGCATGATACTGCGTGACCGGTGCCGAGTTGCTTATCTTGAATAACATATTCAATATTGTATTCTTTTAACTCGGCGCTAATAATATCTTTATTATCCGGCGATACAATTACAATCGGACAAGGATCCACTCCCGCCGCAACAACAGAATCCATTAAATATTTTATCATCGGCTTATTTTTTAAAGGGACGAGAGCTTTTGGTAATTCAGAATTCATACGAGTGCCTTTGCCGGCAGCGAGAATAATTATTCGTATCATAATATATGAAAAATAAGAGAAAATATTTATTAATTTCCCTTATATTTTAGCATTTTTGAGGCTAGGAGGCAAACGAGAATTTATGAAATATTTTATTTAATATAAGCTAAAATTTTAAGTTTAATTTCATTAACTATTAGTTCTGCTTTTTCTAGAGATTTAGCTTCGCCATAGATACGAATAATCGCTTCCGTATTAGAGGCGCGTAAATGAACCCAAGAGTCGGGCCAGTTTATTTTTATGCCATCAATATCAGTAATTTTTTCCTGCGCGTAATCGCTTTTTATCATTTTTAATATATCGGCAACATTTATCTCAGAATTTAATTCCATTTTATCCTTCACCATAAAATACTCGGGCAATTCTTTTTTTAACTCTGACATTTTAATATTTTTTTGTGCCAGATGACTTAAAAATAGAGCGATACCAAGGACAGCGTCACGTCCGTAGTGGAGTTCTGGCAAAATAATACCCCCATTCCCCTCGCCGCCAATGACGGCTTTTATTTCTTTCATCTTTGTAACAACATTAACTTCGCCGACCGCAGCCGCTTCATATATTCCGCCGTGCTTTTCCGTAATATCTTTAAGCGCGCGGGAGGAAGAGAGATTGGAAACAGTAGTTTTATGATACTCTCCCGGATGAGCAGCCTCAACTAAAGAAAAGTTATTTAATACATAATCTGCTATCGCAACGAGTGTATATTCCTCGCCAAACATCTCTCCGTTTTCATCAATGAAAGCTAAGCGATCAACGTCGGGATCGACGACTATACCTAAATCCGCCTTTTCTAATTTAACGCGCTCCATTATTTGGCTTAGATTTTCCGCAATCGGCTCTGGCTTATGCGCAAAGCGACCATTTGGCTCACAGTTTAATTCAATTATTTTTTTAAGGCCCAGCTCTTTAAGCAAGCTCGGCACAATCATCCCGCCGACTGAATTTATACCATCAACGACTATTTTAAAATTCTTTTTCTTAATTAATTTCTGATCAACCAGCGATAAATTTAATACTTGTTTAATATGATCCAAATCTAGATAAGGATTAACAATATAGGAACCAAGATTATCTTCGGGAACAAAGCTAGAGTAATTATTTTTTTCAGCTAATTCTAAAATCTTTTCACCCTCTATTTTTGAAAGAAATTCCCCCTGAGCGTCTAGGAGCTTCAGAGCGTTCCAGCCCGAGGGATTATGGCTAGCGGTGATAATAATGCCACCTTGCGCCTCCTGGCTCCTTACCGCTAGCTCTACACTAGGAGTTGAAGAAAAACCCATATCTATAACTTCGATACCAAGACTCATAAGAGCAGAGGCGACTATATTTTTAAGCATTTCGCCTGATATACGTGCATCGCGCCCGATTACTACTTTATGCTTTAAATTAGGGCTGATTTGGATAATATAAGTGCCATAAGCCAGACTAAACTTAAGGATATCAAGAGGGGTTAAATTTTCTCCTGGCACGCCACCGATATTACCGCGAATACCAGAAATTGATTTTATTAGAGACATAAATATATTGTATTTAACTAATATTTTAATTATATCAGTCTTTTCCCCAATTAAAAAACCACCGAATTAATCCGATGGCTTTTTGAATGGCTTCTAAGATCAGAAATAAATTTCCGATTAAAAAACACCATT
>SESG01010242.1_pt1 | contig 110293 bp, 93 predicted proteins | sample 3171421 | NCBI WGS metagenome assembly SESG01 (sample SAMN10866946, study PRJNA518727) | freshwater metagenome | biome: subpolar coniferous forest; feature: holomictic lake; material: water; isolation source: holomictic Lake 227, 6 m and 8 m depth | place: Canada: near Kenora, Ontario | collected...
ACGCAATGGATAATCCGGAAGAACGTGCAAAGTTTGTTGCTGAACATGCTGCCGATTACCGTGAAAAATTTGCCAATCCTTATGAGGCTGCAAAATACGGCTATATCGATGATATCATTGAGCCTCGAAATACCCGGTTCAGAATAATCCGAGCTTTACAGACACTTTCGACAAAGAAAGATGTCAACCCTCCTAAAAAGCACTCTACTCTGCCACTTTAACCAGCTAAAAGTCAATGACAACAGACGTTCTCATGTTACCGATTGATCTTTCGGCTATCGGCAAAGAGCATTGGACCCTTGCCGTCATCGGCTATAGTGTGGTGTTTCTAGCCCTCATTTTGCTTTTTCTCTTTTTTAGTATACTTCCAAAATTTCTCACGCGTAACCTGAGAAAAAAATTTCAAAAAGAGGGCAGTCAGGAAATGGCTGCACTTGCCGGCACTTTGGTCCCAGGAGAAGTCAGTGCCGCAATTGCTACTGCTATATCACTTTACCTTGAAGAGTTGCACGATGAGGAAACTGCAATTCTGACTATTAAAAAAGTCGGTAAATCTTACTCTCCCTGGAATTCAAAAATATATAATGTCATTAATTTTAACCGTTTTCAACGATGAGGCGATATAAATTCACCATAAGCGGAAACAAGTACAACGTTGAAATCAAATCGTTTGAAGAAAACCTTGCCGAAGTTGAGATTAACGGAACCTCTTACCGGGTTGAGCTGGGCAAAGAAATCAAAACTCCTCAAACGCCGAAACTTGTCCGCTACAATCCTCCTGCTCCTTCCAAAGAGCCGGTACTCAATACTTCCGGGCTTTGCTTAATCAAGGCACCGCTTCCTGGAACAATTATAGCAATCTCTGTGCTGCCAGGTATGAAGATTAAACTGGACCAGCCCGTTATTGTACTTGAAGCCATGAAAATGGAAAACAATGTTTTTGCTGAAAAAACCGGGACTGTGAAGACGGTAAAAGTGGCTGTAGGCGATACCGTTATGCAGGGCGACATTCTGATCGAAATTGAATAATACCATTATGGAAGGAATTGTGCGCTTTTTTGAGAATTCCGGTTTTGCCAATGCAACCCCAGGTCACCTGTTGATGATTCTGGTAGGACTGATATTCATTTATCTTGCCATCCGACATGAGTATAAACCACTTTTTCTCGTACCAATAGGATTCGGGATTCTGATCGGAAACACTCCATTTATTGAACATGCCGGACTGCATCTTGGAATATATGAGGAAGGCAGCCTTATGAATTATCTCTATATGGGTGTGCTGAAGGGAATTTTCCCTCCCCTTATTTTTCTTGGTATCGGTGCTATGACCGATTTCTCCCCGCTGATTTCAAATCCAAAACTGATGCTGCTTGGCGCTGCGGCTCAATTGGGCATTTTTTTAACGTATATCGGCGCCATTTCTTTGGGATTTACAAATCCGGAGTCTGCATCTATTGGAATAATTGGCGGTGCTGATGGCCCGACAGCTATCTTTCTATCCTCAAAACTTGCTCCGCATCTCATTGGATCTATTGCCTTAGCTGCTTACTCATACATGGCTCTTCTTCCAATCATTCAAACACCGATCATGCGGCTTTTGACTTCAAAACAAGAGCGCAGAATAAAAATGAAGCCGCCACGTTCAGTAAGCAAACTGGAAAAAATACTGTTCCCGATTATCGCTGTTCTTTTTACAGGATTTATTGCTCCAGGCTCTCTGCCTCTTCTTGGTATGCTTTTTTTAGGCAATCTGCTTAAAGAATCCATGGTTACAAAACGTCTTGCCGATACTGCAAAAAATGCCATGATAGATATTGTCACCATCGTGCTTGGGGTCACCATCGGTGCTTCAACACAAGCGACAACTTTTCTAACACGGGAATCAGTATATATTTTTGTTCTTGGAGCCACTGCCTTTATGATTTCAACAGCTGGAGGAATACTTTTTGCCAAAATCATGAACCTTTTTCTTTCTCCAGAAAACAGGATCAATCCTCTGATAGGGGCTGCAGGGGTCTCGGCTGTGCCCGACAGTGCAATTGTCGTGCAGGTGGAAGGACTGAAAGCTGATCCCGATAATCACCTGATAATGCACGCCATGGCTCCAAATGTTGCAGGTGTAATCGGGTCTGCAGTTGCCGCAGGCATTATGATGAACTTTTTATTGTAGGGATGTAAGCATATAAGGCTTGTTACAAAACAGAACATCTCTTGGATCTTTAGATCAAAGAGGTGATTTTCTCTACAAGCACCTTATTATCTATAGGTTTGATAATATAATTGTTCATGCCGTTTTGCATTGCCATCAATACGGTTTCGTTACTTGAGTCGCCACTCAGACCTATGATCGGGATGTTTCTGCTGGAATTTTTTCCGGATCGTATTCGCTTTGTTGCTTCGATACCGTCGAGAACGGGCATCTGAATATCCATAAGCATCAAATCACAGTCCCGGTGTTCCAACATTTCAAGCGCGTCCTTACCGTTTGATGCCTCCAGAACGATTATACCTTGCTGCTGAAGAATACTCTTTATGACCATGAGGTTGACTGGCGAATCATCAACAACCAGAACAATTTTACCTTTAAGAGTCCCTTTCTGTTTTTCTGGTTTTGATTGCAGAGATGTTGTGAGAACCTGTAAAAAATCTCCAAGGACAAGCGGCATGGAAAGCAAGCCTTGTATCCCTGACTTTTCAACACGTGCACGCACAATAAACAAGGGTTCCCTTGTGTAGACTACTATCGGTAAATATTTTTCAGTACTTCTGATCCAGGATGCAAGCTCATAACTATCAAAATCAAGTAAATCGATGTTCGCCAGAAGAAGATCATACCGGCCTGACTCTATCTTGCTTATTGCCTCCGATCCACTTAAGACCTCATCTGCCTTAACACCAAGAGAATGAAGGTAGGTACGAATCTGCGTTACATTCTCAATATCACTATCGACAAGCAGGAGTTTCTTTCCTGAACAGACAGCTCTATTTTCGCTATAGAGTTTTGATTCATAGGCTGCAATATCTGATTCCCCGAGTACTGGAAAGCTTAGAATAAATTCGGTAAACTCTCCCTGAACTGAATTACAGATAATGTCTCCTCCAAAAGAGTGCATGACCCTTTTGCAGTAACTCAGACCTAATCCAGTTCCGCCTTTTCTTCCGGATGTAAAAAAGGGATCGAAAAGTTTACCAAGAATTTCTTTTGAAACGCCAGGTCCAGTATCTCTTACATAAACCATGTTCAGAGTTTTACCTCGCTGAAAATGGATATCGATATATCCATCAGGATAGGAGCGCAAAAAATAGAGAGCATTCATGATCAGGTTGAAGAGGACAAAAATATACATGGTTTCTGCCCCAAGAAACATGAAATCATCATCTTCCCGGAAATAGACGCGTTCCCTTTCTTTATCCGACTCATAACTGTATTCATCAAGAGCCTTACGAGTTAATGAGAATGCTGAAAAATAGGCGAACCCTTTCTTCTGAAAAGCGTCTTCCTTTACTTCGTCAAGAATCATGTCAATCACTTGTATACCCCGATTTACCGCCATCTGGCCTTGGGCCACCCTTTGATAGATTTTTTCAAGACTGTTGACTGAAATCAGAGGGACAAAACTCTCGGTATGATATCTCGGAAGTTCCTGTAGGATTGAATCAAAATTATAACGGATCTGCCCGAGAGGATTTCGCATTTCATGGGCAATGCCGCCTGCAAGAGCCTGAAGAGCGTTGTTTCTTTCCTGAGCCATAATGCCTTTTTTGTTGCTGTAGCTGAAGACATAACCTGCAAGAATGGTACATGAAAGAACAATAAGGTAAAGCGGAATATTGAATGTCGGGTGTAGCGGGACAAGTGGAGTTGACAAATAATAAAATATAACCGCCCCTATGACCCCGATAGCAAGATCTATAAGAACCATCAACCAGTTAGGAACAAATGCAATGAGTACAAAGAGCATGAAAATTTCCCAATAGAGCCAGAGCTCATGAAAATTGTTCATGATGAGGTTGACGGTAAAAATGAAAGGCAGTACAAATATTATGGTAAAATGCCAGTGATAGGAGAAAAAAGGCTGGAGAATAACCGGCACCTTTTTTTTAAACACTACAGAAATACACAAGATAGTTGCCAGTATACGAAGGGTGAGGTTTTCATAGGGAAGGTGAAAGAGGTACTTGAAGATAAAGTAAAACGAGAAGTGCATAGGCGCGCCAAGGATGGCTGCGGCCATGGTATTGAAGGATGATACCTGGGTTCCTTCCTTTATACACTGACGAATGTAGGATACGACCTTCAATTCAGATCCCCGAATAATTTGTCGACACACTCACCTGCAGCCCTGAAACAAGCTTCAATAGATGCTCCACGACGGTAATCACCTGTTGCGATAAATCCGGTCAACGGTTCAAGTTTTTTATCGATATTTCCAAGCAAACGGTAATGCTTAGGCGAATAAGCGCATAAGCCTTCCGAAATATATCTGTATGCGAATGCCTCTCTTGTGTTGTCCTTAATGTTAAAATACTGCGCGGCAATCTTCTCGCCCAGCGATATGACATCTTCAGGATCTGAATTTTCAGATATCTCGGTTCGTGAGGTTCTGCCGCTAAACGTATAACGTACCAGATCAAGGTCGTTGATACCATAAGCACCTGCATTGCTTAAGGAAAAAGATTGATCAAACACCATGGCTCGGTGTGTCTTCATGAAAACATTCCGTCTGTATTTGACTATGGCAACAGCTATCGGATAATACTTAATCTGCCGGAGCAATGCTGAAGCATCAGGAAGAATATTATCTACAATTACACTCAACTGGATGGCGGGCAGTGCGGAAATCACCCGGTCATATATCGCCGTTTCTTGAACATCTCCATGGGTATAACCTATACTTATGGAACCAGTTACTTGATCTCTTGAAAGTGAGGTAACTTTGTGCCCGGTGAGAATGTTCAATGAAGGAGCTTTTGTCATAGCTTGAAAGGCATCAAGCATTCCATGCATACCGTGCTTTAACTGTTCATAGCTGTCAATCACCAGGGCCAGGTTTGAACCAAAATTCCCAGGATAGCATTCATCAGGTTCCGCACCGTTCATCCTTACAGTGACTGGTCTTATAATTTGACTTAAACATGGTTCTTTTAAATATCCTGCAAGTGAAACATCGTCATGATGCTCTGCTATGTTATTAAAATAATCGCTGTTCAGTACCCCCTGTCGATGATCTTTGATAATTGCCCTGACATGAGGATAAAGCTTCAGGATACCATCGAAACCGCACAACCCGATAAATCTGAGGGTATTAAAAAGTTTCGCCCCCTCCTTGCTTATCCTTACTACTTTACCACCTATAAGTTGTGATGTATTAAAGCCAAAATACTCATAATCAAGATCCCTGCATTTTTTAACGAAGTCCCTGAATAACACGTAATTTTTACCAATATTCTTTCCTCCGAAATCAAGCCATCGCCCATGAAGCTGTTCACTGCCGATTCTTCCCCCTATGCGATCTTCTGACTCATAGAGGTCAACCGCAATATTCCGCTGCATCAGATAAAATGCGGATGCAATCCCTGAAATTCCCCCGCCAACTACTGCTACCCGCATCATATCGAAGGTGCTGCTTCGAGAATCCTGTTTATTTTTGTCTCGAACTGAATTTTACTTCGTGATGATATTTTTTCAACCCGCTCTTTCTGTTGCTGGTAATGCTGACTGTTGATAAACGCAAACGCTTTCAACGTTGCATCGGCACACACTTTGCCCCATTGTATGACTTGAATGTAGATAGGGGCTTCCTTGTCTTTACTTGTTTCATCAGCTGTAAAACTGCAATAGGCTCTGAGAATAATCGGGACATCACGCTCAAGGTAATGAAAAAAATTTGTGTCATAGTTCAACAGAGCTAGTCCTCCATCAAAAGGCAAGCCCTGTATGTGTGCAGTTGCAACTGCAGCCTGCCTCAATGCCTCAAGCATAAGCATCCCCTGCACATGATCCGAAGTATGGTCAAAGGTAAGTTCTTCTGTTTCGTTAAACATATTGAAATAAAGAAGTCGCCCTCTGGAGAATACCTCAGATATCAATACGTTAACATCGCTTTTTTTATGTACGAATTTTTTTTCTATTGTCCTGGGCAACCTGTCTGCTGCTGTTATTGCGATGTTACTTTTCATCAGGCTTTTAAGATCGAGCGGCAGTTTTTTCATGAGATCTGCAGCAGTTTCGATATCGAAAGGAGGGGCACTTCTTAAGGATGGATAAGAAAGCGTCCTGACTTCCGCATAAACCTCAGGATTCTCCTTGCGATAATCGTTTGAAATAAATATTTCACATGATTCACCTAACAGTAATAGATAGCGGGCTGCTTCATCTAACGATGAAACCGTAACGGCTTGAAGCAATCCTTCCTGTGATGGAATTTTGTCCCCATCAAAAACGAGAGTAAATGGCTTTTTTCCAGGATTGAATGTTAGAATTCCAGGATCTCTTCTGGGGATTCTAAACGTTCTCTGAATTGGCAGGTGAGTTATCGGGGACGGCTGAAAGGATGTGCGTAACTCGTTAATTATAGGCCTGTTAACTAATTGTTTGAACATAATTTCACTCAACTACGGAATTAATAATGAATTGCTTACTTCAAAAGTTGCTATTTGAACAAACTCTTTTCTCATCCTTGCAGAGATTGTTTTTTTCAAAATATATTTGTGTGTCTATAGGGGCTACTTGATTTCCTGTAATATACTTGAATCAGAAAAAATAATCGACTACCCGTTCTAATTTGTAACAATCCAATACCACATTTTATTATTCCTTTTTTTATCCTTTTCAGGCATTACAATGTATAAATGAACATATGATTTGAAGGATATTAAGCTCTCTTTTGACATCTCTCATTCGATCAGGAATAAATGCATAGTTATGCTTCCGGAAGTTTTGGGTTTTTCGTATTTTTAGGCTTTTAAACCCTAATTCGTCTGCAGCTATGAGCCAGCTCGATTTACTCAATATTGTCCAGCGCCCTAGAAGACTTCGTAAATCTGCCGCAATCAGAAATCTTGTTCAGGAAAACACATTAACAGTCAATGACCTTGTTTATCCGCTCTTTGTCTGCCCTGGAACGAACATAGTTGAAGAAGTGTCTTCAATGCCCGGCAGCTTCCGGTACTCCATAGACAATGCAGTCAAAGAGTGCAAAGAGCTATGGGATCTTGGAATCCAATCAATTGACCTCTTTGGTATTCCTGAAAAGAAAACTGAAGATGGGAGTGAATCCTACAATGATAACGGTATCATCCAAGAAGCAATTCGAGCTATTAAAGCAAAGGTTCCAGACCTGTGCATCATGACCGATGTTGCCCTTGATCCGTTTACCCCTTTCGGTCACGACGGTCTGGTTAAAGACGGGATTATCCTGAATGACGAAACTGTGGAAGTGCTTTGTAAAATGGCGGTTTCTCACGCAAATGCCGGAGCTGATTTTGTCTCACCAAGCGACATGATGGACGGACGTATAGGTGCAATCCGTGAATCACTGGACGATGCAGGTTATTCAGATGTAGGCATTCTCTCTTATGCGGCCAAATATGCTTCAAGCTTTTACGGCCCTTTCCGTGACGCATTGCACTCAGCACCACAGTTTGGGGATAAAACAACCTATCAGATGAATCCCGGCAATACCGATGAGGCCATGAAAGAGATTGAGCTTGACATTATGGAGGGAGCTGATATTGTTATGGTAAAACCAGGTCTTGCATATCTTGATATCGTCTATCGCACTAAAGAGCGTTTTGACATTCCAGTGGCAATCTATCATGTTTCTGGTGAATACTCTATGGTTAAGGCTGCTGCACAAAGGGGATGGATTGATGAACAGCGCGTTATGATGGAGTCTCTTCTTTGTATGAAGCGTGCCGGTGGTGACCTTATTTTTACCTATTATGCAAAAGAAGCTGCGAAAATAATTCGGTAAACCAGATTGAACAAAAGTAACGCATTTTAATAAAGCCCGGCTTTACCATTATGATAGAGCCGGGCATTTTACTGTTTAAAAAAAATAGGATATGATACGATTCTTTACAGCGGGTGAGTCGCATGGACCAGCACTTTCTGCAATTGTTGAAGGCATGCCTGCAGGAATTACCATAACCTCCGAGGATATCAATACACAGTTAGCCCGCCGTCAGCAGGGTCACGGTCGGGGGGGACGTATGAAAATTGAGACTGATAAAGCGGAGGTTCTTTCTGGCATTCGTTTCGGAAAAACCATCGGGTCTCCAATTTCACTGGTCATTAAAAACCGCGACTGGGATAACTGGACGACCATAATGGCACAGTTTGAAAAACCGGATGAGGAAATTCCAAAAATCTCTATACCGAGACCTGGGCATGCTGACCTGGCCGGCCGCATAAAGTATGGTTTTGACGATATTCGTCCGGTTATTGAGCGGTCATCGGCACGGGAAACTGCTGCGCGGGTAGCTGCAGGTACATTGTCAAAAGTTTTGCTTAGAGCCCTTGGTATTGAAATAGGCAGCTACATTTCAGCTATCGGACCGGCTGCTGAACCATCCCCAAACATTCAGCTTGAAGAACTTCTCAGTCAGGGCGCTGATACAGTTGCCAAACAGGCAGACCTCTCACCAGTCCGTATGCTCGATAAATCCACTGAAGATGCCGCTCTCGCAGCTATTGATGCAGCAAAGGAAAAGGGGGATACTCTTGGAGGCATCATTGAAATTTTTATCACCGGAGTACCTCTTGGTTTTGGGAGTTATGTACAGCACGACAGGCGTCTTGATGCTGCTCTTGCTGCTGCGATAATTTCAATTCAAGCCATCAAGGGTGTTGAAATTGGAAGGGCATTTGATAATGCAAGACAACCTGGATCAAAAGTTCATGACGAATTTCACCTTACACAGGAAGATGGCGTAACAAGACTGACAAACCGTGCCGGGGGACTTGAAGGGAGCATGTCAAGCGGACAGGTGATTCATCTTCGGGCAGCTATGAAACCGATTTCCTCATTGGTCACTCCCCTTGGTTCGTTTGACTTTGAAACCCTTAAGCCGTCTCTTTCTCGATTTGAAAGAAGCGATACCTGTGCAGTCCCGGCGGCCGGCGTCGTCGCTGAAGCAGTTGTTGCCCCGATAATTGCTAACGCCCTGCTTGAAAAGCTTGGTGGAGATCACCTGGATGAAATCCTGAAAAGACTTACCCTTTATCGTGAGACTATCCGCGAATCCTTTCGGGCCTAAGCCTTAGGATGGTCTTCTTTGACTGAAGTAACTACCCTTTGGTTCATTTCGAAAGAAGGTTCCTGCACCTCAGTTTTTCCTACAATTTGTGCAGGAACCCCGACAACTGTATAGTGAGGCGGTACATCGTCAAGTACCACACTCCCCGCCCCTACCTTTGCTCCTTCTCCGATCACTACATTACCTAAAATCTTGGCTCCTGCGCCTATCATTACCGATTTTCTGACCTTCGGATGACGGTCGCCGGTTTCCTTGCCGGTACCACCTAGTGTCACCTCATGCAGTATCGATACATTATCGTCGATTACTGCTGTTTCACCTATCACAAGACTTGTGGCATGATCAAATAAAATACCTTTTCCAATAATTGCTGCGGGATGAATATCAACGGCAAAAACCTCTGACATTCGATTTTGAATAAAATAAGCCATCGTTTTGCGCCCGTTTTTCCACAACCAGTGCGCAAGTCTATATGCCTGAAGGGCTTGATACCCTTTCAGGAATAGCATTATCTCGAAATAATGCACAGCGGCTGGATCCCGTTCTTTCGTTGCCACCAGATCATACGTTGCAAACTCGACAGCCTCAGGACAGTTCCGGTAAAAATCCTCAAATAACCCTTGAAGTACCAGTGGAGGAAAATGCTTTGAACCAAGCTTTACAGACAGAAGCATGGCAAGTGACGATCCAAAATCGCTATATCCAGTAATATGCTGTTCAAGAAAAATCCTGATTTGAGGATCACGTAAGCATTCATCAGCAGCCTCAGTGACCATTTTTGACCAAATACCTTTGATATCTATTCCCATAGGTTACAAAACGGCTCTGCACCGCAATAATAGCTTTTCCATAAATGACCGCTTCAACATACAGATAAAGCTGCAATTGAATTAAAGGTTCAAATTCCGAACTGAAGAATGTATAAAAAACTGTTGCATAGAGCACAACAGTTTGTGTTGCAATTCTGTGGAGATTATAAAAATCCATCACTTGACTTTACGCGACCCCATCTTGCCTAAGAGACATTTAACAGGAATATGTTTGCAATTATACAAATAATGTGTAATTATGGCGTATATGATAGCATATAATTCAAGTAATATAACCACTAATGACAGGTACCTTCACCTTAGATCCAATCTATACAAGAAAGAGATGGATTATCAACGTTGTCCTGACACTTTCAGTATTGCATCATAGTGACAGTGCGATTGCGTTACCCCTTAACAGCCAGGTTACTGCTGGACAAGTTACCATCAGCACTCCATCTCTCTTGAACATGCATATTGCTCAAGAAAGCAACAAGGCAATCGTCAACTGGAACTCTTTTAGTATTGCTAAAGGTGAATCCATTGTAATCACCCAACCATCAAGCCAATCGACTTTACTCAACAGGGTAATTGGAAACAATCCTTCTCAAATTTTCGGGTCACTGTCAGCCAATGGACAGGTTTTTCTGGTGAACCCTAATGGAATACTGTTTGCTCCCGGTTCAAGCATAAATGCTGCCGGAATTGTAGCTTCCACTCTTGCCATAAAAGACAGTGACTTCCTTTTGCAGAAATATGCTTTTTTCAAAAATGATGCTGCAGGCTCTGTATATAATAAGGGAACCATAAAAGCCGGATTCACATCTCTTATCAGCAGCACTAACGCTGATAATGCCGGCACTATAATTACTTCTAAAGGTTCGACCGGGATGGCAGCTGGTGATGGAGTCACCCTTAGCTTCGATAATGATGGGCTTATTGCTCTCAAAGTTGACAAAGCTGCATATAACGCCCAGGTGAAAAATAGTGGAGTTATAGAAGCTGATGGAGGTATTGTAATGTTGAGCACATCGGCTGCTGATGCATTGCTCGCAACTGTCGTCAACAACACCGGACAGCTTCGTGCTGCGAAAATAGTGATTGAGGGGGGTTCCATCGTTAACAGCGGAAATGTTGAGGCAGGAAACAAGATAGCAACGCTCGCTGCCGGGGCCTTGATCAATACCGGGATATTTAACGCTGCGGAAATCAATGCCAAAGTCAACAACCTTCTTGATGCAGGTACATGGAAGTCCGGCGGTGGTTTGAATGGTGGAAATATCATCATTTCAGCAACGGGAAGCATAGAGCAAACAGCTGAAAGCAGCATGATTACTGATGGCTCATGTGGAGGGAATATTTCCATTACTTCTGGCAAATCACTCTACCTTTCAGGAAAATTAAGCGCTTGCGCAACAACGTTTCAGGGAGGTGAAATACATATCACTGCGCCAAAAACAACACTTGCCGGAGTTCAAGCACGAGTTGATGGTCAGAATGGAGGCGGGAAAATATGTATTGGCGGAGGTTGGCAGGGTAAGGATACCGGTATTGCCAACTCAACAACTACAGTTGTAACATCAAACAGTTGCTTGAGCGCAAACGCTCTGGATAACGGCTATGGGGGCACGATAGCTCTGTGGTCAGACCAGGCAACCTCCTTTGCCGGTGTCATCGAGGCTAAAGGAGGTCCAAACGGAGGCAACGGTGGAAAGGTTGAGGTATCCAGCCATGAGAATCTTTCTCTGTCTGGAAGCGTCATTACAGCCGCTCCTAAGGGTGACAACGGCATGCTTCTTATGGATCCACGAAACATAACTGTTGAAAGCAATCCAGCCGCTCAAAACTTCTACATCATTCCTTTACTTGACGCCAACCCAAATCAGGGCAACCTCTATGGTTCGGGCAAAATACTTGAGCTTTCAAACGGCAATATTATTGTTACCAATCCGTCAGATGGTTTTGCAGCAACAAATGCAGGAGCAGTCCGCCTTTATAAACCCGATGGAACACTTCTTTCGATGCTTACCGGCACCTCTGCCAACGATATGGTGGGCAGTAACCTGAGCGCTCTTACGGGTAATTTCAACGCAGTTACTTCAACACCTAACTGGTCCAATGCAGATCAGTCTAACGCAGGTGCTGTAACATGGATTAATGGCACCTCCGGCACAACCGGATCTGTATCCTCCATTAACAGTCTAATCGGCTCTATAACTGATGATCGTGTGGGATATCAAGTAGGAGTGCTGACGAACGGGAACTACATCGCTGCTTCGCCACATTGGGACAACGGCAGAGGGGCTGTATCGTGGGGCGACGGAACAACAGCAGGTAATCGGTTAGCTGGTAAATTGTCCACTGTCAACAGCCTGGTTGGTTCATCTCCTAACGATGGTGTCGGTTCTAACTTTACCGTGCTGACAAACGGGAATTACGTTGTTTGCTCAGGATTGTGGGATAAAGTTAATACAGACAATAGTATCGTTATTGACACTGGTGCCGTGACCTGGGGAAATGGGTTCAATGGCACAACTGGAACGATAAGTGAGGCTAACAGTCTTGTGGGCTCATCCAAATATGACTTTATAGGCTCCAATGATGCGGGCTCGAATAACGTGACAGCCTTGACCAACGGCAACTATGTTGTTTGCTCAGGATTTTGGGACAATGGTAAAACTATCAATGCCGGGGCTGTGACATGGGGAAATGGGTTTAGCGGCACAATAGGATCTTTAAGCGCTGACAACAGTCTGACAGGAACAAAAACAGGTAATCAGGTGGGATGGGGTATCGGAGCAATTACAGTTCTTACAAACGGAAACTATGTCGTGTCATCTGCTTTATGGGACAATGGCGCAATGAGTAATGCCGGGGCTGTGACATGGGGAAATGGTCTGGGGGGAACAATTGGAGTTGTTAATGCTTCCAACAGTCTAGTCGGGATGACAAAAAATGACATGACTGGATCTGAAGAGTCTGGTTTAAATAATGTAAAAGCACTGACCAATGGAAATTATGTCGTCGTTTCTAAATATTGGGACAATGGCATCATCATCGATGCAGGCGCAGTAACCTGGGGGAATGGTCTTGGTGGAACGGTCGGAGTTATAAGCCCGTCAAACAGTCTGGTTGGATCACTTCTCAATGATGGCATCGATATTACCGTAACAGCTCTGACAAACGGCAATTATGTGGTTCGCTCACCTCATTGGAACAATGCTGCCGGGGCGGTCAGTTGGGGTAATGGTGAAACAGGAGGTACCCGACTGACAGGTACAGTAACTGTCGATAACAGCTTCACTGGCTCTTTACCCAACGACAGTGTAGGTTCTTCGATAACCGCGCTGAAAAACGGAAATTATGTTGTTGGTTCTCCCAATTGGAACAACGCTGCCGGTGCCGTGACTTGGGGTAACGGCGAAACAGAAGGTGCGCGTCTGGTAGGGACAATTTCCCCTGAAAACAGTTTGATCGGTTCGACCCCAAAAGACAATATCGGGCAACATGTAACGGCACTGACGAACGGTAATTATGTCACAAGTTCAGGATATTGGGATAAAATCAATACCGACAAAACTGTGATTACCGACACAGGGGCTGTAACCTGGGGAAACGGTATGGGAGGAACTGTCGGAACTATAACTGCAGGCAACAGTCTGACGGGATCCACTAAAAATGACTATGCGGGATCTGATGATTTAAAATCAAACAATGTAACAGCTTTGACAAACGGCAATTATGTGGTGAGTTCAAAATATTGGGATAGTGACAAGGCTGTAAATGCCGGAGCTGTAACCTGGGGAAGTGGTATGGGAGGAACTGTCGGCCCAATAGGATGGACAAACAGTCTGGTGGGCTCTAAAACAGGTAATCAGGTTGGCAACATAACGGGAATGCCTAATGGAAATTATGTCGTTATTTCACCGCTTTGGGATAACGGTTCAGTCACTAATTCCGGTGCGGTGACTTTGTGCAATGGTCTGGGGGGGACGGTTGGTGAAGTGACTTCGTTTAACAGTATGACAGGCTCAATAAAAGAGGATCAAGTTGGATCGGGAGGCATTATCCCTCTTACAGTAGGTAATATGAATGGGGGCTTTGTTGTCAGTTCTCCACTCTGGTTAAACAGCACGGGTCGAGTTGATGTTCTTACTCCTGTCCCAATAACCCAGAAATATGCCTCCCATCCCGGTACTGATAACACCTTTTCTCCTGATGAGATCACTACGCTCCTTAATACAGGTAATAATGTCGTACTAAAAGCTAATAATGACATTACGATTAATTCGCCAGTCATTAGCAGCTCGCAGGGGGTAAAAAGCGGTGATCTTTCGTTGAATGCTGGACGAAGCATTCTTATTAATGCACGTATTACCACAAACGGCAGTAACCTTAGCCTTGCAGCTAATGACACGAAAGATAACGGAGTAACAGATGCCTTCAGAAAAGAGGGCACTGCAGTAATCTGCATGGCGCAAGGTTCAAGTATCAATACTGCTAACGGTGACATTACCATTGAGCTGAGAAATGGAGCGGGCAATACATACAACGATAGCGGTACTATTACGCTACGGGAGATCACTGCAAACTCCATCAGCGCCATTAATTCAGGACTCACAACCGGCTCCGGTATTACTCTCGCGGCCGGGGAAATTATGGCTACTGCTAAAACCGGTAGCAGTATTATTTTTGCAGGAAAAGATTTCGACAACAGTGCCGGAGCACTGCTTACCACAGCTGGTGATGCACGATGGATTATCTATTCGGACACTCCAGGTACGACAATTAAAGGGGGATTAATTTCTGGTTTTCGACATTACAATGCCACCTTTAACAACTACGCACCCATTAATGTGAGTGAATCAGGAAACGGGTTTATCTACACTTCCCTGCCGGGCAATATAACAGTCACGACAACCCTTGACAGCGGTATCGCCAGCAGCATATATGGGACTAAACCTAATGCAACTTTCGGTTATACACTTACAAGCTCAGATAACGAAGATAACATCGGAAATATAGGTCTGACAGGATCTATGATTTTAACCGGAGTCCCTACAGCTAGCTCTAACGTCGGTGAATACACCATAAGCTATGGTAGTGGATTTTCAAGCAGCATTGGATTAACCTTTTCTGCCGGAACTGGAGTTAAGTATACCGTTAACAAACGGGCTATTAACATTTCAGCAAACGCAATAAGTAAAATCTACGGCGATGCAGATCAAAAACTGACATGGCAGGCGGAACCTCAGAGTGGCAGCAGGGGTCTCGTTCCTGGAGACATCTTCAGCGGCTCTCTTGGACGAATTGCTGGTGAAGGGATCGGGACCTTTGCTATCAATCAGGGCACTCTAGGAAACAGCAATTATACAATCAGCTACAGCCCGGGCAACCTTACCGTTAACCCGCGCCCTATAACTTTGAGTGCAACTGCGAGAAGCAAGATTTATGGGGAAACTGACCCGAAGCTTGCTGTAGATATTACCAGTGGCAGTCTTGGCTGTGTAACAGTAAGTGACGTCTTGAGCGACGTTACCGGAACGCTTTTCCGACATACAGGAAGTGATGTTGGCAATTACGATATCGGTCTCGGTACCGGTAAAAAGGCTGGAAACTATTCTGTCATCTTTGATTCCGATAATCATGCTTTCTCCATTACCAAGCGGCCAATTACCATTTCGGCCGATGACAAAAGCAAGACCTACAGTATCAACGATCCAAAACTAACGTGGGAGGCTGAATCTAAAAGCAGCGGACGCGGGCGGCTTACGGGTGACACATTCACTGGAATACTTGGAAGAACAGCAGGTGAAAATGTTGATAATTATGTGATTTCTCAGGGGTCACTGGATAATAACAATTACGCTATCGACTTCATCGGGGCAACCCTTTCCATCAACCCTCGCCCTATAACACTGCATGCCACTGCAAAAAGTATAATTTATGGTGAAACAGACCCAAATCTGACTGTCAGTATCACGAGTGGAAGCCTTGGCAGTGTGACAGTGAACGATGAATTAAGCGATATTACCGGGACGATGTTCCGTCAGACTGGAGGCAACGTCGGCAATTACGACATCGGACTTGGTGCTGGAAGTAAAATCGGCAACTATGCGGTGACCTTTGACACAGACAATAATGCATTTACAATCACTCAAAGGCCGGTCACTATTACGGCAGAAGCAAAAAGCAAGATTTACGGGGACGCTGACCCGACGCTTACATGGAAAGCTACAGCACTGAGCTTCGGCAAAGGACTCCTTATTACTGACAGTTTCAGCGGATCACTCGACCGAAACGAAGGAGAAAACGCTGGCAGCTATTCTATCAATGAGGGTTCATTAGCTAACAGCAATTACAGGATCAGCTACAGCAATGCTGATCTTACGATTGACAAGCGCCTGCTCACGCTTTCGGCCGTCAAAACCTATGACGGAGAAACAACCTTGACCGGTTTTGTAACCCTTGGCAATCTGGTTGATATGGAAACCCTGCACTATACAAATGCAACATCGAAAAGCAAGGAAGTCGCCGGCAATGGCACGAACTACATCAATTCCATCACCCTGCAGGATGGCTCGGGATTAAAAGGAAACTATAAATTACCCACCCTTACTGTTACCAACGCACCGGTGACCATCAGTCCCTTTAAGGTAGATATCGCAACCGATACAAAAAAGAACGATGGAGGGGTAACTACTGATGAATCACTTTCAGGTACCGTTAATCCTGTAGTTGAAAGCTATAAGAAAATCTATACCGTGCCATCGAAATTGATTCATGATTTCATTAATGCGGACTACAGCCGGGAATTTGTCATAAAACCTTTACAAATAAAGACTTTACCATCTATCACAGCATGCAATGTACCGGAAATAAGCAAGGGTATCTGGTCAACTGAAAAGTCTTCATTTTCTCAAAATTCTTCCAAGCTGTCAACAACACCCGGGTTCGGTTCAGTCACAGCAATTGAGGTGCACGAACCTGCGATGGCATTTTTTATTCTGCCTATTCCTCGAGATACCTTCAAACACAACAATCCTGAAGCTATTGTCTCGCTTGAAGTCCGCCTGATCAATGGCACCTCAATTCCGACCTGGATGTCATTCGATCCACGATATAAGGTATTAAGCGGAAATCCTCCTCAAGAGGCAAAAGGAGAGTATCAGATAGAACTTATCGCAAAAGACCAGTTTGGCGGCGAGGCTCGAACGGTATTGCTGGTAAATGTTGGATGAGAATCTTGGACAAAGGGGCTTATCTGTTGATAAAGTTAATAAGTTCTCTCTCCAAATGACAATAATAAATTGACTTAAAGACGATTTTTATGGCGGCTTCATGGAAAATGCTCTTGTTACTATCAGCCTTTTCAGGCGTTACTGTGTATGGTTCTGAACTTCCCGATGCCGGACGACTTCTCAAAGAGAATACATCGACTTCTTCTCTTTTACCCAGGGCGGCTTTACCTCCCCTCCAAAAAATAGAAAGCAAACAACAGATAAAAACTGGCCCAAAAGTAACAGTTTCGGGTTTTAACTTCGTCGGTAATACTCTTTTTTCGAACACTGAGCTTATGACACTTATGTCCGGTTCTATCGGAAAAGAGATGTCACTCGGCGAACTCAATTACGCTGCTGCTGCAATTACCAATAGATATCGTGAAAAAGGATTTTTTCTGGCTTCAGTATTTTTCCCTCAACAATCGATAAAACCAGGAATGCCGGTTATTGTTGAGGTGGTCGAAGGCATTCTAGAAAAAATAGAAATAATAACAATACCGGAAAAAAACAGAACGCCATTACGGATTCTACAAAGCTATACTCGCCATGTACCTTTAAATAAACCGGTTAAAGACCAGGACCTGACTTCAATGGTCTTGGAAACAAATGAACTGCCGAATATCTCATCGCGAATAATGCTGGAACCCGGTTCAAAACCCGGCACAACAAGAGCAACCCTTGAAGTCAACGAAGGAAAGCCCTTAAGCTTTTCTCTTGATATGGACAATTATGGTAACGATGCAACCGGAAATAATAGAATAGGCGGGACCCTGGATTTGTATTCTCCTTTTCATCGGGGAGATCAGTTCACTCTTCATTTGCAGACTTCAACGACTGGCGACATGCAAAATATCAAGATGAACTATAGAATTCCTGTAACGTCGTATAGTACAAAATTTGGGTTTGACTACAACCTGGTTAACTATAAGCTTGGTGGATCTTTTAAAGCATTGAACGCTGAAGGCAATGCCCAAGACCTTAGTCTTTCAGTTACCCAAGGTTTATTTCGGCAACGAAACCTTATTCTGAATGCTACCGTTGCTGGTGAAGGCAGATTGCTTGACGACCGGATTGGAAGCCCACTTTCCAGAAATCAACGACACACAGCTGCCTTGCAACTTTCTCTTTCCGGCATGCAGATGGATACAATACTTGAGGGCGGTATGACCTCTTTTTCCTTTGGGGTAGTTGCCGGGAATTTGGGGATCTCTGACAAGGAAGCACTCTCAATTGACCAATCAGTAACAGGGTTGCATACCGATGGAAGGTACTCCAAAGTTAACGTCAGCCTTTCACGAACCCAAAATATCTATCATGGTTTTTCATTATATGCCGGCACATATGGCCAGTGGACTGATAAAAATCTCAACAGCTCTGAACAGCTTTCTCTTGGTGGACCAGGAGCGGTAAGAGCGCTGCATACAGGTGAATTCTATAGCGACAAGGGGCTTGTAACAACTGCTGAATTGCGATACTTGTTTGGAACTATCGGCGAACTACCGGGCAGATTGCAGACTTTTGCATTTGTCGACAATGGTTATTCGGTTCTTCACAATAACCCCATCCCTGAAGCAGGAACAAATACCGCCATCGTAACAGGAGCTGGTCTTGGCATAAAATGGTCAGATACAAACAACTCTACCCTTCTGGCGTCTTGCGGCTGGAAAATATCTGGTGATAACACTGCAAACACAGGCACGATAATTTTTGTACAGGCAGAAAAACGATTTTAAGAACGGGAATGTCCCCAAATTCGTGAAAAAGCAATTTTTTGCGTACACTTTGCATTCTATGGAGAACCTGATAATGCCAACTGTGCAGCAATAATGCGTATTTCAAGAAAAATAGAGATCGATTACGGACATACACTTCCAAACAGTTTTTCGTTTTGCAATCAACTGCACGGTCACCGTGGCGTAGTAGTTGCGACGGTCGAAGGAAATTTGATAAACCGCGAGGGTGACGGAGAAGAAGGTATGGTGATGGATTTTAAATTTTTAAAAGAGATCATGCTTGAGCAAATCCACGATAAGCTGGACCATGGTTTTGCTGTTTGGAAAGATGACCATGAAGATCTTGACTTTATAATGAAGCGCAATTCACGGATACTTATAACCAGCGAACCGCCTACTGCAGAATGCCTGGCACGATGGGCCTTTAATCAGATTTGCGATCGCCTGCCTGAGGGTGTCTCTCTACACCAGCTTCGGTGGTATGAGACACCAAATAATTGGGCTGATGCTGACGTGTCAGATGCAGCTCTCTAGAAAAACAGTTCCTAACCCTGTCATACCCTCTTCAATGAGACCTGCTTGATGATCTAACAGTTAGCGTGGTGGATTAGGCTCGCCGCCCCTATCATCCTTTTTCGGCTGACCTGGAGCATTCTTGCTTTCTTCCTTTCTTGGCCCTTCAGGCGCTTTCCTGATATTGGCATCTTTTTTGAGTTGATCCGGACCTTTCATTTGATTGCCTTCCCTTCTTGGTTGATCCGGACCCTTCATTTGATTGCCTTCCCTTCTTGGTTGATCCGGACCCTTCATTTGATTGCCATCCCTCCTGGGTTGATCCGGACCTTTCCGGTTATCAAGGCCACGGTCAGGCCCACGGTTATCATCTCGACGCTGATCCCGTTGTTCTTCCCTGCGGAAGTTATCGTTGCGCCTGCCTCTGTCTCTTTCTCTTTCCCTTTCTATGTCAAGCCTGTTTCTTTCTTCCCAGTATCTGCGATCATGCCGGCCGTACTCATTATCACGATATCTGTTTATATCTTCCCATCGATGTCTTCTTATCTGGTATGGGAGATCATACTCCTGAATGATAATCCAGGGCCCTCGATATTCTGAAGAACGATACCAGTTTCCATCACGATACAGGTAATACAAATCACCATAGTAGATGATATCATAAGGACTGTCTATAGATACTGAAAAGCCCTGATCCTCCAGGTAGATGAAGTTGGGACGTGTATCAATCACAAATGCAGGCCTCTCTCCTGCATCAATATGAATATCACCAAGACGTATACGAAATTCTGCTTGAGAATCGTTGGATGATAGCCCTAAAAGCATTCCTGCAATTCCAGCTACTAACCAGATATTTTTTTTCATCGTTATGCTCCTTCAATTGAGATATGATAAAATATTGAGAATGATTTCTCTTCTTTCCGGCTTCGACAGTATCGAAATTATATCAAGAATTGAGCTTGTGACAGGTATAACGAGTATAAGTAAAATCCAGCAGGCGTTGAAGTAAAAATAGAATTTCTGAAAATTTCAGCCGGGAATTTTTTTTAATATTGAGACGTTAACAGAGATGGTCATGTTTTATTAATTTAATCTGTTAAACCCTTAACAAGGAGATACAGCCATGGCACTGACACTTTATGGAAGAGACCCTCTGAAAATGTTTGAGGACGTTTTCAACGACAAGGTTTCACCTTTTTTTTCTTCAATGGTGGCACCATCGTTTAAGGTTGATATCAGCGAAGATGACGCTGCTATTTTTATTGAAGCTGACATGCCCGGTGTAAAAAAAGAAGATATCAAAGTTTCGATTGAAGATAATGTGCTGTCTATCAGTGCTGAAAGAAGTCAAAATGAGGAAGAAAAAAGCAAAGGTTTTCACCGCATTGAGCGCACATGGGGAAGCCTTAGCAGAAGCTTTACTGTCGGAGAAAATGTTGATGGTGATAATATTGAGGCTACCTACGACAACGGGGTGCTCAAAATCAAAGTGCCGAAAATAGAACCTAAACCAAAAACCGGAAAGGAAATAACTGTTAAATAAATCTTTCCTGGCTTATACAGAATAAAACCCTCCAAAAACAGAGGGTTTTATTCTGTATAAGCCAGTCAATTTGATGGATCCTTCATTACCCAATAAGGCTCTCCTCCATGGTCTACCAGCTTGAACCTTGCTGTAGCGAGCATATCCTGCATAACCGCGCTTACTTTATCGTTATCTCCGGGGAAACAATCAGCAATGGCTTTCTGCAGTTCGCGCTGCTGAACAGGATGGCGGGAAATGATGGCCGAAACCGCCTTAAGCATATCGGGGGCACTGCGAAGGTCCATTGTACCTTTGACCGGGTGAACCACTGTGGTCACTGTTGAAAGAATGGCGATAGCCTGTTCAATGCGTTCTTCGGATGGAATGTGAACATCCTGTTCCGGGGCTGGCCTGGTTGGCAGCACAAGGTGTACCATATCCGGATTAATCTCTTTCACAACGTCAGCAAGATCATAAAGCGCTTCATTGGAGTCGTTGATCCCGCCAAGCAGCATCACCTCGAGCCACAGTTGCCCTATATATACGCTTCGAAAAGCTATAAGACCATCAACATGCTGGCGAAAGGTCAAACCTGAAGCAGGACGATCTATTTGTATATGCAGGGTTTCCGATCCGGCGTTCAGCGATGGAAGCACAGCGTCTGCCTGTAACAGCTCCTCTCGTATTTCCGGCAGATAAAGAAGCGATCCATTGGTAATGACTGCGACAGGCGTTGAGGTAAATTTTTTAACCTCGCCAATAAGCCATCCGACCCCCTTGTACAGCATAGTTTCGCCGGAGCCAACAAAGGTTATCCAGTCAAGAGAAGTATTCGCTGCAATAGCCTCACGAATCTCCTCCAGAATTTCTTCTCGGGGAAAAAACTCCTGCCTTTCTGTGACAAATTTTTTGGTTTTTCCCAGCTGGCAATAAACACAGTTCCACGAGCAGCTTTTTGGAGGAAGCAAGTCAACTCCGAGTGACTGGCCAAGTCGTTTGGACGATACGGGACCGAATACGTATTTCATAACTTTAGGTGCGATTTCCTGCTGTCAGAGTTTTTGAGCAAGGGCAAGTTCAGCCATTTTAGCCTCGCTTTCGGCCTCAAACGCCTCTTTTGAAATGTGCGGCAGAACTAGGCTTGCAATGGCGAATGCAACTATTTCTATTGCAAATATTGCGACATACGCCCAGACATACTGCCCTGAGAGATGGTAGACGGTATCAATAATAATGCCTGCTCCCAGATGACCGATAAATATAGCAAGGCTTTGAGCTGTACCCCAAAGTCCGATATAGACACCGCTGCGACCTGCAGTCATGGACATCATCATGGATATATTGGAAACACTTGATGCTCCAAGTCCAACGCCGGTCACAACAAGGGCGACACGGAGAAACTGGACATCACGGATAAACGCTGCTATGATGAGCAGACCAAAGCCGATGATACAAAAAATATTGCCGATCAAAGCGCCACGTTTCTGCCCGATACGGTTAAGCAAAAAACCAGTGATGAGCATAAAAATCAGCTGTGTGCCTCCCATGGTGGGGCGGAAAAGTTTTGTAGTAGTACCTACCGGCATCCCGAAGACGTGAGCACCAAAAGGATCCATGACGATTTCGTTGGCAAAAAGCGCAAAAATCGAAATAAAAATATAGGAAGCAAAAAGAAGAGTTTTTGGGGATGAAGAGAGCAGCTTGATGGATTGTGAAAAGGAGATCGCGTGTTTGCTCTTGCCTTCTTTTATTTCGGCATTGCGTTTCTCTATACCAAGCACAGCAAAAAGACCGATACCAAGAGCAATGAATCCGCCTATCTCCGCAACTGTTATGAGACGTTCCCGAGTAAAAACATCAAGAAAAGATCCGACAATACGGGTGGAGATAATAGTGGTGAGCACCATAAGAGTCCAGCTGGCGCCGGTCACTTTTCCGATATTCTCCTCCCCTACCGTATCGGCAAGCAGGGCATAATATGCTGTCGTTGCTACCTGAAGACCGAAGCCAAACACAAGAAAAATAATTGCCAGCTTCAGAAGGCCGATATCTTTCATCATGGCTGGGAGCATCTCGGATAATGCCACTCCCGCTATTTTGACCTCATAGGCCGCTGCCGGAGCAAGCATGAAAGAAAAGACACAGCAGAAAAGCCCAAGCAAAACATAAGGTGTGCGCTTCAATCCGAAAATCTGTGACCGATCTGAAAGGTTACCAGCCCATACCTTGACGCCAAATATCGCCAGCAACTCCTTGAGACTTATCAGACCAAATACAATGGTGGCAGAAATACGCAACTCGGTGGTCATGACCCGGTTAAGGGTATCGAGCAGAAAGCCGAGCATGATACCGAAGCCCATCTGAAAAAGGGAGAGGCGAACAAGATTGATTTTCTTCATAGAGCGGCACTCATGTTTACGGGAATATCGGTATACTCAACACATGTGTTCATGCTTTCAGAGGGGACCCCTGGATGCATGGCCCGAAATATAACAAAAAAGCGTGATGATTATTGTTGCAGGTTATTCTCTGTTTCACCGCTTATTCTTGCGGCAAGGCCTGTGAGCCGCTCTGAAGAGCGCCTGTTACCAATGGCCATTGCTATAGCTTTAGGATCGCCAATGATCATTACCAGTTTTTTAGCCCTTGTCACTGCCGTATAGATAAGGTTTCTTTCAAGAAGCGAATAGTGCTGCATGGAAAGCGGTATTACCACCGCAGGATATTCTGAGCCCTGACTTTTGTGGACTGTAATAGCATAGGCCAGGGCAATTTCATCAAGCTCACCAAACTCATAAAGCACTTCTCTGTCGTCATAAAGGACACTTAGCGCGTTATCTTCCTCATTGACCGTGACGATTCGGCCTATATCGCCATTAAAGACCTCCTTGTCGTAGTTATTGACCATCTGAATCACTTTATCTCCTTCGGCATAGACAGTCCCGAAACGTTCTAGTTTTCGAATGGCATGGGGGTTCAGGGTTTCCTGCAAAAGTGAATTCAATGCTTTTGTGCCTAGCGGTCCTTTGTTCATAGGGGTCAGTACTTGAATATCCCGAAGCGGGTCAAGTCCAAAACGCTTGGGAATCCTGTCTGCGACCACCTGAAGAAGCCTTCGCTGGATATGTTCTGTGCTTATTGACGGAACAATATAAAAATCAGAAAGCTCGTTACCAGAAAACTGGACAGGCTGCTCTCCACGGTTAATCCGATGAGCATTGACAATAATACTCGATGTTTCGGCCTGACGGAATATCTCTGTAAGACGCACAACTGGTAAAACTCCGGATTGAATCAAATCAGCAAGTACAAATCCCGGCCCAACCGGTGAGAGCTGATCAACATCACCGGCAAGAATCAATGCTGAGCGATCGGAAATGGCTCCGAGCAGGCGGTTCATCAGTACAACATCAATCATGGACGCTTCATCGACAATAACAAGATCAGCGTCAAGTGGATATGATGTCCCCCGTTTAAAATCGCGGGCAAAAGGGTCAAACTCAAGCAGACGGTGAATGGTTTTAGCTTCCCTGCCGGTGGCTTCCGAAAGCCTTTTGGCAGCCCTGCCTGTCGGAGCACAGAGAAGAAATTTCAGTTTCCCTGTACCAAGGATTTTAAGAATGGTATTAATGATGGTGGTTTTACCGACACCAGGGCCGCCGGTAATAATTATCAGGTTATTTAAGAGCGCAAGAGATACTGCACTGCGTTGTGATTCCGAGAGTTCAAGTGCCGATTGCTTTTCAGCCTTAACAATAGCGGTTGAGGGTTCTATAGTTCCCCAGGGCAGCTTTCCCTGCCGGATTCGGCTAATACTGCAGGCAATACCCGCCTCCGCATTGAAAAGTGCTCTAAGGTAAAAGCTTCGTTCAAGCTGATCCGACACTGCAACGAGAGTACCTATAGAGAGTTCTGCCTTGATAGCCTCATCAAGAGTTGCAACCGGTATATTCAGGAGCCTCGCAAAGGCGTCAACAAGCATTTTTTCAGGAACCCGGCAGTGTCCTTCCGATGAGAGTTCCTGAAGCACATGTGCAATACCGGCCCTTGCCCGCATTGGAGAATCGAAAGGTATTCCAATATTAAGAGCAATCTGATCCGCAGTTTTGAATCCTATCCCCGGTATGTCAAGCGTCAAGCGGTATGGATTATTACGCACAATCGCAACGGCATCTGCACCATAAGCCCTGTAAATCCTTACCGCACGTGCAGTACCTACTCCATGAGAGTGCAGAAATACAATAAGCTCTTTTACAGCCTTCTGCTCTGCCCATGCTGTCACAATCTGTTCCATGCGTTTTTTGCCAATACCGGGAAGCTCAAGCAGTCTTTGAGGGTGATCCTCGATGATGTTGAAAACCTCAAGACCAAAGGCACTGATAAGTACTTTTGCCAAGAGGGGCCCAATACCCTTCACCATTCCTGATGAGAGATATTTGCTTATGCCTTCAAGAGTATCAGGTGATATAACTGCCAGATGGCGTGCCTTGAACTGCAGGCCCCATGTTTTGTCGTTTTGCCAGCCGCCTAAAGCCTCAACATGCTGCCCCGTCGTAACGGATGCAACGCACCCGACAACTGTTACAGGATCACGCTCCCCTTTTACGACAAGACGCAAAACACTGAAGCCGGATGATTCACTGAAAAAAGTTACCCTGTCAACCACACCGGTCACTCTTTCTTCTCCGGAAACACCTGTCACACTTTCGTTCATGATCATCTTCCGTTCACTGAAAAGCCTGCATAACGGCTCAAACCATGTTTTATACCTATTTGTAAAATAGGGTGAATTTAAGTATTGTGCCGTTAGATTCTCATCTTGGGGGTGCTTAATCTTTTTAGAGTCACAATGACTTGAAAAAGAGATAGCTGAGAGTAAACCCTTGTAACTTGATGCAGGTAATGCTGACGCAAGAAAAGATGAACCCGGCTGTTTGACCGTCACTCTATTCTTCCAGGTTCTCCTCTCACTGCCTGCTTGTTTAAACATCTTCTATGACCTACTCAACTGACAACAAGTCATGCCCGGAGCAACATATTTACGGGATTTCTTCAGAAAAAACCTTTATCGACGGCACACTCTATCCGATAAAAGTCGGTATGAGAACACTGAAACTCAGCAGAACGTATATTTGCCGCGGTCAGGAATTTTCTTCGTTTCCTCTTTACGATACCAGCGGCCCCTATTCTGATCCTTCAATCATCATTGACCCTGAAAAAGGACTGCCCCCATTGCGTGACAGCTGGGATTTTGCTGAGAGAGAGACTGTTCTTTCGAACTTTTTATCTGTATCGGGAACAACAACAGCAAGAAGAGCGCGAAAAGCAAAAGAGGGCCTCGGGATTACTCAGATGTATTTTGCCCGCAAAGGCATTATCACGCCCGAAATGGAATATGTTGCCATAAGAGAGAACCAACAGCTGGAAGAGTGGATTACATCGTTTTCAAAAGGCGGCAGCAAGAGTGAGCCTATAACTCCGGAATTTGTCAGAGACGAAATTGCAAGAGGCCGGGCTATTATTCCGGCAAATATCAATCACCCTGAACTTGAGCCGATGATTATCGGCCGGAATTTCCGGGTAAAGATCAATGCAAATATCGGCAACTCTGCGCTTGGCTCATCAATAGAGGAAGAAGTTGAAAAAGCAGTGTGGTCGTGCCACTGGGGTGCTGATACGGTGATGGATCTCAGTACAGGTAAAAATATTCATAAAACCAGAGAGTGGATTCTACGAAACTCCCCTGTACCTATCGGGACAGTGCCCATGTATCAGGCACTGGAAAAAGCAGGAGGACAGGCTGAAGATCTGACCTGGGAACTCTATCGCGACACACTTCTTGAACAGGCTGAACAGGGTGTCGATTACTTTACCATTCATTCGGGCATTCTGCAGGAGCATCTCCCATTTGCAGAACAGCGTCTGACCGGAATTGTATCCAGAGGCGGCTCAATCATGGCGAAATGGTGCAAAGCCCACAAGAAGGAGAACTTTCTCTATACTCATTTTGAAGATATCTGCAGGATATTGCAAGCTTACGATATTGGAGTTTCACTGGGTGATGCCCTGCGCCCAGGATCTATAGTTGATGCTAATGATGAGGCACAATTCGGTGAACTCAAGGTACTCGGCGAACTTACAAAAGTAGCCTGGAAATACGATGTACAGGTTATGATTGAAGGCCCGGGTCATGTCCCTCTTAATCTTGTTGAGGAAAACATGGAAAAGCAGCTTGAATACTGCCATGAAGCACCTTTCTATACCCTGGGACCTCTCGTTACCGATATTGCCGCAGGATATGACCATATCAATTCAGCTATTGGCGGTGCATTAATTGCAAGCAAAGGCTGTTCGATGCTTTGCTATGTGACCCCGAAAGAGCATCTCGGTCTGCCTGACAGAAACGATGTCCGTGAAGGAGTTATTGCCCATAAAGTTGCCGCTCATGGCGCTGATCTGGCCAAAGGAAATGCTGTCGCATGGCTGCATGACGAACTTATGAGCAGGGCAAGGTATGCTTTTGCCTGGGAAGACCAGTTCAATCTTTCTCTTGATCCTGTTAAAACCCGTGAAGTACATTCGCAAAGCATGGCCTTGAGCGGCCATAGCGAGAAGAACCCTGATTTCTGCACCATGTGCGGGCCGGATTTCTGTTCGATGAAAAAGTCGAAAGAATGTGCCGAGTTGTGAGTGCGTAGAAGTGAGTTGGCAGTGGACAGTGAGCGGGATCACTGTCCGTTACCTTGAGAAAACTATTTAGACTGAGGCGGCAGTGCAGATTGCAGCGAAATCGTCTGCATTGAGACTGGCTCCGCCGATAAGTCCACCATCAATATTGGGCATTGCAAAGAGTTCTGCTGCATTGGATGGTTTTACGCTACCACCGTACTGAATACGGACGAGACGGAATGCCGGTTCACCATAGAGCTCACCGATGAGTGTGCGGATAAAGAGATGCACCTCTTCAGCCTGAGCGGATGATGCTGTTTTTCCGGTACCTATAGCCCATACCGGCTCGTAGGCAATGACAATAGCTCCTATATGGCTGATTCCTGCTAAACCTTCGCGTACCTGAGTGGAAATAACAGTTTCAGTCACTCCTGATTCGCGTTCTGCGAGGGTTTCACCGACACACAGAATAACCTTCAATCCTTCACTCAATGCTTTTTTAATCCTGAGATTCACCGTAGCGTTTGTGTCGCCAAAGAACTGACGGCGTTCTGAGTGGCCGATAATTACATAGGAACAACCGATAGCATTAACCATTCTGGCAGATACCTCTCCGGTAAACGCACCGTCATTTTCATAGTGGCAGTTCTGTGCCACAAGCTGAACTTCACTTCCTTCGAGGAGTTGTCCTACTGCGTCCAGAGCCAGATAGGTTGGTGCCAGGCCGACATCGCATCCTGAAAATCCTTCACCTAATGCTTCGATAACATCTGTAGCAAGCGTTACTGATTCAGCTACGGTGTTATTCATTTTCCAGTTACCTACAACAATTTTTTTACGCATTTCTAATAGTCCGTTATTACATCACAATATATCCGGTCAATCTGATCCAGACTGAACCGGTGTTTTCCTGAACGAGCATCTTTAAGCTCAACATCGTTACTACCAACTGCAATAATGGTTCCGTGCCACACTCTTGCCTCGTTGGTTACCAAGTTGATTTCACGATTCAACAGGTCCTGATTACCACCAATCCTGTCCTTACGATATATAATTTGACGTTTTCCCATAAGAGAGCTGGTTTAAGTTGCCCTTATTTAACAAATATCTCTAATATCTCATAATGCAGCTCCCCTTTGGGTACCACAATCTGAACTTTCTCTCCGACACCTTTGCCTATCAGCGCTCTTCCGACGGGAGAACGAACTGAAATTTTTCCTAAATCGGTATCCGCTTCTTCGGAAGACACCAAAGTATATTCAATAATTTCTGCAGGATCATCAAGATTGCGAAGTTTGACAGAGGTAAGAATATAAACCTTATCAGTCTTGATGTGTTTCGGATCAAGAATGGTTGCAGCAGCAAGCTTGTTTTCGAGATCGGCAATACGCGCTTCAGTATGTGACTGTTCCTCTCGTGCTGCATCGTACTCAGCATTTTCGCTTAAATCGCCATGAGCTCTGGCTTCAGCAATTTTTTCGAGGACCTCTCTTCTGGTTTCATGAACCAGCACATACAATTCCTCTTTCAACCGGTTATACCCATCATTGGTCAGGTAAATTCTGTCAGTCATCTCTGGTACTTTTTTTGTTGAAAAATAAGGAAATAACTCCATAAGCGCGAATTGCCCGAAAATCGGACAGGCTTGCAAACAAAAAAAAGTAAAGTCAGCTATGCGCTGCTGACTTTACTTCAGTTTAATGTACAATACTTAATCTTTCAGGCAAAAAAAACTTTACACATTAAATGCAAAATAGATTTTGTCCCCTCCGCGGTCTATAAGCAAGAATAAAAGGTCGCCACTTCTGATTGATTTTACAAGTGAATTATACTGTGCAAACGATGTCACACTCTGTCTGTTCACAGAAAGAATGATATCACCTCGCCTCAAACCAGCCTGGTAGGCGTTTGAAGATGAAGAAATTGCCGTAACAATCACTTTTCCTGTTCCGGGTTTACGGTTCAGCCTTTTTGCTACTTCTGGAGTAAGCTCCTCTGCACTGAAACCAGTCGCCGTACTTATTTTTTCATCTCCCCCTGCTGAACGAGCAGCAACTTCTTTTACTGACGGTTCCTCAAGACGAACACTGAACAACTTGATCACTCCATCCCTGAGAACTTTCAACTTCACCGTTACTCCAGGATTCTGACTGGCAATCGTATTGCGGAGTGCGACGCTGCTAGTAACCTTTGCACCATTAAAATCGAGGATGACATCACCTGTTTTTATGCCGTTTTTTGATGCAGGACTTCCTTCAACGACGGTTCCTACCAGCACTCCTTCACCAACTTTCAGGTGCATGGCTTTTGCAAGATTTTCATCAATATCCTGGATACTCACACCAAGATAACCCCTCGTAACTTTGCCGGTAGTAATAAGTGATGTCAAAACCTTTCTTGCCATATTTGAGGGTACGGCAAAACCTATTCCTTCAAATCCGCCGGTACGGCTGGCAATAGCAGTATTAATACCAACAAGCTCCCCATTGATATTAACAAGAGCACCACCGGAATTGCCCGGATTAATTGCGGCATCGGTTTGAATGAAATCCTCATAATCGGCAAGTCCGACATTTGCACGTCCTTTGGCACTAACGATGCCCTGCGTTACTGTTCTTGCTAAATTTTCACCAAGGGGACTGCCGATTGCGATAACCCATTCCGCTACTCTGAGCTTATCGCTATCGCCAATTACGATAGGTTTCAGGCCTTTTGCGTTAACTTTAATAACTGCAAGATCTGTTTTAGGATCTTTGCCGATTACCTTCGCGTCAATCTTCCTGTTATCATTGGTGCGAATATAAATTGCATCTGCGTCATCAATAACATGATTATTGGTTAGTATATATCCATCTTCAGTTACGATAACACCCGACCCAAGTCCTCTCTGAACCTCCGTTCGCCCCTCCTTGGAGCCTTTTTCAGGCTGGTCAAAAAAATCATCGAACTGATGCCCGAAAAAATCACCGAAAGAACGGCCAAAAAAATCACGGGGGTTCATACCCCTTTGATTAACTTTTTTTTCAGTAAATATCGTCACCACCGACGGTGTTGTCGATTCAGCAATCTGCACAAATGCCTCATTGAAGCCTTTAAGCGATTGTACTGGATAATTCTCAATATTACTCTTTGCGGTAGCAAAGTTTGGTCGACTCGAAAGGTTCGGGCCGTTCACTGAAAGATTGAACTCAACATTGGAAAAAACAACCGCGCCAACCGCAATGCCTGCAAAAACAAGGAGCATGTACTTCAGTAAATTATGATTCTTGCTCATCGGTTATATCAGGATTTATTAATCGTTACGATAAAGCCTCAATATTTTCAACAGCAGTTAAACCAGCCTTCATTTTATTCATTGTTTCTTCATACTCAGCTTCGGGTTTTGAATCGGCTACAATACCACCTGCTGCCTGAAAATAAATAGTTTTATCCTCAATTACCATAGTGCGAATTGCAATTGCAGTTGTCAGATTCCCTTTGAAATCAAGAAATCCAACCGCTCCACCATACAACCCGCGTTTTTCCTTTTCAAGCTCATAAATAATCTCCATGGCTCGAACCTTAGGAGCACCAGTAAGTGTACCTGCAGGAAAACATGACCAGAAAGCATCCATGGTGCCAAGTTCATCACGAAGTTCACCCCTGACATTGCTTACAATGTGCATGACGTGTGAATATTTTTCAACAACCATCATCTCATTGGTCTCAACAGTACCGATTTTAGCAATTCTACCAATGTCGTTTCTACTCAAATCAATGAGCATGAGATGCTCAGCCAGTTCTTTTTCATCGGCAAGCAGTTCACGGGTGATCCGTTCATCCTCTTCAAAACTTCCACCTCTATGCCGTGTACCTGCAATCGGTCGAGTGTCAACCATCCGACGACCTTCAGTGTCACGCTCAACTTTTACCAGTAATTCGGGAGAGGAACCAACGATTTCGAACTCTTTCAATTCGAAGTAGTACAGATAAGGGGAAGGATTGATGGTTCTCAACATCCTGTAGACATCAAAAGCTCGGGTGTTCAGGTTACGATGGAGGCGCTGTGAGATCTGTGCCTGAAATATATCACCTGCAAGGATATACTCTTTCGCTTTTTCAACTCTCTTCAGGTACTCGTCTCTCGTCGTATTAGAAACCACCTGCTCAGGTTTTTCAGGCTGAAACACAATCTCTTCTCTCTGCAGTGGTCGGAAAATCTGTTCGGCAAGCATCTCTATTTTTTTCAAAGCAAAAGGCTTATCGATATCGTCAAGGTAGTTGGAGACAATAAATACCTTGCGCATAATGTTATCGAATATCACCAGCGTATCGCAGAAAAGAAGAAAAATGTCGGGCATACCTGCAGGATCCGCCAGTTCAGGAGCTGGAATCTTTTCGACAAGATGCATTGCATCGTAACCGAAATATCCAAAAACACCTGAAGTAATCATTTGAGGTGTACCGTTCTTTTTACGTGGGATTTCTTCTGTATCGAATGCAGCAAGACAGCGGTCGATTTTTACCCGGAGATCTGTTTTGTCTCCGGCAATTTTTCCCAGGTCATTGAATTTTTCATCGATGATTTCGATTTCTGACGATCCGTCTACTGAACCTCTGAGTATAGCAACCGGGTCAATGGCTATATAGGAAAACCGTGCAAGAAGTTCTTCACCCTCAACTGATTCGAGCAGGCATGAATAGGGTCTCTTGAGCTTGAGATAGACTGAAACAGGCGTTTCTGTATCAGCATGAACCTCCTTGAAAACCGGCTTAAAAAGAAAGGGTGCGTGCCGTTGATGTAGTGGCATAAAAAGAGGCAAGTGAATTAGTTATTGTTACAGAGTAATAAAGAAAAAATTTTGTATAGTAAAAAAAGTGACCGGCAATACTCTCAAGAAACAGCCGATAGCAATCAGTAAGCATGCCCCTCCGATTTCCCAGAAAAAAATTTATTGTAAACTGGCTGAAAGCCTTTATGCTTTCCCCCGGTGTGCTTTTTCCGGCTGGTTACCTGTTACTTTATCTATCAACCAACATCTACCTGAATGCGGAATTTAAAAACAACCTTTCCAAATCTGTTAACAAGGCAACCGGCAATACCTGGCATATAAGCATTAAATCAATGAAATCAGGCTGGGTTCTTAACTCCGTAACCCTCAATCATATTGAACTCACCAAGACGAAGGCACATGGTAAAAGTGAAAGTGCGGATAACAGTGCCATAACCATTAACAATCTGGAAATTCCAGTACCAAATCTTGAAAAGCTTCTTTTCAGCAGTGCAGATCGGACATTATCAACAAATACGGTTTGCGAAAAAATTCTCAACGATCAACATTTCAATCATTGAATCATTAATCCGCTGCGTTGTAATCGAATAGAAGCGATTTTATTCACAGGATCTGTGAACAATGACAAATCCGGATTCCATGACCAGTAGACCATAAGTGCCTGTCCAACAATATCTTTTTCAGGCAAAAAACCCCAGAAACGACTATCGAGACTGTTGTCCCGGTTATCGCCCATCGCGAAATAGTAGTTTGACTGTACCGTGTAGTGCTGAGCTGGTGAACCATCTATAAATACCGTTCTGCCTTGTAAGCTTACTTCATGTCCTTCGTCGGCAATGAGTGAGCTGTAGAGAGGATATGTTGCCGTTGTTAATAGAACGACATCTCCTTTGCGAGGGATGCGAATAGGACCGTAGTTATCCTTGTTAAAGTCTGAGAACTGGGGGAAAATCATGTAATCCCCATCTCCGGCGGACATACGATTTCCAATAAACTGTGCATGTGGCGGTAGCGGTACCTTTTTGTTATTAACCGTAAGCTGCTGGCCTCGAATAACCAGGGTATCGCCACCGAGGGCAACGCAACGCTTGATATAGTTCAAAGAGCGATCTTTCGGAAATTTAAACACTATGATATCCCCGCGATCAACTTTTTTAACCCCCGGTAACCGAATATCAGTAAAGGGTACTTTGGGTCCATAGACGTACTTGTTAACAAAAAGAAAGTCGCCGGCAAGCAGTGTATTCTCCATTGATCCAGTCGGAATACGGTATGACTCTACGATAAATACACGAAGAATGGTTGCAAATATTGCTGCTATTACCAGAGCATCAAACCACTCCCGTGAATGCTTTTTTACCGGGTTCCCTTTCTGCATATCCAATGATGTTGATTATTGATTCTTTATACTAGGTATTACGTCAGGCTACATCTTGTAGTATTTGACGATTTTTTTTGTCGAATCCTGCCAAGGTTTATATTATTTAAACCACGCTCTTTCTATTCGTCAATATTTAATAACGCAAGAAACGCTTCCTGTGGAACTTCTACCCTGCCCACCTGTTTCATACGTTTTTTGCCCTCTTTTTGTTTTTCAAGCAGCTTGCGTTTTCTGCTGATATCGCCACCATAGCATTTTGCCAGAACGTTTTTTCTCATGGCTGATATGGTTTCTCGAGAAATGACTTTGCTGCCAATAGCAGCCTGAATTGCAACTTCGTACATCTGTTTTGGAATAATCCCTTTCAATTTCAAGCAAAGCTTTTTACCCCAATCATACGCTTTCGAACGATGGACAACAATAGAGAGGGCATCAACAGTCTCTCCATTTAAAAGCACATCCAGTTTTACAAGATCAGAATCACGATACCCAATGTATTCGTAATCCATTGAGGCATACCCTTTAGAAATTGATTTGAGTTTATCATGAAAATCAAACACGATTTCTGCCAGAGGAAACTCAAAATGCATGATTACTCTTGTAGTATCGAGGTAGTCGGTAGTCTTGTAATCGCCACGACGTTCCATGCCCAGCTTCATGATATTTCCGATATACTCGGAAAGTGTAATAATCTGCATGCTGACATATGGCTCTTCAATCAGATTGATCCTCGTCGTATTGGGCATCTTTGACGGGTTGTCTACGATGACAACTTCATCGTTTGTCATAACAACACGATACTCCACGTTAGGAACCGTGGTGATGATATTGACTCCATATTCACGCTCAAGACGTTCTTGAACAATTTCCATGTGGAGCAATCCAAGAAATCCGCATCTGAACCCAAAGCCGAGAGCAACTGAAGTTTCAGGTGTATATACAAGCGATGCATCGTTCAGCGCTAGTTTTTCAAGTGATTCGCGCAGGTCCTCAAATTCATTTGAATTAATGGGATACAAGCCGCTAAACACCATCGGCTTGACCTCCTTATAGCCCTCGAGCCGTTCTTTTGCCGGAGTGTCGGAATGGGTAACCGTGTCGCCGACTTTGGCATCCTTTACATCCTTGATAGAACAAATCAGATACCCGACATCTCCTGATTCAAGAACATCCTTGGGCTGTCGTTTCATACCCATGATACCTATCTCATCAGCAAGAAAAACCTTGTTGCTGGCAAAAAACCTTACCTTGTCGCCCTTGTTAAGGACTCCTTCAACAATTCGAAGATAAACGACCACTCCACGGTAAGAGTCAAACACTGAATCAAAAATAAGGGCGCGTAAGGGGAGGTGCTTGTTATCGGCTGGAGCCGGCACGCGTGCAATAATCGCTTCCATGAGCTCTGTTATTCCCAGACCGGCTTTCGCCGATACCTGAAGAATATCCTCACGCTTGATTCCAATAAGATCGACGATCTGCCGGGCAACGCCCTCAACATCAGATGAAGGAAGATCAATTTTATTGATGACAGGAATAATTTCCAGTCCGGCATCGAGTGCAAGATAAAGATTTGCAATGGTTTGAGCTTCGACACCCTGGGTAGCATCAACAATTAACAGGGCACCTTCACACGCAGCAAGTGAACGAGAAACTTCATAGCTGAAATCAACGTGTCCCGGGGTATCGATAAGATTCAAAATATATTCACAACCGTCTGTTGCGGTGTACTTCATTTGAATGGCATGGCTCTTGATGGTAATACCCCGTTCCCGTTCGAGATCCATATCATCAAGAACCTGTGCGGAAGCCATCTGAGTGCGGTCAAGGGTATGCGTTACTTCCAGCAGGCGGTCGGCCAGTGTGGATTTTCCATGATCTATATGTGCGATAATGCAGAAGTTCCGAAGACGTTTAACTTCTGTACTGGACAATGCCATAAAATGAGCGTTTTATTCTGATAAAAATTCAAGGTGAGGAATATAATCAATTAATACAATTGTGTCATGCGAGAGTAGCTATACAAAAAACCGGGACTCCCCGTCAAGACGGAAGCCTCTGAGAAATTCTCCGGCATCCATCGGTTTGCGGCCCTCCATCTGCAGTATAAGCACCTCAAGCCAACCATCAATGCATGAAGCATACAGCCTGCCTTTGTCCACTGCAATCATTCCAGAAGACGTTGGTAATGGAAGAAGTAAAAAAACTGCTGGAGCGGCTTTGAATATCTTCATGGTTTTACCTTTAAAGGTTGTCCATGCAGCTGGCCTCAAAGAAAGCCCCCTGATAAAATCGCTGACAGCCTTAACCGAATGTGACCAAACTATGCGCGTATTATCGCGGGTAAGTTTTGGGGCTCTTGAGGCCAGTGATTCATCCTGAGAGGATATCACCACATGTCTGGAGGCTATCAGGTGAAGTGTGTCGACAACAACGCAAGCACCAATCACAGAAAGGCGCAGGGTAAGGGCTGTGGCATTTTCTTCAGGATCAATAAGCAGTTTTTCCTGAAGAATAATATTTCCTGTATCCACTCGCTGCTGAAGGAAAAATGTTGTAACTCCTGTTTCCCGTTCACCGTTTATGACCGCCCAGTTTATCGGGGCGGCTCCCCTATAAGCGGGCAGCAAAGATGCATGAAGGTTAAACGCTCCAAAGGCAGCTTTTTCATAGACAGCGGGAGGCAAAATACGGAAGGCTGCAACAACAATAACATCAGCTCGCGCGGCAGTTACTTTATCAACAAATTCCTGGCTTTTAACGTCATCCGTTTCATAGACCGGAAGGCCTAAAGCTGCAGCAGCCTGCTTTACTGGTGATGGTTCAGGTGCGGAATGTTTGTTTCTGCGGGGTTTATCGGAACCAGTGACAACCAAAACCAACTCGAAATCGTTACTTTCTGCGACTATAGCCTTCAGGGAGGGAACGGCAAAATCCGGTGTTCCCATAAAAATAATCCGCATGGCACTCAAAACTATTTAATAACAATCAAAAACATTATCCATACAAGCGACTCGTAATAAAACCGAACCTGATTGGTTTAGAGCATAAGTATTTTTTTCAGACAATGCAGAACTTCTTCAGCCCTCTAGTACGGTAAGAGATTGACGTGCAATGGGATAAGCCGCATTCACGGTGCCCGATACAAAAACATCCAATTCTTTCTGGATTTTTCTTCTGTCACGTTTCTCCATCCTGTCTACGAAGAGCACACCATTGAGATGATCTATCTCATGTTGCAATACCCTTGCATACATACCGGAAAACTCTGCTATCATCTCTTCAAAACGCTCATTGCGATATTTTAAGGTAATAACAGCCGGACGCTCTACATCCCCACGAACACCGGGAAGGCTAAGGCATCCCTCTTCCATATCGTTGTATCCCTTGAGGGCAAGAATATGGGGATTAATGACCACCATAGGCTTCTCATCAGGATAATTTGACACACCGGAAAGGTCCAGTACAAGAAGGCGAACGGAATGCCCTACCTGGGGAGCTGCCAAGCCAATGCCTGCAGCATTGCGCATTGTTTCAAACATAAATAGTATAAGCTCTTCTGTTCCACTGTCTATTCCTTTCAGCGGCTTGGCTTTCTTTCGAAGAATATCGTCACTATAGATATTGATCGGTAATATCATAAACTCAACTGCCTTTTTTTAATTATGGGACTTATGTCAAAAACTTATCGTGCAGGCTAAAAGTTGCCTGACCGGTTGAGATGCACTGATCTTGTTTTGACAAAAAAATATGAAGCCCGGCATAATTTCCAAATTCTTAACCACCTATTGATCATTTATGGCTGTTTCTTGAACTCTGACTTTGTTTTTCTATGTATTTTTTCAAAAAAGTTGCTGAATACATCAAACTTCAAGAACGTTTTTTTGATCGTCTGAACTGGCGTATCCTCACAAGTATCATCTTCTGTTATGACCTGCACAGGGTAAATTAAAATAAAACTGTTTTTCTGGAAATATCGGCTAAGATAGATTGGCATTTTAGCCATTTTGCTGTGATAGGACAGATGGTTTTTTCTGCTCATCACCACAATAAGATTGTCGTCGTTTTTGATCTCTCTTGAAACTATAAGAAAATCATCCCAGTCTTTAAAAACCCTGATCTCTGCATTGGACATGGTAATCGAATAAACCTCTTTCAGATGGGTAATGGTTTGTTTGGTCGCATAAACCACCAATTTTGACCCCGTATTACTTATAATATTGGTTAATTTCTGCATCCAAAGAACAAAACCGATTTCATTTTCAGCACAGGAGGGTATAACCAAAATAGTTCGCCTGATCGTGGCCAAGGGCTGAACCGGCTTATAAATGAAGGTAGTTATATTACACCTGCCGAGGATGTTCCCTAGTGAGCTTCCAAGCAAGCCATCTTTAAGACTGCTCTTATGGTGCAATCCTAAAATCAGATCGGTGATTTTCTGTTCTCTTATAACACAGGCAATACCGTTAACGACATCGCTGTCATAACGAATCAGCGGGTTCAGTTCGCAATCAGTGGAGGAGGCTGCAACGGCGGCTTTTTCAAGAAGTTTTCCCGCATACTTTTCGGCAACATCATCAGCCATTGTGTTATCCGCTACATGAAGGGCATAAATACCATTGAGCGCTTTATGTGATTTGACCGTAACACTGAGATCAACAAGTTCGTCGACAGTGCTGATGTTTTTCATGGGAATAAGTATCCGTTCCTCAGTTACCTGAGTTCCGGATTCAGCAACTTCTTCAATGGTATCTGCCAGAGCAATATTCTGGGCACCTTTTTGACCAACAACGGTTGCCAGCGTACAGGTTATCAGAATAAACAAAATGGTTCCATTCAAAACACTCTCATCAAGCAGTCTGACGGGATCGCCTTTAAGGGTGTATCCGGTGATAATGTTAAAACCAATAAGAACCGTTGCAAGAGCGAGTGCAGCATGAGCACTTATGAGACCAAAAATCAGTCTTCGTTGATCAAGTGAAAATCCGAAAAGTTTCTGAGTTATCCAGGCTGAAAGGTATTTGGCAGCTGTAGCAGCGATTGTTATTACCGCAGCCACCTTTATTGTTTCATAATCTTTGAAAAAAGCCCTTATATCGATAAGCATCCCGACACCGATCAGAAAAAAAGGAATAAAAAGAGCATTACCGACAAACTTGACTCGGTTCATCAGTGGTGAAGTACGAGGAATCAGGCGGTTCAAGGCCAGGCCGCTAAGAAATGCACCGATAATGGCCTCTACACCAGCAGCTTCGGCAAGGAATCCACCAAGAAACACCAACGCCAGCACAAACAGATACTGCTGAACGCTGTCATCAAATCGTTTGAAAAACCATCGGGCTATCATCGGAAAAAGAAGCAGTACAACAAGACTGAATATCGTTACACCTATAACTATTCGTATCCAGAATCCGGTCATAAGCTCGCCTGATGTCATTCCAACTACAACCGCAAGCACAAGAAGCGCAAGAATATCGGTAATTATGGTTCCGCCTATGGCAATATTTACCGCCTTGTTTTTGGATATGCCGAGCTTACTGACAATTGGATAGACAATAAGTGTGTGTGAAGCGAAAATGCTACCGATAAGAATTGAGGATGGCCAAGAAAAGACAAGAATGAATTTACCGACTAAAATACCGAGAACAATCGATATCAAAAAGGTATAAAGACCGAACAGAATACTGTTTCTGCTGTTTTTACGGAAATCTTCGACGTCGATTTCCAATCCGGCAAGAAACATGATATAGAGAACTCCCACCGTCCCAAAAAGAATAATACTACTGTCACGCAGCATTAAATTGAATCCATGCGGCCCAATCACTGCTCCGGCTATGATAAAACTTATCAGGGTGGGAATTTTCAACCGGTTAAGGAGAGCCGGTGCGAAAAGAATGATAAACAGAATCAGTGAAAACTGTAATACCGGATTCTTCAACGGCAATGAAATGTCAATCAGGCTCATCAGCACCATTGTTTACCATCCAGAAGTTAGTCTCGACCAAAAGTATTTTCAGGAGACAGTACGATACCTTTTTATTCAAACGGGGCACTGCTGTAAAAAAAGTTCATGGGCCAGCAGTGCGCCACTTCAATAATTACGAAAGAGAGGAATACATATTTGGTTCCGCATAAATAACTTATCAGAAATTAAATATGCATATCTTTTCAGTTGAACACAAACCGCAGACTGGCTGCAAACAAAAGGAAAACAAATACCGAACTGGCTTTGCTAAGCAATAGTCACTCCTGAATTTGCTGACAGGTAACAATTCACGAAATATTTCTCGATTATTGCACTTATATCAGTTATGTGCCCGACTATTCTTCTTGAACAATATCAACAGTCTCACTCTGCCTTTCTGCAACACTTTTTATTTTCTTTTTTTACAGGCTGAGCTTTACCTTTATTTCGTTAGCATTCAGGGTACTTTCCAGCGAAATAACAATATGCAATGTCTGCCGCACTCGGAATATTCCTTTTAGCCCGGGGTTTTTTGAGTTATCCGGTTCGGAATGGGAACAGGTGCCTTAAAGCCATTTTCCCTGCAGATTATTACTTATTAATACTGGCATGGTTGGAATTCAGTCAGGAACACGTTATCTAAACGCATGAAACCATTACTTTTAATACCTCCGATTTATAAAAAGATAGTCGTTAAAGTCGGAACCAATGTCATTACCGGGAAAAACGGTACCCTTGACCTTGAAATTCTCAACAGTCTCACTACCCAAATAGCGCAACTTCAAAAAAAGGGAATTCAGGTAATACTTGTCTCATCAGGGGCCGTAGGTGCTGGCAGATCCATTATTAAGCCTTCCGGCACCCTCACTCCGGTTGCAGCCAGACAGATACTTGCTTCTACGGGTCAGATAAAACTGATCAGCACTTATGATGAGCTTTTTCATCGTCACGGACTGATTACCGCACAAATTCTTGTCACTAAAAGTGATTTTCGCGATCGGCAGCATTATCTCAACATGCAGACATGTTTTACAGCTCTGCTACAACAGAATATTATTCCTGTCGTCAATGAAAACGATGCTGTTTCAGTAACGGAATTGATGTTTACCGATAATGATGAACTTTCCGGCCTTATTGCATCGATGATGGATGTTGAGGGTTACATTATTCTTTCACATGTTGATGGACTGTTTGACCTTAAAACAGGAGATGGATCAATCATACCGGAAATCGATCCATCGACAAAGCATTTTCATCAGTATATCCATCCTGGAAAATCAGAATTCGGGCGAGGGGGCATGTTGACCAAATGCCATATCGCACAGAAACTTTCGAGACTTGGCATAACAGTCCATATCGCTAACGGGCGGACCCCTGAAATTCTCCTGTCGATTTTAGGGGGGGAAAAAACAGGAACAAAATTTCTTCCACAAAAATCAACTCACGGGCCAAAGCGCTGGATTGCCAACAGTCAGGGACTGGAAAAAGGAGCTGTCACGATTAACAAAGGCGCAGAAGCTGCTCTGGTTTCCGATGAAACCGCAAACAGCCTTCTTCCTGTTGGCATTGAATCAGTGGAGGGAATATTTCGGAAAGGAGATATTATAAAAATATGCTCAACAGAAGGGCTGGCTATAGGATATGGAATGGCTCAGTACAGCTCTGAAAAAACATTAGTGATCAAAGGGCAAAAGGGACATAAACCTTTGATTCACTACGATTACCTTTATATAACTCAATGAAACTCCCATAACAACTATCATGCAGGAAGCCATCACGCAACAACTCAAAGCCGTACAGCAGGCAAGCAGGGATATTGTGACGCTCAATGATGCTGCAATCAACTGTCTGCTTCTTGATCTTGCTGACAGCATACCCGCTCATCAGGAGCTTATACTCGATGCAAACCGGAAAGATCTTGATCGCATGGATCAGACTGATCCCATGTACGACAGGCTTCTTCTCAGCGAATCGCGTCTTGAAGCTATTGCGGGGGACATCCGCAATGTCGCGACACTCCCCTCTCCTCTTGATCTTATTCTTGAACAACGGACCCTGCAAAATGGACTGGAGCTGAAAAAAGTATCGGTTCCAATAGGAGTGATCGGCATAATCTATGAAGCTCGTCCCAACGTGACCTTTGATGTTTTTGCACTTTGTCTGAAATCCGGCAACGCCACCGTACTGAAGGGTGGAAGTGATGCCATGTATTCGAATGTTGCGATTGTCGATCTCATCCACACGGTACTTAAAAAACATGCTATCAATCCTGACACACTCTACCTTTTACCTTCTGAACGGGAAGCTGCTGCTGTCATGCTTAATGCGGTCGGCTTTATCGACATGATTATTCCCCGGGGCAGTCAGAAACTGATAGACTTTGTCCGTAATAATGCAAAGGTTCCTGTCATCGAAACTGGAGCAGGCATTGTGCATACTTATTTTGATAAAAGTGGCGACCTCAACATTGGGCAACAGATCATTTTTAATGCAAAAACCCGCCGTCCAAGTGTTTGCAATGCCCTCGATACGCTGTTGATTCATCAGGAAAGGCTTGAGGATCTTGCTGAGCTTGTGGAGCCACTGGCAGCAAAACAGGTAGTTCTTTTTGGAGATGAAACCGCTTATGTGAAACTGCATGGCACATACCCTGATGCCTTACTGCACCTGGCTGAACCGGAACATTTCGGGACTGAATTCCTCTCACTGAACATGTCGGTTAAAACCGTTGCGTCCCTTGAAGAAGCGCTTGAGCACATCGCGCACTACAGCTCGCGCCACAGTGAAGCAATTATAGCGGATGACCCTGAAGCAAAAGAGATATTTTTCAAAAGAGTCGATGCTGCGGTTGTCTATGCAAATACGTCAACAGCATTCACCGATGGCGCTCAGTTCGGTCTTGGTGCGGAAATCGGTATCAGCACACAAAAACTCCATGCAAGAGGTCCTATGGCCCTGAAAGAGCTCACCACCTATAAATGGATTATTGAGGGTAACGGACAAACCAGACCTTAGGAACAATGCTCGAAGCACATAACATCAGTAAATCCTATACTCTGACAGGTCAGAAAACCATACCTATCCTGCGTGGAATACATCTAACCCTGAGTGCAGGCGAAATGGTAACCGTCATAGGAGCTTCGGGAAGCGGAAAAACAACGCTTCTTAACATGCTTGGTACCCTTGATGCACCTGATGGCGGAGAAATACAGTTTGACGGACAAGTCCTTTTTAAGGAGAAAAAATATACTCTGTCGCAAACAGCACTGGCAAAATTTCGAAACCAGAAAATAGGTTTTGTCTTCCAGTTTCACCATTTGCTTTCCGACTTTACTGCTATTGAGAATGTGGCTATGCCGGAATTTATAGCCACAGGAAAACTCCTGCCGGCCAAAAAACATGCAGGTGAGCTTCTTGCCGAGTTTGGACTGAGTGAACGCTTTGAACACCTTCCCTCTGAACTTTCCGGTGGTGAACAGCAGCGGGTTGCTATTGCCCGAGCCTTGATGAATAACCCGAAACTGGTTCTGGCCGATGAGCCCAGCGGCAATCTTGACAGCAAGAACAGCCGTATGCTTTATGAACTTATGGCCAAACTTAGTAAGGAACGCCGGACTTCTTTTATTATTGTCACACACAACGAAGAATACGCATCCATGTCGGACAGGTGCCTTCGCATGCAGGATGGACTGTTGCATAGTTGCGTGGAGTAATGTTTGTGGCTATAAAAAGGAATTAACCCCGAAAAGCAATGACGACAGCTGAAAAAGAGAGCCGCTTTATTGAGGTTAACGGTTTCAATATTCATTACCGCCTGGCCGGCAGGGGGAAGCCGCTTGTTGTGCTGTTGCATGGCAGTTTTCTGAGTCTCAGATCATGGCGGCTCGTTTTTGATGAGTTAGCTGAATCTGCATCAGTCATTGCATTTGACCGTCCTTCTTTTGGCATGACCTCACGACCTCTGCCCTCAAAAGCTACAAAGGTGAGTTACACTCCCGAAGCCCAGAGCGACTTGGTCATTGCATTGATAAAAAAAATCGGGTTCAACAAAGCTGTGCTGGTTGGCAATTCAACGGGTGGTACAATAGCCCTGCTGACTGCGTTGCGATATCCAGAAAGTGTTGATGGGCTTGTACTCACCGATGCCATGATATACAGCGGTTATGCTACGAGTGAGGTGCCCGCATTCATCAAACCTTTACTCAAAGCCATGAGCCCGCTCTTTGCCGGTTTGATGAAGATCATTATTAACAGGTTTTATCAGCGTCTTATTCGTGCTATGTGGTACAACAAGGAACGTCTTCAGAGTGATGTTTTGACTGCATTTAGAAGTGACCTGATGATTGGCGACTGGTCGAGAGCGTTCTGGGAGCTTTTTAGCGAGACACATAATCTCAAGCTGGATGAACGACTCAAATCAATGTCGCTGCCTTCTCTCGTTATTACGGGTGAATACGATTCAATGGTAAAAAAAGAGGAAAGCATCCGACTTGCAGGTGAGCTTCCATGCTCAGAACTTGTGGTTGTGCCAGATTGCGGGCATCTTCCACAGGAAGAACAGCCGGAAGCCTTTGTTATTGCTGTAAAGCACTTTCTTAAAAGCATCTCCGAATAATCGATTCCAAGCACCCTGACCGAGTTAATGCCGGAATAATGATGGCAACTCTATCAATTCAAAACTGCCTGTCAGCCTTTCAGGCGAGCAGCACAGAGCAGATTCGTTCGATCTCCTCTTCTTTCAGGTATGGGTGCATCGGCAGTGCAAATATCCTGCTGCTCAGATCTTCAGAAACTGGAAAATCGCCTGCCTTGTACCCTAGAGAGGAATAGGCTTTCTGGAGATGAAGCGGAATTTTGTAATAGATCATTGATGGAATACCCTCTTTCTGCAATGCCTGCATGAGTTGCTCACGCTCTTCAAACGATGCGGCCAGCACAGAGTACTGTGCCCATGCTGAGCTGTAATGTTCCGATACTTTTGGAACATTAAGTCTGTTTTGGAGTTTGTTGCTATAAAAATCAGCTATACGTTGACGAGCTTCAAGTTCTTCGTCAAAAATGTTGAGTTTTTCAAGAAGCACTGCAGCCTGAATTGAATCCAGGCGACCATTTATACCAATTCGATCGTTACTGTACTTATCAACACCACTGCCATGAACTCTGATTGACCTCAGCACGGTATCAAGCTCTTCATTGTCTGTAAAAATTGCTCCTCCATCACCATAGCAACCGAGAGGTTTTGCCGGGAAAAAAGATGTGGCTGCTGCAAGGCCGAAACTTCCGGCTTTACGACCTTTCAGGCTTCCCCCGAAACTTTGTGCGGCATCCTCTAGAACCCATAGTTTATAAGCTTTGGCAACAGTTTCGATGCGAGAATAATCGGCTGGCTGACCAAACAGATCAACTGGAATAATAGCTTTGGGTTTTAATCCCTGTGCAACCGACTCTTCAATAGCTCGCCCGATAAGATCAGGATTAATATTGAATGTATCTTGACAAACATCAACAAACACAGGTGTAGCTCCAGCAAGGCTGATAACCTCAGCAGTTGCAACAAAGGTAAATGGCGTTGTAATAACGGCATCCCCTGGACCGATCCCTTTTGCCAGAAGAGGCATAAAGAGAGCATCGGTTCCGGATGAACAGGACACACAGTACCGAGAACCTACATACGAGGCAAGACGTGACTCAAGTTCTGTCACTTCTGCACCCATAATAAAATGGCCACTATCCAGAATGGTTTCGATACGATGAAGAAGTGCTGTCCGAATCCGGTCTTTCTGCGAAAGGAGGTCAATAAATTGCATAACTGTAATCGTTAAAATCTATTAATACTTTATCGGCTAAAATACAGATTCATTTTAATTCTTTTGCAGTAAGGTGCAATTCTTTCGCGAAAAGTGAGGACGGTCTGAAACCTGATGGCTGTTCTGTTATAATATGTTGAAGTACAGTGTTAATGTTGCGCTCAATGCAATTATTATGTATATAAACGCAAATGAAAACGTCGTAAATTACAGCAATCTTAAGACAATCTGCTCAAGATGAGTTCCATCTATTTTTTAGGTATAGGCGGTACAGCAATGGCCTCTGTAGCTGTGGCGCTTTCACATGCCGGTCATGCTATTTCAGGCTCTGACACACAGCTATACCCACCAATGAGCGACTACCTCGATGAGCATAATATCCGGTACTTTAATGGCTTTTCGACCGAAAACCTCTTGCATGCCTCTCCCGATGTTGTCGTTGTCGGTAACGCCATAAGCAGGGGGAATCCTGAGCTTGAATATGCTCTCAATCATCATATTGAGCTTATTTCTATGCCTGAGCTGGTTCGACAGCAGTTGATAAAAAATAATACATCGTTAGTTGTAACCGGAACTCATGGAAAGACAACAACAACATCACTCCTGGCCTGGGTTCTGGAGCATGGTGGATTAAAACCCGGATTTCTGGTAGGGGGTATTCCTGAAAATTTTGCCATTGGATGCAGAGCATCAGGACGCAGCGAAGAAGGCTTTTTTGTATCAGAAGGTGATGAGTACGATACCTCATTTTTTGATAAACGAAGCAAGTTTCTTCTTTACCGCCCCGATATAGCCATTATTAATAATATTGAATTTGATCACGCTGACATATTCAATTCTCTGGATGATATCAAGCGCAGTTTCAGGCTGTTTATCAATCTCATTCCAGAAAATGGAGCTCTTTTTGTCAACGGAGATGATCCTGTGGCTGTTGAAATTGCCTCCAGGGCATTCTGTAAAGTCGAACAGTTTGGACTGACGAAAGAGTCCGAGTGGTTTGCCCACAACATATCGCTGGATTGCGACACATCATCTTTTGATGTTTCTTATAAAGGCACTATTCTCGGAACTATCAAGGTTCCGCTTTTTGGAAATTATAATATCATGAACGCTCTTGCGACTGTTGCAGTTGCAATACATGTCGGCCTTCCCTTTGAAGCTGTCAGGCAGGGTATGGCTCTGTTTAAACGTCCAAAACGTAGAATGGAAATTATAGGCACTTTCCCCGGAAACATAACCCTTATTGAAGATTTTGCTCACCATCCTACCGCAATCAGGGTGACACTTGAAGCTATTGAACAGCTTTACGCCGGACGAAGGCTTGTAGCCTGTTTTGAACCACGCTCTAACACAACCACTCGGAACATATTCCAGCAGGAACTTTCGGAATGTTTTGACCCGGCAGCTCTTGTTGTCATAGGAAGAGTCCATCGGCCTGACCGTTACCCCCCATCTGAGTCTCTTGATACTGCCCGCTTAAAAGACTCACTGGAAAAACAGGGTAAAATGGTCTTTTTTGCTGACCAAAACCCCGGGGATTACCCCCAGAATATTGTAGCATTTCTTCAACGCCAAATCATTGAAGGAGATGTTGTTATCTTATTGAGCAATGGCAGTTTCAGCAACTTGAAAAACCTTTTGTCAGAAACTTTTCAAAAAAAGTCCTGAATATTTCAAGTTTGATATCATATCTTGTAAAACATTTTTCTTTTTGAAAAAAGAGATTTTTTTTACACAAACAACACGTATCCTTATTTAAATACTACATCAGGACGACATTATGGCAAAAGTAAAAGTTGGCATTAACGGATTCGGCCGCATTGGGCGTCTGGTTTTTCGCCAGGCATTGAACAACCCGAATTATGAAATTGTAGCAATCAATGATCTTTGTGATCCTAAAACTCTTGCACATCTTCTCAAGTACGATTCCACCCACAAAAAGTTCAATGGTGAAGTTAGTGTAGATGGCAGTAATCTTGTTGTCAATGGCAAGGTGATTACCATTTCAGCTCAGCGTGACCCTGCAGCTCTTCCATGGAAAGAACTTGGATGTGATCTTGTAGTCGAATCAACCGGATTGTTTACTTCAAGAGAAGCTGCAGCCAAGCATATTACTGCCGGTGCAAAAAAAGTTATTATTTCAGCTCCTGCAAAAGACAAAATTGACGCTACGATTGTTCTCGGTGTCAACGGTGACTCAATAACCGGAAAGGAAGAGATTATTTCGAACGCCAGCTGTACGACAAACTGCCTTGCTCCTATGGTCAAGGTACTTCAGGATAGTTTCGGTATCGAAAAGGGATTTATGACTACCGTTCATGCCTACACCAACGATCAGAACATTCTTGATCTTCCTCACTCTGACCTCCGACGTGCCCGTTCAGCAGCATTATCAATCATCCCAACCAGCACAGGTGCAGCTAAAGCCATCGGCGAAGTTATTCCAGAGCTTATTGGCAGACTCGATGGTTTTGCAATGAGAGTTCCCGTGCCAGACGGTTCTGTTACAGACGTTACTGCCATTCTTACTCGCCCTGCGACAAAAGCTGAAATCAACGCTGCAATTAAAACAGCAGCTGAAGGACCGATGAAGGGATTCCTTGAATACTGTGAAGATCCTATCGTTTCACAGGACATAGTCGGTAACCCGCACTCATGTGTTTTCGACTCACTGCTTACCATGAGCTCAGGCAATATGGTTAAAGTTGTTGGCTGGTATGACAACGAGCTTGGATATTCAACCCGAGTAACAGATCTTTTAGACATCTACTCGAAGTTTGTATAACAACAACTTTTTGTAAAAGGAAATTTCAAAAAAAAAGCGCTCTGATTGAGCGCTTTTTTTTGACTGAAATATAATGGACAATTCGATATAGAGTTTTTTTACCTTATTTTAATTGTAGCAATTGCATAATTCAAGTTCGCCGTTTCACTGCCAACTCTTCTTCATTTTATTATGACAAATACAGCACAAAAACCAATGCGGGCAATTATTCTGTTCGACAGCAAAACCGCAGGCGGATCAACTGAACAACTCATCGATTCGATTGGTCTGGAACTTGCAAAAACAGGAGCCTATGTTGAAAAAGCGAAATGCAAAACCACTGGAGATTACAACTTCGTCAAGGATTTCGATGTTGTTATTATGGGAGCCCCTATATACTATTTGCTTGTATCGTCACAACTTTTAGGAGCGTTGATTCAAAGCAATCTCAAATCGTATCTGGCTGACAAAAAAGTTGCGCTTTTTCTCACATGCGGAAGTCCTGAATTAATGGCAAATTTACTCTACCTTCCACAGTTGAAAATGAACCTGATCGGGAATAAAGTACTTGTTGAAAAAATATTTTCCCCCCAGCAACTTTCTGATGCAAGTACGATCGAAAGTTTTATTCACGAATTAAACGAAGCCTACAACATAGAAAATCAGTAATCTCCTCCCCCCACACCCCACTGCAGAGACGTTAACACTTCACTCGATTATCTGTAATATTTCCTATTTCACTCTATTTATACGTTTAATATCGGCATATTATATCTTTTACAGAGCCGTAACAAATAAATATTGCCTTATTATTGCGATTAACATTTAATCCGTGTAATTAAGTTTATATTCATCAGCCTAAAATTTTACCTTGTCAGCCGTGAACTTTTTTCGAAATGATTGTATGCATTGAGAACATCATCATTATGGCAAGCTAATTTATACTATAACAATCAGATAACGACAAGGGAGCTAATTTAGCGATATGGGATATTCAAAGGAATCAATAGAATTACATCTAAGAACACGTGGTAAAATCGAAATTAAGTCGAAAGTAAGCATTAAAACTAAAGAAGACTTATCTTTGGCTTATACCCCTGGCGTTGCGGCAGTCTGCACAGCAATTGGCCTTGACAAAGAAAAGTCTTATACATTAACCAATAGAGCCAATCAGGTCGCAGTTGTTTCTGACGGAACAGCTATTCTTGGCCTTGGTGACCTTGGCCCTGAAGCAGCTATGCCTGTAATGGAAGGCAAAGCAATAATTTTCAAGGAATTCGCCGATATTGACGCTATTCCCCTCTGTATCAATTCAACTGATGTCGAGGATATTATTCATTTCTGCAAACTGATCGAGCCAAGTTTTGGCGGCATCAACCTTGAAGATATTTCAGCTCCAAGATGTTTTGAAATTTTTGAGCGTCTTGAAAACGAGCTGTCAATTCCGGTTTTTCATGACGATCAGGACGGAACTGCTATTGTAACGCTTTCAGCCATCATTAATGCCTGTCGTGTTACTGGACGAGATATTAAAGACTTGCATGTCGTCATTAATGGTGCAGGTGCTGCCGGTATTGCTATTGCAAGACTGTTGCTTAATGCCAAGGCAAAAGAGGTTGTTCTCGTTGACACCCAGGGAGCAATTTATGAAGGACGTCCTGGTATGAACTCAACAAAACAGCAAATTGCTGAAATCACTAATAAAGCCAAACACACTGGCGATTTAGCAAGTACATTAATCGGTGCAGATGTCTTTGTCGGTGTCTCTATCGGTAACATCGTTTCTCAGGAAATGGTTAAAGGAATGAATAAGAATCCATTCATTTTTGCCATGGCTAACCCTACACCTGAAATTATGCCTGATCTTGCTTATGAAGCAGGTGCCAGCATTGTCGGTACTGGACGTTCAGATCTGCTGAATCAGGTTAATAATGCTCTTGTATTTCCCGGACTATTCAAGGGATTGTTTGCCGCCGGCATCAGAAAAGTTACATCAGAAATCAAGATGGCTGTTGCGTTTGCTATTGCCGAATCCATCGAGCCAACACATGACAACTTAATGCCATCAGTTTTCAATAAGGATGTGGTACCAAACATTGTTGCCAGTATTTCAAAGCTGCATAAAGAATCTGTTGAATTTGAAGAGGAAAAACTGGTTGGCGTACTAGCAGAATAACAAGTCAGAGCAGTTATCGAACATACAAATAGAAAAGGCCGGTTGCATGACCGGCCTTTTCTATTTGTATAAAAAAATAAACGTCTATGTCTTATGAGAAAATATCACGTGCTTTTTCAAAAAAGCCCTTTGAGTTTTTGTCATTATGGGCAGTAGGTGAAATCCCGGATGATTTCTTCAACTCCTTAAGGATATCCTTATCCTGGTGTGAAAGATCTTTAGGAACAAAAACATTAACTTTTACATATTGATCGCCTCGGGATGATCCACGGAGATGACCTATTCCGTGGCCTGGAATACGGAGCATGGTTTCGGGCTGCGTTGATGGTGGAATGGTAAGTTTGACAGCTCCATCAAGGGTAGGCACCTCAACTTTGGTACCAAGGACCAGGTCAGGAAAACTCACGGCAAGAGAGTACACTACATCATCACCGTGACGCGAAAACAATTCGTGAGGAATTTCTTCAATTACAACAAGCAGATCTCCTGCTGCTCCACCTCTCGGGCCGGAATTACCCTGCCCACGCAATGTCAGGTAATTACCATCCTCAACACCTGAGGGAACAGTAACCTTTACGGTAACCTCACCAAGTTTTATACCTTCGCCATAACAGGAGGTGCAACGATCCTTAATGATTTTGCCTTCGCCTCCACATGTGGGACATGCGGCAATATTGACAAACTGGCCAAACATTGTTTTTGAAGCCTGACGCACCTCTCCTGCGCCATGACAGGTCTGGCAAGTTTCTGCTGCTCCTGATTTGGAACCACTCCCTTTACATTCCGGACAGCTGACCTGTTTTTTAATTTTCAAAGTTTTCTCAACCCCTTTGGCGATCTCCTCAAGACTCAACTTGAGACGAATTTTGAGATCGGTTCCGGGAATACCACTGGATGCACGGCCACGTCTACCTCCGCCGCCGCCAAAAACCTCTTCAAAACCGAAAGGAGCACCTCCTGCACGGGTTTTGCCACCGCTGAACATATCGTTAAACGCACTGAATATATCGTTCAAATCCGTAGCCCCTCCATACTGGCCACCACCACTTGAGGCCGCCGAAGAGCCTACACCAGCATGCCCGAACTGATCATAGCGGCGCCTTTTGTCATCATTACTGAGGACTTCATACGCTTCATTCACCTCTTTGAAATGCTCCTCAGCGTCCTTATTATCAGGATTTTTATCGGGATGAAACTGCAGGGCCAGCTTTCTATATGCCTTTTTTATCTCGTCCTTTGTGGCCGTACGACTGACTCCAAGGACCTCGTAATATTCTCTCTTCATAATAACATCGACAAATTTGCTTGTATAGTATTGAATGTAATAAAAGGTATCGTGCTATTTCGCAACGATGACCTTTGCATGCCTGATAACTTTGTCTCCCAGCAGGTACCCGGTCTGGTATTCTTCAATAATAGTGTCTGGTTCAGCTTCGGGATGATCAATCTGGGAAATTGCTTCATGGAAATTTACATCAAGCTTCATTCCTTTTGATTCAATTGCTTTTACACCTTTGTGATCAAGCCATTTTTCTAGATTTTTTTTCACCATCTCCACTCCCTCAATATATACCCGCGCTTCACCGGTTATTTCTGCATTAAGAGGAGCATGTTGAAGAACCCTTTTAACATCATCAACAACCGGGAGCAATTCCCTTATAATGTTTTCAAGAGCTCTGGATGAAGCCATCATCGTTTCACGCTCTTTTTGTTTTCGGAAATTCTCAAAATCGGCAGCTTTTCGCAACAACTCATCTCGATATTTGTCGGACTGCTCTTTCTGCCTGCTCAGTTCGGTTTCGAGCTCTACTATTCGGGCAATTGATGGTTCGTCACCCTGTGGAACCTCACCCTGAACAGATGAGGTTCCAGTGATATCATTTTGATCTTTTTCCGCAATATTTTCTTTATGAATCTCTTTTCCGTCCGATGCTTTCTTTGTCATAACATACATTATCTGTTTAGTTAACATCCGATAGCGTTGCTGAAAGGCTATCGGACATGTAATTGAGAACGCGGACAGCGTACTCGTAATCCATTCTTTTCGGCCCAAAAATGCCGATTTTTCCAACCATATTCCCAACATAATAAGGCGTTGAAACAATAGTCAGGTCTTCAGCCTGTCTCTCGCTGTTTTCTTTGCCAATATTGATGGTAATTTCCCTGCCTACGGATCTGAATGTCTCGACAGGTGATGAAGCACAATTATCGACAAGTTTAGCCATGCTGAACTTATCCTCAATCATGGTAATAAGATCACGAACCTTTTCGGGCTGCTTGAATTCAGGCTGGTCAACAATATATTCAGTTCCGGAAATATAAAGCCTTTCGAAAATAGGCGACTCATCAAAAAGATTTCCAGCCGAACGCACAATAAGATTTTTAAGCGCATTGTCTCCAAGACTGTCAGAAAGACGCCTGCTGATTGTACGACGAATTTCAGAAAGAGTCAACCCTGATAGTCGCTGATTGAGAATATCAACAAGCTCATCAACCGTCTGGCGTGAAACCTCAACGTCAATCTCCATTACAATAGTCTTGACAAACAAAGACTGAATCGATAGAATAACCATCATTCTTGTGGTACTCAGCAGAACAATATCGAGTTTCTCGAATATCGCATTTGAAAGTGTTGGTGATAAAACAACACTCAACTGCCTTGAAATTGTACCAAGAACTTTAGCTGCTGAAAGCAGAACATCTGATGAAGTACCAGTACGGTCTATAGCAATTTGGCCTATATTTGCCTCTATCCTCTGCTTCTCTTTATCATCAAGACACTGGAAGGTCATGATGAGATCGACATAATATCGATATCCCTTATCGGTAGGAATTCTCCCTGCCGAAGTATGCGGTTGACTGATATAACCTTCCTCTTCCAGAACGGCCATAACATTTCTGATCGTGGCATCAGAAAGACCAAGATTAAAATTTGCGGCTATATACCTTGATCCCACCGGAGCAGCAGTCACGACATACGACTGAATAATTATACCCAGTACCTGTCGCTCCCTCAAGGAAAGATCACGAGAATCCATCAGCGTACTATCATAACGGTTACAATAATCCTCAGGGGGAAATAATCAGGTGAATTTAAAAAAACTAATCCTTTCCGCACCCTGTAATTCTTTAATTATAGCAAGAGCGTTCTATCATCCAACCCTTCGTAAAGCGGTTTACATTGAAATAACAAAGCAATGAACAACCATGATATCCGGTTTTAAAACAACTAACACTCTCATCTGTATATATAAACAATACTGAAAGCAAGTTAATTTCCAATCGGAATAACTCCTGAAAGTATCCTTTCAAATCCGGAATAATCTTTTGATACAGTTATCCCTGTAAATCCCTGCTTGATCATAATTTCAGAAACTGATGCTGCCGCATCAGCATGCAGTTCAAAACAGAGCTTTCCTCCAGGAATAAGAAGCTTTTTTGCCTGTAATGCAATCACTTCGTAACACTCTGTACCCAGAGGTACCGTTAGCGCTATCCTGGGCTCATACATTCGAACCTCAGGCTGAAGATCATCCCACTCGGCATCCGGGATATAGGGTGGATTTGAAACAATAAGATCATACGAATTCTCCTGAAACGTTGCGACCGGCAACTCATCAAACATATCGGCAACAATAAATGTTATTTGGGGTTCAACCTCATGGTTTGATGCATTCAAGCGCGCAACTTCAAGAGCCGCCAACGAACAGTCGAGCGCTGTTACGGTCAGCGATGGACACAGTTTTGCCATAGTAACAGCTATGCAACCGCTCCCTGTACCAATATCCAGAATCTTTGCTTTACCGGTTCCTCCTCGACCTGTCATTCCAAGACATTCTAAGGTGTGCTCGACAAGAAGTTCGGTTTCCGGCCGGGGAATAAGAACACGTTCATCAACAGTAAACTTTAATCCGTAAAAAAATTGTTCACCAATGATGTACTGAACAGGACGTCCATCAAGCCTCTGACGGCATAGCTCTCTGAATCGATCCAGCTCATCCTGATAAACAGGCCTGTTATGGTGCAGATAAAGCTGGAGCCTCGTCTGACCGAGGACATATCCAAGAAGCAGTTCTGAGCTGATTCGAGGTTCAGTAACCTGTTTTTTCTCAAAAAAAACTGTGGTTGTCCTGAGGAGCTCGACAACATGCCATTCTTTCTGTTCTTGCATTCCTATGGGTTAAACCAGACATTTCCCTTGCACTTTCATTACATGGAAAGCTGCTAATGACAGAAATGTACCATTTGGTGTTCTTTATAAATAAATTCGATCACGCAACTTTACAAATAGTACATTAAAATTTTAGCATGATCCCTGTTTTCCGGCAAATCCACCAGCCATTTATACTATGTACAAGAGCAAAGAAACGATGAAAAAGGTACTGCTTACTCTCTTTATGCTTCTCTATTCTACTATCGGGAATCCTGCGCTGGCTGCTTCAAAATTTAACGGCATTATGGCAATGATTATGAAAATGCCGAATGGTTCAGCTGAAATTACTTACTACTTTGGAAACAATGTCCAGCGAATGGATATGGCCATGCACATGGATAAAATACCTGAGCCATTAAAAACAACCGTCATCACAAAAGCCTCACAGCCGGACCAGGCTTATGTCATCAATCATCAGTCGAAAAATTATAGCATTCTCAACCTCAAAACAGCGGCTGAAAATGCCATGCTCCTTAATTTCGACAGCAATTATAAACTTGACAAACTTGGAAAACAAACTATTAAAGGTTATACCTGCGAGCACATCAGTCTGACCAGCAGTACTGAAAAACTTGAGTTGTGGGTCACCCGTGATCTGGGAGATTTTTCGACCTTCAAAATTCTTCAGTCACAAAATCCTCGTTTGTCAAATACATCGCTCTCAAAAACGCTCAGCAATGCCAGCATTGAAGGATTTCCTGTCAAAATGATTCAATATAATGATAACGGCCAGTACGTGATGGAAATCATGCAATTATGGCCGAAAGCACTTGCTCAGTCGGTTTTTGACATTCCAGGTGGATATTTGAAAGTCATCAACAATCAGAAACCACTCGGAAATCAAGAAAAAGAACACATGAAAATATTAATGGAAAAAATGAAAAAGTTCGAAAAGTAGACAGCACATCGAACAGACAAGCTGATATACAAAAAATGAAGAGAGCCTTCCTGTTTTTTTTGTGTCCTTGAACAGCGGTTTTTTTGTATGTTCACAAACAGATTCTCGTGCCCGTATGCTGTAATTATGATGCCGGACACGTATTAATAACAATAATTTACCCCGAAACGTGGCAGATAAAATCACTTCCAGAAGCGAAGACTATTCCCAGTGGTATATTGACCTTGTACGCTCTGCGAAGCTTGCAGATTATGCGGATGTAAGGGGCTGCATGGTTATACGGCCTAACGGTTATGCAATATGGGAAAAAATGCAGGCCGCCCTTGACAGGATGTTCAAGGAAACAGGACATGTCAATGCCTACTTTCCGCTGTTTATTCCTGAAAGCTTTATTGCAAAGGAAGCAGAACACATTGAAGGCTTTGCTCCTGAATGTGCTGTTGTTACTCATGGTGGCGGAGAAGAGCTTGCCGAAAAACTTTATATTCGTCCTACTTCAGAAACTATTATATGGTCCTCCTATAAAAAGTGGATCCAGTCCTACCGTGACCTTCCCATTTTAATCAATCAATGGGCTAATGTTGTGCGCTGGGAAATGAGAACCAGACTCTTTTTAAGAACCACAGAATTTCTGTGGCAGGAAGGTCATACCGCTCATGAAACTCCTGAAGAATCACAGGAGGAAGTGCTTCGCATGATCAACGTATACAAGACTTTTGCTGAAGAGTATATGGCAATGCCTGTGATTATGGGCAAAAAAACTGACAGCGAAAAATTTGCCGGTGCAGTAGAAACCTATTGCATAGAAGCAATGATGCAGGACACGAAAGCCCTTCAGGCGGGAACGTCTCATAATCTTGGTCAAAACTTTGCTAAAGCATTTGACTGTCAATTCCAGACAAAAGAGGGAAAACTCGACTATGTATGGGCTACAAGCTGGGGTGTTTCAACGAGACTGATTGGAGCCTTGATCATGGCTCATTCCGATGACCGTGGTCTTGTTCTTCCCCCTAAACTTGCCTCACGCCAAGTCGTCATTATACCAATTCTGAGGGGTGATAAAGCTGCCGTTATTGCTCGTGCAAATTCTATTGCTGACGCTTTGATTTCAAGTGGAATACCGGCTTTTGTCGACAGCAGTGAACAGAACTCACCCGGGTGGAAGTTTGCCGAATATGAACTTCAGGGTATTCCGGTTCGTATTGAACTGGGACCAAGGGATATCGAGAATAACATTTGTATTGCTGCCCGTCGCGATACGCTTGAAAAAACTGAACTAGCGCTCGACGATACCCTGACGGTTACTATTCAGGAAATCCTGAACGCTATTCAACAAAACATGTATGACAAGGCACTTCAATTCCGAAATGACAACACCTTCGAAGTCCAGAGTTATGAGGAGTTTAAAACTGCAGTAGAAAAAGGGTTTGTTATCGCCCACTGGGATGGCTCTGCAGAAACGGAAGCAAAAATAAAGGAAGAAACTAAAGCCACAATCAGGGTTCTTCCTGAGGAAGCAGATTATATAGCCCAATACAGAATTGACGAACCAGGTACCTGTATCTATTCTGGAAAACCTGCTACCAGAAAAGCTGTTTTTGCTAAAGCTTACTGAGTGCTTATCATTCATCACCCCTGTTTTTCATAATAGAAACAGGGGTGATGGTGATCAGAGTACAATCAGTTTTCTTTGAAATACTCTTTCAGACCTTCGTCTGTAGGTTTCATTGTCTTATCACCCTTGTTCCAGTTTGCAGGACATACTTCACCAAACTGCTCTGTAAACTGAAGGGCATCAACAAGACGAAGTACCTCATCAACATTACGTCCCAAAGGAAGATCGTTGACTACCTGATGACGGACGATGCCTTCCTTATCAATCAGGAACAAACCTCTTAGCGCTATCCCCGCCCCCTCAAGAAGCACATCATAATCCTCTGATACCGTCTTGTTAATATCTGAAAGAAGAGTGTAGGTCACACCCTCTATGCCACCACGATTTCTTGGTGTGGTCAGCCATGCAAAATGAGAAAATTTGGAATCCACCGAACAGCCAAGCAATTCAACATTTCTTTTACGAAACTCCTCAAGCTTGTCCTGAAATGCATGAAGCTCAGTAGGACAGACAAAGGTAAAATCAAGCGGATAAAAAAACAATACAACGTATTGTCCCTTGAAATCTGAAAGCTTCACTGAATCAACAAACTGTGACCCTTTAACAACGGCGGCAACATCAAAATCCGGTGCAGGCCGACCTACTAAAACACTCATGGCATTCTCCTTATTGTATGAATTGACTTTTATACACTGACTTAAATAAGATTCAATTTGTCCAATATAAGAGATCTCCTTATTACTCACAAACAAATACTTCTGATAATCACTCCATAGGCTGCCTGACGATGGTTTTCCATTTCGATGGATGAGCTTTACGGATATCACTCAAATAAATTTCATGATGTTTTCCCCTGCGATAACTCATGGAGTCTATGAACTGATGGACCTTTGCTATAGTGGGACCCTCTTCAGCGAAAGGTCCGATATGCATTATTTGCGCACACCTGCCTTCACAAAGTGAATCAAAACGAATGCCAGCAAGAGCTGCAGGGTCTTTTTTCTTTTTTACTTCGACCATTGCTGCATCGATAATTTCCTGAGTAACAAATGATGGCTGCATGATCATTACTGTCCATTTCCAGTTTGACTTGTCTTCAGGTGTGAACTTCGTCATATCTTCAGCCCACCATAACCCCTCTAAAGGCATTACTCCATAGTCAATGGCAATCGCCCCTTTTTTGACCATAAACTTTATCGTATAAGCAACAGCAAACAATGCGTCAATCGCGTCTGAAAATGACTGTGATGTGTTTGGATCCCCTTCACCATCGATCATCAGAAAATTCATAGTCGGAACGTCAACCACACTAACCTCTTTTTTAGATGGTTGATACAAATATTTCAAATCTTTCTTAAGATCAACTACCTCCATAGCAAGATCGGTTTAATTGTTGGCGGTCAAGGATTTTTAGGAATTATCTTTCAGAAAAGAAAATTACGAATAACTGACTTCAATAAAAAAAGACAAGATCAAAGCTTTCCATCCCCTTCTTCGTTATTACCTCTGTCGTGATCCTTTTAGTATGTAAGCCTCCCTTGTTTTCAACTCTTTATGACTATCTTGTTTTTCAGAAGCCTGTTACCACTATTTGCAAACATCATGCAAACCTACTTTAACTTTGATAAGCACGGCACCAGTTATCGACAGGAAACGCTGGCCGGCATTACGACTTTTTTTACTCTTTCCTATATAATCGTCGTTAATCCAGCCATTCTTGCGGCAGCCGGCATTCCTAAAGATGCCTCTATGACTGCGACTATACTGACGTCGATCTTTGGAACACTGTTGATGGGAGTTTATGCAAAACGTCCATTTGCTGTTGCTCCCTATATGGGCGAGAATGCCTTTATTGCCTACACGGTTGTTCACACGCTTGGATATTCATGGCAGACAGCTATGGCTGCCATCTTTATAAGCGGAGTACTATTTACCTTGATTACTCTCGGAGGATTGCGTCAATGGCTGGCAAAAGCTATTCCCAGTACCCTTAAACATAGTTTTTCGGTAGGTATTGGCCTTTTTCTGGCATTTCTTGGACTCAACGATATGGGCATCATCACTCTTGGCGTTCCAGGGGCCCCTGTCCAACTTGCCAACATTGCAAAACTCCCGGTTCTCCTGAGCCTCGGGGGGCTGCTGATTACTTCTGTTTTATTGATTCAGCGGGTTACCGGAGCAATTCTGGCGGGTATGGCTATTACCACAAGTGCTTTTCTTTTAACCGGCCTTACTCCTCTTCCCGCTTCAGTGTTCAGTATGCCTCCATCCGTGGAGCCTATCTTTATGAAAATCAACGTACAGGGTGCTTTGACCTGGGGGTTTGCCGGCGTTATTACCAGTGTACTGGTGATGGATTTTGTTGATACAATGGGAACACTTTTTGGATTGTCGTCAAGAGCCAATCTGCTTGATGATGAGGATAACCTGCCGGAAATCGAAAAACCTATGCTGGTCGATGCACTTTCTACGATTGCGGCTTCGATGTTCGGCACTACTACAGCGGGGGTCTATATTGAGTCGGCAGCCGGTATCGAACAAGGTGGAAAAACCGGATTTACGGCGATTGTCGTTGCCGCTTTTTTTGCTCTTGCCCTGTTTTTTGCACCGATTCTTACCATTGTTCCTTCTTATGCCTATGGCCCGGCACTGGTTGTTGTCGGCATGTTCATGATGCAGTCGGTAACAAAATTTAATTTTGATGACTACAGCGAACTTCTTCCGGCGTTTCTTACTATTGTCCTCATGATATTCACCTTCAATATCGGTGTGGGCATGACTGCGGGATTTATAGCCTATGTTGTCCTGAAACTTTTTACCGGAAAAGTAAGAGAGGTAAATTCCGGTATGTGGATACTTGCCTTACTTTCATTTACCTTTTATCTTTTCTATCCCTACCATTAAAACTGACAAAGGATGCTGACAGCAAAACTCCGATTAGCCCAGATCGATTGCACACTTGCCAATTTCGATGAAAATCTTGCACAGCACTGCTCGCTTGTTGAGCAAGCTATACGGGATGGAGTCAATGCTATAGCATTTCCTGAACTTTCACTGACGGGATACAATGTCCAGGATGCTGCTCAGGATATAGCCATGCATATTGAGGATGTCCGGCTTGCCCCCCTTCGCCTGTTAAGCAAAAAAATCTGCATTATTTGCGGTTGCATCGAGTTAAGTGATGACTACGGGGTCTATAATGCGGCCTTTATGTTTGAAGAGGGAATAGGGCGAAGTATCCACCGTAAGATTTACCTGCCAACATATGGCATGTTTGAAGAGTTGCGATATTTTTCGGCGGGGCAACAGATAAAGGCAATAGATTCAAAAAAACTAGGTAGAATAGGCGTTGCGATCTGTGAGGATTTCTGGCATGTATCGGTACCCTATCTGCTCGCGCATCAGGGAGCAAAAGTTCTTTTCGTGCTCATGTCAAGCCCTCTGCGAATGGCTCCTGGAAACGGTAATCCTGCAATTGTAACCCAGTGGCAGACCATTGCCACAACTTACGCGTTTTTATTCAGCAGTTATGTAGCTTGTATAAACCGCGTCGGTAACGAGGACAGTTTCACCTATTGGGGAAATTCCTCAGTTACCGGACCGGATGGAAACCTTCTTGGCTGCTCCCCTCTTTTTAAACCGCACATTTCTGATACCATCCTCAATTTTGCCGACATAAAACGCGCCCGATTGAACTCATCCCATTTTCTTGACGAAGATCTCCGACTTATTGCTGCCGAACTGAACGATATCATCACCATGAGTCGCCCATGATGAAGCTTATTATAAACCGACCCTCAGACCAAATAGAAAAGAATTGATTGAGGGTGTATAGGTAATTGAGTTTTCTTCAGTAATTGATGATGTTGCAAAATGGCGATACCGAACATCAATGAGAATATCTCTACTGATTGGCAAGGCCATTCCGGCACCTAATTGATACGCCAACTTGTTGACACGACCACTATACAAATCCTCCTTCACGTATAAGTCATTTGTCTGCCAACCAACACCTATTCCTCCAGTGATATAAGGCTGAATGCCTTCAGTATAGAGATCATAGTAACCATTTGCTAGCAAAGAAGCTATATGGACATTGCCATTCGCCGTCTTTAAGTCAACATCTTTAGGCTGATAACCCACTTCTGCCTCAACCCTGAAATTATCAATTCGAGAACCGAGAGCACCGAGAATGCTGGTCCCGGTTTTGAGTGGTTGTGTTATGAGAATATTACCTGGTGCAACATTGATGTTCAAATCACTTGAGAGAGTCCATCCAATATTACCACTTAAATAGGCATTGCCTGCGCGAACAGGAACTGTACCCATTATAGCCAGTAGAAACGCGCAGAAAATGAGTAAAGGATATTTTTTCATACTTCAATCCGGTTATTGAGGGTTGAAAAAACTCACTATATCCTAATAATATATACTTTTTGGCACTCAGTAAATCAAGTGATAAGAGTTACCCTATCAAAAAAAATTGGAACCCCGATCGGTTATGTTCAGATAAATATTTCAGTTTATCCGGCTTTACTGTTCCATTGAAAAACCAGGCAGAGTCAAGCTTTTTCGGTAGTTATCAGGCAGGCGCATCATCGCTGATTGAGCCTCAGCCTCACTCTCAAACAGACCAAATACGGCTGAGCCGCTTCCAGATAAAGAAGCAAAAATACTACCTGCATCAAGAAGGACGGACTTAACCTGTCGAACCGCAGGGAAGTGATCAAAAACAGCAGATTCAAAGTCATTCTCAAAAACCGGCAAAACTTCTTTTTTCCAATAAAGACAAAGGTCTGAGACACATGCTTTGAGATCAGGAAGTTTGCGATCAAATTGCGGATAAAAGTTTTTGTACGCCCAGACTGTTGAAATATGTTCTTCGGGAAAAACCGTTACTACATAATACGGAAGGGAAAAACCAAGGTCATGAAGATCATCACCAATCCCTTTTGCATAAGCAAGCCCTTTTATTTCGAGGAAATAAGGCACATCCGCGCCAAGTTTCACAGCCAGTTTATGCAGATCAGTCGAGGAGGCGTTTATTTGCCATAGATTATTGAGTACCCTTAATACGGTTGCCGCATCACTGCTTCCGCCTCCAAGTCCTGCACCGAAAGGAACATTTTTATGGAGTTTCATAGTTATGCCCTTATGAATGCCACCAAACTGCTGCAGTGATTTTGCTGCACGGATGCATAGATTGTTGTCGTCAACAGGAAGAGTTACATTTGAACAGCTCATCGAAATATCCGCAGACTGGGAGAATTCGATAACGTCATACCAGTTGATAGGTGCAAAAATGGTCTCGAGCGTATGGTACCCGTCATCACGTTTACCGGTGATAAGAAGACCTAGATTGATTTTAGCAAAGGATTTGCAAGACAATGAAGGCATAGAATGCAATTATTTTTTATAGATAAATATTTGGCATATTCACAGATAGAAAAGCCTGTAAATGCTTACATGTAAAATAAACCGTACACCCATGTTTTACGACAAAACCATCTGCCTTATCGGCAAAAAAATGGCTGGCTTTAGCGTTGTGTTGTCTCTGGTACTCTGTTCTTCATCTGTTCTGCATGCTGCCGATGAACGATCCTATGCTCAGGATATACAGCGGGATGTTGCTGAAGATAAGGTTTATTTGTTAGAAAATATTCGCCAAAAAGTCACCATTCCTTCTGAAAAAACGATTGTGGAAGCACTTCTTTCGGAAGACGGTCCCCAGGCAATACTACTGTTCCAAAAACAATTGAGTGAATTTCCCGATCCGGCTCTGGATAAGCTCAGCGCTTCACGAATAGCGGCCTACAACCTTGCTCTGGGTCGCCCGGCACCTTTTCCGAAAGCCTCGACTCCCTCGATTACAACAAAACCGCAACCTGCAGTTGTTGAAGATGAGAACATGAAGCTTTCGTCCAAACCACAACCGGAAACTCAACGTCCTTCAGCCAAACCTAAAGCCATGCCTGCAGTTGGTGACACTTCAAAACAAGTTGATAAACCCCGCTTACTTAGATCACGACCTTCAGTTTCGAGGGTTGATACAACGAAACAAGCTTCAAAGCCACGAATAAAAAGTGCTCCCCCTTCTTCGGATATTTCAAAAGAGGAGAAAATTGTTGCTGCACCAGGAACATCCACACTACAGTTCGGAAGCTTTGAAAGCCGCCATAATGCAGAAACTCTTGCTAAAGAAGTCTCTCAATATGCCTCAGTTGAAATCGTCCAGAAGGGGCAGATCTATAAAGTACTGTTAAAAAAACACTTTGCTTCAAAAGATGAGGCTGCGGCCGAAGCAAAAAAACTGCCAATCAAGCCAATTGTTGTTCCATCCATATAAATTGCAAAACGCATTGAATCCAAGGCAGAGAAACCTGATGAAACGAGAGACTAAAATTATCGGACAATGTGTCCTCATAACCCAGCTTAAACAATTGGCTCTCCAGGTAGCAGCAACAGATATTACTGTTCTGATCATAGGAGAAACTGGCTCTGGCAAGGAAGTACTGGCTCGATATATACATGCTAACAGTCTCCGGGCAGATAAAAGCTTTATACCGGTCAATTGCGGTGCCATTCCTGCCGGCATTCTTGAATCAGAACTTTTCGGCCATGAAAAAGGAGCATTTACCGGAGCTGTACAAGGCAGAAAAGGCTACTTCGAAAGTGCGGATAGAGGAACGATTTTTCTTGATGAAATTGGCGAAATGCCACTTGAAACTCAGGTAAAATTTCTCAGGGTTATTGAAACAGGAGAGTTTCAAAGGGTTGGCTCATCAGAAACAATTTATTCAGATGCACGCATCATAGCTGCAACGAATAAAAATATGTATCAGGCTGTTGCAGAAAAAAATTTCAGGGAAGACCTTTTTTACCGTCTGCGAAGTGTTGAACTGCAGATTCCGCCTCTCAGGGAAAGAGGCAACGATATTCTCCTGCTTGCTGAAAATTTTGTTCATGAGTTCGAGCGCAAGCACAAAATTATTTTTGAAGGATTCAGCCCTGAAGCTGCTGAAATGCTGATACGATATCCCTGGCCGGGAAATGTCAGAGAGCTTAGAAATCTTATAGAATCTTTGCTTGTGCTTGAAAAAGGCAAATATTTCACCCCTGAGATTCTTGAAAAACATTTAGTTCAGCGTAACAGATACAAAAGTCTGGTTCATGATCCTTCCAAGTCAGAGAAAAATGAACTTCAAATAATCTATAGCAGTATAATCCAGCTTCGACAGGAAATAAGCGAAATCCGTCAACTACTGCAGCATGTTATTCAAACAAGACCTTCCATTCCGCTGCTTTTGCCCGATAGTTCAGTAACTGCTCCTGCGGTCAGCGGAGGTTTGAAGACGTTAACTTCAGATGAGAACCATCATCAAGCGCAGGAGCCTTTACTTTCACTCGATGAAATTGAAAAGAAAACCATAACTGACGCTCTTGAAATTTGTCAGAGAAACAAGCGGAAAGCGGCTAAGGTTCTTGGGATTACTGAACGAACCCTCTACAGAAAAATCAAGGTTTACGGCCTGTAAAGCAATTAATTTTCAGGAACTGCTGTTGAGCAGAAACAAATAGATCTTTTGGGAAATCTCAGGATGATATGGTTTTTTTTGCTTTTTTGATAACAGCAATTATGAGAAGCAGTCCTGAAAAAAACAATGCAGCTTTAGGCAACAGATCTGGATTAAGGGTGAAAAAGGTCATTTTGCTCTCAAGCGGCACTTCCGCATTTAATGTTCGCTCCTGCCACCAAGGAATTTCTGCGATTATCCTGCCATATTTGTCAATAACAACAGTAAGTCCGGTATTGGCACACCGAGCCATAGCTCTGCGGTTCTCTATACACCGCATCTTTCCAATAGCTAAATGCTGGTAAGGTCCATAAGAGGTGGCATACCAGCCGTCGTTTGTCACAAGGGTTAGAACCTGAGCTCCCTTACGAACAAATTCAGTTACAAGATCCGGGAAAATTGATTCATAGCAGATAATATTGGCGATGTTCACTTTACCGATCCTTGAAGTATGAAGCTTCATGATAGTAGTGTCATGGCCTTTACCCCACCCGTTTAAACCGGCGAGTGAAAATGTTAAATGACCAAGCCATGGCAGATACTCAACATAGGGAACCCGCTCCGCAAATGGCACAAGGCGCATTTTTCGATAAATCTGAGGAGTGGCATAACCTGGCTCGAGTAACATTGACGCATTATAGGTTTCGAAAACACGGTTCATGAATTGATCGCTATCAACAGTAGGATCATTATTTGTATGGCTGACGGCAGGAAAGTAGATGATATCGGAAAAACCTGTCAACAGCCCGGTATTCCAACCTCGGAGTGCAACACGCAGGGATAAATAATCATCAGCATAGGGCCTGTCCAGAATGTAAAATGGAATTGCGGTTTCAGGCCACATTACCAGATCGGGACGATTTTCACGAACTGCAGTGTTTGTCAGGCGATAATACCGTTCTATGATATCGGAACTGTTGCGACGCACCCATTTTTCATGCGGATCAATATTCGGCTGAACAAGAGTTACCCTAAGCTTCTTGTCCTCTCTCTGGATCAATGCATCACGATGAAATACCGTGTAAGCATAGATCAGAGGAACCAGAATCATAAGCACCATGAAACTGACAGAACTAACAACTTCTCTTCTTCCGCCGGTTATGGCTAAAACAGCAAGCACATTAAACCACAACAGCCAGAAACTTACTCCCCATACTCCGGTCAGATCCGCATACTGAACCATGAGATTAAGATTCGACTGCGAATTTCCTAAAGTGAGCCATCCAAGCGAAAGATCCTGCTGCATGTAAAGCCATTCCCATGCAACCCAAAAAAAAGGCAAAGCAAAAAGTGCAAAATGAAACCCTGCCAATTTTTTTACCACATAAAAAACAAAAAAAGGAACTGTGAGAAAAAAAGCCTCGGCAATAAGAGTAAGAACACCTCCAGGCAAGGTGGCGAGACTTACCCACCAGAGACTTATCAGAGAGAAAAGAAGCATTGCCAGATAGACACGGCGAAACAGTTCGCCTGCCTTCTCCACGGTACGAAGGGATAGAAGAAGTGGAACAAGGGCTACCCATGCAAGTATTTCAAACCGGAGAAAAGGATAGGAAGGGAACGATACACCGAGAAGAACTCCACTGAAAACTGGTGCCATGTATCGGGACTGACCAAACTGGCTTACTGTCCGGGATAATGAGGTCATCTGTGGACTTAAAAGTTAACAACCGAAAATAAAAGAAATAAAATAATCCTTATAAACCCTGAAGCCACAGAAAGTATATAATATTTCAAAAAAACAGATAATAGCATTCGAACATATTTTACTTTAATTATTGATTTTTATTCTTTAAATTTGTTCTAATCTGTTATTTAACAGGAATAATCTCCAAGTGCTTTCCTGAAAAAATTCCAATTTCAACGCCATCAGAAAAAGGAGAACTCATTATGGCTCTTTTCGGCACAAAAGACACAACCACTGCACACTCGGATTATGAGATCATTCTCGAGGGTGGTTCAAGCTCATGGGGCAAAGTTAAATGCCGTGCTAAGGTAAATGTGCCACCGGCACTTCCCTTGCTACCAGCTGACTGTAACATCAAAATCAATGTTAAGCCTCTCGATCCGGCAAAAGGCTTTGTCAGATTTTCGGCTGTTATTGAGTCAATTGTTGACAGCACAAAAAACAAGCTGGTTGTAGAGGCTGACATAGCCAATGAAACCAAAGAAAGAAGAATTTGCGTTGGAGAAGGTTCAGTTACCGTAGGCGATTTCTCCCACAGTTTCTCGTTTGAAGGCTCCGTTGTCAACCTCTTTTACTACCGCTCAGACGCAGTCCGCAGAAATGTTCCGAATCCAATCTACATGCAGGGACGCCAGTTCCATGACATTATCATGAAAGTGCCTCTTGACAATCCTGATGTTATCGATACCTGGGAAGGCACCTTGAGAGCCCTCCAGTCTACAGGCACATTCAACGACTGGATTCGCGAGTTCTGGTTTATCGGGCCGGCATTTACTGCGCTTAACGAAGGCGGCCAGAGAATTTCAAAAATTGAAGTCAACAGCATCGGCACCCAGAGTGGTGAAAAAGGACCTGTTGGCGTTACAAGATGGCGTTTTTCACACGGTGGCTCAGGTATTGTGGACTCTATCGCTCGCTGGGCAGAACTCTTCCCTGCAGATAAACTCACAAGACCTGCATCAGTTGAAGCTGGTTTCCGTTCTGATTCACAGGGCATTGAAGTTAAGGTTGATGGCGATTTCCCTGGTGTTTCAGTTGATGCGGGCGGAGGACTGCGCAGAATTCTTAACCATCCTCTTATTCCACTGGTTCACCATGGAATGGTTGGAAAGTTCAATGACTTTACTGTCGACACCCAACTTAAGATCGTTCTTCCAAAGGGATATAAAGTGCGCTATGCTGCACCTCAGTTTCGCTCGCAGAACCTTGAGGAATATCGCTGGAGTGGTGGTGCATACGCGCGCTGGGTTGAGCATGTATGCAAAGGCGGCACAGGACAGTTCGAAGTACTGTACGCTCAATAAATTTTCTGTTATTGATAAACAAAAAGACCGGCTTCCGCCGGTCTTTTTGTTTATCAAACTACATTGCAAAAAAAGAATTTACCCCAGCAGATGAAGAATATCTTCAATCTCCTCTTTTATCTCCTGCAAGAGCACCATACGCCTTTCATCAACAACATGATGACGATTTTTTTCCTTGCCGATCTGTTTCTGCAATTTTAAAATCTCTGTCGTTTTATGATCCCCGGCACTTTCGCTTAGAACACCCTTGACTATATCACTTGCTTTTCCAAGCTTGTAACCTTTTTCATGGACAAGTTCTTTGATATTGAGTACCATTGCAATATCGCGATTAGTATACCTCCTGTTTCCTCTTGTATCCCTGGCGGGTGCCAGTTCCTTAAAAAAACTTTCCCAATACCGCAGAAGGTAGGAAGGTATTCCTGCGATTTTGCTGACCTCGCCGATGGAGTAATAGTTTTTTGTTGAATCAAATGCCATAAAACGGAGTAGAGAGTGAAATTTTGTTTTCCCTAATTCTATTATACATTATACCGTCACTTGAAAAAAATATGACAGATGAAAAATTTACTCAGCCTCAAACCTTATCTGCTAAGGTATAAAAAAAATCTAATTGCAGGCTTTGTCTACATTCTTCTGACAAACCTTTTTGCTGTTATCGGCCCAACCTATATTGGACGGGCAATAGATATCATGAACAAACATTTCGAACTCAAGGATGTTCTTGGATATGCCAGTCTTTATTTTCTTTTTGCCCTTCTCAGCGGAGTTTTTCTTTTTCTAGTTCGCCAAAATATTATTGTTGCATCCCGTCACATTGAATTTGACCTGAAAAACGATTATTACAACCATTTACAGAAACTGCCCCGCAAGTTTTACAATACAACCAGCACTGGAGAACTTATTTCCAGAGGAACTAATGACCTTAACGCTATAAGGGAGTTTCTGGGACCTGGTATCATGTATTCACTGAATACCTTTTTCAGGCTTTTTTTCGCACTTATTGCGATGATAGCCCTTTCTCCAAAGCTGACTTTTTTTGCGCTTCTGCCTGCGCCTCTTTTAAGCTATTCTGTTTACAAAATCGGCAGTTCCATGCAGAAGCGTTCCAAAAGTATTCAGGAGAGCTATGCAGCAATAACTAATCTGGTACAGGAAAACCTTTCCGGTATAAGAGTAGTGAAAGGCTATACCCGAGAATCATTTGAAATCAAGCGATTTGAACATTTAAATAAAGAATACTTCCGCAAAAACCTTTCTCTGGGAAAACTTCAGGCACTTTTTTTTGCATTTCTTACCTCACTCACAGCATTCTCTCTGTTGCCCGTTGTTTGGGTCGGCGGTGTGAGTGTGATTGAAGGTAAAATGACTGTTGGAGGTATTGCTCAATTTATCGTTTATGTTTCGATGCTGAGTTGGCCAATCATATCAATAGGATGGGTAACCAGCATTATACAGAGAGCTGCATCTGCACAAATAAGGCTGAATGAAATTTTCAATATCAAGCCTGATATTTCGGACAAGACAGCCTCTAACACGACAATGGAAAACTTCCGTGGAACGGTCTCGTTCCGTAATGTTCAATTTCACTACCCTGGACATGAAAATAATCTTATACTCAAAAATATATCGCTGGATATAGCAGCAGGATCAAAATTGGCTATTGTAGGCGCTACAGGTTCAGGAAAAACAACACTTGTCAATCTGATTCCCCGACTCTACGAGCCTACACAAGGAACAGTTTTAATGGATGACCAGGATATTCAAAGCCTGCCACTGCAAACGCTTAGAAAACTTATTGGTTTTGTTCCTCAAGTTAATTTTCTCTTTTCGGACACTATTGAAAACAACATTAACTGGGGAAGCAGGGACAATGACGTCCTTGAGGTAATTGAGGCCAGCAAAATTGCCATGTTTTATGAAGACGTTCAGGACTTCCCTGACGGATTTGAAACCATGCTCGGCGAAAAAGGGATAAACCTTTCGGGTGGTCAAAAACAGAGAACATGCATTGCTCGAGCTATAGCCTGGAAACCACGCCTTCTTGTGCTCGATGATGCGCTTTCAGCTGTTGACACGGACACTGAAGCTCGACTTTTTGATGCACTTCTGCAGAAACTGCCTGACACAACAATTATTCTGATAAGCCATAGAATTTCAACAGTAAAAAACTGCGACAGAATTATTGTCCTCAAAGACGGCTCAATTGCTGAAAGTGGCACACATGAAGAATTGCTGGAACTGAATCACTATTATGCTGAACTCTACAACCAGCAACTGCTCGAGGAAGAAATCCTTTCCATTACCTGAACAGGCTGTATGTTATTGGCCTTATCAAAATTATTCAAGATTTTAGCAATTCCCGCTGGCCTCTACTCACTGATCACTTTCACCTTTGCAGCATTCGAAATGGCTTTTTCCCTGACCGCCTGTATATCGCTGTCTACTTGGTCATAAACCAGCGCCACCGCCATTCTACGATAAGGTCGAGTCGTTGGTTTCCCAAAGATCCTGATGTCGGTACGCGGCTCTCTTACAGCTTCTTCCACGCCTTTGTACTGAGGATGCGTTCCTGCTTTATCTGCAAGTACAACTGCGCTTGCACCTGCATGCATTAAAGTGATTTCCGGAATCGGCATACCTAACACCGCCCGGGCATGCAGCTCAAATTCAGTCAGGTTTTGTGTGCCAGCCAGCGTCACCATACCAGTATCGTGCGGACGAGGAGAAAGTTCGGAAAAATAAAGGCCGTCATCAGCAAGGAAAAACTCCACCCCCCAAATACCTGCCCCTGTAAGAGAGCGTGTAACCTTTTCAGCAATATCCTGAGCTTCTTTCAAGTGCACATCGCTGATAACACAGGGTTGCCAGCTCTCCTGATAATCACCACGTTCCTGACGATGGCCAATGGGAGGACAGAAAAGTGTCATACCGTTCTTCTGTGTTACGGTAAGCAGCGTGATTTCGGTATGAAATTGTACAAAGGATTCGACTATCACCTCGGCTATATCACCCCGCTTCCCGCTTTGAGCATAGGTCCAGGCTGTTGTGGTATCCGCTTCGGTTTTAACTAATGACTGCCCCTTGCCCGATGAGCTCATCAGCGGCTTTACAACGCAGGGGATTCCAACTTTTCTGACTGCCGTCTGTAATTCTTCATACGATGCAGCATAACAATACCCGGCTGTCCGCAGGCCAAGCTCTTTGGATGCCAGATCTCGAATGGCTTTGCGGTTCATAGTAAAATTAGCGGCACGAGCAGACGGAACAACCTGTATGCCTTTTTTCTCATAGTCATAAAATCTATCGGTACGAATAGCTTCAATTTCAGGAACTATAATATCAGGCTTGTGTCTGGTTACAATGGCATCGAGAGCGATGCCATCAAGCATGTCAATAACTTCGCGATCGTCGGCCACTTGCTGAGCCGGTGCATTATTGTAGCTGTCAACAGCTATTACATAATGTCCGAGACGTTTTACAGCAATGACAAATTCTTTACCCAGTTCTCCACTGCCAAGCAGCATAATTTTTTTTGACATTCTGATGTATTTGTTAAATCGGATTAGAACTTGCTATTGAAATTTCCTGAATATAAGCCAGCGAATAAGAGCAAAATGATCATGTAAGCTGCTGCAACTGACGCTTCAGATCTTTGCGCGAAAGACTGTACATGTGTACATAAAGAAGATTAAACATAAGCACTGCTGAACGCAGTTTAGGTGCACGCACTGCCCTTCTCAATGCATTCTGTACTGTAAAGACTCGCTTTGTCAGCCCTGTATAACTTGGAATAAACTCTAAAAGATTAATGCGCTGTGGTTTATAAAGCATTTCCTGTCCCCAGGAAAACTTGAATGCATCATGGTCATCCGGATGATACAGCAGGCGACCTTCGGCAGCAAGACGATCAAATACACCTGTACCTGGAATCGGCCGTAAAAGGTTAATACCGGGAACATCAATACCCGTCTCCTCAATAAATTCCTCAATCCTCTCCGGGAGATCAAGGGTATCCTCATCAAGACCGTATATAAAACTGCCGTAAACACAAATGCCGGCTTCACGGATATTTTTAATATTCTCCACCTGACGACTTGAGGGATTATGAAATTTCATGTGAGCATGATTACTTCCGTCATCAAGACTTTCAATGCCTACCAGCAGTGCGCCACATCCTGAACGGGCGAAAGCATCAAGTAACCTTGGCTTTTCGCCAAGCGCTGTAGTTGCCTGACCAACCCAGTTTATTTTAAAAGGAACAAGCTCCGTAAAAAGTTTTTCAGCATAAAGTTCGTCTGCATTAACCGTATCGTCAAGAAAGAAAAAAATTCTTTTGTCCTCTTTCAGAAATATTTCCACCTCCCTGAGCACTGAGGATATGCTTCGATGTCGAAGCCTGTGGCCATTCATGACATGCACATTGCAAAAATCGCAGCTGTAAGGGCACCCTCTGGTTGTCTGCACCACATTTGTGGTAAAATAACTTTGTATATCAAGGGCACTTTTGATGACAGAGCGATCAACAGACAGATCAGGAAAAGATGCAACACGGTACTCTCTTTTGAGGGTATCGGCCAGGAGGTCTTTCTGCACATCTGTCCAGATATCGTCAGCCTCCCCAATCACTAATATATCTGCATGATCCCTGCACTTCTCGGGAAAGATGGTCGCGTAAGGGCCTCCAAGGACAACTTTTATCCCTTTGGAACGCAGTACCCGTGCAAGCTCAAAGGCAGGCTTCACTGCACCTGTCTGGACGCTGATACCGACAAGATCCCAATGACGGTCAAGAGGAAATTTATCGAAACGAAGATCGCAGATGCTCTGACTTACTCCCGGCACTTTCTGTGAACTCAGAATCATAAGCGCCAGTGGAGGAATGGCAAATTGAGCGCGTCTGATAACATTGCTCAACAGACTATCCTTCAGCACGCTGAAGATATTATGTCCCGGAGAAGCGCTGTCTAAAAGAGATGTTCCGTCAACTCCACTGTCTGCCTGAATAAAAACCAACAATACCTGCTTGTCATGTCCCATACTACCCTTCATCAATTATTTCTGCCTGTTCGAGCCAGTTCCTGTAGTTTTTTCAGTTCAAGCAGAGCCTCAATCGGGGTTAGACGATCAAGATCCAGAGTTTCAAGAGCATTACGGAGAAGGGCATCGGACTCTTCAAAAAGGCTGATCTGCAAACTTTGTATCTTAGGAGGTCTGTCTGGTGGGATTTCGATTTCACGTTTTTCCATACCGGCAAGTATCTCTCTCGCACGAGTTATAACGACCGAAGGCATACCTGCCATTTTTGCCACCTCGATACCATAACTGTTATCAGTAGAACCCCTTACAATCTTTCGTAAAAAAATAACACTGTCAGCGGTTTCCACAACCGTTGCATTGTAATTCACAACACCGGGAAGGCGGGTTTCAAGTTCGGCCAGCTCATGGTAATGCGTTGCAAAAAGAGTCCTTGCCTGAATAGTATGGCATATATATTCGCTTATTGACCATGCTATCGACATTCCGTCAAACGTGCTTGTCCCTCTGCCTATTTCATCAAGCAGCAATAGACTGCTGGTCGTTGCGTTGTTGAGAATACTCGCTGCCTCATTCATTTCCACAAGAAAGGTGCTTTCACCTGAAGTAATATTGTCCGAAGCGCCAACCCGAGTAAAAATCCGGTCCACAAGCCCTATTTCTGCCCGCTCAGCCGGAACAAAACTGCCAGCTTGAGCAAGAAGCACAATAAGACCTGTCTGCCGCAAAAACGAACTTTTTCCAGCCATATTCGGGCCTGTTATTATCAGCATTTTCTGCTTTTCATCCATCAAGCAGTCATTCGGCACATAGGGCTCATCGGCACTCATCATTCTTTCAAGTACCGGGTGACGTCCATTAACGATAACGAGCTTTTCATCTGCTTTGATCACGGGCTTGCAATACCCGTATTCTGAAGCGGAGAGTGCAAAGGAGCAGAAAGAATCTATTTCGGCGATAATAACTGCATTTTCCTGAATAGCAGAAGCTTGCTCAGCTATCATAGCACACAGATCATGGAAGAGCTGTGCTTCAAGAATCAGGCTTTTCTCTTCAGAATTAAGAATTTTTGCCTCATACTCTTTCAACGCAGGAATGGTATAGCGCTCTGCATTGACAAGTGTCTGCTTTTTTTCATAATAAGGAGGAACCTTATCGCGGTTAGCATGGCTTATTTCGATATAGTAGCCGAAAACCTTATTAAAACTGACCTTCAGCGACGAAATCGACGTGCTTCCGCGCTCTTGCTGCTGAATCTCCATCAGGCGATCTTTGGCGGTCGAGGCAATAGAACGGAGCTCATCAAGATCAGCATGATAGCCTATGCGGATATAGCCGCCATCTCTCATTGATGCGCCTGACTCAGGATCAATAGCCTCTTCAATACGTCCAGCCAGTTCCGGGAGGGGACTTAAGGAAGCTGCAAGCATACGGAGCCTTGGCGATCCGGCATCGTCAAGCAGTTCCTTAAGGAGAGGAATAACAGAAAGTGAGAACCCCAGCTGACGTACTTCCCTTGGAATAGTGCGGAAAGTTGCAATTCGCGAAAGGGAGCGCTCAAGATCATTGATCCCCGATAACTGTTCAGAAAGGCCTTCCCGCAACTGCCTCAACTCGGCAAGCTCTTCAACGGCATCAAGGCGCATCTGGATATCTTCAATTCTTTTCAGCGGTCGCTGAAGCCATCGACGGATCAGGCGCGCACCCATAGGATTTCGTGTACGGTCCATTACCTGGAGAAGGCTGCCGTTCAGAGTGCCATCCTGCATAGAAGAGATAATTTCAAGATTTCTCTTCGTCTGCATATCCAGAGTCATATACTCACTGCTGTGTAACTCACTGATCCTTGTAATATAGGCAAGGCTGCTCTGCCGGGTATCCTCGATATACTGAAGAATAACAGCAGCAGCAACTTTGCCAGCACGGTTGCCATCAATGCCAAACCCTTTCAGGGAGTGGGTCTTAAACTGCCGTGATAACACTTCCTGCGATTGATCTTCACTGAACATCCATGCATCAAGTTCAGTAACAAGAGTTTCACTGGAGAGTCCATTTTTAAGAAGTTCCGTCCTCTCTTTATCTGCCGAAGATACAAGGACTTCGGATGGGTGAAGCGATAGAATAAAATGGATAAGTCCATCAGGCTGGCACGAGGCAATTCTGAATTCAGCTGTAGTAACGTCAATAAATGCGACACCGGCTAAAAGCGTTCTGCCCTCTTTTATAAACGCAACGGCACAAAGATAGTTGTTCTGCCGGTCATCAAGAATCTTGTCACTATATGTAATGCCCGGAGTCACAATATCAGTGATTTCACGACGGACAATTCCCTTCGCTAAGGCAGGATCTTCAACCTGGTCGCAGATAGCTACCTTGAATCCTTTTTTTACAAGTTTGGCAATGTATCCCTCGCTGGCATGATGGGGAAATCCAGCCATCGGCACCTCAGCTGACCGCTTGGTTAAAACGATGTTCAAAGCCATAGAGACCTGACGAGCATCATCAAAAAAAGTTTCATAAAAATCGCCAACCCTGAAAAGAAGTAAAAAATCAGGATACCGGTCTTTTACCTCCAGATACTGGCGCATCATGGGAGAATGTTCTTTCTGCACAATACCCTCTTCTCTCTTCATAGCTTATTCGTCAGCATTTAATCCGGCCACAGCAAAACAATACCCCTCTCTTGCAAAAAGAAGCTACTTCAGAGCAAGTAAATAAACAAACCTCTATCTCAAGCTTGAGCAACACTCTACAAATTATATGATCACCAGTGCTTATAAACACCAGCAAAAAGAGCTCTCCTGATCCAACATCCATTTATCTCTTTTTCTTTCTTTGCGGAACAGTATAATGTTCTTTTGGATATTTGATTTTCATGGAATTAAATACTATATTTCAGCCCTTTATCACTAAAATATATGTGTACGATGCAGGCCCTGATCAAGATTTCCGATAAACAATTTCTGGTAAAACAGGGGGATAAGCTTTTCGTCCCTAAACAAAAAGCTGCAATTGGCGATACCATGGACATCAAAACCCTGGCCGCAATTGACGGGGCGAATACAGTCCTGAATCCTGCAGGCAGCATTCAGGCAAAAGTTCTTGGTCATGTCAAGGATGACAAGGTTATCGTTTTCAAGAAAAAACGCAGAAAACGTTACCAGTCCAGAAACGGACACCGTCAGCAGATGACTCAGATTGAAATTTTATCGCTTTAAAACAAAATTCTGGATTTTTAACGTTAATTTTTTCCCATGGCTCATAAAAAGGGTGGCGGATCGACCAAAAACGGTCGCGACAGTAATCCGAAATATCTCGGTGTAAAAGCTGCAGGAGGCTCAACAGTAGCTGCCGGAACGATAATAGTTCGCCAGAGAGGCACTGTTATCAAGCCTGGCGATAATGCTGGATTAGGACGTGATCATACTATATTTGCATTGATTGACGGAGTGGTCACCTTCCGCAATGGACGCAATAACAAGAAACAGGTCAACATCCTGCCATGTTGAAACTGGTTAACAATGACATAAGCCTATAAATAAAAAAAGCTGCCTTTTCAGGCGGCTTTTTTTATTATAAGGTCGATTATTTTTTCTCTGAAACAAACTATACATCTGTCAACATATCTTCTCTACACTTTTAAACCAAATTTACCTGTTATGAAAATCACCGTTATCGGAGCTGGAAATGTTGGGGCTACAGCCGCCTTACGCATTGCTGAAAAACAGCTCGCAAAAGAAGTTGTTCTGATTGACATTGTTGAAGGCATACCGCAAGGAAAGGCTTTGGACATGTATGAGTCAGGACCGGTAGGACTTTTTGACACCCATGTGCTGGGATCTAACGACTATAAAGACTCAGCGGATTCGGATATTGTACTGATTACTGCTGGACTTGCAAGAAAACCCGGTATGTCAAGAGAAGATCTGCTGATGAAAAATGCAGCAATCATCAAGGAAGTCACAACTCAGGTTATGAAATATTCCAAAAACCCGATTATTGTGATGGTTTCGAACCCGCTGGATGTCATGACTTTTGTTGCTCAGAAAACAAGCGGACTTCCTAAAGAACGCGTTATCGGCATGGCTGGTGTTCTTGACACTGCACGCTATAAAAGCTTTATTGCTGAGGCATTGGATGTCTCTATGCAGGATATCAGTGCATTAGTTCTTGGCGGACACGGCGACTCAATGGTACCGGTTGTAAATTATACAAATGTTGCAGGTATACCTTTGACAGAGCTCCTTCCACAGGATAAAATTGATGCTCTTGTAGAACGGACAAGAAACGGAGGCATTGAAATTGTCAACCATCTGAAGACCGGCTCAGCATTCTACGCACCAGCAGCATCAGCTGTAGAAATGATTGAGGCGATTGTCAAGGACCGCAAGCGTATTATCCCATGCACAACCCTTCTTGAGGGACAGTACGGCATTGATAATGTTTTTTGTGGTGTACCCGTAAAACTTGGGAAAAACGGTGTCGAACAACTCCTTGAAATTAAGCTTTCAGCATCTGAACTTGAGGCTCTTCAGCAATCCGCCGCTATGGTCAAGGAAAATTGCGTAAGCCTTGCAAGCATGTTTGCGTGACTTTGAGAGTTTTCAGGAATTTCTCTATAACAAAAAAGCGGCCCTAAAGCCGCTTTTTCACGAGCAGATGTCCCCCATTACATCTGCCCAACCTCACTGGCGTGAGGAGTTTCATAAATATATTTACAACTCTCGTGCCAACAGCACATGAAACTCCTCATATTGCCACTAATTTATTATTATATAATATCTTAATATTTTCGGCCATTTTGCTGGAAAGGAAACCAATGAGAGACAAATCGTCTCATATTATTAAAAAGTACTCAATTATGGGACACTGTCTCCCTGAGCAGGCTAAAAATGTGCAGCAATATCAGCTTATCGACAACACGACTTCAGGCTCTTCATGCGTTATACAGTGAATTGCCCCAAGTCCCCAGACAAGATCGGTACAATCAATACCAATAACCTTTCTTTCAGGAAAACATTTCTGTAGGATTTCTATGGCCTCAAGGTCTTGAGAACATCTGTAGACTGGAACAAGAACAACGGTATTGGCGATATAGAAATTTGCATAGCTTGCCGGAAGACGTTCTTCATTATAATAAACCGGAGATGGCATGGGTAGTTGCATTACCGTCAACGGATGCCCGGTGAGATCTGTACATTGCTGAAGCCTTTTAAAATTCTCCTGCAACGGCCCATAATTCTCGTCAGACGGATTTTCCTCGACAGCAGTAACTATGGTCGTTTCATTGACAAAACGTGCCATATCGTCCACGTGACCGTCAGTATCGTCACCAACAATACCATCACCCAGCCACAGAACTTTTTTAATTCCCAGATATTTTCCCAGTTCCCGCTCTATATCATCTCGACTCAGTTTGGGGTTACGGTTCGGATTGAGGAGGCAGGCTTCACTTGTCAGCAAAAGACCTTTTCCATTTACATCAATAGACCCGCCCTCAAGAACCATACCTGGTGAAACGAGGGGTAACTGCATCAATGACGCTATCCTTTCCGGTACTGCGTTGTCGTCAGCATAGGATGGATATTTTTCGCCCCAGGCATTATAATCCCAATTGATAATAACTTTCTCCAGGGTGCCGTTTATACTGCGAAACACGAAGTTCGGTCCGTGATCTCGACACCATGCATCATTGGTTGGAATCCGATGAAAATAAATACGGTCGATCTGAATCTGCTGATGGCGTGAATTCCGAAGCAATTCATAGACCTCGTGTTCCATTGCCTCATTAAGAACATTGATGTGCACATTCTCGGATGAACTCAGCCAGGATATAATTTCCACAAAAACTGCAGGAATCGGGTCAAACTTGCCCGGCCACGTTTCAAGCCGGTGAGGCCAGGATAGCCAGGTTGCCTTATGCAATGCCCACTCAGGTGGCATGAAATAGCTACACTCTGTCATACACGTTCTATCAATTCAAGATTTTGAATTATAATCGGAGGCAATTTCTCTAATGCGAAGAATTCGCTGCATCACCGGAGGATGTGAATAGTTAAGGAAAACATACAATGGATGGGGTGTCAAATTAGACAGGTTATTGCGAGATAACTTTTTAAGGGCATCGGCAAGGGTAACTCCCTCTTCATACGTTGTTACAGCAAAAAAATCAGCCTCAAACTCATGCTTTCTTGAGAGGGCCTGTATAACAATGGAAAGTATCCATTCTACGGGGCTATAAAGCAGTGAAAAAAATATAAGGCTCCCATACACAGAAATGTCAGTCATGTAAAATGCATCGAACAACAACCTATCGTTCATAAAAAGGGAGAGAAGATAAAACAGCACACCAAGATTGCTGAGGCTCAAGATCATATTAATGATGATATGCTTTTTTTTGAAGTGCCCAATCTCATGGGCAAGGACAGCAACCAGTTCAGGCAAAGGATGACTTTCAATAAGCGTATCGAAAAGGGCTATTCTCTTGCGTTTTCCGAAACCAGTGAAAAAAGCGTTTGCTCTTGATGAACGTTTTGATCCATCAAGAACAAAAATACCGGTAAGGGGAAAACATACTTTACTGGCATATTGCATAATGGCACTCTTTAGCTCTCCTTCTTCGAGAGGCACAAACTTATTAAACAGGGGCATAATCCAGGTTGGAGCCACATACTGGAGCAACAAAGAAACTGCTGTAATCCCACCCCATGCCCATAGCCAGGCCATCGGCCCTGTTTTTTCGAAAAACCAGAGGATTGTTCCAAGAAGTGGAGTCCCAATAAGAAGTGCCAGACAAAGGGATTTTATGATATCCGCGACAAATACCTTCGGTGTGGTTTTGTTAAACCCGAATTTTTCCTCGATGACAAATGTTTTATAGATGCTGAAAGGAAGATCAATACATGACTGCATCAGCAACAAAGTCCCAATATAAAGCACCCCTGTAGCAATCGGATTAAACCCGTACCCCCTAATAAAAATGTCAAGCAGGTTAAATCCGCCAAAAAACCAGAACAAGAGAAGTACAGAAAGATCAAAAGCTGAGCCGAACAATGAAAAAATTGTTGAAACGCGGAGATAGTCCCGTGATTTTCTGTAGGCATCCTCATCATATACCCCTATAAACTCATCTGGAAGTCCGGCCGCGGCCGACTTAAGATTCAGAAGCTCTGAAACCAGTTTAACCAGAAAAGTTATGACCAACGTAAAAAAAACAACAGCGCCAAAAATATTCATAACAGCTAAGAAAGTTTAAAAAAAAAGCGGTCATCAACCAGAGATCGCTTTTTAGCTTATTTATTCATCAAGAAACCGCTTCTGTAAATCAGTGTAGGTCTCAATCCTCCGGTCGCGCAAAAAAGGCCAGTGGGAACGGTAATACTCTATGCGGCTCCTGTCGCAATCTGCAAGCAGAACTGTTTCGTCGTGATGTGATGCTTCAGCCATGATTTGACCAAATGGATCACATACAAAACTGTTTCCCCAAAATTCAAGTTCGTCTTCTCTTCCAACCCTGTTGGCCGCTGCTACAAACACTCCATTCGCTACAGCATGGCTTTTTTGAATAGTTAGCCATGCTTCCTGCTGAGAACGACGAACTTCAGGGGATAGTTCGCTTGTTGACCAACCAATCGCCGTAGGGTAAAAAAGAATTTCCGCACCTTTCAGTGCTGTCAGCCTCGCAGCTTCTGGGTACCATTGATCCCAGCAAATCAAAACTCCTATCGTGGCATAGCGCGTTTTAAATATTTTATAACCCAAGTCGCCCGGGGTAAAATAAAACTTTTCGTAAAAGCCTGGATCATCTGGTATATGCATTTTTCGATACTTGCCAAGATAACTGCCATCAGCATCAATAACCACTGCCGTATTATGGAATAGCCCTCTTGCTCTTGCTTCAAAAAATGAAGCGATAATTACCACTTCCAGTTCACGGGCAAGCTCCGCAATTATTGCAGTTGAGGGTCCTGGAATCTGCTCAGCATAAGCAAACGACTCATAGTTTTCAGTCTGGCAGAAATACTGTGTGGTAAAAAGCTCCTGCAAACAAATAATCCGTGCACCTTTATTGGCGGCATCCCGTATTTTTTCAGTGGCTTTAACAAGATTTTCTTCAGGATCTTTGCTGCATGATGTTTGAACAAGCGCTATGCTGACAATATCGGAATGCATAACAAATAAAAGATTATAGAATAAGAAGACCTGATGCAAAAAGAATGCCGTAAAGAGTCATCAGCTTTCCTGTTCCAGCCAGAACATTGTTAAGTTCTTTGCCCTCGGAGGTATATAGGAGCTTAATCATCCTGAACGCGAGAGGCAAGGAAAGAAAAGAGAGAAGGGTCCAGGTTGAATACCCATTAAGAATAAGGATGCAGGGAACAGCATAAGCTATAACTGTCAACACAATATAAAGTCTGCGGGCCCACTTACCGCCAATTCGGGCTGGCAATGTCATTTTTCCAACCTTACGATCGGTGGCAATGTCGCGGATATTGTTTACCAAAAGGATATTAACCGAAAAACAGCCAGGAGCTACAGCAGCGATCAGCACCGGAACAGAGAGATTAAGAGCCTGCACATAGTAGGTACCTCCAACGGCAACCAGTCCGAAAAAGATAAAAACAAACACATCACCAAGGCCGGAATAAGCTATTGGATAAGGACCCCCTGTATACGCCCAGGCAAAGAGAATGGAAAGGATCCCGATAAGGAATATCGGCCAGCCAGCAGCATATACAAGATAAAGACCCAGCAAAAAAACCCCTCCAAGAAGCGCAATCGAGACTTGTATCATGGTCTTTTCACTGATAATCCCAGCAGCTACCGTTCTAACTGGACCAACTCTTTCAGCTGTATCAGCACCTTTTCGAAAATCATATATCTCATTAATAAAATTGGTTGCCACCTGAATACCCAGAGCACAAACAAGGGCTATTAAAGCTGTAAGCCAGTAAAACTTGCCGGCGGCAGCAGCAAGAGCTGAGCCCAGTATAACCGGTACGGCGCCAGCTGGTAAAGTTTTCGGACGAATTGCAAGCATCCATGCACCCAACGATGACGGCAACGGCAAACTTGTTTCAGTTGTTTTCAGGGGCATTCTTTTTTTCCTTTGCCTTTTTCAGGCTACTGAACGTATGCCGAATTTTTTCCCCGGGCTTAATGTATGTTAAACTGTGTCGTACTGCCATAGCCGCATCACTCAAGCCGGTCTGGATTATTTTGAGTTTTCCATTATAATAAGCGATATCACCGGCAGCATAAAGTCCGTCAACGGATGTTTTCATATGACTGTCTACAACAAGTGCATTATCGGTAAGTTCCAGATCCCATTCAGCAAGGGGTCCAAGATTGGACTTGAAACCAATCAGAAGCAATAAACAGTCAGCTTCCAGTCGAAGTATCTTCCCCTTTTTCGTCCGTAGGTGAACTGCGGTGAGCAAGCCATTTTCCGTATCAACTCCTGTAACCTCAGTATGTAAAAAAACATCCACACTTCCATTTTCCTTAGCTTCAAGCACCTCTCTGGCAGTTTTGCCATGACCCTGAAAATCGTGCATACGATGAACAAGAGTCACTGAAGACGCTGTGTTAAGAAGGCCTATTGTCCAATCAAGAGCAGAGTCCCCTCCTCCGACAATAACAACTCTTTTACCGGCAAAATCAATCACATTCTTGACAGCATAAAACACTGAAATTCCCTCAAGATGTTCAATATTGCCCAGTTGAGGAAGCTTGCGTGGAGAAAACGCTCCAAGGCCTGCAGCTATTAACAAGGCCCTCGAAAGATATACCCTGCCGGACGAAACGGTAACTTCAAATAATCCATCGTCAAGCTTGCGGTATCTGCTGACCATTTCGCCGAGAATAACTTCAGGATGATACCTTTCGGTCTGCTTCCACAAGCTCTCCACCAACCCTGCTGCAGGCACTTCCTGAAACCCGGCAACATCGTAGATATGTTTTTCAGGATACAGTGCTGCGAGCTGACCTCCAAGTTGCGGCATGCTTTCAATGATCCGGCATGTGATATTGTTCATTCCGCACTGGAAAGCTGCAAAAATACCGGTAGGACCACCACCGACAATGGTGAGATCACGGATCTCTTCCCCACCATCAAAATAAAGATTATTTAAGGTCATTGATTTGAGAATGCCCGATTACTGAATATTGCCCTTATGATGATTTTTTTTCTGATTCCGATTTTTTCAGATATATCATTCCTTCAGGATCAACCATGCCATAGAGAATAGTTATCAGATATCCAGCCTCGTCAAGCTCATGAATCTCTACATGAAGAGCATCTCTTTTTCTGACCTGATTTCCTTCATTATCCTTAAAATAAAACAGAGCCATGGTCCCACCATGAGGAGTTGTGCCCTCAAAACGGTAATTACCGTCTTCAAGTTCATCAAGAGCGCAACCAGGAGACGATGAATCGATAGGACATGATGCGCACTGGGAGTAAAAACCTTCCGCTGAATCAGCGAATTCACAAATTGGAAATTTCATAATCTCTCTTTTGTTTATATCCGAAAGGGATGCCAGCAAATATATACATTTAACAAAATATTGTTGTAGAGTTCCAACTTTATTGATTTCTTATGTCACGGTTTCCTCAACAGCATAATGCATAAAAAGTAATGTTAGCCAAGCGTATAATACCTTGTCTCGATGTTCGTGACGGCAGGGTGGTAAAAGGAATAAACTTCGAAGGTCTGCGAGATGCCGGATCAATCCTTGAACAGGCAAGGTTCTACAACAGCGAACTGGCTGATGAACTGGTTTTTCTTGACATTTCAGCTTCACTTGAATCCCGGAAAACAACGCTTGAAGAGGTCTTGAAAGTTTCCGGTGAAATCTTTATTCCGTTGACAGTCGGTGGTGGAATAAGCTCTGTTGAACGAGCCAAAGAAGTATTTCTGCATGGTGCCGACAAAGTTTCAGTTAATACCGCTGCAGTCAACAATCCGGAACTGATTACCGGCATTGCAGAAAAATACGGGTCGCAGGCCGTTGTCGTTGCTATCGACATCAAAAAAACAGGTGACCAGTACCTCGTTCATACCCATTCAGGGAAAATACCGACACAGTATGAAGCTGTTGAATGGGCTCAAATGGTTCAGGAACTCGGAGCAGGGGAAATTCTCTTAACCAGTATGGACAGGGACGGAACCAAGGTAGGCTACGATAATGAAATTCTGAGTAGAGTATCAACGTCTGTACATATTCCGGTCATCGCGTCAGGAGGTGCAGGAAATCTGGAACACCTTTATGATGGATTTACTAAAGGGCACGCTGACGCTGCGCTTGCTGCATCCATTTTTCATTTCCGGCAACATTCAATCCGCGAAGCAAAGGAATTTCTCAGGGAAAGAGGTATTCCGGTACGACTTTGATTACTTAATCCGGGGATTCTGCCTTGAGTCGCTTCCGGATATCAAACAACTCCTTGAGACGCTGCTCGTTAACTTCCGGATACGATAACTTAAGATCCATTAACGTCTTGAGGATAAGTTGTGAAACAATCAGACGCGCGTTTTGTTTATCGTCCGCAGGAACAACGTACCAGGGAGCATGCCTTGTACTTGTTGCACTAAGACAAGCTTCATAGGCTTTCATATACTGTTTCCAGTATTTTCTCTCTTCAATATCCGCAACACTGAACTTCCAGTTTTTTTCCTGTGAGTCAATTCTAGCCAAAAAACGTTTCCGCTGCTCTTCCTTTGAGAGGTGGAGAAAAAATTTCACGATCCTAGTGCCATTTCGAAAAAGATGTTGTTCCATATCAACGATTGATTGATAACGGGATTTCCAAACATTGCCCTCTTTGATGAGTTCATCCGGAATCCCCTGCTCTTTAAGTATTTCGGGATGCACACGCACAATAAGAACTTCCTCATAATACGAACGGTTAAAAATACCTATACGACCCCGTTCAGGGAGACAACTATTGCTTCTCCATAAAAAATCGTGATCAAGTTCATGGGCGGTAGGATGCTTGAAGCTGAAGACCTGACAGCCCTGAGGATTAACCCCGGACATAACATGCCTGATAACACCATCTTTTCCGGCAGCATCCATCGCCTGAAAAATGAGCATGACAGCATAACGATTATCAGCATAGTGAACTTGCTGCAGTTTGCTCAACTGCAGTACATGATCAGCAAGCATCTTTTTGTACTGTTGTTTAGAACTGTAAACCGGATCGATACGTGTAGGAATTTTGGCAAGATTTACCTTTTCACCATCAGGAATCCGAAAAGCTTCATCATCAAAACGCATAGTAATAAGGAATTGAATAATTAAATCCCAAGCTGCTTCTGGTGCCTTTACAATAATTTAATAACGGCACCTCTCTATCGAGTCTCTCTTTTTTTTAAGTGAAAATTAAGTTTCAACCAACTCTTCTTTAAGAATCCCAGAACTACATTAAAGTCTATCAATGTTTACAAACCAGATTACATATAAAATTAATTAAATTAGCAGACTCTATGAATATGTTACCCTTGAAATCATGGGCAACCCCTCTTGTCATCGGAGCATTCACTATTTCAGCAGTTACAGGTCTCCTGATTTTTTTTGATCTTGAAATTGGTATTATTGAACCTGTACACAAATGGTTAAGTTGGCTTTTATTTATCGGCGTTCTGCTTCATGCACTTTCAAACTGGAAACAAGTTACTGGATACTTGTCCCAAAAAACAGGTATCGGAGTCATTAGTGCAGCTCTTCTCTTAACCATTACCTCTCTTCTGCCTATTTACGGTCATGAAGAAAAAGAGCATGGAAAAGAAAATCAAGGTAAGATTGCTCTGCAGGCACTCGAATCAACATCGCTTGAAAATTTAGCTCTGGTTATTAAAACAACTCCACGTCACCTCGTCAGGATACTTGACAAGCACGGCGTCGTTGTGAACGATACTTCCCTTTCAATTCGTGAAATTGCGAAAAGCAACGGGAAAGTCGACAAGGAACTTCTTAGTGTACTCTTAAGGCCACTGAAGACGACAGATGCAAATACTACTGACCATGATTAAATATTTATATTTCATATGAGACTTCTCATTATTGAAGACGAGCCAGGAATAGCTGGGTTTCTCAAGGACGGGCTAGAGGAGGAATACTTTGCCGTTGATATAGCCTATGATGGGAAAACCGGGCTTGATCTAGCCATGACCAACGAATACGACCTCATCATAATTGATTGGATGATTCCTGCTTTGAGCGGGATTGAAGTTTGCCGGCAGGTTCGCAAATCTGGAAGTGTGGTCCCCATAATGTTTCTGACAGCGAAGGATACTCTGGAAGACGTCGTATTCGGTCTTGATGCAGGTGCTAATGATTACATAAAAAAACCTTTTGCATTTGAAGAACTCCTTGCCCGTATAAGGGTTCAGCTCAGAAATGTAAACCAGAGTGATGACACGTTAAGCTCAGGGTTGGTTACTATAAATCCTGTGACCCATCAGGTATTTTGCAGTTCAAGCGAAATAACATTGACTCCTAAAGAATTTGCTCTGCTTGAATACCTTGTCCGCAATAAAAACAAAGTATGCACCAGAAGTCGCATTATCGAACATGTCTGGGATATCCACTTTGATTCAGATACCTCTGTTATCGATGTCTATATTACCTTTCTTCGCAGAAAACTTGAAAACGCCGGATGCGGAAACCTTATTCAAACCATTCGCGGTGTCGGGTATATAGTTCGTGAATCCTGAAGAAGAGGAATTGGATGATAACAAAGGCAAAGCATACCATCATGAACGTCAGAATTCTGTCGAAGTTCTGGTCGTCGATGAGTTTACGCAACCGTATTGCATTTTATTATACCATTGTTACATCATTCCTGACAGCATTTGTTTTTTTGACAATCTACTTCATGGTTGAAAGTATTGTCTATAAACAATTTGATCAGGAAATCAACACAGAGGTTTCAGAAATATTTTCAAATGCGCACATAAGAAAAAACGACTTTACCGATTTTTCACAGTTTAGAAATCATATTGATGACAGGAAAGTACTTAACAGTGACGACGGGCATGAGGATAAAGAACCAGCAAAAGTTGATACTGAGTTTATTCAGCTGGTTAATATTTCTGGAAAAGTCATTAATAAATCAAGAAATCTTTCTCGAAATGAGTTGAAGTTTAATACAACCCTTCCTGCAACTTCATATTTCAACGACAGCATTAACGGTTCTTCTATTCGACAGGCACAGTTTCCTCTCCTCAATAAAAAAGGAATCATTCAAGGGTATATTATAGTAGCTGTCCCCCTGAAAAATGCTATGATTGTATTGAACGACCTCTTAACCATATTTCTTTTCTCATATCCAGTTATTATTATTACGCTTTTTATTCTCACCCGTTTAATTGCCGGCAAAAGCATCCGCCCCATAGAAAAGGTTATAGCCACTGCGGAAAAGATGACTCAGGTTAACCTCCATCAACGTATTTCTCTACCGCTTAATCACGACGAATTGTACAGGTTGTCAGCCACCATCAACGCACTGTTTGATAGAATGCAAGACGCCTTTCAACGTGAAAAGCAATTTACAGCTGATGCTTCACATGAACTGAAAACACCACTGGCAGTAGTCAAAGGAACTCTGGAAGTGCTGGTTCGCAAACCAAGAGAACAGGAGCATTATGAAACAAGAATTCAATTCTGCCTGAAAGAGTTAGACCGCATGTCTCGTCTGATCGACCAGCTTCTCATGCTTGCGAGATTCGAAAGTAACCGGATAAACCCTCATATAAACACTGTCAAGCTATCCGATGCTCTTGAAAATATTATGGTACGTATGCGCCCGATAGCACTTGAAAAAGCAATATCCTTCAATGTTGTGGGGATAAGGGAGACTAATGTAGCTGCCGACCCATCAATGCTTGAGATTATCCTTGAAAATATTCTATCGAATGCTATAAAATATTCCCCTTCCGGGTCTACTGTAACTATACATGTAGAATCAAAAGAACGTACAATAATGTGCAGTATTTCCGATCAGGGAATAGGTATCCCTGAAGAAAAACTGCACTCGGTATTTGAACGTTTTTACAGGGTAGATGAGTCAAGAAGCTCAAGTACTGGTGGGTTTGGACTTGGTTTGTCCATTGTAAAAAGACTTGCGGATCTTCAAAAGATCAAGGTGTCGGTGAACAGCATAAAAGACAAAGGAACAACATTCGGCTTAACATTCCCCACTTCCTGATTCAATAATCCCTAAGACTCAAGAACCGGTTATGTTTTACGAAAATCTTATTGTGCCTTTGATTGATCCCCTCCCGACGCCAACTGGTAACGATTCTGATTGTCGGAGCTACCCGGGTTGAAACTTTGACTGCTTTTATAAATCTCACTGATCTGGTTTTGGGCCTCTCTGTTGCCCTGCTCAGCAGCAAACCGGTACCACTTCAAAGCTTCTTGATTGTCTTTAACAACTCCTTGGCCCTGATAGTACATTGAACCGAGATTGAACTGAGCATTGGCATAACCCTGATGCGCTGCAAGTTTAAACCACTTCGCTGCACTAACCAGATTTTTAGACACACCTTCGCCCTGAGCATACATCTGACCTACCGTGTACTGTGCCTTTGCAAAACCCTGATCGGCCGCTTTACTATACCACGCAAAGGCCTGATTGTAGTTTTTTGGAACTCCCTGACCTATGTAGTACATGCCCCCAAGATTATACTGGGCAAGCGCAAGTTCCTGACTGGCGGCCAGCTGATACCATTTTGCCGCTTCAGTATAATTTTTGGCAACACCTTCTCCTTTATACAGGACGTTTGCAAAATTGAACTGTGCCTCTGCGACTCCTTTTTCAGCTGCAAGACGATAGTATTTCCCGGCTGAAACATAATTCTTTTGAACTCCCTGACCTTGATAGTACATCCAGGCAAGATTATTCTGGGCCTGCGGCAAGCCTTTTTCTACGGCGTGGCTATACAATTTAACAGCATTTGCATAGTTCTGTTCAACACCCTCGCCATGATAGTACATTGTTCCCAGATTGGCCTGTGCGCGTGCTACCCCTTGACCGGCGGCCAGTCGATACCACTTGACTGCCTCGGTATTGTCCTTTTCAACTCCCTCTCCTTGAGCATACATCAACCCCAGTGAGTACTGTGCTTGTTTAATCCCCTGAGCTGCCGCATTGCGATACCACTTTACGGCCGCTATGGCATGTTTGTCGTTTTTCGATCCAGAGCCAAATATGTTCTGAGCTTTTCCTTTTGCTGCCTCACGATACCATTTTATCGCTTCAGCTTCGTTGTTCAGGAGACCCTGACTTTGAGAGTACATCTCTCCCAGGTTAAAGCTGGCCTGTACAAGTCCCTGATCAGCAGCTATACGATACCATTTCATAGCTTCGACATTGTCCTGCTTTACTCCCAGGCCTTTTGTGTACATCAAGCCGAGGTTGTACTGGCTAAGTGCGTGTCCCTGCTGTGCTGCAAGTCGATACCATTTAAATGCTTCTGTCTGGTTTTGTACAACACCCTGAGCACTCTGGTACATAACAGCAAGGTTATACTGAGCTTTTGCTAATCCCTGTGCAGCTGCAAGTCCATACAATCTCATGGCTTCAGTATTGTTTTTGGCAACTCCTTGACCAAGCTGATACATTTCAGCAAGATTGTTCTGCCCTAACGCGAGCTTCTCTTCAGCCATATGCTGATAGTATTGCAAAGCTTCATTACGGTTTTGTTCTATTAATTGGCCTTTTTGATACGGGGCACCAACATTTGATTCCTGAGTAGCACTTTGGAGAGCAGCCAACCGATACCATTTGAGCGCTAGATCATAATTCCTTTCAACACCCTGACCATTTTCATACATGGTTCCAAGGTTGTATTGAGCCTGCAATAACCCTTGAAGAGCAGCTAAACGGTAACAATTAAAGGCTAACGCATCATTTTTTTCAACGCCCCGACCTGTTGCATAAGCTATACCGAGGTTATTCTGACCTACAGCAAGCCCTTCGGCTGCCATCAGGCGATAACAAGCTATAGACTCCTCATTATCTTTATTTTGAGCCTGAGCATCAGCATATATAACGCCAAAATTGTTACGAGTTTCCAGTGGTCCCTGAACTGCAGCAACACCACAATCATGAACCTCTGCTGGTGATTCCGCTCTTATTGTTCCACAGAGAAGCGATAGACCGAAAACCGCTAGAACTATCTTTTTCAATTTTTTATTTGCAGCTTAAAGTTCTTCCCAAATCAAAATGCATCTGCACTTAGGTTTATTAATCCGCCTGGGAGATAGAAGACTAATATCTATACTAAGGCAATTATCATACCGAATAACCAAAATAAAAGACATAGAAATCATAACCCTTTTTAATAAAAAGAGCTATAATTATTCATAAAATATTTTTACAAATAAAGATACTGACAAAAACACCGTTTTCGTCTCAATACGAAACATGCTATCTCAAATGATACCATTACATAGAAGTGTGTAATCTGAGATATCAGACGTATTTATTGAGGTAGAGTTAGAATAACAAATGGCTACAATTCATTACAGACTGTCTTATGAAGCGATGTAATGAGAAGAAGCGGAATAAGGATAGAGATGTGCTACCTGTTGATACCAAAAAAACTAGCTACAGGCATTGTTTCGGGGAGAATGTATGCATAACCATTCGATCTATCGAATAAAGGGCTAAGCACGGTATTGTAAAATTCGTCTGTGACATTAACACACCCCAAAGTAACCCTGCGTTCGTTCGGGTTTTTTGATTGGAGGAGTTTCAGTCGGGTTGCATGTGATGGGCCTTTGGATACAGGATGAATTGCAAGTGCTGCCTCAAAGTCAATCCAAAGTACTTTTCCGCCCTCAAGATTAAAACCATGACGCAAGAGAAACCTTCCAGCTGCTGTAGTACGATCTTTAGGTGGAATCTGGGAGAGTTTCATGTTTCCTACTCCAGGTGTAGAAAGGTCTCCGAATGCGAGACCCAAGAGCACAGGTGTAGAAGCGAGTATTCGACCTTCACTGTCAAAAACAAAGAGTTTTGACTGCTTTTTATCAACTATTACAAATGAAAGCTCACGATTATCCTGACTTTTTATAACCCAGTCAGCAACAAGCAAAACGTCATCAGATTTTTTTTCGGGTCCGGAAGAAGATATCCTGTTTAAATTATCCTCCTTCGCTATCGAGACCGAAAAAAAAGCTAAACTGAGCGAAACAAGAGCAATAGAGAAATATTTATGTCGGAATTTCTTCATAATGCTGATTTTCCAGTACCATGTAATCGCTATTGCGTAAGTGCAACGGAGTAAAACAATATTCAGCCGGGCATCAAAAGAGCCTTGTTCGACTGCACATCGATACCATTGAGAATCCCTTCTCCTTTCGAATATAGATATAGCGATAAATGGCGTTGGGGTCGCCTTGAGATATTATCATTACTGGAACCATTGTGCTCCATCAGTAGCATTTTTCCGGAAACCGCGTCTACTTGAGGATATCAAGCAAAGAAGACATTCGGTATACCTTTCCGCTAACTCGGGCTATAAGATAATACCTTTTCTTGGTTTGTCATATTTTTTTTGCATTGCAGATTAGATCAACCTGTTGAGAAAATCAATCAATGGCTTAACCGATATGAACGTCTCGGTAAGGGACGAAACAAAATTTGAGTCGGTTATTTCTTTGTCTCCAAGAAAGCGCTGAGTATAGTACCCTTTAAATTTAAGGTAGTCTATTGCCGGATTATCGCTTTCATAACCTTTGGGAGGTCTGACTAATTTACCTGATGCCCTTACGCCTTCAGGAAAAAAGAAAATCAAGTCCTTGCGCTCAACAATCGAATTCCATTCCTTATAAGAGTTATCAATCTCCCTGCGTATCTGTTCCAGAACAACTGATTCGGGCATATAGATGCCTCCTCCGATAAATGACGCTCCGGGTTCTATATGAAGGTAATATCCTGCATAAGGACTTTTTCTGCCTCCTTTGTTGATAAATGCAAAAAAGTTTGTTTTATAAGGCGTCTTGTCTTTTGAAAACCGAATATCGCGATTCAGGCGCATAATGCACGATTTTGGATCAAGATACGATCCAGCAATATCAGCATCGAAAGATGCAATTGAAGCGAGCAACGTAACGATTGTATCCAAAAAATCGTCCTGTGCTTTCCGGTATTCTTTGTTATGCTCATCAAACCAGGCCTTAGTGTTATTGGCTTTCAGGTTCGTGAGAAACGCAAGAGTTGCAGAGGTAATCATAAGAGTTGGCTGGATTGTTAACGGCTTGTTGACCTAATAAGTAATAATTAGTGCTTATGTTTTAAAAAAAAGAAATAAAACTTCGGAGATAACGCTATTTGCAAATATTTAACCACTCCCCCGAAATCATATGGAGAGTCTCTTTCCCGGATGTACATTATCGTTACATGTTCAGACAATTGTTCCCTTGAACTTACCTGAATGAATAATAACATATTGAGCGATTCGCCCACCTGCATGAACGACACGGAATTCGAACAACTGGAAAAAGGTGATGTTCTTATCAACCTTACGTGCCGACCTCATGACGTGGTCAGTATCAGCAGCAAAATCTATATTGACGCACCCCCATCGAAAGTGTGGAAGGTACTGACGGATTACGACAATTTAAGTAAGTACTTACCGAAGGTGATGTCGAGCAGAATTATTGAGCGCAACAACAATGAAATAATTCTCGAACAGACTGGAAAAACCGGAATTTTTATATTTGAAAAAGTTGTTCACTTCCGTCTTCAAATTAAGGAAGAATGCCCTGATACTATCACTTTTAAACAGATCGATGGAGATTTTGAGGTCTATCAAGGAAAATGGAAGCTCGAAACCAGTGATGCATTCCCAGGCACCATTCTTGGTTATGATGCGGAAATCAAACCGCATTTTTTTGCGCCTCCTATCCTTGTCAGTTTTGTTCAACGACAGGATTTACCTGGGATTCTCAAAGCACACAAACAACGAGCTGAAGCGCTTTAAAGATTATTCAGCGGGAAAAATGGAATCACAACGACGTTTTCACCTGCAACCTTTTACCATGTAACGTTATATGATTACTGATAAACCAGTCTCGGTTACCGGTGCATCCGGTTTTATTGCTGCACATATTGTGAAACAACTTTTGGAACAAGGGTACCGCGTCAGGGGAACGGTACGCAAAAACCAGAAGAATTATCCATTCCTTCTTGGACTTGCCGGGGCGTCCGAAAGGCTTGAACTTGTTGAGGCAGACCTGTTACGTACAGGAGCATTCGACCTCGCCGTCGATGGATGTGAATATGTTATGCATACGGCAAGCCCTTATGAATTAAATGTAAAAAATCCGCAAAAAGATCTGGTTGACCCTGCAGTTAACGGAACTGAAACTGTTCTTGAAAGCTGCCTGAAAACAGGGTGCGTTAAACGAGTGATTTTTACTTCTTCGATAGCAGCTATTACTGATGAACCCGACAGTATGAAGGTATTTACTGAAAAAGACTGGAATACCATGTCTTCTCTGGAACGAAATCCTTACCATTACTCTAAAACACTTGCCGAAAGAGAAGCCTGGGATTTCGTTATGAGAAAACGTCCAAGTTTTGATTTGATCTCTATCAATCCCTTTATGGTAATCGGTTCTTCTCTCGGCCCTTCGCTCAATACCAGCAACCGTATGATCCGGGATATAATGATCGGAACCTACCCTGGAATCATGGATGTCAACTGGGGATTTGTTGATGTACAGGACGTAGCAAAAGCACATATTCTCGCTATGGAAAATAATACGGCGAGCGGTCGCTACCTATGCTCTGGGAACATAATGAATATGAAAGAGTTGGTAGCGTTGCTGAAAACTGCAGGTTTTGGTTCATACCCATTGCCAAAGCTTGACCTTTCAGGACAAGCAGGCACTCTATTGATGAAAGCATTATCATTTACACAACCGAGAGATACCGGCATGTATATCCGAACGAACATCGGCAGGACAATGCATTACGACAATGAAAAAATCAAGCGTGAACTGGGCTTATCTTTCATACCGCTGAAGGATAGTATTATTGCAACCGTTAAGGATTTAGTGAAATGGGGACATTTGCCACCGCAGAAAAATGAGAAGTAACCAGGTTTAAACGATTCTATGCATGTTTTCATCACAAGGGCATACCGCACCATGTTGCCCTTTGTTTTAGGAGTAACATCTTTTTTTATAAATCCATCACTGGCACTTTCCAGAAACAGCATCGGACCTGATTCATTATCGGCAGAAAAAGTTAAGCTGCTGAATGGAGAGGTATCGGTTGTGCTGATGGACCTTGATGATGGGGTAACAGGTGTAGAAGGTAATGTATATATAGCCGCACCAGCAAAAAAGGTATGGGATGCCATCACTGATTTTGACAATCATAAAAAATTTGTTCCCAATGTTATTGATAGTGGTTTTATATCGGATAACGGCAATGAGAAAATTATTTTTGAAAAGGGAAAATCAGGAATGCTCTTCTTTAAAAAGACGGTAAATATAAAAATGAAAGTGTGGGGAGAGGCACCAAAACACCTTTATTTTGAGCAAGTTACCGGAGAGTTCAAGGTCTACCATGGAGAGTGGATTCTGGTGGAATACCCACAGGGGCAAGGTACGTTCCTGACCTACAAGGCAGAAGTAAAACCAAGCTTTTTTGCTCCCAGGTTTGCGGTAAAAAATGTTCAGAAACACGATTGCCCTTTAATGATGTCAGCTATGAAGAAACAGGCAGAATCATTATTATCCATGCCATCAGAACAAAAGAAAGAGTATTCCGAAAAATAAAAGCGAAACCGTAAAGCTTTAGCAATGAGAAAAACAAATTGCTAAAAGTTCATAAATTGAGATAGCGGACTGTGGCGTAATATAATACGGTCCAATACTACCCTTGATTTCTGTACCTGCCTGCGCTTTTGAAGGGTCCGTGCAATCTGTCTGATATTGCAGCCAAGGGCGCGCATTACTGCGCTGGATCTTTTCAGGCCTCCAGGCACTTGGGTGATGTAGACAATGGATGCGACAACTTCGAGCAGCAACCGCATAGGCACCACCCAGAATAAACCTGCCATACTGCGATTTTTAAGCAACATGGCAATGTTATTGCGGTGATTATAGTAGATTTTTTCGGATGATCCGCCCGGCAGGGAAGCTCCGCCTTCGTGCCGAACAACTGACGAAGGAACCGAACACACCCGGTAACCTGCAATCTGCATCCGCCAGGATAGATCGATTTCCTCCATATGCATAAAGAAATCTTCGTCAAATCCCCCCAGCTCTTCAGTTATTGCCCGGTTTACAAACATGGCGACACCTGAAGCCCAAAAAATATCCTGTCCGATATCGTATTGCCCCTTATCCGGCTCAACCCCGGTATATTTACGCCCAAGACAAAACGGATACCCCAGCCTGTCAATCATTCCACCTGCAGCACCAGCATAATCGAAAACCTTGCCCCCCTTATTACCGGTTTTCAGCGACAGAATTTTCGGTTGCAACGCTGCAATACGTGTATCTTCGAGTGCCGCAGCAACTAGTTTCTCAAGCCATAAGGGTTCATGCACGGTATCGTCGTTCATGAAGACCACATAATCGGCTGAAGAGTTCTTTAATCCTGCATTACACCCACCTGCATACCCAAGATTTTCAGGAAGCCGCAACAGTTCGGCATGTTTATATCGCTTTACCAGAAAAACCAGTCCTGCCTCTTTACCACTGTTATCGACCACAATTATCTGCATGGAGGGATAGGTGGTTTGCTCAAGCGAATCAAGGCAACGCTCAAGCATATCTCGCCTTTTGTAATACGGAATAATGATATCAACAGAGGGGTATTGTGTGAGAGAACTCATGTAAAGAATCGGCTAGAGCAGTGTTTTCCAGAATTCTCCAGCGAGATATGCACTCTCTTCAGGCGTTGAAGCGCCTGCAATATGCTGTAAAAGAGCAGTACCAACGACTGCCCCATCGGAGAGACTCCACATATGTTCCACCCTTTCCCTGTCCTTGATCCCAAATCCAACTACAAAAGGTTTTGCAGCATGCTTGCGCACCCTTTGCAGGTAGGTATCTACAGCTGCTCCGTTTGAAGCATCTGAAAGCTTGGCAGTTCCTGTTGTAGCATTGACAGCAAGGCAGTATGAAAAATCAGTCGAAAGAGAATCAATGAGTTCTATTCTTTCGGGTGGAGTAACGGGTGAAACGAGAAACACCACCGTCAGACCCAATCCTTTAGCCTTTTCAAGAAATTCCCTTGCCTCTTCAGGTGGAAAATCAGGAATAAGCAACCCGTCGACACCTGACGCTACAGCATCATGGAGAAAACAATCGACTCCATAAGCAAGCATAGGATTACAGTAGCCCATGAGAAGAATAGGCACTTCAATTTTTCTGCATTCGTCGCCCTGACGAGCTCTCCGGACTATCTCAAAAAGGTGTTTGATAGTAACGCCGTTACAGATAGCGGTATGAGCAGCCTCCTGTATGACCGGACCATCCCCGATTGGATCGGAATATGGCATACCAAGCTCTATGATATCCGCTCCGCTCTCTTGAAGAGCTTCGAGCACCGGCAGTGTAGCACCGGGTACTGGAAACTCAGGCATATAATATGCTATCAGCAATTTTTTATTCTGCTGTAAAAGAGTGGTTATTCGATTGTTGTTGTTGGACATAGCACACTGTAATATTGGTCGGTACAAACAATTTTTACAAAATAATTTGAATAGCAGCTATCATAGACGTCATAACTATCATGTGCACGAGAACACTCCCCCATACACTCCTTGTGTTCACAACAATGTAACCGCCAATAATGCCCAATGGAAATGCCATCATAGCCATCATTGCCCTCTCCATAATATTGACAGGAGCAACAGCAAAATGGTTCAAAAGGAAAAACAGGGTCGTTAACAATACCGACAGATGCTTATTAAACCCCTTTTCAATCATTGCAGATAACATGATTCCCCTCCAAAGGAACTCTTCAGCAATAACAAGGATAGGATAAAGGTAGAGAAGGGAACGATTCACAAGGAGATACTGCATACCAGACATCATAGCAGCACCGTTTGGCTGCTTCATCATGTTCACTGTATTCATCATTGCCATAATCAACAAAAGCGTACCGGCAATAACGCCCCACACAAGAGACTTGCGGAGATTACCCCCTGAGAGGTACATTTTTTCCCATTCTCCATTTTGTTTGCCCATATAAAGCACCAGGCCTATCGAGCCAAGAACATATATACATAGTGCAGGCCATTCCTTGAGCACTGTAAAATGGCCTGCGAGACCAACAATCCAGATTGTGGCCATAAGACCGAATGAGAGGGTAAACCTAGCTGAGAGCGACTCAGAAACTGAAGGAGATTGGGCTTTGTCAGGTTGCATGACTGAACTAAGATTATTTGGAGATGGTTACTGCATTACTTTCTTCTTTTTCCGGAACAAGTTAAATATACAGCGGGCGTTCTTCATAATCAATCGGATCCGGAACACCAACAAGCTCGAATGCTCTGAGTCTTCGTGCGCAGCTATCGCATATTCCACAGGCTTTACCCTCACTTTTATAGCATGACCAGCTAAAGGCGAAAGGAACCTTGAGCTCCATACCTTTACGGACAATGTCGGATTTCTGCATTTCAATAAGTGGTGTAAGAATCTCGATACTTGTCTCGGGTTTTGTGCCGAGTGCTATAACCGTATTGAAAGCGTCATAAAAAACTTTACGGCAATCAGGATAACCTGAAGAGTCCTCTTCGACTGCTCCAATAAAGATTTTTTCCGCACCAATAACTTCGGACCAGCTGACCGCCATGGATAGAAAACCGGCATTCCGGAATGGTACATAACTGGTAGGAATAGCCGAACCACGAAGATCTGCCCCGCTCACAGGCATTGAAAAGTCAGTCAACGAAGACCCGCCTATCTGGGCAAGAAAATCGGCATTGACTTCAAGGCGCTCTTGTATATTAAAATGACTGCAGATAGAACGAAAGGAGGACAACTCTTTCTGCCAGGTCCGCTGTCCGTAATTGACATGCATGGCTGCCAAGTCGAACCCACTGTAATTAGCCATGGCTGCAGTCACAAGACTGTCCATACCTCCACTTATAAGAACTACGGCTTTCATGATTCGAAAATCAGGAGTTTGTCTAAAAATTTCTGAAAGGTAGACAATTCTTGGTCATTCAAATACGAATGACCAAAAAAAAACCAGCCCGAAGGCTGGTTTTAAAAAAATTAGAACAGAGCAGATCTTAATACATTCCGCCCATACCACCCATTCCGCCCTGAGGCATTGCAGGCATGTCTGATTTTTCTTCCTTGATATCGGTTATAGCTGCTTCTGTGGTCAAAAGAATGCTGGCAACTGATGCCGCGTTCTCAAGAGCACTTCTGGTTACCTTGGTAGGATCAACCACACCGGCTTCAACGAGGTTTTCATACTGCTCGGTTCTGGCATTGAAACCAAAATCACCAGTACCTGCCTTAACCTTTTCTAAAACAACTGCACCATCTGTAGTGCCGGTGTTTGCCACAATCTGGCGAAGAGGTTCTTCAAGAGCACGGCGAACAATTTCGATACCGGTCTTCTGATCTTCGTTGTCGGCAATAGCCCTGTCAAGACCTTTGATAGCACGGATCAGAGCAACACCGCCACCTACGACAATACCTTCCTGTACAGCTGCGCGAGTTGCATGCAGAGCATCTTCAACACGTGCTTTCTTCTCTTTCATTTCTACTTCGGTTGAAGCACCGATGTTAAGAACTGCTACACCACCTGAAAGTTTTGCAAGACGTTCCTGCAATTTTTCAGTATCGTAATCAGAGGTTGATTTTTCAATCTGGCCTTTGATCTCGTTGATGCGTGCCTTGATCTCGTCTGCGGTGCCTTTACCTTCGACAATAATGGTATTATCCTTGTCGACAGTAACACGGGCAGCCTGACCGAGGTAAGAAACTGTTGCATTTTCAAGCTTGTAGCCTTTCTCTTCGGAGATAACGGTACCACCGGTAAGAATAGCAATATCCTCAAGCATGGCCTTACGGCGATCGCCAAAGCCAGGAGCCTTGACTGCACATACTCTAAGAGTGCCTCTCAGCTTGTTCACTACGATCGTTGCAAGAGCCTCGCCTTCGATATCTTCAGAAATAATCAGAAGAGGACGGCCAGACTGTGCTGCTTTTTCGAGTATTGGAAGAAGCTCTTTCATGTTGCTGATCTTTTTGTCGTAAATAAGAATCAGCGGATCTTCGAGCTCGGCATCCATTGTTTCAGGATTGGTCACGAAGTAAGGTGAAAGGTAACCGCGGTCAAACTGCATACCTTCAACAACCTTAAGCTCAGTATCCATGCCTTTTGCTTCTTCAACAGTGATGACACCATCTTTGCCGACCTTATCCATCGCTTCGGCAATCAATTCGCCGATTTCAGGATCGTTGTTGGCGGAAATAGTACCAACCTGTGCAATTTCCTTTTTACCGGAAATATTGCGGCTGATGTTTCTAAGCTCCTGTACGACCTCTTTAACAGCACGGTCAATACCTCTTTTCAGATCAATCGGACGGGCACCTGCAGTTACGTTTTTCAAACCTTCACGATAGATGGCCTGGGCAAGAACTGTAGCGGTAGTGGTTCCATCACCAGCAACATCGCTGGTTTTAGATGCAACTTCGCGAACCATCTGGGCTCCCATATTTTCAAACGGGTCAGAAAGTTCAATCTCTTTTGCAACGGTTACACCGTCTTTAGTAGAGGTTGGAGCTCCAAATTTTTTATCGATCAGTACATTACGTCCGGCAGGTCCGAGGGTAACTTTTACGGCATTAGCCAATTTGTCGACGCCAACTTTAAGTTTGGCTCTGGCTTCCGTATCAAAAAGAATATCTTTAGCAGTCATTGTAAAACGTTCCTCCTGTAAGGTTTTTTAAAGTTTTAGTAACGGGTCAGTCAAGAATAGCGAAAATGTCAGACTCGCGCATGATGAGGTAATCCTCACCTTCCACGTTGACTTCGGTACCGGAATATTTGCCATACAGCACTTTCTTTCCTACCTTGACCTGCATTTCAAGCAGTTGGCCGTTATCGGCAATCTTACCTGCTCCTACTGCTACGACTTCACCATACTGTGGTTTTTCTTTTCCAGTATCAGGAATGAAAAGTCCACCTTTGGTTTTTTCCTCTGCCGGTGCAGGTTTAACAATAACTCGATCAGATAAGGGTTTCAAGTTCATTGTCTTCTCTTGTTTGGGTTTTAGATTAATAGTAAAATACTATCGCTTGTCAATTGAGATTTTATAGCTTTTAGCACTCAAGGGTCTCGAGTGCTAAAAGAACAATTAATAATAAAAAAAATATATTCCCTTCCAAACGGTTATTTATTTCTTGGTGTATAATTTCCCAGAACACAACAATCATGTCGCTACCGGTAGAATTTAGTAACACCATTGATCACTCTCTTTATTGCACTATTGGTAAGGTTGCAACGGAAAAGCTTGCCAGCTCCATTTCTAAAATGCAGGATGACACTGCAACTTCCGAAGACCGGCAGTTTGCAGCTCTCTTAACAGAATTAATTGCTCTTGCTAAAAACCGGTTGTCGGTAGCTGCTAACGAGTCTGAATTCAGTAATGACCGCTCCGTATGGGTTGAACGAACAGCAGAGTCGCACTTTCCCCATATCAGACTGCATGGGGGAGCGATTGAAGACGAACCGATAAAAAGTTAAGAAAATATCCCTCCTGCATTGTTCAACGTTCGAGTGAAGGCTTAAGATAGCGGCCTGTGAGAGAGTTGTCCATAGCTGCTATATCTTCCGGAGTACCTTCTGCTACTAGAGAGCCCCCTTTATCTCCAGCTCCTGGGCCAAGATCAATAATCCAGTCAGCCTGTATTATGATATCCGGATTATGCTCTATAATGACGAGAGTATTATGCTGTTCAAGGAGTTTTTCAAAGCACTTGATCAATTTTTTTATATCCTCGAAATGAAGGCCTGTGGTCGGCTCATCGAAAATGAACAACGTATGCTCAACACCGGCATGGGCTATAAAACTTGCAAGCTTCAAACGCTGAGCCTCACCGCCTGACAGGGTGCTTGAGGATTGACCAAGCCTGATGTATCCAAGTCCGACCTCGTCGAGAACCATCAGCTTTTTAACTATCCCCTTTTCGTTACGGAAAAACACTACAGCTTCCTCGACAGTCATATCAAGAACCTCTGCAATTGAGAGGCCCTGGTATTTTACATCAAGGGTGTCGTGCTTGTAACGCAGACCATTACAGTCTTCGCAAACAGCTTCAATATCTGCAAGAAACTGCATTTCAATATGAACGCTTCCTTCTCCGGCGCAGGTTTCACAACGGCCACCGGGAATGTTGAATGAAAAATAACCTGCTTTCAATCCTCGTTGTCTTGCATCCCTGGTCTGTGAAAAAAGGGTGCGGATATCATCGAATATCTTAAGGTAGGTGACAGGATTGCTTCGACTCGATTTGCCAATAGGAGACTGATCGACATGTTCAACTCGATCGACAAGCCAGGTTCCGGAAATTGAACGATGGGTTCCAACTTTTTCTTTTAATCCTACTTTTTCCTTCAAAATCCCCTTGTTGAGAATATCGTTGACCAGCGTGGATTTACCGGAACCACTGACACCGGTCACACAGGTCATAACGCCTAGTGGAAAACGTACATCAATATTCTTCAGATTGTTCTGCATGGCTCCGGTTATTTCAATGCAAGAGACAAAATCCGGGGTTCTGCGAACTTTGGGGACATCAATCCGCTTTGTGTCGTTAAGGTACTGGGCAGTTAGCGAGGTGCCATGTTCTTTCATTTCGGGGACAGACCCATGAAAAACCACTTCGCCACCGAGACGCCCGGCATACGGCCCAAGATCAATAACTTCGTCGGCTGCTTCGATAATTTCGCGATCATGTTCAACAACAACTACCGTATTACCAAGATCACGAAGTCTGCGGAGAAGTGTGATAAGGCGCGCAGAATCACTCTGGTGCAAACCTATACTCGGTTCATCAAGGATATAGATTGCCCCGACAAGCGGGGAACCAAGCGATGTAGAAAGATTTATTCGCTGAAACTCCCCACCACTGAGGGTATGGGTCAATCGGTCAAGTGAGAGATAATTCAACCCCACATCAAGGAGATAGCCAAGGCGTTTTATGATTTCCTGCAGGACAACTTCGGCTACTTTGCGGTCGAAAGGTGAAATATCAAGATTCTTAAAAAAGTGCGAGGCTTCGGAAATATTCATTCGAGATACTTCACCGATATGAGAACCCGAAACCCTGACAAGTCTGGCATCCGGATTAAGGCGGGATCCCTCACAGTCGGGACAGATCGCATATCCACGGTAACGGCTCAAAAACACCCTGTAGTGCATTTTGTAGCCTGCATCTTTTTCTATTTCAGCAAAAAATGGCCAGATTCCCTTGTAGCGATCGTCCGGAAGACCTTTCCAGATAATCTCCTTATGAGCATACGAGAGCTTTTCGTACGGAATATCAAGGGGTACTCCGAATGTTGGCGCAATGGCAAGGAGCTGTTTAAGATTCCAACGATACTTTTCTGAGTTCCAGCAGGCAATTGCGCCCTCTGCAATGGTTAACGACTTGTCCGGCACAACAGCATCTTCGTCAATACCGGCAATCCGTCCAAACCCCTGACAGGAAGTACAAGCCCCTATGGGTGAGTTGAAGGCAAAAAGCTGAGGTGAAGGCTCCTGATATTCAATCCCGTTCAATTCAAGCCGATCACTGAAACGATAGGTTTTTCCTCCCACTACCTTTAAAACCGCATACCCTCCTGATTCGTTAAAACAGCTTTCCGCTGCCTGTGATACACGACTGAAAACTTTTTCATCATTCTTCGCCAAAAAACGGTCTACAAGAACAAGAAGATTGGATCGATCGGCTGAGGGCATTTCAAGTATCCGCTTGCAGATAAGATCATTGTTAAGGTCAAGAACTTCATCCCCGTCATCGACAACCCGGAAAAACCCTTTTTTCAGGAGGTTTGCGATTTCATCCTCAGCTGAACATATATGGTGCCCGGCATCCTGATGAGATGGGAAAAAGAACCCTACATAAAATTTTGTGCCTTCATCAAGAAAACCAGCCTGCATGCTTACATCGTCGGGGGTATGCTTTAAAACCAGCTCGTTGGTATCGCGAGAATAGATTTTGCCTATCCGGGCGTAAAGAAGGCGGAGATAGTCATAAATTTCCGACACGGTGCCGACAGTTGAACGCGGATTTTTTGGAATGGGTTTCTGCTCAATTGCAATTGCGGGAGCAATTCCTTCCACACTTTCAATATCAGGTCGCGGCATCCGTTCGAGAAACTGCCGAACATACGCCGAAAGAGATTCTACATAGCGACGATGACCTTCTGCATAGAGGGTATCAAACGCCAGACTTGATTTGCCCGAACCACTGACACCAGTGAGCACAACCAAGCGATTGCGGGGAATACATACCGAGATATTTGCAAGATTATGGGTATTAATGCCTTTGAGGACAATATCCGGCAGACTCGTTTCAGCTACTGCTGAATTTTTGAGTCTATGAGTGGTCATAGTGTAAAATAATATTGTGCATAAAAAATGAGGAGGCAACCCGTTTTACCAGCAGAGAGCTCTTACCTCGGTGAGACAATAAACACAGAAGAAAGCTCTGGAAAAAACCTTTTTTTGTTGCGAATGGTCAAGGTTCTCTCTGCTGCAGAAGAGACTGGATGGTGGTCTCCTCCAAAAGGCCCTGGATTCTGCCCTGAAGATTATTCATATACCCTCTGTGCTGGCATGAGGAAAAGATTTCGCAACTATTCCCCTTGACGCCGCAATGTACAAGATGCAGCTTACCCTCGATAGCAAAAGCTATATCAGCAACTGTTATATCGCCAGTCTTCATGCCAAGCATATAGCCGCCTTTTACGCCCTGAACAGAAGTTGCAATCCCTGCCCTTTTAAGACTCTGCATGGCTTTTGAAAGAAACTCCTGTGAAAATCCTATATCTTCAGCCATTTCTTTTACGGTTACAACCCTGTCCTGACCCTTGGTTGCAAGATAGGTGACCGCATGAAGTCCATACTCAAATTTTCGGGAAACCTGAAGCATATTTAATGTAATTCGAATAAATAGGATTAATTTAACCCTATTACCCATGTTAACCAATATCTTTTATATTGGCACGTAACGGATATATTGTTTTATAAGTTTTATCCGTACGAAAATTTTACTTTATGTCCCATGAGCAACACTGTGAAAGATCAATATTTTCTTTGGCAATTCTCACCTGAAGACGAAGCAAAAATCCGGTATCAGGAATTCGGTCAGAATAACCCTGAAAAAACTCCGCTTCTTTTTATTCACGGGTACGGAGCTATGATTGAACACTGGGATCTGAATATTCCCGAGTTTGCTCATAAACATAAAATTTATGCCATGGACCTTATCGGATTCGGGAAGTCTGAGAAACCGAACGTTCGATACTGTCTTGAACTTTTTGCGGCACAGATTGAAACGTTTATGTTCTTGAAAAAATTAGATAAAGTCATTATTGTCGGCCATTCGATGGGTGCCGCAAGCGGGGTTTATCTCGCTCACCATAAACCTGAAAAAGTTGAGGCACTTATACTGGTAAATCCGTCCGGCCTTTTTGGGGATATGATGGACGGGATGACCAATGTATTTTTCGGTCTGGTAGCTTCACCTATTATAGGGGAGATGCTTCTGGCCGCTTTTTCAAATCCCATTGCTGTGGGTCAGAGCCTTATGCCAACATATTTCAACCAAAGCAAGGTAGATGAAAAATTAGCCAACCAGTTTACCCTACCTCTGCAGGATAAAGGGTCTCAATGGTCGTATCTTTCTCCGTCAAAGAGACCTCTGGATTTCAGACTGGATCATATCACAAAACCTTGTAATTACAAAGGTCCTGTATTTCTTGTATGGGGCGCGGAAGACACTGCACTACCACCTCAGAAAATAATTCCTGAATTTCAGCAACTTCTTCCTCAGGCCGGAGCTTTTATCATTTCGAAGGCATCACACTGTGTCCACCATGATGCTCATGAAGAGTTTAACAACAGACTAGAAAAGATACTTGAATTGATTCAGCCAGCTTGAATACGAATCAATACGTTGTTCCCTTGCCTGTTCTAACGTTGAAATCGCTCAATGGAGCTTTCAGACCTATCTGGATAGCGTAACTGCGAAACTGTCCGAATGGAATCCACTGGAAGCTCATTTGCCAGCAATGAAGATCCCGATTAAGCTGCAGCAAAGGAAAAACAAATTCGTTGTTTTGAATGTCATACCCGCTATTTAAAACAATCTGCCATTCTTGTGATAATGACTCCTTTACTGATGCATTTAAGAGAGTGCTAGTAGTTGGAGACAAAGGATTAGTTTTGTCTGATTGTAAAAAAAGGGAAAACTGAATCTGCCAGGGCTGCCGGTAATTGATGTTTCTAAAGTAATCTGTATTAAAGCGATCCAGAAATATGGACTGAGCGGCATTCGGTATAAAAATTGGCTCTGCAGTTGAAGGATACTGGAGAGCAGCAGGGTCAGTGCCTCCGCTTCCCTGTATGCTATAGCTCATGTTCAAAAATCCCTTGATAAAGCGAAACAGTCCTTTGCCGTCATCGTTATAGAGGCGGTTGATCCTTTCGCCGGTCAGCGGATTGTAGCTGTACATATCATACATGCTTCCTGCACTGAAAAGAAGGTTCGGCGACAGAACATTGCTTGATGCTGTAAGTGTAATCGGGGCCAGGTGTATTGCATCGGCATTAAAATTGTAGGATGTCGCTGCGTTTAAAGAGAGCAAATGAACTGTGCTCTCCCCATAAGGGGAATTATCTTCATCCGGGGAAGACATACCCGTTACTTTACCTTGAATAAGATTTTTCAGGGTAATACCCAGGGTGCTTTGCCCTTCAGGTATACCGGCATATGTTGTGTTATTTAACCGGACAAAAAGAAGTGGGTCTGTCCAGTCATACACACTTCCATAGAAGTTATATGCAGAACCTGAAAACGCAGGATTCCACAGGTAGCTGACCGTAGGATTAAAGGTGTGACGCAGTGCGCTGAGCCCGAAAAGATTCTCAAGAAATTTTGTCTCAACCGTGCCGTATAGCCTTGTACTTGCATCAACGGCAAAAATGGTTGTTGATGCATCCTTATTTGCATCATCTGACTGCAAAGAATGGATAAAGGTCAGGCTTGGATTGACATTAAAATAATTGAACAGAGTAGACTGCATCCGCAAGGGTATAACCAGGCTTTTACCGCTATTACTGTAATTGTAAAGTCCGGACACGGGTTGTGTTGCCTGCAGGCTTAATCCTTGTGTAAAAAAAGCTTTGGAACCTTCCGAAAATTCACTGTAATACCCCAACTCTACATTGGCATTTGCGGCATAGCCGGATGATGTTACAGCACTGTATGAGCTGGATGTACCGCTGAAAGAAGCTGATGTGGAAATTGAAACATCAGATTTCCAGTCATTATCGGAGTAACCTGTTCGAAAAGGATACATGCGGTTCTGGTAAAACAAGGCATCGATGGTCTGGGTCGCGTCAAGAGTGCTCAGGTTTTCGGAACGATTGTAGGTAAGTGCGGCTATGCCATTATCATCGTTAAAGGTCTTTGCCAATGCTGCGCGCGCATTGGATTGCTGGTTTAACATCGTAATTGAATTCAGCGAATTAAGATCATAACCCTGAGGTGGACCCTGGAGCTGAATGTTGACATCAAGTCTGGTGGATGAATCAAACACCTGGTTATGGATAACTCTTGCATTCCAATCCCTGTATTGTGCATAATCTTTGTACTCCCCTGCTATCTCGCCTGAAAAAACATTGCTTGCTTTATAGCGAAACCTGTCTCCAAGACGCCAGCTTCCGTTCAACGATATATCTCCATCAAACCTCAAATCCATAGAATCGTTGATAGCCCAGAAATACCCGATATTCGAGAGTGAATATCCTGTGTCGCTGTTATTACCTATGCGGGGCGTGAGAAAACCTGATGATCTCCCTTCTTTTAAAGGAAAAACCATATAAGGAAGTGCAAGTATAGGCATGGCAGGCAGGTGATGAGAAAAAATCTCCGGCCGTATATACATGATCAGCGGACTGGCAATTATCCTGTTGTCGGGAATAATGGTCATCCGGGAGGAAGAAAACCAGTAATGAGGAAGGAGATCATCACAGGAAGTGAATGTACCATCCCTGATGATCATCTGACCATTTTCGAGTCTTGTTACATGCTCGCCACTAAAATTGATCTTATTGGAAGATGATAAGACATTGGATGTCTCTCCCCTTTTTGTTTTAAAATTATAGGTTAATTCTTCAGCATTAAAACTCCCTTCGCGATCCGTAAAGACGGCTGGCTCCGCATGCTTTTTTGAAGAATCGGCACTACCGAATGCATGAAAAAGTGAGGTATCGAGATCAATGACAATTTTAGGGGCTTTGACGTTGGCATCTTCATGGTCGATGCGCGCTTTGCCCCATAATTCCATATTGCGCTGGTCGAGATTGTAAATAACTGAATCCCTGGCAGTAAAAATTACGGTTTTTTTTAACCCGCCTGAATCGAAGGATGTATCGAGTGCAGCTAGAGTCTTTTGTTCAGATACAGCCTTTTTCCGCTGGTCAGGCGATGCCGCAGCGCTCGGCTCTTTCGTAAAGAACAGAGGTACTGCTAAAAGAAAAAGCCGGATAATGGTACGTATGCCAGTTTGTCTGATATGAAACTTCAAGTCAGCTTTGCTCCGCTAAAGTATTGTGATGGTCACTGATAAAAGATTAAATATAGTGGAAATGGGAAGATGTTTGATCAAGAAACCGATAGAGTGAGAACTATCATTTTCAGTGACACCAAGTTGTTGCAGATACTTACTGACAGTATTCTGGAATATTAAAAATGCATTATAGCCATTTCCCACTGCTGATATGATGAAACGGCATGAGGAGAACTCTTATCTGTTTCACTTACCTGAAGAAGGCTCTGCTATGGTTTCGGAATTCAAAAACCTTGCATCTGCTGATAACTCGCTTATGGGAATGAGAAAAGCTGATTCGGAGGAGATAGCGCAGCTTCACCTTGGATGGGCTTCGAAATTACACGGAAGTCGAAAGGAGATGAACCCGGATACGATTTCGGCAACATCGTTACATTTGGAAGAGCTTTACGCCAATGAAGGGAGGAGAAATCTTGCTCAGGAGAAAGAGGTCTACCGCATTTCAAGTGAACATAAGCATAAATCTATGTGGGCGGATTCTGTCTTTGATGAACTGGAAGAAGCGGGGTGAGCTTGAGGGTTGCGGGTTGTACCGTGATTTGTATACTGCGGTGTCGCTGGCTGAGGCTTCGTCGGAGGCTGCTTCGTTAACGAGCTGGTTTGCTGCGGCATGGTTGCTTGAACGCTGGGGACGTCGTGGGGTTCCGGCTGTGGATGAGAGGAGGAAGGATTCGCCTGCGGTGATTGGGTGAGGGGCGGGGACTAGGGATATTGATAAGGTGACGCGGCCGGAGTTGTCGCATGCGTCGGACGCGGCGGGGTCTGCTGTGGAGAAGTTGTTTCCGGAGAGGGAGTTTGGCGGGTAGCCGATGCACTGGAGGGTTTGAATTTGTGCTAGGTAGAGAGTTAGGGTTTAGGCTTTATTGTAATCTCTCGGAGGGATGAAACTCTATTCGCGGAAAACCTTATATTTGTGGAAATAATAGCTCTTTATAGCTTGATTTATATTTGTAAATTTTTTGCAAATAAAGGGTTTTTTGTAGAGCATAAAATTCAGCATAAAGAGCTTTAATACAATACTTTACAGGGAATAAAAAAAGCTTATTTTATTTAATATATTATTTAATAAGTAGCTGGTGGGAGTTTTTCTATAAAGACGTTTCACCATAAATGCTGAACCATTATGTCACTAAATCTATAATTCATAGTCATTCCATGGTGCCGATTGCTTATTCTGCTCCTGATTCCGCCGGTCATTTCGGCAGTTTCGGAGGCAAGTTCATCCCTGAAACTCTGATAAAAAATGCCGCCGATCTTGAATCGGAGTACCTTAAGGCAAAAAAAGATCCGTCTTTTCAGTTACAACTGAACCACCTTCTCCGTGATTATGTTGGCAGACCAACACCGCTCTATCATGCCGAAAGACTCAGCCAGACACTGCAGGGAGCGCAGATATACCTGAAGCGTGAAGACCTTTGCCATACAGGAGCGCATAAAATTAATAATGCACTTGGACAGGTGCTGCTTGCCCGACGGATGGGCAAAAAAAGAGTGATTGCCGAAACCGGTGCAGGGCAGCACGGAGTTGCCACGGCGACTGTCTGCGCTCTGTTTGATCTTGAATGCATTGTGTATATGGGTGAAGAGGATATCCGGCGACAGGCTCCGAATGTTGCCAGAATGAAACTGCTCGGTGCTGAAGTTCGTGCGGTTGGCAGTGGATCAAAAACACTGAAAGATGCAACAAGCGAGGCTATCCGTGACTGGATGAATAATCCTGAAGAGACCTTTTACATTATCGGTTCGGTGGTCGGCATGCATCCTTATCCTATGATTGTCCGTGATTTTCAGGCTGTTATCGGTAAGGAAACCCGGTCACAGATTATTGAACAGACGGGAAAACTGCCTGACGTCATCACTGCGTGTGTTGGTGGGGGCAGCAATGCAATCGGCATGTTTTATGAATTTTTAAACGATGCTTCTGAGATTGAGCTTGTTGGTGTCGAAGCTGCAGGTGAAGGCCTGGATGCGCGTCATGCTGCTTCCTTAACGCTTGGAACCCCTGGAGTGTTGCACGGTGCCATGACTAAACTTCTGCAGAACGAGGACGGGCAGGTGCAGGAAGCTCATTCCATATCAGCAGGTCTTGATTATCCCGGTGTCGGGCCTGAACACTGCTATCTGCAGCAACTGGAAATGGTGACCTACACATCCGTCACGGACAGAGAAGCGCTTGCCGCCCTTAAGACACTTGCTGAAACCGAAGGCATTATCTGTGCACTTGAATCGGCTCATGCTGTTCACTACGCCATCACCAAAGCACCTGCAATGGCAAAAGACTCCATTCTGGTGGTCAATCTGTCTGGCAGGGGCGATAAGGATATGGATACAATAATGAAGGAGCTGTCACTGTAAACAGAACGCAATAAAAGCGTTAACTTGTTCGAGAGTAAAAGATTACAAAGAAAATGTATCAATGAGTTGCACAAAAATAAAATA